>Ga0182013_10004855_pt1 | contig 15946 bp, 11 predicted proteins | sample 612S2MmetaG_FD_120487 | JGI IMG/M metagenome (GOLD analysis project Ga0182013, IMG submission 120487) | Permafrost microbial communities from Stordalen Mire, Sweden - 612S2M metaG | ecosystem: Environmental > Terrestrial > Soil > Wetlands > Permafrost | place: Sweden: Stordalen | collected...
CGTGACGCGTCAGGCCCGCCCCGGGGGGCCTCGCATGCGAAAAGGTCTCACGCCCTCCGATCCTCTCCGGACTCGTCACCGTGTATTGCCACACGTACTGGGTCATAGCGACGTCCTGTGGCGAGAAGTCCGCGTACCGGTGGTCTGCTGCCGGGAAGTCGCCCAAGGGGGTGTCATCACCTCCGAAGCCGACCAGCATCTCTCTGGGGTTCACTGGCCCGGTCGCAGGTTCCCTCTCTCGGGGTCGTTTGCTCATCGAGCAACAAGCTAGTGCCCCATCTGCACCGGGCTCGCCTTTTGCCCCCCTTCGCCTTGGCCGGGCGGCTGGCTCGGCTATCCTTGCCCCCCTTGTCATGGTCCGGGTCCCCGCCCCGGTGGCTCGTTGCCGGGCACATCGTCGTCGAAGCCGCCGGCCTGCTCCCGCTCGGATCGTTCTGTGAGGTAGGACCTATCAAGCTACTTCTTTTGCCCGTGTGGCTAGCAAAGGCCCGGCGCCACTCGCCTTCGTGTGCATCACGGTACCCGGTCGTGCCAATATGACCGGGAACTGCCAGGTCGACCCAATTAGCTTTTCGCCAGGTCCAGCACCGTGACGGTCCCGAGCGTCCGATCCAGGAAAGCGAAGTTAGTAATATAAGCCCGGGATCCATCCGGGTTGATCGCTATGGCCCATGGTTGTGGGCCCAGAGATGCGGTATTCAGGCCGATCGTCCTTTCAATACTCGGGGACGCAGTGTTTATAACGCTAATCCCACTGCCGTCAGCATTGCAAACATACGCCTGTTTGCCATTGGGACTGAAAGCTACCCCCCTGGCGCCAGCCGCGATAAGGATCGTAGATACGATCTTATTTGTAGAAGTATTTAGAACTTTCACTGCCACGTTTGTAACACTTGCCCCGCCGGCGAAGGTTTCATACAGTGCCGAACCGCGGGGGTTCACAGCCAACCCGAATGGAGCGAGACCATTCTGATGGATGGTGGACTGCACAGTTCTAGTGGCGACGTTAACCACCTGAAGCAGGCTGCCGGCAGGACGCGACGTAATGCTATACTCGGTGACGACATACAATGTCTGACCATCCGGGCTTATCGCTATAGTTTGCGGATTGGGAGCGACAGATATTGTTCCAGAGATACGTTGAGTGGCCGTGTCTATGATAGTTATGCCGCTAGATCCTGCAACATAGGCAGCCAGGCCATTTGGGCTGAAGATGACATCGTCCGAAGCGCCACCGACATTTAGATATTTTGTCACTTTTCCAGTGGACGCATTAATGATTGCGACCGCTGGCCGCATATTGGTCGTAGCCCCAAGGTCACTGCTAACGTAGAGAGTCCGGCCATTCGGGCTAATGGCCAGGCTGGTTGGGCTTATCCGTAAGGGGACAGTTTCCGTGACATGGTTGCTTGCGGCGCCTATGATGCTCACCGTGTCGCCGCCATTATTAGCAATATAAGCATACTTGCCCTTCGGGTTGACCACTACAGCGAGGGGTCCGCCCCCTACCGGAATAGTGGTGCTATCCACCGGGACGTCCCGCGCCCGAATCGTCCCGTCAGCGAATAAGCGATGCACCCCCACCGTCAGGGTGAGGATGGCTGCTAGCGATAATCCTAACAGCGCCCTAACCCTCGTAGCCAAAAGGATACGTCGCCGATAGACCATCCGTGTCGAGGTGCTATAATGCGTCAGTTCGGACAATTGGCGCCCATCTGGGACGATGCCTGGTTCTTCGACGGGTATTGTCATGTATCCTCCGCTTGGGCAACGATATTTAGACGATTACTGCTCTCGTGCGATAACTGTATCTGGATACCGATTACAGGAACCGGTTCCAGGCGGATTATGAGCGCACCATTTGCCAACCCCGCTTGCGTTTCAAACTTCGGCCTCAAGTCATCCCGAAAGAGACAAACTTAGTCATTACTTTAGTTTACCAGGCAGCTTCGGTCATCGGCGTTCTGATCCACGAACATAGAGATCACTATCAGATGCCCTTCGGTAACCATGATTCCGCAGGACGTCGTGGACGGTCTTAGGCAGCGAGGCAACGACCACCCTCCTGCGATTGCGATCAGCCACTATGAGTGGATCATCCGTCGTTCCCTGATCCACATGGGAGCGAGCATCAAGCCTAGGCGTAGACACCCGAACCCCTACCTACTTTGCAACGGCAGGACCTGCGCCGCCACCACCAAAGATCAGGTTGAGAAGCGACTCAGAGGCGCCCACGAAGACTTCGGCTGCGGCGGCCGCCTCTCCTCCAACAATGAACAGGCCAGCTCCTGCAAGAGCCAAGCTTATATCCTCTCCGTCAGCGGAACCGGGCTTTTGGTCGTTCGGTTCGATTTTAATGCTGACGTCCACTGTGATTTGCGTTCCTGTGAAGATCCCTCGACCATCTATCGTAGTTGACCAATCTTGTTCGATCGAACCGTCTAGGCCGAACGTGGGTCCTAACTCGTTTGGGGTGACGGAGAGATCGCTGATCCCGCCGCTGGGTGAGACCGTTCCTTGGAGTTTACCATCGATAGACACGTTTACGTCGCCGTTAGAAGCGTCGATGGTCATCCCAAGTCCTGAGTGTGGCTGCTGAATAGTGGCTGAAGCCGAAATGGTGATCGTGGCACCAGCAAGAGCGATCGTCTGCGATCCCGATACTGTCGTGGGTGGTACCGGTAACGCAACTGGAGTGGTCGGTGGTGCTTCGGCAGCATAAATATGGGAGTTTCCTGTCATAACAGCATTAGCGGTCCCAGAACACTTTAAGATATCTGCCAGCCCACTTGGATCTAGGCTATTGACGGGGTCGTTCCCTCCGTAACTAAAGGGCTGCTGGGTAGCGTCCACCAACGGGTCCACGCTTAAGAACTGCCCCGTCGCCGGCTCATACCAACGGGCCTGCATGTAGTAGAGCCCGGTGGTCGAGTCGAGGTACTGCCCGGCGTACATGAACGGGGTGGTGGCCGAGCCGGTAGAGCCGGCCAGGTTGCCCCAGGCGTCGTAGGTGAACGTAGCTGTGACCGTCCCCGACGAGTTGGTGAGCGCCCGGGTGGAGCCGAGCTGGTCGGTAAGCAGGTAGGTGGGTATCCCCGAGGAGCTGACTTGTTCTACCGGTGTGCCTCCCAGCCCGTAGATGTAGTTGTTGGTCCCGTCGGAGAGCAGGAGGGCCAGCGAGCCCTCGACGTCCCAGCTGTAGTTGGTGGTGGTGCTCCCGGTGGTCTTGGACTGGCGCAGGCCATTGCCGTCGTAGGTATACGTCGCTGAGGACGAGCCCGTGGTCACGTTCGTCAAGTCGTTGGCCTGGTCCCAGGAGTAGGAGGTGGAGGGCCCCGACGACGGCGTCGTCGCCGTGCGGTTGCCATCGGCCGAATAGCTATAGGTCGTGGTCCCGCTCGGAGGTGAGGTGCATGCCGCCGACCCCGTGCCGGCCCAGCACAGTTCGCCGGCGGGGTCGAAGGCCTGGGTGGCCCCGGCCGGGCTGGTGGTCAGGTCGTTGGCGGCGTCGTAGCCGTAGCTGGCCGAGCCGGCGGCGCTGACCTGGTGCAGGGACGTGTAGGTGTAGCTCGTCGTGCCCGCCCCCGGGGTGCCCGTGTCCGTCTCGGACGACAGGTCGCCGTAATTGTCCCGGCTGTAGCTGAACGAGACCAGCGTGGTGGCGCCCTTGGTGTCGGTGATGGAGGCGAGCTGGTCGGCGTTGTCGTAGGTGGTGGCCGAGCTCACCCCATTGGGGTAGGCGAGCCCGGTGGGGTCGGAGTCGGCGTCATAGGAGTAGCTGGTGGTGCCACCCAGCCAATCGGTGAGCGAGCTGAGCCGGTCCATGTCGTCGTAGGCCTTGGTCACGATGTCCCCGCCCGGGTAGGCGACGTCGGTGATATCCCCGTCAGGGTCGTAGCTGTAGGTGACGGTGGCCCCGGCCCCGTTCTGGTACATCGCCAAGCGGTCGGCCGGGTCGTAGGCGTAAAGAGACGTCCCGGTGGCGTCGGTCATGGAGGCCACGTTGCCGTCGGGGTCGTAGCCGTAGCTGACCGAGTGGGTGGTGCCGTCCGAGTAAGAGACCCCGGTGAGCTCGTCGTCGGCGTTGTAGCTCGACGTGGTCACCTTGGTGTCGGGCTTGGTCAGGGTCAGTTGGTTGCCGTCGGCGTCGTAGGTGTAGCTGGTCACGTGGCCGTCGGCGTCGGTGGCCGAGGTGAGCTCGTCCAGGTAGTTGTAGGCGTAGGTGGTCTCGTTACCGGCGGCGTTGGTGTAGCTGGCCTGGTTGCCGTCGGCGTCGTAGGTGTAGCTCAGCGTCGTGGTGGTGGGCTGGGTCACGGTAACGAGCTCGTTGTCGGCGTTGTAGGCGTAGCTGTCGGTGTCGGTGTCGGCGTCGGTCATCGACAACCGGTTGCCGGCCGGGTCGTAGGTATAGCTGGTGGTGTGGCTGTTGGGGTCCTCGGCCGAGGCGAGCCGGTCCAGGGCGTCGTAGGTGTAGGTGGTGGTCTTGGCCCGGGCGTCGACGAAGGTCAGCTTGTTGCCGTCCCCGTCGTAGGTATAGCTCTCGGTGCCGGTGGTGGGCAGCGTGACCCCGGTGAGCTCGTTGTCGGCGTCGTAGCTATAGCTGGTGGTATAACCCCGGGCGTCGGTGGTGCTGAGCTGGTTGCCGAGGTCGTCGTAGGTGGCCGAGGTTACGTCCCCGTCGGGGTCGGTAGTAGAAGTGAGGTCCCCGTAGGCGTCATAGGTGTACCTGGTCGCCAGCGGCCCCACCACCTCCCTGATGGTGTTGTTGGTGTCGTCGGCGATGAACAGGTCCCCGGCGCTGTCAAAGGCCAGGGCGGCGGGGTTGGACAGGCAGGCGGCGACCGAGGCCAGCGCCGCCCCGGCGCAGCCGGTGCTGCCACTGACCACGGGGTAGATGTCGTCGGCGGTCATGGCTAGGCCCCACTGGGCCCCGGTGGCGGCGGCCACTTCTTGGACCCGGTTGTTGGCCCCGTCGGCGATGTAGAGGTCGCCGGAGCTGTCGAGGGTGACGGCGTTGGGGCTGTGCAGCAGGGCCGAGGTGGCCGCCCCGTTGTCGCCGCTGTGGCCCGAGGTCCCCGAAGAGCTGCCGGCCACGGTGTAGATGTCGTTGGCGGTCATGGACGTGCCCCACTGGGTGCCGGTGGACACCGGGACTTCCTGGGCCCGGTTGTTGGCGTAGTCGGCGATGTAGAGGTCACCGGCGGCGTCCAAGCCCACGCCGGCGGGGTCGCTCAGCAACGCCGAGGTGGCCGCCCCGCCGTCGCCGGTATGGCCCGAGGTGCCCGACGAGCTGCCGGCGATGGTGTAGATGTCGTTGGCCGTCATCGAGGTGCCCCATTGCGTGCCGGTGGCGGCGGCGACTTCTTGGACGCGGTTGTTGGCGTAGTCGGCGATGTAGAGGTCGCCGGCGGCGTCGAGGGCCAGGCGGGACGGACAGGACAGTTGCGCCGAGGTGGCCGCCCCCCCGTCGCCGGCATGGCCGGCCGTGCCCGTGCCGGCGATGGTGTAGGTGTCGCCGGCGGTCATGGACATGCCCCACTGGCTATGCGTGGTGGCGGCTATCTCCTGGACCCGGTTGTTGGTGGCGTCGGCCACATAGACGTTGCCGGTGGCGTCGACGGCCACGCCGTCGGGGCTGTTGAAAGCGCTGTCGGCCCCGGCCACGGTGTAGATGTCACCGGGCAGCGCCGGTTTCGCGACGATCTCGTGTTCGAGTGCCGGGCGGTGCACCGCGGTCGGGACTACCGCAGTGGTGCCCTCGTCGAGGCATCAAACTGCGATAGCCCATCCCAGTGGTCAGCGATCCGATCTAGCTTTCGCAAGAGATCAACCGGCCCGTTGGGGCAGGCTCGGATAGAGCTTAAGGACGACCGATCAGCGTGGTCATCCTCTGTGATCCCAACCTGAAGCCGTCGTCAGCAGGTCTTCTCCGACCTCAACCGAACGGTAAAGAAGACCTCGCACTCGCTGGACATCGCCTACTACAAGCGCTCGCCAATGAACCGACTCACGAATGCGCTGGCCGTCCGGGTCCAGCTCTTCAAGGACAAGGGAACCCGCAGCCGCTCCCCCGGCAGCGATGTGTCCAGAAAAGTTGGCCTTAGGACACAACCCGAGCCGCAAACATGATTATCTCGTCGTGGCACATCCTTTGTCCGCGAGGGTGTGGTCCCGGCACAGCCGTGTGCACGTCGCCGCCAGTATGTCTGGTCTCATATTTTACCAAGTTTGAAAATTGTCACATGCCCTGCAGTTGTTATCCTGCCGATCGCCTTATTGGCCGCCATGGTAAACCACAGTGCTTTATCGGGACCGGCCACGATCGCAAAAGGAGTGTCGATGTCGGAGTGCTTATACATTGTCACTTGACCAGCCAAGGAGATCCTCCCAATGGCATCGTTGCTTGAACTGGTGAACCAAAGCGCCCCATCGGGACCTGCGGCAATACTCAAGGGCCCGTTGATACCAGCACTCGTGTACATCGTGACCATGCCCGATGTGGTGATCCTACCGATCGAGTTGTTGACGAAGCTCGTAAACCAAAGGGCCCCGTCCGGTCCCGTCGCGATGCCCAAGGGTCCGTTGATGCCCGCGCCCTCGAACATCGTGATCTTGCCAGTAGTCGTGATCCTCCCGATTGCGTTGTTCCCATAGCTAGTGAACCAGAGTGCCCGATCAGGACCTACTGTGATCCCAAGCGGTTCTTCGATCCGTGTATCAGCAAATCCTGTCGCGTCGCCGGAGCTCGACATTCTTCCAATCGAGTTCGCCCCGTAATTCGTGAACCATAGGTTATGATCGGGGCCTTGGATAATGTCAAAAGGATCACCGATCGCTTCAGCATTGTTAACGTCAGAGTAATCGGTCACGTCGCCCGCGGTCGTGAGGCGCCCGATCGTATTCGCATCGATATTTGTGAACCACAGATCGCCACCGGGGCCCGGCGTGATGCCGCCGGGCCCAAATATGGGATTACGCCCAAAGGGTGATGGATAAATCCTAGTGTGGCCGCTCTGAGAGAGGCTACCAATCAGACTTTCATGGTACTCAGTGAACCACATTGCATCGCTTGGGCCGCTTGTTATAAAGGTGGGCGAGTAGATAACTTTGGGAACCTGGCGCTCGATCACGACTCCCGCCGGCGGGGTCGAGTGGCCAGAGTCGTGGCCAACAACACCAGTAATCCCAATTGTCACGATGAGCGCAATAGTCGATGCTCGACTATACATGTTTCAACTCCCGTCTCCTCGCAGCACTAGCACGCTGATTTCCCCAAGTTTACGTGTGATGTCCATGTTCCGTCAACCGGCCAAGGGCTCGGAAGGCTCTAGGTGCTGACAGGCAGCGGTTCTTCGCGTTACGGCTCGTTGAGATGACCGGAGCGTGGATCTGGTGATGTCGTTTTCCAGAGTTCTGGGTTATTGCCACTCCTCGGCCGCCAGGGACGATCCGGTCTGCTAACTGGATGCGTCTAAAGGTTCTTGGGTATAATAATGACACCTGTCAACGTCTGTATTTCATATGCATTATTTGATAGCACTAATGCAAGATCAGTAGCGGTATTCTGGACGAATTTGAAGACACCGACTAACTCTGTGAATAGGGTGCCAATTGGGTCAAGGGCGAAACTTGCCCCGAAGGAGAAGTCACTACTCAGCTGACCGAGCAAAGGGGTTCCGATCAGCTTATTGGCTAGGCAACCTGCTACCGCTGGTCCCCAACCAAGATCGGTAGCATCATCTGCAACGCAGTCGAGGAAGGAGCCCACGTCGGCAATTGTGTCTGCCGCAATTGTTTGCTCACGTTGAGTCTGGTAAATACTGTTAGCGCAAAGTTGACGTTTAAGCTTCGCAAGGTCCTCGTCGAAAACCTTCGCGGCGGGCGGACAACCGAGGTAGTGGAAGGTTAGAAAGCACTCCAATCCCCGCCCTGAAGGGTCTGCAACGTTCACTGGGTTGTCAATCGCATAGTTGAACGGCGCCTGCGTGAGACCGTCCAGCGGGTCCACGCTCAGGAACTGCCCCGTCGCCGGGTCATACCAGCGGGCAACACAGACCGCGCGTGCGTGGTTACGTACTTTGGTGGCGCAGAGCCGCTGTGAGCTGGACCCGCACCCGGCGGCAGCAGTCGGTCCGGTTACCTCAGCGGAACTTCGCCGGGCCTGGCGTCTTTGGCGGACTGACAAAGCACGGTAGCGGCGCGTGGTGAGCGGGCCCACGACCCCATCCTCTCACCCTGCCGGTCGGGGCGTCGGTGGGTGCGAACCGCGCAGTGAGCCACCGGGCCGCTCGGCGCGGAGGGGAGCGGCGATGGCGTCAGGCGGGCGAGGTAAAGAGATTCGGTCGGGGCCGGCGCCGCCCGGGACCGCCCGCGGGGCCTCCACAGCCCGTGGGTCTCTGCCACTCATAATTGGCGTGTCATGGCCAGGTTGACCATCGAAGTGCCCGATGACGTTGCCGCGCGGGTGGCCGACGCCGCCGCCGAGCGTGGTGTCGTCTGGACGACGTCGGCAGTGCTGCCGGGGTCGTCCACCCAGTCGACCGCCACCTCGTAGACCCGCAATGCCGTCTCGCTCGACTCGGCGTCCGAAGGGTTCGTGGGCCGAGTGCCGGCCGAGTCGTTCCCCTTCCGGCGGCATTTGAGCTTCATCGCCATGGGCCTATCCGGGCGGTCCGACACCGCTGAACGCTGCAAGGAGATCACTGTCGAGGCCTTTGCCGACAAGCACGCCGGCGACGTGTGATCGTTGTCGATGCCGGCGTTCTTTACGCCAGCGCGGATGCCGACGACCCCACGAGGGGGCCTCTGCCTTACCCCTTGAGCGTCATCCTGGCCCGCTGCTCGTACCTGTCCCGGTCATCGCCGAGACCTCTTGGTTGATCGAGACCCGCCTCGCACGGTCGCCGAAGCCCGGTTCGTGCGTGCCACCCGAGCCGAGCTAACGCGGCTCGACCCGTTGGACGAGACTGGGACCGGGCCATCGAGCTGGTGAAGACCTACGCCGACCTGGGCCTCGCGCTGGTGGACGCCTCGGTTGTGGGCCTGGCCGAACGGCTCGGGGTACACGAGGTTGCCACCCTGAACCGTCGCGACTTCTTTGTCGTGCCCCCCCGCCACGTCGACGCCTTTACGCTCCTGCCCTAACTTGGGTCTCTTCCCTGGGGGGCGGTTGCTTCCCGAGTGGGTGGTTGGCGGCGTGCACGGCCCGAAGCTTTTTCACCGACACCCGGGTGGTGCCGCGCAGCTCCATTGTGGCACGCGGCTCGAAATCCGGCCCGTCCCCGGCGCACCAGCCCGGATAACAGCAGTCTCACCGCAACCAGGCCCGTTAGACTGCGCGCGAAAGCTGAGCGGGGGGCACCGACGGCTCTGCTGTGGTGGAACTGGTGGCGCTGGTAACACTCCTGGTTGGCGAAGCTCACGTGGCTAAGCGGTTCGGCTCGCCCGCCGGCGCTCAGCGCTACGCCTGTGCGGGCGCATCTCCGGCTACGGCCCCTCCGCCTACGACGTCGGTCTCTCCACTAACTATTGCCCGGTTGTCATCGGGTCGCCGCACTGGCCCGCTGAGCTGGGCGGGGAACCTCCCCACCCCGAGCCGCGCCCTGGTCGCGACCTGGAGACAGGTCCCGTTCCGGTCTCGTCCAGCAAGGCGTAGAAGTGGGGCTAACCGGGCCCATGGCGCTGTTCGGCCACTAAATCGAGGACCACCAATCGTCCCGAGGTGGCCCCGACCTAATTGCACGGCGTGGCCGACGTCCTAGCAACTGCTCCCATGGCTCACGACGCGGGCGGTCTTTCAGGAAGACGGCGCAGATGTACCCAGGACCGCAGAGCTGAGTACCTGGGCCATATCGCGGTCACGCGCCTCGAGGGCGTGGGCGTAGACCCGGAGGGTCACCGAGGCGTCCGCGTGGCCGAGACGCCCGGCCACGGTGCGCACGTCAGTGCCGGCACCGATCGCCGTCGTGGCGGCGAAATGGCGCAACTCGTGGAAGTGAGTCGCAATGCCAAGCTGTTTGGCGGTGCGCTTGTAGTAGTCCGTGAGCGTGTCGGGGACGAACGGGCGGGCGCCGGTGGCGACGGGGGACAGGATGAAGGGGTCACCCACGAGGGTTGTCCCGACTACTGCGGCATAGGACTCTTGGTCGGCTCGGCGCTTCGTCAGGAGGGCCAGCAGCGCATCGTCGAGGGCGACGTCTCGCCGCTGGTGGCTTTTCGTGGGCCCCTCACTGGCGACGCCATCGATCTCAGTGAGGCTGCGGGCGATCGTGAGCACTCGCCGCGGCCAGTTGACGTCCGCCCAGCGGAGCGCGCAGAGCTCTCCTCGACGGGCGCCCGTCACCGCCCCCAAGATGATGGCCAGCGCCAGGATGGGCGACGACTCGTCGGCTGCGGCAATGAGCCGCTGGACATCGGCGACATCGGGAGCGGAGACCGTGGTGCGAGTCAACCCCGGGGGCGTGGCCCGGTCGGCGGGGTTCACCGGGACCATGCCCCACTTGACGGCTCGGTCGAGGGCGGCGTGGAGCACCGAGTGGAACCGCCGCACGGACGAGGGCGACAGGCCCCGGGCCAACAGGTCGTGGTAGAAGCCGTCGAGCTGTCGGGCCGTTAGTTTGTCGAGGCGGACGGTCCCGAGCGCCGGCTTGATGTCGTGCTCGATGCAGCGCCGGTGTTCCTTCACGGTGTAGGCCGAGCGGGTCGGCTCGATGTCGGCCAACCACCGGTCTAACTGCTCGGCTACGCTGGTCGGGTGGCTCTTGGTGGCCTGACCGGCCTCGACCTCGGTAAGCAGCTTGGCCAGCGCGACCTGCGCCTGGCGCTTGGTGCCATCGATCGTCCGCGATACCCAGCGGACCTTGCCGCCTTCGCGGCCGGCGAAAACCCGGACACGCCACTTGTTGTCGCCACGCGGTTCCACAACCCCACGCATCGGCTGCCCTCCCTGGTCGGTGGATGGGAAGTTACCCAAAAGTTACCCAAAGCCAGGTTACACCCAGTGGAGGGAAGTACGAAATAGCAGGTCAGAACACTTGGAGAGGTGCGAGAGCGGCCGAATCGGGCTCACTGCTAATGAGTTGACGAGCTAAAACTCGTCCGAGGGTTCAAATCCCTCCCTCTCCGCTCGCATGACTTCCGCTGGACGGCGGGATTTTGACGAACAGCTTGGCGTTCATCGGGTAGAGCGGGTTGGAGTAGCGGGGCACTCCAAGGGTTTCCACCGACTGCAGCTGTGGGTCGTCCAGCACTGCGTTGGTCGCGGCGATCGCCTCGGCCTCTACCGGCCCGGCGTAGGTCCGCGGTGTTTCGCCACCCCCCCAGGAGGTCGGGTTCACCACAAGGACCTGGGCGCCCACGGGCAGCGCGCTCAGCAATGGCCCCAGGTTGGTGGCGGCATTGGTGTGTTCCAGGCGAGCGGTGAGGTCGGACCAGTTGACGACCATCGGGTTGGGCGCCGGGCCAAATGGGGTGGCGTAGTCGTACTTGTCACCGAGGTCCGCGGCGATGACCGGTGTGTCGGTAACTTCAGGAGATATCACGAGCGCTCCTGGCTGGAGGATGGGGGCAAGCTCGGCCACCAGGTACGACACGTCGCTCTTCGAGGTGTCCACGGTGACGGTCCTGTCGACCAGTACAGGGACGCTCGTACCGGCCAGGGCCAGGACTGTCAATCCGGCGACCCACGACCGCGCCCGGGCCCGGGCCAACCCGCCGGCCAGGGGGACCAGCGCCGGGACCACAGCGACACCGAGGTAACGGGGCGCCCAGGAGTTGACCACTTGGCCCACCAACCAGGCGATCACCAGGGTCACCAGCGTCACGGCGGTGAACAAGGCCAGAGCGGAGACGCCCGGGCTCAGGGCGGGCGTGCCGGGCACGGTACCCATGGCGTCTGCCGGCTGCCCGCGCTTATAGGAAAGCACGGCGACGACCAAGGCGACGACGACGGCGGCCCAGGCGGCCGAGGCCATGGCGTTGAACGAATCCCCGAAAAAGTCGAGCACGGCGGGGTGGGGAGCCCACGGAGCGCCCGTGTTGCGGAGCTGGTATAGGAACTGGGGCACCCAGGGGGCGAAGAGGACGGCGCACGCTCCTCCGTAAAGCCACGTCGCCCGCAGCTGCGACCGCGCCCGCCGGCGGACGGCCACGGCCGAGCCGACGATGACGGTGGCGGCGAGGAGGTAAAGGCCGTAGTACTGGAGATAGAGGGCGGCCGCCATGAGCAGCGTCGTGGCCACCCAATAGCGCCGGCCCGCCCCCCTGTAGGCGAGGACGAAGCAGGTGACGGCAAGAAGGGCCATCAGTACCAGCCATGAGTACATCCGGGTCTCGGTGCTGTAGTAGGCCAGGTAGGCGCATGTGGCCACTAGTCCGGCCGCCGCCCGGGCCGCCCACCGACCGAAGAGCTTGCCCGCGGACCACCAGGCCGCCGGGATGGCGAGCAGCGCCGGGACCAGCGAGAGGACGTGGGTCGCCGCCTCCGACTGCCCGAAGATCCTCATCCAGTAGTGGAGCGCAACGTAGTACAGGGGCGGCGAGCCGTCCTCCACCAGGTAGTGGGGCAGGGAGGTCAGGGGGTGAGCAGCTATACCAACGGCGATGGCCTCGTCGCCCCAGTAGCTCGTCCACAACGTCCGGCCATGCAGGAGGAGCGCCAGAGCCGTCAGCGTGACTACTAGGAAGGCGTCGAAATGGTGCCAGGCGACGAGCCGGTCGAGAAGCCGCCTCCCGTGCCGGGCGCGGACGGCGGCGAGCGAAGCCGCGTTGAGTACAGCGGGACGATCATCGCTGGGGGCCCTCAGGTCCACGACCGAAGGCGAGGTCGTGCCACTTAGGGTTGGGGCTGGCCTCGTTAGCAGATCTTCCATTCAGCGTCCCTACCCAGAGGCAACGGCCGAGCCGGCGGGCCGGGCCTCGACTACGGCCCACGCTAGCGGGCCGCCGGCTCCGGGCCAGCCAACTACCGTCTCGGTCGCCACAAATAGTGCGGCCTGTTGGAGCTTGTGACCACCGTACCTGTTGGGGGCCGGTTGGCGGACGGACCGGTTCCCACGTAGCTTCTTGGTCATGGACGCCAAGCTCTTGTTGTGTGACTTCGCGGAGGTCAGTGGGGGAAAGCTCTTCGTATCAGGCGCCGGTCTGGCCCTGCTGGCCAGCGCCACGCCCGCCCAGCCCTACCGTGTCAACCTCAGCCTCGCCATTTTGGGCCTGATCAACCTCAGTGACACCGATGCGCAGCACAAGATGACCATCGAGCTGGTGTACGTCACCGGTCGCAACGAGACGCGCGTCCCGCTGGCCGACGAGCTCCCCGAGGGCAATGACCCGGCCGACCGCGGCATGTTCATCGCTTACTTCGTCGCTCCGCGTTCGCCTCAGATGCTTCCTGGGGACGAATGGAGCATGCCTATGGCCATCCCCATGTTCGGGCTGGGCCTGCCCGACCTGGGCCCCTACTACTTCAGCGTGCGCGTCGACGGCCGGGAGATGGACCGCGCGTCGTTCCGTCTGATGCCTCCTCCGCCTCCCCAGGTCGCCGACCTGCCTGGTGGCCCAGGAGTTGCGCAAGGCGATCAGCTGCTCGGCGGCCCCCCGCTGTAACGAGCCCGCAGCCGTAGGAAGAGGAAGTTGTCCTCTTCGACTACGTGGGCCAGGTCAAGCTCGACCAGTTGGGCCAGGGGCTGGCCACCGAAGGACCGGCCGGGGCCGACCAACGGGTCGTTGCTGCGGAGCCAGCCGCCGGCCAGGCCGCCGCCCACACCGCCGGCCAGCTTGGGCGAAAGGGTCAGGCACAGTTCGTCGACCAATTGAGCGGCGGCCAGGCCGGTGTTCAGCGTGGGCCCGCCCTCGCACAGGACGTGGTTGACACCTCGTTCCCCGAGGGCTTTCAGTGCTGAGCTCAGGTCGACGGCGCCGGTCCCGGTCCTGACCACGTCGGCCACATCGACGGCGCCTGCCAGGGCCTCAGAGCGGGTGTCCCCGGCCGCGATCACTATGGGCCGGGGGCCACCGCCGGTAAACAGGCGGGACCCCCAGTCGAGCGCGCCAGACAGCGTCACGACCGCCATGGTGGGTAGGGGAGCCAGCCCGCGCTGCCGGCGGATGTCCTGTGCCTCCAGGGGTATCTTCGCCGGCCCGTAACGCTCGACGCGAGCGGTGCCGGCGCCGACCAGCACGACATCGGCCAGCGACCGCAGTACCGAGAAAAGCAGCCTGTCCCCGGGCCCCCCGAGGCTGCCGGCGCGCCCGGAAAAGGCGACGGCGCCGTCCAAAGTGGAAACCATGTTCACGCGCACGAAAGGCCGGTCGGCAGGGACCTTTACTTCCCGTGAGTAGAGCTCGAACAGGTTGACCCGATCGGACGTTTCGGGCAGAAGCAACCGCAACTGACGCTCCTCGCGACTCGTCCGACCATATCTCACCGGCTCCCCGGGCCGATAGCCCTTTCAGCGGGCCAACTGCCTTTCAGAAGCCGGCCGCCTCGTCGGTAGCATGACGCTGGTGCGCCACCTGACGGTTCGTGCCGCGGCGAGGTCCGGCCCATCATGAGTGGGCTCGTCACCGTCGAGGAAGCCCGCCGTTCGGTGCTCTCAAGCTGCCGCCCGCTGGGACCCGTCCAGGTCCCTCTGAGCGACGCCTTGGGCCTGGTCACTGCCCGGCCCATTGTTTCCGGCGAAGCGGTCCCGCCCTTTACCAACTCGTCTATGGACGGTTACGCGCTCCGCGCTGGAGATGTGGCCGTGGCCCCGACCAGGCTCCGCGTGGTCGGCGTGCTCATGGCCGGCGACGACCCCAGCGGCATGGTCGTAGGGGAAGGCGAAGCGGTACGCATAATGACCGGGGCCGCCGTACCCGAAGGCGCCGACGCCGTGTGCATGGTCGAGCACACCCGGGCGCAAGGCGGCTGGGTCTTGGTCGAAGAAGCCGTCGGCCCGGGCACCAACGTGCGCCGTCCGGGGGAGGACATTGCCGCCGGAGACGAGGTCTTCGCCGCCGGCGAGAGCCTCGGCCCTGCTCACATCGGCGTCCTGGCCAGCCTGGGCGTCGCTCGAGTAGAGGTCTTCCCCCGGCCCCGGGTCGGCGTGGTCTCGACGGGGGACGAGCTCGTCGCCGGAGCAGGCCGGTTGGCACCGGGAAAGATCCGGGACAGCAACCGGCCCGGCCTGCTGGCCCGTTTGCGGACCGACGGCTTCGAGCCCGTCGACCTCGGCTGGGTCGGCGACGAGGGGGAGGCTCTGGCCGACGTCCTCGTCAACGCGGCCCGGACCTGCGATGCCGTGATCAGCAGTGGTGGGGTGAGCGTCGGCGACCGCGACATGGTCAAGAGCGTGCTGGACGAGCTGGGGGGTCAGCAGGCTCGCTGGTGGCAGGTGGCGGTGAGGCCGGGGAAGCCGTTCGCCTTTTCCACCTTGCCTCCGCGATCGACTCCCGTCTTCGGGTTGCCGGGCAACCCCGTCTCGACCCTGGTCTCATACGAGTTGTTCGCCCGGCCTGCCGTGCGCCTCATGGCGGGCCACCACAGCCTGGAACGGCCACGCTTGCCGGCCCTGGCCGCCTCCGACATGCGCCGGCAGCCCGACGGAAGGTTGCACCTCGTCCGCGTCACGGTGAAAGCCGGGCCCCGGGGCCTCGAGGCCTGGCCGTCCGGGGGGCAGGGCTCGCACCAGCTACGTGCCCTGGCGGCGGCTAACGGCCTGGCGTTCCTGCCCGACGGCGAGGGAGTGACGGCCGGCGAACAGGTGGACGTCTGGGTCCTCGACGTCGACCGGCTATCTCCCTGAGGGTTCCCCGTCTTGGCCTCCCGCTGACCGAGGCCGAGGCGAAGGCACGAAACCGGCCTTGGCCCTCCACATCGCCTCCCAGCTGGAGTTCCCCGGCTGGAAGAGCGGCCTGACCTTCTCGCCCAGGAGCAAGGTGGCCGCTCGGGTTTCGCCGGCCAGGGCCA
>Ga0182013_10004858_pt1 | contig 15939 bp, 18 predicted proteins | sample 612S2MmetaG_FD_120487 | JGI IMG/M metagenome (GOLD analysis project Ga0182013, IMG submission 120487) | Permafrost microbial communities from Stordalen Mire, Sweden - 612S2M metaG | ecosystem: Environmental > Terrestrial > Soil > Wetlands > Permafrost | place: Sweden: Stordalen | collected...
ACAGCCGGTCATCCACGACGATATCCTTGACGCGGTAATCAAGCTTCTTGGCGATGATCTCCGCGGTGGTGAGGGCGCGCCTCGCCGGACTCGACAGGATCATGTCGGGCTTTACGTCGCGCTTCGCTAATCGCGTACCCATCTTCGGCGCGTCGCGCTCGCCGCGAGCGTCCAATGGTCGGTCCTTGTCGGGTAACGCAGGGTCATCCCAACTCGACTTCGCGTGACGAATGAGAAATAGCGTTTTCATGCAAAGTGACGGCCTTTCGATCCACAAACAGCAAGTAATCACAACGAGCTGGGCGTCGATCCGTTGTCGGGTGCGTTGCTCGGGTGCCAAGTCAGGTTATCAGACTCTTGAGAACATAACGCGCTGCTTGGCAGCTCATGCACCTCGCGCATTTCGACGTGCCCGTTGCCGCATCGGACGGTCACTACTGGGAGTGCTCGAGACCAAACGTTTGCGACTGATCATCGTAGCCGAACAGCTCGGCATATCGTCCCCAGCCGATGACAGTCCGCAAAGTGCTGTCGGCATCCCCCTGGTTGAGATGATCCTGGAGTTCGATCTCGAAGCGCCCTCGCGGCGCCCGGTGATTCTCCCGCTCGTCGAGCACCTGGCGGATATGGGCGGCGAGCGGCACGAAACGGATGAGATGCTCCCGGAACAGCCGCTTACGCTCTTCGATCCCGCTTTGCGCGAAGAGGCGGCCGGCGGCGGTCAGTTTGATGGTTCCGCCAATGAGCTCAGCGAACTCGAGGATATGCAGCGCGGCGGCAATCGGAAACAGATCGTTGATTGCAAGGGCAAGCGGCCCGGCAATCTTGGCGAGCTCGCCATGCCCTTCGTAAGGCGGCGAGGCGAGAGTCTCGACGAAACCGCCGATCTGATTGAGCGACACGGACGGCAGTGGTTGTACCAACCCGCCGTGGATCTTGCTTTGTGCGCTAATCGCTTCAGTCATGCGCGAGGTGAGAATCGAGTAAATCTCATCGACAATGGCATGGAATGCCGCGTCGAGCCGGTTGCGTGGTTGGGGCAAGGAGACTGGAATCTCCGCGGCGATGTGCCCGGGATTCGCACCTAGGACCAGGATCCGGTCGCACATCAGGACCGCCTCCTCGATGTTGTGCGTCACGATGAGCACTGCCTTGGTGGGCAGCTTGTGCTCGATCCAGAGATCGAGGAAGTCCGTCCGCAGGGTTTCGGCGGTCAGTACGTCCAGCGCTGAAAACGGTTCATCCATCAGCAGTAATGTAGGTTCGCTGACGATGGCGCGCGCAAAGCCGACGCGTTGCCGCATGCCGCCCGAGAGCTCGCGCGGGTAGGCAGACTGAAAGCCGTCGAGGCCGATGAGATCGATGGCTGCCAGTGCGCGGCGCCTCGCTTCGTCTTCTGACAATCCCTGCGCGTCACGCCCGGGAGCGCGATTTGTACGTCACCCACCGCAATAGCTTCCGAGGCGACGACAAAGAACCATCCCCCCGACATCGACATCATCATGTTCCAAATCAGGCCGGGCATGGCGAACGGAACTTCCAGGCGCCAGAAGCGCTGCCAGGCAGAGACGCGGAATCCGCGGCTGGCTTCGTCGAGGTCGTTGGGAACAGTGCGCAGTGACTGATAGAAGCTGAACGCCATGTTCCAGGCCTGGGCGGTGAAGATCGCGAAAATCGTCGCCAGCTCAGGCCCCAGGACGTTGCCGGGAAACAAGGCGACGAAAAACACCACCGTGAACGAGAGATAGCCGAGGACCGGCACGGATTGCAGCACGTCCAGCAAAGGGATCAGCAGCATTTCCGCGCGGCGGCTCTTGGCGGCCATCGTGGCATAGGTAAACGTGAAGAGCAGAGAAGCCACGAGTGCGGCCAGCATCCGTGTCACCGTGCGCAGGGTGTAGAGCGGCAGCGCCGAAGGCGCCAGTGAGATCACGGGCTGATGTGCGACCACAAAGGGCGCCACCATCTGGCGAGCGCCCGCGCCAAGCAGCAGAATGACCGCGACGACCAGTAGAATGGCAGCCAAGTCGCGCCAGCTCATCGCGCGCTGGTACGAAATTCCTCTCCTCAGTAGCTCTGCATGGTGCATTCGTTGCTGTTTCCAGTTATCACCCCCACCGAATCATGCCTGAGGCGGGAACCTGCTGGTTGCCCGCGTCAAGCCAATGCCCGGAAACTCTGCTCGGTCTCGGCATACACTGCCAAGGGGGTTGCATACGGCCGCCCGAAGTTCGATGGCGCCTAGCTGACCACGGCCCCGAATATGCGCCCGATGCAAAAAGTGATCAGCGCTGCGGCGGCGCCGATGACGACCTGTCGCACGCCCGAGAAGGCGGTCGACCGGCCGTTGAAGAAAGACGTTATAACTCCAAGTGTGAACAAGCCTACCAGCGATGCAGTGATGCTTCCGATCATCCCCGATCGGCTTGCCAGAACGAAAAACGGCAGCAGGGGCATGGTTGCGCCTAACGCAAAAAGCACGAACGAAACCGACGCTGCACTGACGGGATTGGCGCCCAGATGAGCTGGCTCGATTCTAAGCGCTTCATGCACCAGCATGTCCGCGGCGGCAGGTTCCTCTGCAAGGATTTTGTCTACGGCACGTCTCGCGTCGTCCTCGGTCATCCCTTTCGCCTGGTAGATCAGCGCCAATTCCTTGCCTTCCAGCGCCGCAGTAGCGTGCACGTTCTCGATCTGCCGGTCGATTTGGCGTGCCGCCATTTCGCGGGTGTTAGTGACCGATAACCACTCGCCCAAAGCCATCGCGCAGGCCCCGGCAAACAGGCCGGCGACCCCGGTCAGCAAAATGGCGGAGCGTTGCCCGCCGCCGCCGGCGACCCCCATCAACAGGCAGAAATTCGATACTAATCCGTCGTTCGCGCCAAGGACGGCGGCTCGCAAATTGTTGGCTAAGTTGCTGCCGCCCCAACCAGTATCCTCCGCCGTTGCCTCGCCGGCCGGAGGCGCGTAACTTCCGATTGTTCGCATGACCGCGGCGTGACCTCGTTCCTCTTTGGCCAGTCCCGCGGCTCTGGCGTCGTCCTGCTCCGAATACTGGTCCCGATCAGAAAGCTCCCGTGAAGTGATGCTGGGGACCACGAAGGCGACACCGAACTGCCGGGCCAGTTGTGTCAGCATCCGAGTTCGCAGGGAGGGTCGGAATTGCGGAATGGGGTGTCCCGCCAAGCGCAAACGTTCTTCCCAGAAAGTCGAGTGCTCTCGCTCGGAGGCCGCCAGCTTATTGAACACGCTGCTCAGACTGCCATTGCGTTCGATGACGGCAAGAGCCTGGTAAAGCGCCGCGCTATCGCGCTCGGCTTTCCAGTTGCGCAGTAACCGCTTCAGCTCATTCGATTCCACAAGTGTCTCCGCAGCCGCTGGCCCGCAGTTCAAGCACAGCGTAAGTTCGGTCTCTCACTGATCTTTCGAGCTTTTCGCAGGATGTGTGGCAGAGCAGAAATCGCACTCTCCCTCAAGCCCCAATCTGCATCGTTAATTTTGGCACAAACGCGTTACGCGCGTATCTTGCAGCGAGGACTTTTTAGGAGCTGCCGAATCCGGTCGCCGAGCGCGCCCGCTTTACCCTCGCGGTGACAGCAACGCCAATTGGCTCTGCGTGTGCTCGTAGCCGATGGCAATGATTTCGGCGGCGCGACCAAATTCCAGCAAACGGATGTGCCCCAACGGCAGCTGAATGATCACATCCGGCCGATCGAAGGCCAGACGGGACTGAGTGATGCGGGTTTCCATGATATTGATCGATGCCAGAAGCACCTCGAAAATACTGGGCAGCGGTTCTTCGGACGAGAACCAGCACGACCACTGCGCCGCGGCCGGCGCATCGCGCTCGAGCAGCTTCTGCTTCAGATCCTTGATCGACAGGCGATAGTCGGCCAGCCAGCGCGAGAACATGCTCTCGGCAATGTCCCCGCCGCTGTCCGCTTTCCCCGCGCTCCGCAGCGGCTTCAGATTCTTCCCGGCGAGAATCCAGACGCCGCGAGCCTTGGCGTGAACTTGGTTAGAGGCACGGCATTGAGGATGCCCATGGAGCATGCAATCTCCAATGGTTTTGGATTCGGCGGCGTGAATGCGAGCGTCGTGTTCCGCCATTGGCATTAATCTGGCAGGTGCAGAACTCAGGTGGGGCGATGGGCGTCATGGCAACCTTGATCGATAGCTTTACCGTTCAGCACTGCGAGCATGTCAGCCAGCGTTCCTTCGAGGCCGCGTCGCTGCCTTCGAGGCCGAACTTGGCAGCGTCGAGGACCCCGCCATCATCCCGCGTGAGGTCGCCGACCAACTTCCGCTCGAATCCCCGGCTTTTTCAACAATGTCGGTCTGCTCTGAAGTCACGAATTGACCTGCCGGTTTTCTTTGGACCAGATTTGACTTAGGAAATGGCCCGTCGCGCGCAAGCGCCTCCCGGCTATCCGCTGGTCAGCGCCACGCTCGTCGGGCATCTGGCGGTCTCGGAAGACCGGCAGGGAGAGCGCCTGGGCGCCATGCTTCTGGCTGACTCCGTGCAGCGTGCCTACTGGAGTGCGGATACGGTCGGCTCGTCGATGTTGGTGGTGGACACGATCAATGAGCGCGCGGCTGCCTTTTACGAAGGAAACGGCTTCGTGCGCCTGCCGGACTCACTCCGTCTGGTGCTGCCGATGCATACAATTCGGCGACTTGTGGAACCATGACCCGATATTTGACGGATCCAAACTCAAAACTGTCAGACGCAGTTTAAGCGGGGAGATCGTTCCACTCGAAGCCTTCACAGGCTGTGTATCCATGAATTTGGCGCGTCGCGTGAATCGAGCAGCGGTGAGGGTGCTGGTCCTCGACATGGTCGGCGGCCGACTGATGTTCCCTCAGCCACAGAATGCCTCCAACCTACTGGTGTACCACGGAAGTGTACCTCGAATCTGGTGTATAAAAACACGTTTTTTATACCTCGGTGCCTAACCTATCTACCGCGTCCTGACGGCGCGGAGGTTCGAGACCGATCTGGCCACGGCTAACGCCTCGAAATACGCCGCCGCGCCCGATAGATTGCACCAAGCCGCCAAACCTTTGGGCCGTCTGCGCCCGCAGGACGGGCACACGTGAGGCGATCGAGTATCCACGCAGGTTTCCTGCTCCGCCAATAGTTCATCGCCACCGACGGTATGGGCCCCGAGCAGGAAATGGTCAACATAGTTACGTGGCTTCGGATAGAAGATCATCCATTGGCAGGCGTCGCCCGGAAAAGCCACATTGAAAGCGCCGCTATCATCGCGGCGTCCGCTTTAAACAATTCTTTCGGCGAAAATTCTCTACCGTCGGCGTCAAAGATCTTGGCTCTGTCACCAAATCGTGTTGGTACTCGCTAAATCATTTTCGTAGTGCGGCCACGTTCGCATCAACAGCCTTTATGATCGGTCGAATCGACGTACGACGAATCGGTTGGCGGGCCAAGCAGGGCCCGAACTGCCCCACCTGCTCCAGCATCCGCTCTAGGCTTGCAATCGCCGAGCCCCGCTTGATTCCTCCTTTGGCTGCAAGCTGAAGGAGGTGGGCTCGGGTGACCCGACGAGCCTCACCGCAGATATCCATCTGGTGCTCCCCGCCGGGGCCGGAGTTAAATGTCAGATCGTAGGCAGGGGCAAGCCGCCACCTGCGATCTTGATCGAGGCGGAAAGCAAAGTTCTTGGAGTGGTCATCTCGATTATTGAAGATCACATTGAACACGGCGCGTTCGTAGGCTTTTAATATCTCTCGTTCGTCTGCCGTGAAAGCGCGGGTGACACGCAGCAAACTGATGTAATCGATGGAGGGCACCCTAAAGTCAGCATGCAACGCGCCCGCCAAGGTATGTACCGGCACGCGCATGCCGGATTCAATATCGAATCTTGCGATACCAAAGGCGGCATGGGCGCGCCCAGGTTCAAAGTGTCGTGTCTCGGGGACCTCAATTCCACACGCACGTGCGGTTTCGCAATAAGCGTGCTCAATCGCGCACACTTCCTTGTGCTCGTTTTTAGCTGGGAACTTAATCAGGTAGGGAACGTGTTTCGGATCGGGCATGGTGCTGATGGTCCCATCCGCGACGTTGTAGCCCACAAGCACCTTCGGGCGCGCACCGTGCGCAGACCCTCCAAGCACCAAAAGATCCTTCAAGACTTCAGAGTCTTTGCCGGTCAGGACGGTGCCGACTTCCTCGGCGAGCTTGAGCAGCGTCGTGTCGGGATCAGTCAACTCCACTGTATCCGCAGGCTCGAAGGTCAGCGCTCCGAGGGTCCGTTCGCCGAGGAAGGCAAGCCGATCGAGAGGGGACAACGTCGCGGCCTCAAGCCCGCGTCGGCGAAAAAAACGATCCATCAGAAGCATGCCCCAGCCATCCGGGAGCGCATCGGCAATCAGACCAGGCAATCGAAAGAGGAAGCGAGGAAAATCCCCATACGCATCCTCTCGCAGTGGCAGGCGAACTGGCGAAAGCTCAAGGCCTTCGCGCAAGGCCTCTTTTGAATATTCGAACAAGAGCTGGTGGCCATCGTCTGCCAACTGTCCGAGCGGCCAGTTTTCACCCCACCCGCGGTATCGGACCAGCAGTTTCTTCATTGATGCCGACTTCGACGCGCGCGCACCCTCGGTGCAGTTGCGAGCTGCTCCATCTGGGAAATCGACTTGGGTCTTGCGACAAAAAGCGTCTCGAACTGATCAGACACACCTAGGACACCGGCGATACGGATGAGCGTGTCGAGCGCGGACCCAGCGGTCTTTGCCTCAAGGTTCTTGATGGTGCCCACATTGAGGTCCGTGCGCGCGGCAAGCTCTTCCTGCGTCATCCGAAGCGCTAGTCGGCGGCTCTTGAGCCGAAAGCCCAGTTCGGCTGAGATCTCGGCGGGCGACATGAGTTTAATATCCAGCATAATAGCTGTTAAATTCGAATTACTAGCGTTAGTGGCTATTATAATAGCTATTGAAGTTAAATACCAGTCCGTCTGTCGAGGATTCCCGGCTATTCTGAAGCTCCCAGCATGGGGCCTAGTTTAGCCAGTCAGATTTGGGGGTTAACTGCAGAAGCGCAGCGCTCGGCGGCGGCTCGCCCAATGACCTCGCGCCGGCACTCAAAAGTTGGAAGGAGTCATTTCATCCGACCTCGTATTCAACCGATCGGCTCTCCCCTCCTTCGCAGCGCATCCCAGCTCCGATCGCCGACCTCGCGCACGAGATATGGCAACGCGCGAGCAGCGCGGCCGTGGTGGAACGCAAAGGGAGCGGCGCGGCCCGTGCGCTCGCGATGCGCACCGAAGAGGCCCAGTCGCTGAAAACCCAAGTCACGAGCCTGCGCGATCAGCTGCAACACGAATCAATCGCCTTGGGCGAGCTGCGCGCGCAAGCCGCGCGTCACGAAGCCGTGGCGCGCGACGCCCTCGCCCGCCTTGAGGCATCCGAGGCGCGAGAGCGCCGGGCCCTGCGCGACTTAGGCAGCGCCCGAGAACGCCTCTCGGAGTGGGAGGCGACGGTGACACAACTGCGCGAACAGGCCGCGCTGGCCGCCTCACGGCGCCGACCGGTGACGATGACTTCTCGTTCATCGAAACCCGCGAAAGGGCGGCAGAAGAAATCCACGCGAATCATCAGAACCGTTCGCAAGAAACCCAAACGGTTGACGCGCGCCTCCACCAAGAAACGTAGACCATCGGGCCGGAAACGCTGATGGCGCTATTCGGATACCGTATTTATTGGTAGCAGCGTTGACGAAGGGGCCTTCCATCGACACCGCGTTTTGGATTAGTTTACGGTGGACACGAAGGACGCGATATTGTCGGGTTCATCTCGAACAGGATCTGTGGAGCGGCCGGGTCCTGACGAACGTCACAGGTCGCGTCGGAACGGGACTTGGCCGCGCGCTCCGCTCAATCAGCTATGATCGAGGTTGCGTTGCTGATGTTGGCCGGCATCGCGAAGCGGCGGCGGCAGCGCGGACTCGGCAATAATCAGCGCTACACGGTCAGCAATACCGGACCAAGCGACAAGGAGCAGGGATGGCACTTGAAGAGCTTCGGCGCGAGCTGGAACGGCGTTTCGAGATTGCCCGCTCGGACGGCCGGCATCCTGACGATTTCCAAAAGGTGGAGCTCTACCTGATTGAGTATCAGGTTCAGAACGAAACGCTGTCCGAGTCTGATTCTGCAACGGTGCGCGCATGGCTCGACGAGCGCTGCGATCAGCTGCCCGTGCCGCTAGCGACTGACGCCGCCTATGCGGCCGCGACGTCAATCTGCCAATCGGTCGGCCGGAAGCTGACGGACGACGCCGATGTGCGGACCCTGATCCAGACCTGGCCGGCGCCGATCGCGCACGAGCTGCTGGCGCTGATCGAAGCGCTGCAAGGAACAGTGGATGGCAATCAGTCCCGCGCACCCTCGCCTGAGTCCGCGCTACTACAGCTGCGTGATCTGATTGAAATCCTGCTGCGTGTGCCCAGCATCGCACTGGCCCGTGCGCTCATCGACATGGAAGGCGAAGAGGCTCAATGGGCATTCAGCAAGCTGATTACGGCCAGCGGCGGCAACTGGATGGAACTGGCCCGCGGAGCCGCCCAACGCCTGCTGAATCGCGCGCCAGCTCATCCGCTGAATTCCCTCGCTGGCCTGTTCGTTTCGCATACCGAAATACGCGAAAAGTTCATCGCCTACATTCAGCGCCACCATCCGGACGGTTTGCCACGATTTCGCGCCGAGTGCCCCGGCGGCCAGGCGCGCCCGCCGGCGGAGACGCCGAGCGGCGCCCCGGATCCGCGATGATCTCCAATCCGCGCGTCCGGAGGCCGATGTCTTCATGCGCGGAGCGGTGTGCTAGGTTGCCGCGCGCTACCGGTACATAAAGGGCGATCGCAATCCATGGCGGCAAGAACTTCGAGCCTGATCTTGGCTTTCGCTTGCGCCGCGCTCGGAGGCTGCATCTCGTTGGGACCGCATGCGCTGAAGGCGGAATAGACCTACTGCTACGAATCACGGTGCAATCGATCGGCGATCTCAGCAATGCGACCATGCTGGGCGGGTCCACGGGCAACGGTTCGCCCGGATTCTTCGAGTTGCTGCACATCTTCAGGCGTCTGCAACTCGCCGGAGAGTTGTCGATCCAGTACAAACCCAGCGGCGACGCCGGCGAGGTGAGCCTGACGATCGGCGCGCCGCAGGGCCCGGAGCCGGCCGCGACGCAGGCCGATGTCGAGCGCGCCCATGCACTCCTTCATCTGCCGGGCCAAATCCAGCAATTCCGCATCGTCGCCGGCAACGGCGCGACGCGTTCCGGAACCATCGCCGTATCGACCCGCTCGGTGCTCGCGATCTTGAGCGACTTAGGCGCCGAAATCGTCGTGCCTGCGGCGGACGTCCAGACCGGCGCCACCAAGCCGTCGATCGCGCTCGTGGGCGGTGAAACCCGCCCCGTCGTGGTGGTTCACATCGGCCGGAAGGTTCCCCCGACCGCCTACTCGGCCGTGCGGTATCGGTCCTCGCAGTTCTGGATCGATGATACCGACTTCGACTCCAAATACGCGCTGACCGTGGTTCAGAACGTCATGGCGTTGGCCGAGTTCACGGACACGTCGCATGCGCCGGTGGTCACGGTTCCGGCCAATTGAAGCGCTGCGACCGAATCTCGTGCACCGGTACCGATCGCAGCGGCGTCAAGTCCGGGCCGGGCGTCGAGGCGGCCGCAGGCGCGGTCCTCGTAGAGCCGGCGCGTAGCCACGCCGGCAATGAAGAATCGAAAGAAGCCGAAAACTAGTCACATTGTCCGTCACTTTATCAAAGCTCCACAAACGATAATACGGAGTGACGGTCAACATCGCAGTTGGATCAATTTCGCTGGTTTGGGCTTAGACCCCCACGAGGCCATCGACCGGATCGCGCGAAGTTCACCCGGCCCGGATACATCTGGACCTAGTTACAGGCGTATATCAGCGTCCAAACGCCATCACCACCTGGTTTGTGGGTTCTCGCCCGGTAGTTGGGCGAGCGACGGTGTGGCCGTTGCCACCACCGCGAGGGCCGTGAGGATTGACAAGCGGCGAGTCATCATTTGGCGACCTTTACATTGAAGGTCACCGTGTTGGCCCCGCCGGCGTTCTTGATGACGAACTTGTACTGCCCGTCTTGCTTCGGCGTGACCTTAACCAAACACTTCGGTCCGGGCGAGTCGTCCTTAGCGACTTCCGCGCCGGAGGAGTCGTAGACGGAAAGGTGCACGTCGGTATTCTTCAGGCCATCCGTGGTGGCCTCGAACTCTTTCCCCGCCGTGAAAGACAGAAGGTAAGCGACCTCTCCCTTGTCCTTCATCTCGATCTTCTTGCCATTGAACGCCGCCCCGTTGCCCAGGTCGGTCGGCTTGACGTCCTGCGCGGGACACAGGGTGACGACCGCGAACATAACTGCCATCACTGCTGTGACTAACCGAGTAATCGATTTCATTTGATGTTTCCTCCAGAGTCGGATCAGATCCGCAACATTGATGCTGCGCCCAAAGGTATGGGAAAGTCGTAAAAAAAGCATAAATAGTTCATAAAGGCCAATGCCGTGAATCCTTTGGCGAAGCCGATCGAATCGATCATCCGTTCCGGGGAGAAACCGAACTCCCCGTGCAGGTTAAAATGCCCATACGCACCTACCGAGCCGTTGCGCATGGCGTTGAGCAACGCTTCGCGGTGGCCCTGATCGGGCTGCCCCGTTACTGGGCGACGATCCCCCAAGCGACGGAGGGACCCCCGATTCTGTGGGACTTTTGTGTCGTTTGTTTAAGTTCACCCATCAGCCGCGAATATAGCTTCACATAATCCCGCGCCATGCGCCTGGAGTCGAAGCGTTGCTCGAAGACCTGCCGGCACGCGTGGCGGCTCAAGGATGCAACGTCAGGCACCGCTTTGACCGCTTCCTCGAGCGTGTCCACCACAAATCCCGTCCCGCCGTGCGCGAGCACCTCCGGGACCGAACCGTTCTTCCACGCAATGACTGGGGTGCCGCAAGCCAGCGACTCGATCATGACTAAGCCGAAGGGCTCCGGCCAATCAATGGGAAACAGGAGGGCTGGCGGCGTTCGCTCCGACTGCGGTCATGGGACAGGTACAGCTAGCGACGCCCGCATCAATTGGTGGGTCCGCATCATGACGGATTCATCCAGCGGCTTCCCTTTCGTTTCGCAGCTCCCGGTCTCCGAAAGTCATGACGGTCGTGTTGGTGTCGTCACGGATGCCGCTCATGGAGCTTGCGACCAAAGCATTGACTTACGCTGGTCGTCACGGAGCGCGTTGGTTCTATCCGATCCGCATGCGCCGCGCCTTTCGCCGCGATTTGGCTGAAGCCGCTCGCACCCAGAGGACCATGAGCGCGGCCGCGACCACCGCAAGCAACGCGGTGTAATAGACGATTATCGCCGTTCGGTCGTGCCAAGGGCATTCCATGCCTCGACATGTCGCTCCCGGCGGTAATAAGGGAACCGCGTACCCAAACTGGCCCGGCAGGAGAATCAGCATCCCCAGCATGCTTTGGTTGTACCGATAACCGTGTCGCACGCTCATGGTGGTCGCCTAAACACCCGTTTGTGGCATGCGCCGTCTTGAGTTGTCCATTCGACAACAATTTTTCTCTCTCTCCGCTCCAAGTGTCGCCACGTACCATCAGAGCGTCGAAGGTCGCGAAACGGCGTGCCGCCGAGTGTCCGTCCGGTCCTGCGGAAATCAAATCCTGCCCAGTTCGATAACTGTGCACACAGTGCAAAAGCGATTTCCTTGACAATATTGCCAAGCGCGACTGCGAGCAGCAATAGCGCAATGATAAGCAGCACGAAGTAATACGGGCTGCGGGGCGCTGGCCCACTCAAGCCGATTCGCATAACGCCCCACAGCGTTACACATCCACTGAAGCGGCAGAGTTTAGTAATTGCCGGAGGACCGTACGTCGACATCGATAGCGGAAGAAACTCGTACGCCAACGCGAGTCCGATTGAGCCGCTCAATCGGACAGCCCCGTTTAACGTAGAAGAATTAAATTGTGCCACTTATACCTTGGGCGTTTTGCTGGTCCTACCCGCTCTCGTCGGTGATGGCAGCTTTTATTGCGTAGCTTTCATCGTTATCGACCATCAGTCGATAACCGACTCCCGTCTCGGTGATCAGGTACCGAGGCTGAGTCGGGTCTGGTTCGAGCTTCTGCCGCAGCATCTTGATATAGGAGCGCAGGCCGTGGGTGTCGCCGAGGCGGTCGGGCCCCCACGCTGCCCGGATCAGCTGTGCTGGGGTCACGATCATTCCGGCGTTGCGCGCGAGGGCGTCCAAAACGCGAAATTCGAGCGGCGTCAGGTGCAGGACGCCGCCGGGACCTTGAGCGCTGCGCTTGGTCAGATCGACCGTCGCTTCTCCGAGCCGAAGCAGCGGCAGTTGGTCCCCGCGGCGCGCGTTTCGGCGCAGCGCGGGCCCGCACCCGCGCCAGCAATTCCGGCGTACTGAACGGTTTGGCGAAGTAGTCGTCGGCACCGGCATCGAGCGCTGCGATCTTGTCCGTCTCCATCGTGCGCGCCGACAGTACGAGGATGGGCATCGGCGAGAAGCTGCGGATATCTCGAATTACGGACAGCCCGTCCCGGTCAGGCAGGCCGAGATCGACGATGGCGAGATCCGGCCGATGGTTGCGCGCCTCGATAATTCCGCGTGCAGCGGTTTCCGCTTCGACCACCCGGTAGTGCTGCGACTCGAGAAGCACCCTGAGCATGTCGCGGATGCCAGCGTGGTCCTCGATGATCAGCACGCGGAACATCGTCTCGGTCACGGCGCAGGCTCCGCGGTCGGCTGCGTGAATACAAAGCGCGCGCCGCCGCCCGGGCGCTGCATCGCGGAGATGCGTCCCCCGTGCGCATTGATGATAGCCCTGCAGATCGCACCTCCTAGAACCGCTAGTCGCGGTAGCAGCGCCGAACGCGATTTCTGTACGCCTGGTCAACGTTACAAGATGCGTCCGCGACCTGTGGCGCGAGTTCCGGCGAATGCTACGAGCGGAGATGCTAGGGTGAGCGATATAAATTTGTTATTGAATTTCGCTTTGGCGCGCGAAATGTGACGCACACGTCCCTTACGCTCCTCGCTTGGTTCTGTCGCAATAAGGAGCCGCGCCCGAATAACGTAGCCAATTTTATTCCGGCTTTTGTTCTGCCAAGACGATATGATTCCACGACATTGTACAAGTTATTTTGACGCGAGCGCTAAGCGCGCACTTGGTAAGCGGACCACGGATTTTAACGACAAGGTGTAAGCGTTGATCGCGATGGCGACACGATCGACTTCCTCCTCAGAGCCAAGCGCGATTGCGCTGCGGCGCGGCGTTTCCTGGAAGAGGCCATGGCATTGCACGGCGAGCCGGAGAAGATCACCATCGACAAGAGCGGTGCGAACACGGCGGCAATCGAGAGCTACAACGCCGAGTATTGCAGCGACATCGAACTGCGCCAGTGCGAGTACCTCAACAATATCGTCGAGCAAGATCATCGCGCTATCAAACGGATCGTTCGACCGATGCCGGGGTTCAAGGTCTTTCGCTGCGCACGCATCCTCATCACCGGCATTGAGACGATGCACATGATTCGCAAGGGCCAGCTCGATGGCCATGACGGAGAAGTCTTGTCCGCCGCCGATCAGCTTTATTCACTGGCACTCGATCCCTTATTGCGACAGAACCCTTTAATTCAACAAAAGCGCAGAATGCCCCGTCAAGGCACGCGGGATTGCAATTCGCGCTACGGACCTGAGGTGGAAACGGGATATGAGCAACATGGAAAAACCTAGTGACATTATCATCGGCGCGCGGCTGCGTCGGCGCCGAGGTGCTCGTTTCGTCCTGCTCGCGGTCTTGGGTGTTGTGGTTCTTGGCGGCAGCACGGCAGCGTCCTATTACGTCGACGCTCTCTGGTTCGAATCACTTGGCTATGCGTCCGTGTTCTGGACGCGGCTCGGCCTTCAGGCCGCGACTTTCGCAGCCTTTGCCCTCGTTACCTTTCTGGTAGTCTACGGCGCGTTCCGGGCGCTGAAGCCCGATCGGCTCGTCGAACTGATCGGCGCCACGATTCTCATCAACCGGCGGCCGGTAACGCTGCCGGTCGAACCCGTCCTCAAGCTGATTGGGCTCGGGGTGTCGGTGGCAATTGCCGCTATAACGGGCGCCAGCCTGATGGAACGCTGGATGACCATGGCCCTGTTCTGGTACGCGCCGCGTAGCGCAACAATGCCCGACCCCATTTTCGGGCGATCGCTCGACTTTTACCTGTTTACGCTGCCGGCTGCGCAGCTCATCACCGGATGGCTGATGATACTGTCGGTAATCGTCTGCGCGATCGCCGCTGTGTTCGTCGTCGTCATCGGCGGTACGCGCATCTTGACGCAGGGGCGAGTTTCCGCGGTGCCGACCAGACTCTGGCGCGGTTTGTCGATCAGCGTCGCCGCCTTGTTCTTAATGCTCGCCGCGCGCGTGTACCTGGGCCGCTTCGAGCGGCTATTCCAGGACGGCGCAGTCTTTACGGGCGTCACCTACACGGACGCGCACGTCACCCTGAACGGTATGCTGGCAGTCTGCGTGGCGCTGGTCGCCGGCGCGGTCATCGCCGGGGTTGCTGCAGTCTCGGCACCGCGCCCGCGCTGGCTGCTCGCTACCGCCGTTCCAGCCATCGCCTGCTACTTGATCTTAGCCGTCGTGCGCTGGTACGTCGGTGATTTTATCGTTGCACCGAACCAGCTGGTGCGAGAGCGGCCCTTCATTGCACACAATATAGAAATGACACGGCGGGCTTACGCGCTCGACCGCATCGAGACGCACGCGTTTCCCGCCGACACTGGAATCGAGGCGGTGGAACCGGCCAACAATCAGACGACGCTCGAGAACATACGTCTATGGGACTGGCGGGCGTTGCAGGATACGCTCCGTCAGATTCAGGAAATCCGGACTTACTACGACTTCCCAGGCATCGACATCGATCGATATCAGATCGGAGGTTCGGTCCGCCAGATGATGCTGGCGACCCGCGAACTCAATGTGGAAAAGTTGCCGCAAAGCAGCCGCAACTGGATCAACGAGAAGCTGATCTATACCCACGGGTACGGCGTCACGATGAACCCAGTGAACGGCTTCACGCCTGAGGGGCTGCCGACACTCGTCCTCAGCAATATGCCGATCCAGAGCACGATTCCGGGTCTCACAGTGACGCGCCCGGAGATTTATTTTGGTGAGCTCACCAATACCGATGTCTACGTCAAGACTCGCCAGAAGGAATTCAACTACCCGCAAGGCGATGCCAACAATTTGACCTCCTACCAGGGCAATGGCGGCATTCGGCTGGGCGGCTGGCTCCGCCGTACGCTGATCGCGCTCGATCGCGGTGATCTCGCGAAACTGCCGTTCAGCGACGATGTGAATTCGGAGAGTCGTTTGCTGATGCGTCGCCGCTTAAGCGAACGCGTGCAGGAACTCGCGCCGTTTCTCACGCTCGATCCGGACCCCTACGTCGTGGTCGGCGAGGATGGCCGACTCTACTGGCTGATGGACGCCTTCACGACGTCCGACAGCTATCCGTACGCGCGCCGTTACCTGCTAGGCGATGACAGGATCAACTACATTCGCAACAGCGTGAAGATCCTGATCGATGCATACACCGGGAAGACGACATTCTATGTGTTCGACACGCACGATCCGGTTATCGCCGCCTATCGGGCGGTGTTTCCCGGCTTGTTCACCGACGCGGCGGCGATGCCGGCCGCCGCGCGCAAGCATGTGCGGTACCCGGAACTGCTGCTGAACGTGCAGGCCGCCGTCTACGGGCTCTACCACATGACGAATCCCGATGTGTTCTACAACCGGGAGGATCTTTGGAGCGTGGCCACGGAAGTCATCATGCCCGATCAGCACCAACAGGTCATGGAAC
>Ga0182013_10004859_pt1 | contig 15935 bp, 26 predicted proteins | sample 612S2MmetaG_FD_120487 | JGI IMG/M metagenome (GOLD analysis project Ga0182013, IMG submission 120487) | Permafrost microbial communities from Stordalen Mire, Sweden - 612S2M metaG | ecosystem: Environmental > Terrestrial > Soil > Wetlands > Permafrost | place: Sweden: Stordalen | collected...
CGCCCGCGCCTCCGACGCCCTCGCCCGCGCCCGCGCCCGCGCCTCCGCCATCTTCGGCGCCGACGACGCCCGGGCCATTTTCGTCGCGGTCGCCGCCCTCTGCGACGCCGACGCCCGCGCCTCCGACGCCCTCGCCCGCGCCCGCGCCCGCGCCTCCGCCATCTTCGGCGCCGACGACGCCCTCGCCGCCCTCGCCCGCGCCGACGCCGACGCTGACGCCGCCTCCGCTGCGGTCGCCCGCGCCTCCGACGCCCTCGGCCGCGCCCGCGCCTCCGCCATCTTCGGCGCCGCCGACGCCCGGGCCATTTTCGTCGCGGTCGCCGCCCTCTGCGACGCCGACGCCCGCGCCGCCCGCGCCGCCGACGCCGTCGCCGCCCGCGCTTTGGACGCCGCCCGCGCCGCCACCGTCGCCGCCGCCGCCGCCGCCGCCTTCGAACCAATGAAAAACCATCCCGCAAAAATATGACACCGGAACAATCAAGCGCCGCCCTTCGCTCGGCGTTTTACACCATCACCGCAGCGGCCCGCGACACTGCGGAACGATGTAACAGGCTTAGCATCGATGCGGGCAACAATTGGAGGGATGCCTACCTGGCTCTGGAAGATGCCATGGCTCTGGAAGATGCCTATGATAGCGATGAATATATGGCCGCTGCCGCCCGCGCCTGCGGGCGTGCGATTGCTGCGGCCGAAAAATCCGCGTCCGAATGGGGAGAGGTATATACCGCCCTGATATCCGCCTACGAGGCGGCGGAAAAAGCTGCAATGCGTAGTGCCAAAAAACCCGGCCGCAAAAATGCGGCCGGGTTTTGATTCAGGCGAGGCGGAAAAAGCTGCAATGCGTAGTGCCAAAAAACCCGGCCGCAAAAATGCGGCCGGGTTTTGATTCAGGCGAGTCGGCCGGTGAGAGGATTAATCGTATGAGTTTTGGCGGCAGTGGGGACGATGGGGGCGACTGGTGCGGCAGTCGGCGATCCGATGGCGCTGGACAGGACAGCAATCAGGGAGAGGACGCTGGATACATCGGACAGGATTTGGGGCTGGCTGATGGGGGAGGCATTGGCATCGGTTTGGAGCTGGGACATGCCGGCGTTCAGATTGGCGAGCGCGGTTTGGACGGCGGTGGACGCGCCGGAGCCGAGATTGGACACGTACGTTGCCAGGGCGGCAACATCATTTTGGAGATTGGACAGGATTTGCTGGATGGTATTCATGGGAAAACGCTCTTACTGGGAGCGATAATAAGTATCGCACAAATCGGGCAAAAAGTCATGGGGTAAAACCCGTACAAGAAAAAACCGGCCGGTGAATGGCGAAACGAACCGGCGGAACAAATAAAACGCCGGTCAAAAATCATTCACGGCCGGAGAATCACTTCACTGGCAGGCTCTACAGCCGGTCCCGCCGCACAGGGGGCATGGGGTTTGGGGTTTGGGGTTTGGGTTCTGGGGAGGGGGCATGAGCGCGCCGGGTTGCGGCTTGAGGATCAAAGCCGACAGGGCATGTGATGCGTCGGTTTGGGGTTTGGGGTTTGGGTTCTGGGGTCCGGGGGGAACGACGTAGCGCGTTAGCGCGGCTATCAGGCTCGCAGCGGAGCCGGGCACATCAAACCCCATGGCGTTCCATTCTGACACGAGGAACGCGGCGGCCGCATCACCGGAGATCATGGCGGACTCATGGGCGGGAATTTGTGATTCGGATGGCATGCGGGGATTACCGGCGGCGACGGCGTCGCGATCCGGCCTTGGTTTTGATGAACCGGCCTTTTTTGTTTCGGGCGAGCCGGATGATGTATGGGTGACGTTTTGGCATATTAGAGCTTCGCTTTCAATTCGGTCACTTCCTTTTCGGCGAGAACGGCGGCATTGGTCCAATCGGCGATCAATTGTTTGGCGAGGGCGGGATCATATTTTTTCAGCGCCCAAACAAACCCAATGGCGGAGCCGATGCAGAGAGTCCAAATCACCACTGCGTAATGATAATCAATCCAGATTGCGGCGACGGGGAGGGCGATCCCTCCGGCGACGCACTTCACACCGGGGATGACCATGCCGAAATAAATGAGAGCTCCCCCAGCCAGGAGGGACAGCGATCCCGCGATGATGCACCACATCATGATCCGGTTGAAAAATGCTTTAGTCGGGGTGATAGCCGTTGTCAGTTTCGCGGACGATTCCGCGTTGGACGGGGGGAGTTTTGCGACGCTCGCTTCCGGCCCGGTTGAAAATGGATGGGAGAGCGCGTGCGACAGGGCGCAACCGCCGGAAAGGATGGCGAGCGACAGGCACAGGGATAGCAGGATGGGAAAATTATCGCGCAAAAAATTGGACGTATTAATCTGAAGATTGCTCATATTTTTTTTCGGCTCTAACATCATGCTTCAACTTAACATACTCGCGGCACGCCCGCAATATCATGTAAATGGCGGTCGCTGAACCGGCGGCGGCGCCAGCCCAAACAGAGAGCGATGAAGCCATTACGGTTGCCACGCAGCCAGTTACGCCCGCGAACGCGTGCCCGTCAACCCCGAATTTGCTCAACATGAGGCGGATATTGTTTGGAATCAAGGCAAAGTCACGGATTGGACAGCGTGCGGGAGAAAACATTGGTGAACGACCAAGTTCCTTGAAACACGCCGGACGGCAGGGCTTGCGGCGTGGTCAATAGCAGCTGAAAATCATTGCAAACATACAACGGACTGCCGACGGCTGTGGGGAGCAGGAATCCATAGAGCGTTTCGCCAGCGGTGGTGAAATTAAAAGCGCCGGAAGCGGTTGAAATCCCCACACTTGACGCCGTGAAAAAAGCTTGGGGTGAGATGTAACCGGTATTCGTTGCGCTATTGGCGCCTGGGGCCGTTCCGCCGGGCAACGAAAATGGCATGGTAACCAGACTGAACCCGCATGTCTCAGAATCCATCAAGCCGCCCGCGGAGCCGCCAACAAGTCCTTGGTAACTGATTGGGTTGCCCGTGGTCGTGGCCACGGCCAGGAACGAATAGAAAACAAAGATTCCAGTCCCGGCGATATTGATATTTGTTCCGGTGTTGGCGAACGCGACGGGGGCAGTGCAAGGGGACACGTTGCAAATCAATTGGACTTGCACCACATAATACGATGTGACGGGAACGACGTCCGACGAACCCAGGACGACCCGGCCGCAAAATTGAGTCATGGCGCTTGATGCTCCGACTCCGTACCCGATTTCATTCACCGTATACGGAGCGGATTGGATGGGGAACGTGAATTTCCGGGTGAGCTGTACGACGCCGGGCGTTGGTATGACCGTGCCGTTCCCCGGATCGGATAGAATAGTGGTGGTGGTGAACAGCGGCAGCAGCAGGTTGGACATGATGACATTCCACACTGTTCCGGCGGCGGGCGTGGCGAGCACGGCGGAAGTGTCCACCGTCACCAGGGTGGAGCTGGTGTAGGCCGTGATGTAATATTCCGATCCGCCGGTTCCCGTCCCGTACTTGAATAACTGGCCAACCATGCCGGGCGTGAAAAATGACCCGGATGACGTAAGAGCGGTTCCGGATTGCGTGAAAGTTATGGCCGCGTTGTAAGTGTAATTTTGGGTGTTGCTGGAGCCGATGTTGACGGCGGAAATGACTCCCGCGAAACCGGGTCCTTGGGCGCCGTTTCCCGCGAGGACGTTCAGCCCGTGGTTCATCATGGTGTTTTTCGACCAGCCGGATTTTTTCAGAGTCCGGCCGGTTTTCGCGTCGATGATGAACGTTCGCGCGCGAAGTCCGCAGCTCGTTCGGGACAGAACATTGATGGCGTCCGGGGTTTGGGGTTTGGGTTCTGGGATCATATGACATCCATGGTTAAACCGGCGGCACGGGAGTTTGCGGCATCCGAAATTGCGCGCGGTTCGGCGGAAAAGACGAACAAGCCGGAGAAACCTCCAGCGGCGGAATTGGCCGCATCCGAAATTGCGCGCGGTTCGGCCATGATGACCGCGAAAGAATTGAACCCGCTGGCGCTGGAATCGGCGGCATCCGAAAATGAGCGGGGAAATGGACCGGGGGCGGGAGCATAAATGAACGAGCTAAAACCGTCAGACTGGCCATTAACCGAATCATCCGCGATTCCATCCGGGCCCGAAAAGACGTTGAACGAGGCAAACCCGCCGGTCGCGACATTGACCGGATCGCTGGCGAAGGGATTTTTTTTGACGCGGCGCCAGAACATCCATGGCGTGGGTATGCTGTTAATCTGGTCGTATGAGGAGATGGCGGGCACACAAAAAAGGGTTTACGGGTTATAGGCGACGGCAATGTACAACTCGCTTACAACCGCCGGAATGACTCCTCCTCCAGCGGAAATGGAATAATTGCCGGACACGTCGAACCGGACGGGGGTCAGAGGATAAATGACGCCCAAAGCCGGGCCATTCGCGGCGCTTGCGCCCAGCCCTTGCAGGTAGAGCGTGGTGGCGGAGTCCGTGTTAAAAACGAGAATGGCGACGCGTTGGATGGCGATCCATTGGGCGCCGTTTAAATCGGTGAAGGTCCCGCCGGACAAATCCGGAATGGCAATGTAAGTTGCGGCGGGTGAACTTTGCGTGGGATAACCAATCGTCGGCGTCAGCGCATTGGAGATAATCAGCCTGTTATCGATGAAAGAATCATAACCGACCCAAACGGAGATGGTGCAAGGGACGATGTTCGGATTTTGTATCTCCAAGTAAGTGAATTGCGCCGAAGTCTGCCGCTGTCCGGTCCCCTGCTGGTACAAAACAAAATCGCCGCCGTCCGGCCGGATATTCACCGGCGCCGTGGCGATAATCAGGTAGAACTCATTACCGGCGGAATTGATGCGGACGGTCGCACCGGGCGCCAGGGGGATGGACACTTGCCGGCCGGACTGATTTGTTTGCGCGTTTTGCGCGATTACGGCGGACGTGATTTGTCCTTTTAACGGGAGCGCCGCGCCGGTTGCGGCCGCGCCGGACGGATTAAGGGGTGTCGCTGATTTGGTCATGATTAATTGTCCCCTTCGTCGTCCCCGCCGTCGTCGCCATTGTCGGACACATCACCCGATCCGTCCCCGCCGTCGTCGCCGTCGTCGCCGTCGCCGCCGTCGTCGCCGTCGTCGCCGGATGCGGTTCCGCCGGAGCCGCTCGTCTGTTTTCCGCCAACCGTCGAGAACGGATTCGTGTTGGTGTTGGGTCCGGCACCGGCTGAATTATTCACCAGCCCGGCGGAACTGGACTGCTGCCAGACAATGTACCCGACCACGCCGAGCAGAAGCAAAACGGCTAAATCTTTGTCATTCATAAATCAATCGTTGGCGTCGCTGCTGGCGGTCGCGAGGGGGTTGTGCGGTGCGGCCGGACCCATGACTGGATTGTTCGGAGTTCCCCCGCCGACGATCGGAGCGCCATTTGCCGGGTCTTTGGTGGTGCCAAAGCCGGGAGTCGGGGCCTTGACGGGTTTAACCGTTCCGGGCGATGACGCCAGATAAATAATGCCGACGGCCAGCAGGATTAGAATCAGGTCTTCACTGTTCATAATTCACCCCCCTGTTCGGCATTGTCGGTAATGGCGTCAAAAAAAGATCCAACTGCGCCCGCCGCGTCGTCCCAAAGTTCCACGGCGCCATTTTCCAGGTAGATCAACGGCGCCAACGCGGTATTGACTGAGTCAGCCGCCTGATTGGAATTTTGGGTGCCGGAATTGACCGACTGGCCAATTTCGTAGAGCACAATGACGCCCACGACCACGGCTCCAATCAGGATATAAGAGTCAATTTTGCTCATAACACCAGAATTCCCGCGTCAAGCAACCACCACAATGCGCCCGCGCCAACCACCACGCCAACGACGCCGCCCGCAACGGCGGTTTCCGTCGAACTAACCGTGCTGTAGACGATGTATAGTCCGACGATCGCGGCTCCCCCGATCAAAAGGTATTGTTGCGTTTGTGGATTCATACTTTTCCCGATCTGAAATAATACCAGATGGTGACGATTCCAACGCCGATTGACAAATACAACGCCAGATTCGAGGTTCCGGTTGCGGTGGTGGTTGCGGTGGTGGTTGCGGCGGTCGCGCCTGAATTGGCGCCATTCACATCATTCCAGGCGTGTCCGTTTGCGCTGCTGCCGGCGGAACTGGTTTGTGCGCTGGACTGCTCTGATGATTCAGCCTGGAGCGCATCGGTGGAGCCGGTCACCAATTCGCCGATGGTGTTGAACGCCAGAGCGGTGTTCTCATTGACGAAATTTTGCGCGTTCTGGTTTGCGGTGACGACCGCGCCAATGGCGTTGTTACTCGTCGCGATGGCCTGTCCGGCGATATTAACGACTCCGGCCGTGGCTTCGGCGGCGGCGGATAACGAGGAGGTTACCGCCGCATTATTGGCCAGCAACGCGTTGTTCGCGGTGGTGGATACCGCGCCAATGGCGGCTTGCACCGTCGCGGCATCGCTGTTGGTGACATTGATGGTCGTGCTGGAATTTGTGTTATTTCCCCCCAGTCCAATCGACCCGCTTTCGGCGCTCCCCTGCGCATTGTTCGCGGTTTGCGGGTTGGACGAACTGGACTTATCGAAGTAACAACGGGGCTCGGCTGCCGCATAAACCCGGCGGACGGCGCGGGGATAGTCGTTTTCGTCCCGGAAAAAATAATTCAAAGTTCGCATAGGACAGTGACTCCGACGGGCCGGAACCCGTTTTGCATCAGTTTTTTGATCAAACCCTGCCGGACGGTCAATCCTTCAATCGCGCGGCAATCAAACTTTCTGGCGATGGCTTTCATCCCGGCAACCAGCGTCTCAAATTTTCCACCCCCATTAATTTGGGCGATGGCGTTCACGTGCATCACCGACTGGTCATTTTTATGCCATACGATGACATACTTGGGGGTGGACTCCACGCAAAGCGTGTGAGCCTGGTACCATCCTTTTTTGATCCCGTCCATGATCCAGTTTTTTTCCTGCGCGTATGTGGAAATGAAAATGGCTTCCGCGTCGGAAATTTCCGGTTCGCGCGCGCCAATAATCAGGATTTTTTCGGGGGTCATGATTCTCATAATCCTGGCGACGGGATGCCCATTTGCGGCGAGACTAGCGGCGGATTTGGCGCCGTCGGTTTGGCATACTTGTAAGTTGCCGACGCCGCGCCGATGGCCGGGTTATGATACGTCGCCCGTTTTTTCAACGGTTGCGTTGAAAGCGGTTTTTTCATTTGCTCCGGTTCCGGCCCTGCCCGGATTTTACGAACCGGGTGGGAGCGCCCGCCGCGGCGAGCTGCCCCTGATTCAGTCCGGACGTTCCCGCGAGGGGGGTGACCGGGACGCGGGAGAATTTTGACACGACGGCTTGCGTCGGTTGGACGGTGGCTACGTTTCTGGTGGGATCGCTCATAATTTTATTTTCGCAGGATGAAAAATGCGGCGGCGGCGGCGGCAGCCAGCAGGAGATAATCCGTGCTGGTCAAACCTTTTGCCTGGGATGCGACGGTCGCGCTGGTTTGATTGGCCGGAGTGCCGCTGGCGTTCGTACCCGTCGGTGCGGCCGTGGACGCCGAGCCGTATTCGCTGGCGGCGCTGCTGGCGCTGGTGGACTGGCTCGGCGTGTTGCTGACCGGCTGCCAGGACTCGACGCTGGAGCCGGAAAAAACGACGTAGGTATCATCGGAAAACGGGGAATCAACCCCGCTGGCCGCGTCCAGACTGACAGAAACTGGTATATTAAATGCCATGTTACAAAAAAATGCCGGGTGCCGGAACCACCGACACCCGGCGAATCACGCATCACTTAAGACTAGGACGAATAGGAGCCCGGCAATTTTTCTTCCAAAATCGTCAGGCTTTGCGCGACCGCCGAATAAATTTTCAATTGCAAATTACTCTGGCATTTGAGCGCATTTTCGATGCGCTGATTAATGTCCGGAACGTAGGCCGCGTCAAAAATCGACGTGTTGAAACCGTACTCGGCGAGCATTTCCGTCGTTTGCCCCAATTGCGCGCCCGCGTTTTGGGTGATGATGTATCCTTCTTCAACTTTGCTGCTGTCCTGGTCAATTTCAAGTTGCGTGATATTTCCCGGAATTGATCCGATGAAATAGAGCCGCAAAATGGGATAATTAAACGGAATCTGGCCCTGCCCAATCAGGTTCAACCCGGCATTCAACTGGAAGGTGAACGCATGCCGTGAAATCGGCGAGAGAATGGGATTCGGCGCCGTTTTGCTGGCCAGTAGCGACTGGTACAAATTTGATACAATCGCACCTTTGCTGGTGTTGCGCTGATAATCGAACTCCATTTGGCCCGTCAATCCCGGGTTAACCAGATTCGGCGAGAACTGCAATTGAATCTGGAAACTGGTTTGTCCGGCCATGTCCCAGGACGTAATCTCCGGCCAGCGGGTCAGGTTGCGCCACGGTTCGGTAAACAGAATTGGGAACTGGCCCAGCGCCAAGCCGGGCATGCTGTTGAACTGCGCCCGCAAAATTTCCTGTGCGGCCGTCAGATCGCAAACGTTGACGCCATTGACCAATAATTTTGCGGTCAAAATCGCTGTGCTGGCGGAAATTGCGGTGGGCGTTCCGGTGCTGGTGATGGCGATCGCGGTAACTGCGCCCGCCGATGCCGTGACGGTTCCGACAAAACCTGCCCCCGTCGCATCCGTGAAAGTGACGGTGTCGCCGGTGACGAATGCCGCTCCCGTGGAACCGGCAGTGGGAATAATCGTGGTGACGGTATGATTTGCGCCGACTGTCGCGGTGACATTTAGCCCGGTTCCAACGCCGGATAGCGCGGTGGCAGTCAGTCCGGTGCCGCCGGTGTAATTGACCGCCACGACCTGAAAAATAAGCCGGTGATAGCGCCGGTCGCAAGCCATATTCACGGACGCCTGTCCGCCGGGCGCAACCCCTTGGATGCCGGTGATGAAATTGCGCTGGCGTTGGAGATTCAGGCCGGAAGCGGCCTGGAGCGCGTGTAATGAGACTCCTGCGTTTGCTGCCATAAATTTATTGGTTTAACTGGTGGCCACGGGGCTGGTGAAGGAAAATGTGCCAGCGGCTAAATTGTAGCCCAAGTTATACAAGGATGATACCAGGGGGACAGCTTGCGCCGTGGTGGATGTTTTCGTGGAAAAATAGTAATACGCCGCAACGGCCGCAATGCCGAAGGCAAGATATTTCTGGTTCATGGTTAAACTCCGTTCTTTCCGCCGACATAGCCCGCAACGACTACGCCCGCGACGATTCCGAGCACGCTGGCAATGATGATTGTTTTCATTTTTTTGATCCGATGTCCAACCATCGCACAAATCCATTAATGAATGTCAAACTTTATTTTTTAGGCGAAACCTCGAACGGGACGACTTGCTTGAGTTTCGCCTTTTCGTACAACGCCGCATAAATATACTGGTATTTCGGTAGGGACGTTGCTTTGCAAAGTTCGGGATCTGCGAAAATTTCCGCCATGATTTCACAGTTTTTCTCCGACTGGCGGAATAGATACACTGTGTCCACCTGCTCGCGCATGATCGGTGTCAGATTTGTCGAGCGGTGCGCGACGACGAGTAACTTATGATCGAGATGCCGCATGCGAGTGAACACCGGAGTCAAGTCGTCGTCCCGATTTATCGTCTCCGCGGCTTCGTCCACGATAATTAATGACCCGCGCGTTTTCCAGACAGTTTCCCAAAATTTTGGCTCGTCGGTGAATACCATCGCGTGCTGTCCATACACTTCATTATTCGGGTCGAGCACAAAAGATCGGATTTTATGCCGGCGCCAGTATTCCCGGGAAAGATGTTTTGCCAGCGTGGTTTTTCCGGACAACGACATTCCGATAATTGCGCCGCGTGTCATTTAGGGGATGGAGTCTCGGGTTTGGGGTCCGGGGCTGGTGTCGCCGGCGGAACTGTTTTTTCCATGGTATGTTTCTTTAAAATCGCTTTTACTTGCGATTCCACCATTTCGCTGATTTCAACATCCAATATTTTTTTGCGGCATCCATCACATATTTTATTATCCGGTAGAATGCTACAAAGAGCTCCGCATTTTATACAAGTCGCAATAATGTACATATTTTATCCTTTCCGGCGAAAAAATTTTGACTTCACCCAAAACCACCATGCCTGTATTTTTTGCCGCGTGGCAGGCGCTTGCAATCGCGGCGCTGAATAGGCCAGCACGACGATGGATAGCACCACGCCCGGCGGCAGATCGGTCATGCCTTTGGATTTCAAATATACCGCCAGAGGTCCGCAAACCATCTGCTTTTCTTCCGGCGATTTTGCCTGCCATTCCGGCCCGAATATCGCCGTTCCAATTCCAACCCCCGTATCAAAAAACATGCTCGCCAGCGCACCGTAATCGGTTCCGGCCGATTGCGCGGCCTGAGCCAATCCGGGGATGGGGTTTGGGTTCTGGGGTCCGGGGGATGGATCTTCCCCTAATACGTCCGAAAAATCCGCCGGTTCCTCAATTGTCGGCGGCTTGTAACCGGGAATCGCTTTCCCCTTCAATTTTCCGGGTGATTTGTCATATCCGCCGGAGCCGCCGGATTGAATGCACCGGCCGCATTTGCACCCCAATGGATGCCGTCCCCGCTTGGGGGGTTCCGGCGGCGGCGGGGGGACAATCGTTTTTCCGGCGGGGGGAGCGACCACAGGATTTTCGGCCGGGATTGTGGCAGGCTCCGAAATTGGCGCGGGCGTATTTCCGGCCGAAACTGGCAATTTGACCACAGGAGGGGGATTTTCATCGAATTTTGTTTCTGGGGGGATCGAGTCCATAACCATCCCCGGATCAATCGGATCGCTCATACTATTTTAGTTTTTCCGCTGTGAATCGCCGCAACTATTTTGATTTTCAGCCGATAGCTTGCCACCGGATCGCGCAGCAGGGAAATTAATTCCCGCCCGCTGATATATTTTTTCGGGACAATTCGCATAAAAAAATTCCGGCTACGTTCGGTTTGTGCGCCATAACGTAGCCGGAGAACCCGATCCCGTCAATTAATGAATATTAAACTTTCGATAACAGAACGTCAAACATGAACATCGTCTTCCCGCCGTATTTTTTGCTCGAACTATCCGCCGTCCGCTTGATATAAATCGTGCGGCCGACTGATTCGGGGTCCAGCCGATAGTAATCCAGCAACTCAATTTCCGCTTTGTCTTTCGCGTCTTTCGCCAATCCCAGGGCAATTTTTTTCGCCGCGTCGTCCGGCACCAACAGTGATTTAAGCGCATTTTTAATGACTCCCGTGAGCGGGATCAAAAATTCCGTCCCCGATTTGTGTTTCACCTGCAATAGACGTGCTTTCCGCATGTCGCTGCGGCCGGTGAAGTTCTCGACGATTTTTTGGAGTGCGCCGCTCACCATTCCCCCGATCGGGATCATCTTCATGTCCAGCATCGGCGGCAGATTCAGCCGTTCCACCGTATCTTCCGACGGCGTTGGCTCAATCGTAATCAGGCCGCCCATGATGTTGCTGACACTTTTCATTCCGGCGGATTCAGCCGCAAACTTTGTGGTTTGACCGGCGGGGACCATCTCTAATTTTTGTTTTGCCATAACTTTTTGATTTTTGTTTTTTTGTTTTTATTGACTGACTATCGAAAACAGAGAATTTTCCGATTCCGATTCCGATTTACTTAATCCTACATTGTTTATTTGCAACGGCAAGTAAAATTTTCCGTTTTTACGCTTTTTGTCGTAAACAGCATTCAAATCTTTGCTCACCTTGCGCCACACTGACAATTTCCTTTTGTTTTTTTCCTCGTAAAATGTAATGGATTCCCGCATTTTAAACGGTGCCTCATAATCCACGGTTTTCTCCGTTATGAACGTTTTTGCGTGTTTTTTCGGCACTCCCTTGGCTTTGTAGGTTGCGCCATTTTCCGTCTCATACACGTAGGTTTTCGGCAAGATTGGTTCCGCCCGGCAGCCCCAGCTTTCCAGTTTCATCTCGCCTAGTTCCTTATTTACCGGAAACGGTAATTCCCCCGGACAGAAAAAAATGCAGGAGTCAGTGTCGCAGTAGATTAAATCGTCCGCCGGAATCTTCACCAGAAACGAATAGAGCCTCATTCGCGCGTAACTCAGGACATACGCGGCATGCAAATAATTGGCGAACTCCGGCAATGGCATGGCATAATCCACCAGACATTTTTTCCCGTAGGGGATGCCCAGTTTTTTGTTTTCCGCTGTTAGTTCCAGGCTCCGGGAGATCTCCCCGCCAATGGCCAGCCGCCCGTAGAGGTTATTCATTAGCAATTTCCAGAATAACGACTCCGCCGGGCTTTTCGCCTGCAACCGCTTTTGATAGGTTTCGGCGATGTAATCCCGATAATAACATTTTCCGCCCAATGACCCCCTTATCCAGTGGATTTTTTCTACCGTCGCGCCCGCCCGAACGGCATTATTAATTTCATGGATGGTCCATACTCCCGAGAATTTCCCGATCGGAAACAATAGCCGCCCATCCGCATCACGCCACGGCAGCGGCGCAATCCTCATGGCGGGGACGTTCACATCCACGGCCGCAAGGCCATGGCCATCCAGGCTGGATAGCTTGTCAAAACCTTCCGGGAAAAGTTGCGTCATGGCCCATGGGTAAAGACTGTTGATGTCCGTGTACGCGATCCGTCCCCGCCCGCCGCGATGGAATAACTCCACGCGCGCTCCCATGAGCCCGCTGCGCGTCTGGTCCGACGCTTCATGCCAGTTTGTCCCGCCGCCAGCCGCGAACGCCTGGCAGCACAGTCCGCCCAGCGTCGCCGGTATCCTGCCAATTTCCATTTCGTCGCACTGCTCCCCCACAAATTTCAGCCAAGCCATCGGTATCTCGCAATCCCGGAACACATACTGTTTGTCGCGGAATAACTCCGCTTTGCTCATGTCGCGGAATTTATCATATTTTTTCCGCTCATTTTCCGGGAATGCCAGCATTTCGTCCGGCGTGTAGGGATACCCAAATTTTGGGAGATGAACGGCGAGCCCCAATTTCCCCACGCTGTTGCCCGCGCCCGCGATATTTCCCACATCGAAAAAATTCAGCCCTTCCAATTTTCCCCGGATAAAACGCGATTTCACCAGCATCAAATCAAAATCCCAAAGATGCAAGTAACTCTCCTGATTACACATGTTTCCGATATCATATTGCATGTTGAACGCCCACAAGTCCTGTCCTGCATCCCCCTGCTGGTGGCACCATGTCAAAAAATCCTTCACCTTCCCCTTATTCCAAAATCGTTCTCCGTTGTCACAAATTGCCGCAATTTGCGTAACGACTTTGAGAAACCCGGATTTACCGGCGGACAGTAACTCCGCCGAATTATCTTCAGTGTCGAAAACAATCATAATATTTGCTTATATTTTCTCTGGTCGTACAGCTCCGGAGTCCCCTTCTCCTCCGCCATCCGCCGCATATGATCAAACCACCATTCCCCCAAAATTTTTCGGCTGATTTTGGCGGGGATGAAATTACAAGCCAAATGCCCGCAGTCCGGACATGGGATGTTTTTAATTTCCGGATGCTCGTAGCTTAAAAAAACCACGTCGTCACAATGATCGCAAAACCAATGCCCTTTTTGTTTCATGTTACCGATTAGTAAAAGTTAATTGTAAAAAACGCCATTCCACTGAATTTATTTTTATTTCCGTTTTTCCGATCCCTCCCCATATGTGACCCCCTTTTGTCCATTTGTCTTTTCTCCGCCGTTTGTTCTCCGCCAATCTTCTCACGTATTGCGCGCTCCCGGCCATCACGTATCCGCTCGCTGACATTTCCCGCGCAATGAATGCGTAAACCTGCCGGCCGAAAAAGTGCTTCAACCTCCCCAGGGTGATGGTTTCAATTTTTGATTTTCTCAGATCGCCGGGCAATGCGTCAATTTGCGTCTCGAAAAATTTCACGCCGTCCGGCGTCGTCGCATTCACCCCGATTTGCAGCGCCAGATTCCGATCCACGGAACGCATCCCGCGCAAAATTTTCAGCATCTCGGCGGCGGCATACTCCGCAAAATCGGACTCCACGTCAATGCGCCGAAAATTGCGCCGGAATCCGTATCTCGAATTTTCAATCGTCTGGCCGCGACTAATCTCAGTGGTATGCGCTTCGAGAAACCTCTTTTTCGCTCGATTTGAACGAACTCGGGAAATATCGGTGCCAGCCAAAGTGTGAGTTTTCGGCGTCCGCTCCAACCGGAGAGTTTTTCGATCATACTGGCGTACCGGCGAAATTTTCCCCTTCCGATTGATATATAACGCATAGCCCACTCGCCCTTTTTTTGCCGCCGAACGTTTTCCGTCGCGTCCCAAAAATACCACCGACCCGCGCTCCCCTTTACGCGGACGAAACCCCCGTTTCGCCGCGCGGAATTTTGCCTCAGCGATCGCATCCGCTGCCCGCTCGCGCGTTCGCCGCATGGCGCGTTCGAGCGTTTTTTTTGAGGGACGATAAGAGGATTTTTTTCGGCGCACATGAATATCTAGCTCCGGTTTAGCCCTTTAGTCAACCATTAATCAGCGCCAATGCCCGGTGTCGTGCCAGTGGGAACGCCATTAATAATATTTTTTTCATGGTTAGTATTTTGGGGGGTTTGTCGGTAAACTGGCGATTAATGCCAGTATGATGATTACGATGATGATTAACGCAAGAGCGGGGGAATGGTGCATAATGTCAAAATATCGGGAATGGTTTTGTTTCTTTGGTTTCAAGTTTAACAGTTGATTTCATCTTCATCAGACATTCGCGACATATCCCATGTGTTATGGGTAACCCGGTTATTTCGGACGAGATTTTGGCGTTGGCCCTTAACTCCAAGTCAGCGCACCATGCGCAGATCAATATTTTTCCGTAGGGGGGTTTCATAATTTTTGCCGGTTAGTCTCTTCCCGGGGTGGCAATTAATCCCAGATCATCTCGTATTCATCATTCATGCGTCCGACGCAATGAATCGTTTTTCCGGGTTTGCGGTAATTTTTTTGCCCGTAGGCGATCCGGTCCCCAGGCGCGCACGGAATCGATAGCGTAGTCCCGTCATACGAGCCGGTCGAAAAATCGTAGTCTGGTTTTTTTCCGTTCTTCATCGTCAATTTCGCAATCCAGGGATCCCCCCAGTCCCGTGAGCCGCGCTCAATGGCAATCGTCAGATTGCCGGTTTCTTTGCAAGATTGAATTTTTGCGGCTTTTTTTTCGGTCATGATCCGCTCGCGTTCCGCTTTTTCCAGCTCAGCTTTCACTTTTTCGGCCGCAACCAACGGTGCAATCCGCAGTCGTTCGGCCGCATTTTTGGATTCCCGCTCCGCCACCAGCGGGGTGATTATCATCAACTGTTGGGTGTGAATCTCGGGGTCCAATGCCCAGTCGTAACTCACTCGGTATTCAAGGTACGGTACGCCGCAATCAAATCTCTCGACTGAAATTAATTGCGCGTTTCGAGCGGATTCCAGATAACGCTCCACCATTTTCGCGCGTTCGCGGGAGTCATTGTCCGCTCGTGCCCCGCGAGCATCCAGTTCCATGATCATCTCCTGCATGGAGCCAGTCGCCATCGCTGTGAGCATGTGGCTGGTCGTCGACAGCTCAACCAGCATCTCGCGCTGCCGGAGCGTGAGTGTGGAGGGATCAATTTCGATGTCGATCATTCCGGATTCGCTGGGGGTCACGCCAGCCAAAATGGCCGCTTCTTTGTTTTGTTGTAATCTCAGTTTCATATTCAATTTCAGTTTCAGTTTTCAGTTTCAGTTTCTTCCACCCCCCCCACAATGTCCCCGCCACAATATACCCCGCATCATCGGAAAGAGTAATTAAAATCGGAGAATCGAGTATACTTTGTTGTTATGCTCGAATTGAGTATAACTCGCGGTTATGCTCGAAACGGGGAAATTGAGCTTATACAGAAAAAAGAGAAACTTATGTAAATGTTCGAGTCCGGAGCAAAAGGTGGGCGCTGCCCG
>Ga0182013_10004860_pt1 | contig 15934 bp, 13 predicted proteins | sample 612S2MmetaG_FD_120487 | JGI IMG/M metagenome (GOLD analysis project Ga0182013, IMG submission 120487) | Permafrost microbial communities from Stordalen Mire, Sweden - 612S2M metaG | ecosystem: Environmental > Terrestrial > Soil > Wetlands > Permafrost | place: Sweden: Stordalen | collected...
GTCAACGTGAGTGCAGCCATGTCGAGCGCGCCATCGCGCAGGCAGCGCTCGACGTTTTCGGGGTGGGGAAATTTGGGCGGTCCACCGAAACCGCCGAATCGGGGGTCGAAGGAGCCGCGCAGGGCCTCGCGGGCGAGACCGAGCGGTTCGGTGTCGAGCGCCACGCCGCCCGGAGCCCGTCGCGGCATGATCTCCCCGAACGCCTCGGCCAGTCGCGCGGTCTGTTCGAGGATCTCCTGCGAATGGTCCCGGTAGTAGGCGGCGACGCGCTGGAGGAGGTCTTTGAAAGACGGCAGTCCGTGGCTCGCATCGCGCGGAAAATAAGTGCCGCCAAAAAACGGCTGCCGGTCGACGGGACTCAGGAACATGGTCAGCGGCCAACCGCCGCCGCGCTGCGTGATGAGCTCAAGGCCCAGCTGATAAATCTTGTCGAGATCAGGACGCTCCTCCCGGTCGACCTTGATGTTCACGAACAAGCGGTTCATGAGTTCCGCGGTCGCCGGATCCTCGAACGACTCATGGGCCATCACATGACACCAATGACAGGCGGAATAGCCCACCGACAGAAGGATGGGCTTGTTTTCGCGCCGGGCCAGCGACAGCGCCTCCTCGCCCCAGGGATACCAGTCCACGGGGTTGTCCGCGTGAGACAAAAGATACGGGCTGGTTTGGGCGGCGAGGCGATTGCGCATAGAATGCGCGCCATCTTAAACCCTCTGACCCGTTGGCGCCCCGACCATGGCCGATACTGAAGTTCCCTCGAACCTGCCCGCGCTGCGCCTGAAACGCAACGAGGATCGCCGCCTCGGCGCCGGGCATCTGTGGGTGTTCAGCAACGAGGTCGACACGCAGCAAACCCCGCTCGGCAAGTTCAAGGCAGGCGAGCTCGTACGGGTGCTGGCGCACAACGATCGGGTGCTCGGGATCGCTTACGTCAATCCTCAATCGCTGATCAGTGCCCGGCTGCTGGAGACTTGGCGCATTCCCGACTCGGGGTGGTTCGTCGAGCGTTTTCGCGGCGCACTTGCGCTGCGGGAACGGCTGTACCCGGAACCCTACTATCGGGCGGTGTACGGCGAGGCAGATGCCCTGCCGGGGCTCGTGGTCGACCGCTACGGCAACCGTTGCGTGGTGCAGATCGGCACCGCGGGGATGGAGCTCCTGAAGCCGCATATCTGCGAGGCGGTAATCAGGGTGTTCGACTGTGAAACCCTGATTCTCAAGAACGACAGCGGCGCGCGCGAGCTGGAAGGTCTTTCGTCCTATGTCGAGATCGTCAAGGGGACCGCCGCCGAGACCGGCGTGGTCCGGGAGGGAGGGCTCGCCTTCGAGGTGCCTCTGGCCGAGGGACAGAAGACCGGCTGGTTTTTCGACCAGGCCTTCAATCGCGGTGCCTTGACGAAGTACATCCCGCGCAACGCGAGGGTTCTCGACGTGTTCAGCTACGTCGGCGCGTGGGGCGTCAGGGCGGCGCACGATGGGGCCGGCGAGGTGACCTGCGTCGACAGCTCGGCCGCGGCGCTCGAATCGGCGATCCGCAACGCCGAGCGCAACGGGTCGAAGATCGCGGTGCGCAAGGGCGACGCGTTCGACGTCCTCGAGGCGCTCGCCCGCGAGTCCAGGCAATTCGACATCGTGATCGTGGATCCCCCCGCATTCGCCAAGCGCAGGAAGGATGTTCCGAAGGCGCTGGCGGCCTACAAGCGCCTGAACCAGCTTGCGATGCAGGTTCTGTCGCCGGACGGGATACTGGTGTCCTGTTCATGCTCCCACCACGTCGCGCCCCCCGACCTCGAGGATGCGATCGCCAAGGCGGCCCGGTCGGCGCACAAGCGCGTGCAGATCGTGGAGGTCGGCGGTCAGGCGCCCGACCACCCGGTCCATCCTGCGATCCCCGAAACGCGTTACCTCAAGGCCTATTTCTGTCGGGTCACCGACAGTTTAAAGTAGCCCGATGTTGACCTATCCGCATATCAATCCCATCGCCATTTCCATCGGCCCCGTGTTCGGCATCGGTCCGCTGCGGGTTCATTGGTACGGCATCATGTATCTCATCGGGTTCGTGGCGGCGTGGCTGCTCGCGCGCTACCGGGCGCGCAGGCCGGGGTCGACCTGGACCGCGCTCGACATCGACGACCTGATTTTTTATTGCGCCATGGGCGTGATCCTCGGCGGACGAATCGGATGGTGTATTTTCTACGGGCACGACGTGATCGCCGAGAACTGGCTCAACGTGCTGCACATCTGGGACGGCGGAATGTCCTTTCACGGCGGCATGCTCGGCGTCACCGCCGCAGTCTGGCTGTTCGCCCGCATCAAGAAAAAACGCTTCGCCGACGTGCTCGATTTCGTGGCTCCGCTTCCCGGGGTGGGATTGATGGCGGGCCGGTTCGGCAATTTCATCAACGGCGAGCTGTGGGGAAAGCAGACGACGCTGCCCTGGGGCTTCCGGGTCGTCGATCCCGATGGCCAGGTGGTCGTGCGGCATCCGTCGCAGCTCTACGAGGCGACGCTCGAGGGCTTGGTGTTGTTCCTCATCCTGTGGTGGTTCACGAGCAAGCCCCGGCCCCGATTGGCGCCCACGGGCTTGTTCCTGATCGTTTACGGACTGGCCCGGTTCACCGTCGAATGGGTCCGCCTGCCGGATGCGAACATCGGCTATCTGGTGGGGAGCTGGCTGACCATGGGCATGCTGCTCACCCTGCCGATGATTCTCGCCGGCGCGATCATGATGGCGGTCGCCTATCGCCGCGACCAGCCGAGCGGCAATCTGGGCGCCGTCAAGGCATAGGTCCGCCCGCGTGCGGCAATATCTAGACCTGCTGCGCCACGTCCGCGATCACGGCGCGCCCAAGAACGACCGCACCGGCACCGGGACGCTGAGCGTGTTCGGCTATCAGATGCGCTTCGATCTCTCCACCGGGTTTCCGCTGGTGACCACCAAGCAGCTGCACCTGAAGTCGATCATTTACGAGCTGCTGTGGTTTCTACGGGGCGACACCAACATCCGGTATCTGCGCGAGCATGGCGTGACCATCTGGAACGAGTGGGCCGATCCGGACGGGGAGCTCGGTCCCGTGTACGGCAAGCAATGGCGGAGCTGGCCGACGGCAGACGGCAACGTGGACCAGCTGGCCCAAGTCGTCGAACAAATCAGGAAGAATCCGGACTCGCGGCGGCTGATCGTGAGCGCGTGGAACGTCGGTGAGCTCGATCGGATGGCGCTTCTGCCCTGTCACGCGCTGTTTCAGTTCTACGTCGCCGCCGGCCGGCTGTCCTGCCAGCTCTATCAGCGCAGCGCCGACGTGCTGCTCGGCGTGCCGTTCAACATCGCCTCCTATGCGTTGCTCACCCACATGGTCGCCCAGCAATGCGAGCTGTCGGCGGGGGACTTCATCTGGACGGGCGGCGACTGCCACCTGTACCTGAACCATCTCGAACAGGCCGATTTGCAGCTCTCGCGCGAGCCGCACCCAGCGCCCGAACTCGTCATCCGTCGGCGCCCGCCGACCTTGTTCGACTACGAATTCGAGGATTTCGAAATCCGAAACTACCGGTATCATCCGCCGATCAAAGCTCCCATCGCCGTATAGATTCACACTGAAGGCCAATGAAACAAGCACTCATCGAAGTCCGCAATTCTCCCGTCCATGGATCCGGCGTATTCGCGCTGCGCAAGATCAGAAAGGGCTCGACCATCATCGAGTATCTGGGCGACCGGGTCACCCACGAGGAGGTCGACGAGCGCTACGCCGACAAGCTGGACACCGACAGCCATACGTTCCTGTTCACGGTCAATTCCAAGATCGTGATCGATGCCGGGAGCAACGGCAACGATGCGCGCTTCATCAATCATTCATGCGATCCGAATTGCGAGAGCACCATCAAGAAGAAGCGCGTGTTCATCGAGGCGATTCGCACCATCCAGCCGGGCGAGGAGTTGAACTACGACTACGCGATAGGACGCGATGACGACGACGCTGCGAACGTCGACGAGATCTTCGCGTGCCGCTGCGGCGCCGCGAATTGCCGGGGGAGCATGTTGGAGCCGCGCAAGAAACCGCGCAAGCGCGCAAAACGCCGCGCAGTCAAGAAGTCCGCCGCGGGCTCCCGCCGCAAGGCGGGAGCGCGAGGGAAGACGTCGCGCGCAACTTCAGCGCGCGGCAAAGCGGCCGGGCGCAGCCGCGCAGCAACGCGAACTCGTGGACGCTGACGGGGCCGTCCGCGCCGACGATCTGATCGATGGTCTGCGCGCGGACGGGATCGCCGTTCGCGACGGATTCTTAAGCGCATCGCAGGTGAAAGCGCTCATCGACTGTGCAGCCGCGCGCCGCGGCCGCGGCGAGTTTGCGCACGCGCGAATCGGAGCGGGCAGGTCGCTGCAGCGCCGAGCCGACATCCGCGGCGACTCGATTTGCTGGTTGGAGGAGCCGTTGTTGCCGGCCGAGCAGTCACTGCTTGCGTCCTTGGAGGCCACCGGCCGCGGCCTCAATCGGGGTCTGTATCTCGGGCTCCACGAGATCGAGCTGCACTACGCGTGCTATCCGGCGGGCACCGGTTATGCCCGGCACATCGATCAGCCTCAGGGCCACGCCGCGCGTCGGCTGTCGTCGATCGTGTACTTGACCGAAGATTGGTGCGAAGCGGACGGCGGGCTGCTTCGTTGCGCCGCCGACGGCGGGGGGTTTCGCGAGATCAAGCCGCGAGCCGGCCGGCTCGTGCTGTTTCTCACGGAGGGACGCGAGCATGAAGTGTTGCGCACCTCGCGGGAGCGGCTGAGCATCACGGGGTGGTATCTCGGACGGCCCGAGCACGCTCTGCGCTAATATCGTGCGATGGCAGGCAGAGCGCGCCCGACAACGCGGCGTCGAATCGCGGCCACGGCTTGCGTCGCCGCGCAGACGGCGGGGCGACGGTGGCACGAATGTTGCTTGAGACCATTCGTGTACAATATGCATCACCCGGCCGCGCCAGGGACATCGCGCACGACGGGAAACCCCACTTCTGACCGAAGATCATCCATGCGATTGCCGTCGCTCAAATTCCTCAAGACCTTCCAGGTCGCCGCCAGGCTCAAGAGCTTCAAGGCGGCAGCAGAGGAATTGTTTCTCACGCCATCGGCCGTGAGTCATCAGATCAAGGCGCTCGAGGAGCAGCTGGGGGTCGCGCTGTTCGAGCGCGGTGCACGCACCCTGACGCTCACCGACGCCGGCTCGCATTACCTCGACCACGTCAGCGACATCTTCTCCAAGCTTGAATCGGTGACGGAGCAGCTGCGGGTGAGGTACGGGCGCAGCATCATACGGCTGCACCTGCCCGCGTTCTTCGCGAATGCATTGGTGCTGCCGCGGCTCGCGTCATTCACCCAGAAACGCGAAGAAACGGACATCCGCATCGAAACCACGGCGAACACCCCCAAGACGCATCCTCCGGAGGCCGACCTGTCCATCGTCCTGGGCACCGGCCCCTGGGAGGGGTTCACGGTCCACGAGCTGTTCCCGCAGAGCTTCATCGCGGCCTGCTCGCCGAACTTCAAGGCCGAGAATCCGATCGAAACCTACGCCGATCTGAACGGCAAGAATCTGCTGCTCCACGAAGAGCGGCGCGATGCCTGGGAGCGCTGGGCCGTGGGCCTCAAGATCCCGCCGATCAAGCCGAACCGGCTGGTACGGCTCAACACGATGTCCGCCCTGGTGCTCGCCGCCGAGCAAGGGGTGGGGGTCGCGCTCGTCCCATCACGCCTGAGCGCCGATCGGTTCGCGAAGGGGGGCCTGGTGAAGCTGTTCTCGGAAGAGCTGACCACCAACGAGAGCTATGTCCTGTTGCATCGTCCACAGGACGGCGAGCGCGAGGATCTGCAGGAGCTCACCCGCTGGATCTTGAGCGAGTGCCGGGCGGGATAGCGGGCACTCCGCCGAATCCCGGCGGCCCGGCCTGACATAAGGCGGCCTCAAGCTTTTGGGCGTCCTGCCGATTCAGGGCGGATGGGCCTCGTTGCATCCGATCTCACCCCGGCCGCGCGGACCCCCGCGACCGAGTTCCTGAGCCGTATCGCGGACGATCTGGCCCGCGGACCACTGAATCTGCCCTGTTTCCCGGACATCGTGCCGCGCGTGCGCGCTGCGATCAACAACCCGCGCAGCACTCAGGACGATTTGGTGCGCATCGCGGGCGCCGAACCGCGGCTGGCGGCCCGGCTGATCCAGACCGCCAATTCGGCGGTATTCAATCCCTCCGGCAAGCCGCTGACGAATTTGCGCCAGGCCGTAACCCGGCTGGGACATCATCTGGTCCAATCCGTGACGATGGTGTTCGCGATTCAGCAAATGAAGGCCGAACCCTCGCTTCGATCGGTGGCGAAACCATTGTCAGCCCTCTGGGAAAAAAGCATCGCGGTCGGCTCGATTTGCCAGGTGCTGGCCAATCAGCTCAAGGTCCCGCCGGACAAGGTGTTTCTCACGGGGTTGCTTCACGGCATCGGGCACTTCTACATCATGGTGCGGGCGGCCGAGCCGTCGAGCGGTATCGAATACAGCGATCTATCCCCCGAGATGCTGGCGGACCGCCACCCCGGCCTCGGACGCATCGTCTTGGAGAAGTGGAATTTCGAGCCGGTGGTATTCGATGCCATCGGCCGGCAGCACGATCATCGACGCTCTTCCAATCGCGCCGCCGACATCACGGACGTCGTCATCGCGGGCGTCGTGCTTGCCGAGGCGCTGCTGGAAAGCAACGCCGACCTCACCCGATGCGCGGGAGTGACCGCCTTCGAGCGCCTGGGTCTCGGGCCCAAGGAGCTGGCGGCGACCTTGAAGCATACGGAATACCGGCTGGTCTCATTGCGCGAGACACTCGGGTGTTGAGGACGCCAAGAGATCTAAATTCGGTGAGCGGCGCGCCACGCGCATCGATCCATGCGCCGCAAATTGCTATCATCCTTTCCCCGATGTCGAACTAAGCCCGTCCGGGCTTGCTTTGACACCGCATCGCCGATCTACAGATCGTCAATGAACAAGCAAGGAGATAACTATGCGCGCGGGATACTTTTCGATCCGAGACATCACCCGGCTGGGGGTACTGGCGGCCGCCACTTGGTTGCTGGCCGCACCCCCTGCGATGGCGGCCACGCAAATCCGCATCGTCGGTAAGGTGAAGCAGGCGAGTGAGCAGCCGCCGACCGATGCCGAGTGCCGCAGCTCGCTCTATCCATCACCGTGCTATTCGCCCCAGGAGATGCGCAAGGCCTACGGTATCGACAAGCTCATCGAGGCCGGATTCGCGGGCAAGGGCCAAACGATCGTGATCATCGATTCCTATGGGAGTCCGACGATTCGCGAAGATCTCGAGGCCTTCGATCGAAGCTACGGTCTGCCCGATCCGCCCTCCTTCAAGGTCCTTTCGCCGCTCGGCAGGGTGCCCTTCGATCCCACCAACGCCACCCAGGTCAACTGGGCCTTTGAGACCACGCTCGACGTCGAATGGGCGCATGCCATGGCGCCCGGCGCGGCGATCGTGCTGATGACGAGCCCGGTGGCAGAGACCGAGGGCGTGCAAGGATTACCGGAGTTCTTAGCCCTCGAGAAATATGCGCTCGACCATAAGATCGGCAACGTGATCACGCAGAGCTGGGCGGCGACCGAGAATACCCTGTTCGATACGGCCGGTCGGCAGATCGTCGAGCAGATGGAGGAGTTTTACAAGAGCGCAGGCGCGCAGCATGTCACCGTGCTCGCGAGCGCGGGAGATTCCGGCAGCAGCAACGTCAAGCTCGATGGAGTGTCGATCTATCCCTTCCCCACCGTTGGCTACCCCGCATCCTCGCCCTGGGTGACGGCGGTGGGTGGCACCAGTCTCTATGCGAGCACGGCGGGCCAATACGGCTACGAGCTAGTCTGGAACGAGCAAGGCGGCGCGGGCGGCGGGGGTATCAGCCAGCTGTTCGATGAGCCCGACTACCAGGTTGCCTCGCTTCCGGCGGGCTTGAGTCAGCAGCTCAACGGCAAGCGCGGCCTGCCGGATGTCTCATACAACGCCGACCCGTACACCGGTATCCTCGTTTATCTGACATTCCTGGGGCCCGCGAATGCCGGGTATTACGAGATCGGGGGAACGAGCGAGGGCTCGCCGCAATGGGCGGGCATCGTCGCCGACCTCAATCAGTTCGCCGGGCAACCGGTCGGCTTCCTGAATCCCGCGTTGTACGCCGTGGGCGGACTGGGGCAGTTCGGCAACGACGGCCGAGACATCACCAACGGCTATAACGGTTTGAATAACGTCGCCGGGTACGTGGCGGGGCCGGGCTGGGATTTGGCGACCGGCTGGGGCACTCCCAATTTCAGCACGGTGCTGACCCAGCAGCTCGATCTCGTGGGCCCGTAGCTGCTCTAGTACTACAGCAGGCTCGATTCGTGTTCGGTCATCGGTGCTTCGCCGTTCGGCGCGTGAGCGTGCGACGGTGGCGCCGATGGCCGGTTTCTGGCGGACCGCCGGCACAATGACAGGGACGCCCACCGATCTTTCCACGGTACCCGCGGCCCCGGTGGGCATCGGCCGCCCGCCGTATCCGGTCTCGCGCTTCGGCTGGATCGCTGCGGGAGTGGCGGCACTCGGTTGGCTGTACGCGGCGGTCCTCGGCCTTTTCTTGCTGCGGGCGTCCGGGCACCGTAGCACCCTGGATGACTGGGTTGCCGACTGGTCGGCCCTGCCGATCCAATTGGCGACGCTACTGCTCGAACTGGGGCTTCTCGCCCGGCGACGCGGCGCATCCGACCGGTGGGCATGGCGCTGCGTCGTTGCGTTCACCGCCTTGAGCCCGGTGGCAACCTGGGTGTGGAATGCGATCCGTCCGGCGGCTCCGGCGCGCGAGGAGCTCGGCGGTCCCGATCTCATCTATCTCATGGATTATTGGGCGCTGACGGCCGCCTTCGCCGTGTGGTTTCTGCAAGTCGGCGGATCGTTCCGTTCGCGCCGGACCTGGTTCGACGGTATCACGATGGTGGTCGTGCTCTTGGTCGCCCTCTGGTCCTCGATTCTGGGACCATCGCTCGACAACGGCACCGGCGCTGGCATCAGCGTGGCGGCGACGTTCGGTTACTCGGTCACCCTCGTGTGCATGATGTCGATGGCGGCCCTGCTGTGCCTGCAGCTGCCCTCGCTGCGCGGCAACGTCGGGCTGCTCTTGATTGTAGCCGCCGGCCTCATCGATGTGGCGTGGGAGCTCATGTGGCTGGCGAGCTGGCTCACCAATCGCCACTTCGTCGAGCCCTTCTACAACTATGGCGACGTGCTGTGCTTTGCCGCGCTGTGCTCCGCCGTGGCGGCAACCGAGAGGAGCCCGCCGGCCTCGCTCCGGAGCGCGGATCCGGAACGTCGAATCCACAGCTTCCTGCCCGCACTGGCGGTCCTGATGGCGATCGCCCTGGTGTCGGCCTCGGTGGCATCCACCCGCCAAATGGACGCCTGGATCTTGGTCGGGCTGGTGGTTTTGTGCGCATTGATGCTCATCACGCGCCAGCGAAGCGTGCGCGAGGAGCTGCGCTCCCTGAATCTCGTGCTGGCGAGGCGACAGGCCGATGCACGACTCACCGAGCTCGTGCGTCGCTCGCCCGATCTGATCGTGGTGATCGATGCCGGCGGCCGCGTCACGTACGCGAGTCCGGCGGCGCAGGCGCTAGTCGGCTCATCGCCCGAGGCGATTCACAACTTGCCTGCCGTCGATGTCTTCGGTCCGGCGCATCGTTCGCTGCTCCGCCATCTGCTCGCGCAGGCCGAATCGAATCGCGACACGCCGGCCGTCACCGAGCTGCGCATCGCGCTCGGAGCCGAGACGCGGACCTACAACGTGACCGCGGTGGACCAGTCGAGCAATGAGCTCATCGGCGGCAAGGTTCTGACCGTCACCGACGTGACGCGGCAACGTCGGCTCGAGCGCGAAGTCCTGGATGCGGCATCGCGCGAGCGCATGGCGCTGTCGGCACAGATCCACGACGGCCTCGGGCAGGAACTCGTGGGCATCGCCATGCTGCTTCAGGGGGCCGCCGGCGCTCGCACCGCCGATGTACCCGCGTTGCGCGAGCACATACGGGCGGCCGTCGGCCTGATCAATCATGCCGTCGGGTCCGCCCGTGATCTGGCGCGCGGCCTATCGCCGGTCGGCGTTGTGCGCGGATCGCTCGCATACGCGCTCGGGCGCCTGGTGCTTGCGCCGGGCGGCTCAACGACCGTTACGATGCAGGTCGAGGCGAGCTTTTCGGAGGGCCTCATCGACAACTTCTGCGCGGATCATCTCTACCGCATTGCGCAGGAGGCCGTGACCAACGCATTGCGTCACAGCGGCTGCACGCGAGTGGACCTGGTACTGCGCACGTCGGGCCGCGAGCTCGAGCTCGAGATCAAGGATGACGGTCGGGGGTTCGGCGCGCCTTCCGCGGAGCATGCGGGCATCGGCCTGCGTCTCATGAGGTATCGGGCCCAGGCCGTAGGCGCCACGCTGCGTCTCGAGCCCGCGGGGGAGGTGGGCACGATCATCACGGTGAGCCTGCCGCTGACGGTCGCCCAACCGTCCGTGGCAACAGTTCCTTAGCCGCGTGCCGCCGTTCCAATGACTACGGCAGCGTACGGAACATCAAGCTCTGAGCGCCATCAACGGCCGCGCAGCAGAAGTTCGGCGTCGGCCCTTGCATTATGTAAAAGTTCGTCGCATCTCGGCACGCGATAGCACTATCATCGGGTGTTACGAATAACTACAAACTTCGATGCCGGACGGAGTCCGGGATGGACCACAACCCCTCGTCCTCATATGCGATGGCTGCGGCATTTCCCGGGACAGGGTTGAACCTGCTTGACCCCTCTTCTGTCGTCGATTTGCCGGGGAGTAGCTCATGAGGCGACATGGAATCTCGCATCTTCTGACGGTGTTGATCGGCTTGGCGAGCGCATTACCGCTCTGGGGCCAATCAAGGTCGGTGTTGACGCATCACTACGATACGCTGCGCACCGGATGGAACGCGCAGGAGCAGACGCTCACTGCCGCGCACTTCCCGACAAGCTTCGGGCTGCTGCAAAACGTGGCGATCGACGACCAGGTGGATGCACAACCGCTACTCCTGCCCGCGCAGCAAATCGCGGGCGGCGTGCACGACGTGGTCTACGTCGTTTCCGAAAGCAACACCGTGTATGCGATCGACGCCGATACGGGCGCCGTCCTGATCGAGCGCAACCTGGGGCCGCCGGTGCCGACACCGCTCGGGTGCGGCAACAACGGGCCGAACGTCGGCATCACCAGCACGCCGGTGATCGAGCCCTCCCGCGGACGGCTCATCGTCATGGCATACATCAACGGGCTGACGCCGAGCTATCAGCTGCATGCGCTCAGTCTGACGACGCTGGCGGATGAGGTACCGCCGGTCACGGTCGCGGCGTCGCAGACACTCACCGACGGCTCAACGTTCACCTTCAATGCCACCTATCAGCGGCAACGTCCGGGCCTGCTGCACATGAACGGCGTAATCTATGCGGGATTCGGCAGCTTCTGCGATTTCTCCGCCAGCAAGTCGCGTGGCTGGGTGCTCGGCTGGAGCGACAAGACGCTCAAGCCCATCGCCCATGCCGAGCTGAACGATACGCAGGCGACCGCACCGACCAACTTCTTCCTGAGCTCGGTATGGATGTCCGGCTTCGGTCTCGCCGGGACCGGCGGCACGGTCTACTTTTCCACCGGCAACTCCGATTGCAACTTCTATGTCAGCCCCGAGGCCTGCCCCTCGCAGTCGACCTACGACGGCGTGACGAATATCCAGGAAAGCGTCATCGGCATGGACGCAACGCTGTCGACGCGCGAGAGCGTGTTCACGCCCAGCAATGTATTCGCGATGGACATCGCAGACGCCGATCTCGGTGCGGCCGGTGTCATGCTCATGCCAAGCCAGCGGGTCGGCGCGAACCTGGCGGCGATCGTCTCGAAGGACGCCAGGCTGTGGTTGCTGGATGGCGATAATCTGGCATCGATACTCGATGAGCATCAGCTCGCGGCCGGCTGCTGGTGTGGCACGTCGTATTTCCAAGGGTCGGACGGCATCAACCGTCTGGTCACGAGCGCCGGCAACGCGTTGCAGACCTGGCAGGTGCAGACCTCGCCCTCCCCCCATTTGGTCGCGGAGGCCACGAGCAATGTCCAGTCCTCGGTGCAGGATCCCGGTTTTTTCACCGTCGTCTCCTCGCGCGGCGAGCGCGCGGGCAGCGCCATCATCTGGGCGGTGGCAAGGCCGAGTGCGACCACCGGCCTCACGCTGTATGCCTTCTCGGCGGCACCGGTGAACGGCACCCTGCCGCAACTGTTCTCGGCACCCGCGGGTGCGTGGCCGAATCTCGGCGGAAACGCCAATGTCGTGCCTGTGGTCGCCAATGGCAAGGTGTACGTCGCCTCGTATCAGAGCCTGATGATCTTCGGACCGAATGCACCCGCGACAGCCGCTGTGTCGACGGCGGCGGGCGCGAAGGCGGCCAGAGTGGCCGCACCGGCGGTCGATCATACGCTGCGAGTTTCCGGCACTCTCCTCTCGGTCGACGGCACGGCACTCACGCTGGCGATGCGCGGCGGCAAAACCGTGCGCATCGACGATTCGGCGGCGGCTGCGAACGAGCGCATTGCCATCCTGGTGCTCGGTGAGCCGTACACCGTGGTCGGAGAAGCCGGAACCGATGGCATCGACGTTCAGGCGCTGGCTGTCAGTCGCGCGAAGGACGCTGCCGCCGCGTGGCCCGAGGATCGGTTCACAATGTAGTCGGGCGCGGCCGGGTGCCGCGATCGGTGTGGATCACACGGAGGAGGGTGCACTGAGCCGTGTGCCGAGGGCCCGCAAAACCAGGGACCCGTATCGCTCATTCATGTGTATGTAGTCATCGTCCGGATGCTTGTAACAGAGCTTCGCAGCCAATCGAACCGAGTCCAGGCTGTACTCACGCTTGGTGTATTTGCCGTCGAGTATCGTATCCGGCGGTTGCGGAACATATTCGACCCCCATCTTGCCAAGCACGGCGCCGATGTGATCGTTGAGGCGTGCCAATTCGTCGTCCGCGACCGAAATATCCTTGAATTTGGTGCCGTCCTCCGAGCTGAGGGGCATCGCGGACATCAATAGTCGTCCGTCGAATTCGGCCCTGAGCGAGCGCACGAGGTTCCATGACGGCACGTTTTCGATGCAGGACCGCAAGCCGTCCTCCAGAAAGGCACTCGAATAGCATCGCAGGTGCTCACTGGCTTTGCGGAGTGACAGCAAATAATCGCTCACGTTCAGCCCCACTCCGTGCAGGACGATCGCATCGAAATCACGCACCGGTAGTGACTCGTACAAGCCGTCGGAGATGTGCAAGACGAAGCTCTTGCGCGGCGTTTGCAGCAGTCCTGCACTACAAGTAATGGAATCGAAATCCGGTCCGGGCAAACCCCAGAAATCGATGTCGAGTCGCTCGTGCGAGAACCCGTTGCGCTGCACCGCGAGTTTTAGCGCAGCGAGATGACTATTACCGACGATGGCGACTTTCATCGCAAAGTTCCTGGCTCGAACACCGACGGTTCATGTCTCTCAAAATATTCCCCTAAGGTCGCTGCGCAGCTTTTGGACTCTCCGCCAGAACTCCTCGGCGTCGTCGGCTTTTGGTATGCCCGAGTCTCCCGGTATCGCGGGCTCGATCACGCCTTTCGTGTCGGCGGCGGTGGGATTGAGACTGTTGAAAAAATGATCGATGGCGAGCCCGACTCCCGGGTTCGGTCTTGCAAGATCGAGCGATGAGGAGCGGATGAGTCCGGATTCCACGCCCGTAATGATTTCATATGATGGAAAGTAGTCGGCGAGTGCGTGCTTATCTGCGGCGATGCGTGCAGCCGAACACAATATGGCCTTGGAGGAAGGCGTTTCGGTGATCGGGAGAGATTCGCATGGGGCCGCGGCGGGCGGAATCGCCGAAACCGTAAAAAGAAAACGCGCCCTGGGATTTATACCGGAGATGGTCTTTACGATCCAGGTCATGTCCGTGCCGATCTCGGCGAGAGAGAAGGTCTTCAGGCAGTAATCGTCACTGCCGATATTGCGCGCGATGGTGCCGGGGTAATTCGAGCACACGTGTCCCTTCGAGGAGTGGATCCATCCGGTCGTGTTCGAGAGAGTAACGGCGAAATAATCGGCGTGCTCGACCACCTTGCGGAGCGCGCGTAGCGCAGAATCGCGGCTCGCGAACAGCTCATCGGGACCGGCAAAACCGTTGGGTTCGATCGCAGATCGGAAAGGATCGAAGAATCGCGATCCTTCCTGCCAGATATCGTCCGGCGGCGCCTCTGTGCCGATCGCCCATGAAATCCACTGGCGTAGCGCTGCGATGGTGCCGATTTCACCCGTGCGTGCGGAGAATACTCCGAAGTTGTACTTTGCTTTGATCTCGGGCGAGAAAATATCCGGCGCGGGTTCGGCATCGAACCACCTATAGCCGCGCTCCCTGAGCGCGATGGCGAGATGCCGCGCAAAACAGGATCCGAAGGTCGCGACCTTGTGAAAACGCTCGAGCGCACTCTTTGGTTTCCAAATCGGACCGATGTCGGCGCGGCCGCGATCGACGCGTAACGGGGTCGATGCGGTTTGGGTCGAGGATTGCGAATCGATCGGACTATTCATTCAATCACCTTCGCGTCTGCGGCGCGGTATGATTCTCACTGCCCGTAACCTCGAACGGGCGTCAGACTCCTCGGCTAGTGCCACAGGCGATCGTGCGGCTGAGGAACCGTGAGGAAATCCGAAACGAGGTTCGCACTGCTGTTGAATGTGGCAACGGCCCCCCCCTTGGCGCCGATCGCTGCGGATTCAGTCTATGCCAGAATGCCCGAGAAGTTGACGGCATTTGGGTCATGCGCGGGGGATGCGTACTTATCCGGGTCGCATTCTTATTTTAGATAATATTCCGAGTTGGCCGCGGTCTCGAGCGCGATTCCGCTGGCGGTGACGGCGCGCAGTTGGACAAAGCGATCCCCGGAGGGACGACGCGCATCCATGCCGCCGTCCACCGGAGATGCATCGATCAGGTCCCGTGCCTCGGTTAAGTCGTACCCTTACCCTGTAATGCAACCTGTTGCGGTGAGCCCGACGCGGTGTCCGTGATTGCCAGTGTGCCGGTCAACTCGCCGGCGGCGGCGGGCTTGAAATCAACACCGACCTTGCAAGTCTTCCCCGCATTGATCGCACCGACGCAGGTGTTCGATGCAATGGTGAACGAGGTGGGATCGGCGCCGCCGATCGCGACGGAGCTAAAGGAGACCGCCTCGGTCCCGGTGTTGGTGACCGTGATGAACTTCGGTCCGGACGAAGTGCCTTCCACCCGCGCGGGGAAGGTCAATGCGGTGGCGCTCAAGGCAACGCTTGCGACTGCGCGAATCTTGAATTTGGTTTCGACGGGAGTTTCGGCGTTGCCGGCGACATCGACGCTGTAATAGCTGACCGCGTGATTGCCCGCGTCATCTATGTTGAACGGCCCCCCGTAACTGACGTAACCGTGCGCCGTGCCGGTGCCGATTTTATAGTAGATGGCGGCGACACCGCTGGTGGCGTCGGTGGCGGAGAGGGACACGGTGACCTGAGAATTATACTGGCCTGACACGAGGGTGCCGGAGAGCGAGGCCGTGGTCAGCGGCGGCACGGTATCGTAGCCGATCGGGCCGTAATATTGGGTGGTCGGGATGCCCATGTTGTTCCACGCCTCGACGTAGGCGTAATGCCAGCCCTGGCTCACGCCACCCGCGCAAGCACCGCCGCTCGTCAGGTACAGGCAGCCGTCCGTGGCGTTGGCGTACTGAGGCCCGCTGTAGAAGGAATTGCCCGTGCCCGGGGTCGCCTCCGATCTGGGATCGCTCGGAATCGAATCCCATCCTTGGGTGAAGCCGGCCAGGCCA
>Ga0182013_10004861_pt1 | contig 15934 bp, 11 predicted proteins | sample 612S2MmetaG_FD_120487 | JGI IMG/M metagenome (GOLD analysis project Ga0182013, IMG submission 120487) | Permafrost microbial communities from Stordalen Mire, Sweden - 612S2M metaG | ecosystem: Environmental > Terrestrial > Soil > Wetlands > Permafrost | place: Sweden: Stordalen | collected...
GAATCGAACATGCCCGCACCCCCGCGCCATGGCGCAAGCTGCATTCCATGCTAATCGTTGCCCGTGTGCAATCGGCACACTCGTCCGGAGTCGATCGTTGCAATCCCCGTCGCGCGCCGGCGATCTGGTTCCCGGCCTGACTGTGATCATCCCGCATGGCGGAGCGGACAGGCTGCCGCTGCTGCAGGCCGCGCTGCCGCGGTTGCGGGACGTGCGTGGCATCGCCCGGATCGTCCTGGTGGAACTCGACGAGGTCCCGCGCGCCGCGGAGGTCGGCCGGCGCTTCGCCGACTGCCATGTCTTCGCGCACGGCACACCGCCGTTCCACAAGACGCGGGCGATGAACATCGGCCTCGCCTTCGTCCGCACCTCGCATTTCCTATGGCTCGACGGCGACGTGATGATGCCGGAGGATTTCCCGGCCGAGGCTTTGCGCGAATGCATCGCCCGCGGGCTCGATTGCCTGTTGCCCTGGGCCGAGGTGCACTATCTGTCCGAGGCGGACAGCCGGGCGGTGGCAGCCGGCCAGTGCGCACCGGCAGTCTGCATCCCGGTCAACCGGTGGTCGAGCAATGTCATGGTGCCCGGTTGCGCCGTCCTGGCCCGCACCGACTTCGCCCACCGCCATGGCGGGATGCCGGAGCAATTCCGCGGCTGGGGCTGCGAGGATACCGCTTGGTTCCTGAAGGTGCGCACACTCGGCACCATCGGCATCACCGACGACCCCGGCCGCATCCTGCACCACCTGTATCACCCGAGCTCCGGCGGCAACAGCGACACGAAGGATGTGTTTTCGCGTCCCGGGTATCGCCGCAACTTCGCCATCCTGACGCTGATGAAGTCGTACCAGGCGCCGGACGCGTTCAGCCGGCGTTTCCCCACGCCGGCGCATTTTTCCCCACCCTGGTCCGGCATACGCCGTTTCGCCTGCGCGCCCGGCGCCGAGGCAATCGGGGCGGTGCTGCAAGAACTCTATGGCGACGCGGTCAGGCTGTGCGCAGCGGACGCGGCGGACGGCGCCACGCTGCTGCCGGCATCGACCGGCGACGCGTGGGATGCCGCGTTGGCAGCGGTCTGTCGTGCCAGCCTGGACATGTCCGCCTGAACTCGCCCGCGTGAAGTGGCCCGGCTGAACTGGTCAGCGCTGCCGCGCCAGATGGCGGCGCACCACGGTCAGGTAGTCCTTGCGTCCGGCCGGATCGCGCAAGGTCAGGTTGCCGCCATGGATGCGGCGCTCCAGCACCACTGCGTCGCACTGCCGTGACGTCAGGCCCGCGGCCTTGGCGCGCAGATACCAGTCGATAAAGTCGCCATGACCAAGGCCGGTATCGAAACCGCCGACGCGGTCAAAGACATGGCGGCGGAACAGCATCGCCCCGAGGAGCGGAGCCCCCGCCGGGCGGTCGGCCCCCTGGAAACGGGCCGCCACCGCATTGTCCAGCTCGGGCGAAATGAACTGGCTCGTCAGTCCGATCGCCGCATCGAGGCCGGGATCGCTGCGCAGCGCGGCCACACGCGCGGCGACGCTGCCGGGCGGCAGCCGGTCATCGGCGTCGAGGAAACCGATGCAGTCTTCCGACGTCGCCGCGAGCCCGCGGTTGCGTGCTGCCGCGGCGCCGGCATGCGGCTGGCGGATCACCTGCACGGGCGCTGGGAAAGCGGCGGCGAGCGCGGCGCTGGCGTCGGTCGAGCCATCGTCAACCACGATGATCGCGGCGATCCGGCAAGCCTGCTGCACCAGAACGCTGTGCAGCGCCTCGGCCAGGAAGGCGGTGCCGTTGAAAACCGGAATGACAAGGGCGACCGGGAGATCGCTGGCCACCACAGCCATCCTCCGTCACCGTTAGAGCAGTTTCGCTGCGACTGGGATGGCGGGCACGCGTACGTCATGCTTGCGACAGGGGGCTCCAGGTAATCTGGGCACTTGCTTTCGCAGTGATGACGCGACAGGCGAATGCCAGCCACGGTCAACCCGCGCCAGAGCATTTTCATCGTGAGTGGAAAACCCAGCCAACCCCGTCATTGCGAGGCGCGCAGCGGCGAAGCAATCCCCTGCCTGACGAGCCGAGTTACGCTCGTCAGGCAGGGGATTGCTTCGCCGCTGCGCGCCTCGCAATGACGGGGTTGTTCCGGCGATTCCACTCACGGTCAACCTGCGCTAGTCCTTCTTCGCTTTGGCCGCCGCCAGCTCCTGGCGCAGCCGCTCCACCTCGGCCTGCAGCGCGGCGACCTCGTCGGCCGGCTCGTCCCCGGCCGGCCGGCCACCCGGCAGGTCGCCGGTGGGCTTGTAGAACGGCGTGAACAGGCTGAATGCACGTTCCATCATCGCCATGTTCTGCCTGCTCACCTCTTCCATGTTCCCGAACGGAAACAGAGTGCCCACCGAGCCCATGGTCTTCTGCATCGCCGAGCGCATCTGTTCCTGCTGTTGGGCGAAGGCCGCCATCGCCTGTTCGAGATATTTCGGCACCAGGCCCTGCATCTGGTCGCCGTAGAAGCCGATGAGCTGGCGCAGGAACGCAGTCGGCAGCAGGCTGCGGCCTTTGCCCTCCTCCTCGACGATGATCTGGGTCAGCACGCCGCGAGTGATGTCCTCGCCGGTCTTGGCGTCGTAAACCACGAAGTCGCGCCCCTGCCGCACCATTTCGGCCAGGTTGTCCAGCGTGATGTAGCTGGAGCTGCGCGTGTCGTAGAGGCGGCGATTGGCGTATTTCTTCACCACCACCGGTGGCTCGGCCGTCTTGGTCTGGGGCGCGGTCTGCACGGGGTCGGCCATGGTTTCCTCATTCTCGGCGGCGTTTTGCGTAGCATGCCCCTCCATCCCGCAGTTGCGAAGGGCTTTTTGCGTTGCAGCGCCGTTTGCCGTTCCGCGCACCGCGCGGCGCTTCTATGGTCCGCCCCGCGCGGAGGAGGGCGAATGAGGCATGAGCGACCGCCCGGGCAGGGACGAGGGCGAAGCGGGACCCGACCTGCGGAAGCTGGCGCAGGACTGGATCACGCTGTGGCAGAGCGAACTGGCCGCCCTGGCGGTGGACCGCGAGGCGCGCGAGACCTGGCAGGCGATGCTTGCTTTGTGGGCCGGGGCCGCGGCCGCGATGGTGCGGGCAATGCCGCGCGACGACCCCGCGTCCAGCCGGTTCCGCTACCCGCCTCCCCAGCCTTCCCCATCGAGAACTTCCCAACAGTCTCCCACACCGGAAGAGGGCGCGGATCGTGACCCTGCGCACGGACGCTCCGGGGCCACTGCAACGGCGGGGACCGCGCCCGCTGCTGCTGCACCTGACGCTCGCGATGCTGCGATCGAGCGTCTCACGTGCCGCATCGCTACACTGGAAGCACGGCTGGCCGAGCTCGAACGAGGCGATGCTGGCGGCGATCCGCGACGCCCTGGCACAGGGTCTCGCGGGCGCGCATCCCGGCGGGGGGCTCGACGCGCGGTCTCCGATGGGGGGCCAGGAGGCGTCGCCCCAGGGGGGGGAGTCCCAGGGGGCAGCGTTTCCGGGGCCAGCATTCCCGGGGCCAGCATTCCCGGGGGCGGTGCTGGCGGAGACACTGCGCCAGGACGCGGCGCTGATTGAGGGCATCGCCGCCTATCGCCGGCATCCCTGGCACCGCGACCTGGCCGATCCGCCGGCGATCTGGGTGGAGGGCAGCAGCCGCCTGCTGGATTACGGCGGTTCCGGCCCGGCGGTGCTGTTCGTCCCCAGCCTGGTGAACCGTGCCTATGTGCTGGACCTGGCGCCCGGCCACTCGATGCTGCGCTGGCTGGCGGCGCATGGGGTGCACCCGCTGTTGCTCGACTGGGGCTGGCCGGGCGAGCCGGAGCGGCGCTTCACCATGACGGACTATGTCGCCGGGCGCATGGAGCGGGCGATGGCGGCGGCCGGGCCGGGCACGGTGCTGGCCGGCTATTGCATGGGCGGCACGCTGGCGGTCGCCGCGGCACAGCGCCGGCCGGACCTGGTGCGGGCGCTGGCGCTGCTGGCCGCCCCGTGGGATTTCCACGCCCCCGACCCGGTGCGGGCGATCCAGGCGGCGGAAATGCTGCCGCTGCTGGAGCCGGCGCTGGCGTTCAATCAGACCCTGCCGGTCGATTTGTTGCAGGTCCTGTTTGCCTTGCTCGACCCATGGGGCGTGGCCGACAAATACCGCGGCTTCGCCCGCCTCGATCCGTCAAGCGAGCGGGCGACCCTGTTTGTCGCGCTGGAGGATTGGCTGAACGACGGCATTCCGCTCGCCGCACCGGTGGCGCGCGAGTGCCTGGGCGGATGGTACGGCGCCAACACCCCGGCACGCGGCGAATGGCGGATTGCCGGCCTGCCGGTCGATCCCGCCGCGCTGCGCCTGCCGACCTTCGTGGCCGCGCCGGGCCGCGACCGGATCGTGCCGCAGGAATCCGCCCGGCCGCTCGCCGGGCTGATCCCGGGCGCCGTGCTGCACGAACCGGCCGCCGGGCATATCGGCATGGCGGCAGGACACACCGCCGAGCGCGTGTTGTGGCAGCCGTTTGGGGACTGGCTGCGCGCGCTGTGATCCTCAAGGCGAGCGATCGCCACGCTCGTTGTCCCCGTACTCCTGCGTCATCCCCTCCTGCGTCATCCCCTCTGCGTCATCCCCTCCTGCGTCATCCCCGCGAAAGCTCAGGAGGCCCGAGCCGCATGGGTCCCGCTTTCACTGGGATAACGAAGGCGGCGAGAGCGGCTCTCATCCCCGCTAGGGGGAGAGCTGTCCTCTAAAACTATATCAGTCCCACTGTATGCATCATTCCTTATTAATCGCGCCCTCTCCCCAAAAACTCCGTTAATTATACAGAAAATGAAGCGTTCTTGTAACTGATCGCGTCTCATTAATGATGATGATCTGATGTTGTGAACGATCTTTGGGAGATCCGCGATGCTAGCATCCATTGTCCGACGCGCAGGGCTCGGCCGCGACCGCCGCGCCACGGTGGCGATTTATGTGGCGGTCCTGGCGCCGGTGCTCGCCGGCGCCATGGCACTCGGTGTCGAGGTGACCAGTTGGTCCGGCACCCAGCTCGACGTGCAGCGCACCGCGGATGCGTCGGCGCGGCAGGGCGCGCTCTACTGTTACAACTATGCGCTCGCCAACACCGGTAGCAGTTGCCTCAGCAGCGGCACCGCGGCGCAGACTGCCGCGACCCTGGCGGCCAGGCTGGCCGAGGTGAACGGCGCCACGGGCGCAAGCAGCCCGACATGGACCGCAGCCACCAAGACATACGCCGACAATCTGATCACCGCGCAGGTCATCCAGGGTGTGCAATCGAGTTCCGATGCGGCCGTCAAGGTCAGCGTGCAGAAGACGGTGCCGTTGACCGTCTCGCGGGCCTTTTCTTCGACGCCGTCGGTGACGGTGAGCGCCAGTTCGATCAGCGAAGTGGTGGCGAAGACCCAGACCTCGGGCGGCAGCGGCGGCCAGCCCTGCATGGTGGCGTTGCAGACCGGGACGGGCACCACGTCCGGGATTTACGCCAACGGGTCAATCACCGTTAATGCGCCGGGCTGCACCCTGGTGTCGAACAGCAGCTTCAGCGACAGCGGCGGCAGCAGCTTCAGTGTCGCCGGCATCTATGCCGTCGGCCAGGTTGCTTACAGCGGCTATCCCAACATCACCATCCCGTGCTGGGCGACGATCAACGGCAGCAGCAGCAACAATGGCTGCAATCCGTGGCCGTCCAGCGGGCTGATGCAGTCGAACCCGTCCGTGTTCGGCAAGTCGTCGGTGCTGACCGATCCGTATGCGACCAACGCGGCGATGCAGGACGCCATCAAATACGCCAGCAGCACCTCGGGGCCCAGCATCTCGTGCTCGAACCAGCAATGCGGCCTGCCGGCCACATCGGGCAGCACCTATAACGGTAGTTATTGCAGCGGGCAGGGTACCGGCAGCGTCACCTGCTACCTGAAGCCGGGCAACTACGGCAGTTTCACCGTCGGCTCCGGCGGGCCGTATTATTTCAACTACGCGGCAGGTGGCTATGTGTTCAACGGCACGATCAGCCTGACCAACAACACCACGCATAACGGCACCGGCGTGACGATCTTCACCACCGGCACTTTCACCGGATCCAACACCTTCAACTACAACCTGACTGCGCCGGGCACGACGGTGGATCCGGGCAGCGCGGGGCCGTGGCAGATCGCCGGCGTCGTGCTGGCCGGAACGACCACTGGCACGGTGACCCTGTCGGGCAACCCGCAATTCCTGGTGACCGGCGTGGTGTATTTCCCGAATGCGACGTTCAGCTCGCAAGGCTCGAACGGGCTTGGGGCTTCGAGCACCTCCTGCTTTGAACTCATCGTCAACAATATCATCCTCTCGGGCGCCACCTACCTGAACAGCAATTGTTCGGGGGTGAATGCGCTGGCTTTCACCAGCCAGCCGGGCACTTCCAGCACCTCCTACTCGACCGCGCTGGTGCAATAGCGCCAGCCGGCCGGATCAGCCGCTGGGCCGGGAGCCGCGGCAGGCGGTGCAGCCCCGCGTCCGGCGCGCTTGTCGTTGCGGCGCGGCTTTCGCACTTCCCCTGCGAGGCGTAGGATCACGCCCCTAGGGAATGGGAGAGACCGGTCATGGACGACATCGTCATCGTCGCCGCCGCACGCACACCCGTCGGCAGCTTCAACGGCACACTTGGCACGCTGTCGGCGCACGCGCTGGGCGCCATTGCGTTGCAGGCCGCCCTTGAACGCGCCGGCGTGGACGCTGCCGACGTTGACGAAGTGATCCTCGGCCAGGTGCTGGCGGCCGGCGAGGGGCAGAATCCCGCCCGCCAGGCGGCGCGCGCCGCCGGCGTGCCGGATTCCGCGACCGCCTTCGGCATCAACCAGGTCTGCGGCTCCGGCTTGCGGGCCGTGGCGCTGGGCGCGCAGCAGATCCGCACCGGCGAGAGCGCCGTGGTCCTCGCCGGCGGCATGGAGAGCATGAGCCTGTCGCAGCACGCCGCGCATATCCGCAACGGCCAGAAGATGGGCAGTCTGGAGTTCATCGACACGATGCTGAAGGACGGGCTGTGGGACGCGTTCCACGGCTATCACATGGGCAACACGGCGGAGAACGTCGCCACCAAATACCAGATCAGCCGCGAGCAGCAGGACCAGTTCGCACTGGGATCGCAGCAGAAGGCGAGCGCGGCGCAAAAGTCCGGACGGTTCAAGGACGAGATCGTGCCGGTGACGATCAAGGGCCGGCGCGGCGATACGGTGGTGAGCGACGACGAATTCATCCGCCACGACGCCAACCTGGAGACGATGACCCGGCTGCGGCCGGCGTTCACCAAGGAGGGCTCGGTGACCGCGGCCAACGCCTCCGGCATCAATGACGGGGCGGCGGCGCTGGTGCTGATGACGGCCTCGGAAGCGGCGAAGCGTGGGCTGAAGCCGCTGGCGCGTATCGCCGCCTTCGCCACCGCCGGCGTCGATCCGGCGTTGATGGGCACCGGCCCGATCCCGGCGACGCGCAAGGCGCTGGGCCGGGCCGGCTGGAAGCCGGACGACCTCGACCTGATCGAGGCCAACGAGGCCTTCGCCGCTCAGGCCTGCGCAGTGAACAAGGAGATGGGCTGGGACACCGCGAAGGTGAACGTGAACGGCGGCGCGATTGCCATCGGCCACCCGATCGGCGCTTCGGGCGCGCGCGTGCTGACGACCCTGGTGCACGAGATGCAGAAGCGCGACGCGAAGAAGGGCCTGGCCACGCTGTGCATCGGCGGCGGCATGGGCGTGGCGATGTGCCTGGAGCGGTAGGCGCGTAGCCCGTCCCGATCTTCTGGGTGCACGGCCGGGTGAAGCCTCATTGGCGTCAGGATAAGGCGGCCCGCCGCAAATAAACTCCCCTCTCCTTGTGAGAGGGGGGTTGGGCGGAGGGGGCACGCACGCAACGTTATTCGCGGCACGGCCCCTCCCGCAACCTCACAAGGAGAGGGGGAGTTCGTCTGCGGCGCGCCGCCATATTCTGCCGACCGCTCAGCTCGACTTTCCGCATTTTACGACGTGAAGCCGTCATGCTTCCAGGCGGTCGCGCCGGACCGGCGGACATTGCTCGGTTGTGGGGACACGCTCGGCAGATGCCAAAATGCAGCCGGCACCGGCCGGGTGTTCCGGATGGCCCATCCGAGTTGGCTCACCCGCGTTGGCGCGCGCTCAGGCACCGTAGGAGCGGTTCGCGGCTGGTATATCGACAAGAGAAGCTCGCCAAGCCGCAGAGATCGCGGAGCGTCCTGCTTGGCGATCTCTGCGTCTTTGCGATCTTCTCTGATAAATTTGCCAGACGCCCGTAGCACCTGCGCCGCATGACGAGCGATCCGGCATGCCACAGGCATTTGCCCCGTGCCTGACACGTCCATCTTCTCGCCCGATCGCCGACCGGCTCTATCCCATCTCCTGCCGGCGTGGGAAATGCGGAAAGTCGAGCTAAGCGATTTGTCAGTTGAAGTTCTATCCCAGGGGTGGAAGAACGCGACCCAGGACCGACGATGCCATTCACGGTAGAAACGCCGGGCGGGCACCAGACCACGATCGACTCACCCGCCGCATCGCCATCGTCATGCCGGTTGCAGTCTGGCCATCCACGACATCTTGCAGACTGCAACAACGAAAGTCGTGGATTGTGCGCCTTCGCGCTCCACGACACGGCGCGGCTACGGGTGGGGCAACACTTACCCCACCTGGTCCGCCTATATGAACCTACCGGGGGGCGAGACCCCCCCCGGCTCGTTCATACTAGTACGCCGAGTCGTTGATATTGCGCAGGCCACGTGCCCAATACCTCGTCATCCCCGCGAAAGCGGGGACCCAGGCATCATGGGTTCCCGCTTGCGCGGGCATGACGAGGCGGCACGAAAGGCCACCGCAAAATCAATGACGTGAGGCACTAGGACGAGGCCTCCTTCACCCCACGCTCGGCATCGCGTCGGTAAACCCGGTTACCGCCTGCAACCTTCCATCCTTCGCCAGCACCACAAAATCGGTGCCGCCGAAAAACAACGGCGCCTGCTCGGCACCGCCGGCGCTCCAACTGAATCGCACCCGGTCGTGGTGCGCCTCGATCCCGCTCGACAGCCGGAAGCGGTAGCCGGGGAAATGCTCCTGCACCGCGCCGATCATCGCATCGATGGCCGCATGGCCGGTACTGTCGCGGTGGGAGTCGAGATAGCTGCCGTCCTCGCTCCAGATGCGGGCGACGATGTCGCGGCGGCGGCCGGCATCGGTCTCGTTCCAGGCGGCGATGTAGCCGGCGACGGTCTCGTTGATTGTGCTCATGGTCATGCTCTCCTCTCGTTACGGGCGGCGGTGCATTCCGCGTCGTTCCCGCGTGCCAGAAAGCCGCCGCGACGGCCGGCCGTCGATTACCTCGCAGGTCATGGAGACCATGCCGCGCCCGCGCTACGGTTGCGCCATGTCGGTCACCAGTAACGCCTTTGGTCCGCTGCTGCGCGAATGGCGCCAGCGCCGCCGCATCAGCCAGCTCGACCTCGCGCTGGGGGGCAATATCTCCACGCGCCACCTCAGTTTCCTGGAGACCGGCCGTTCCAGGCCAAGCCGGGACATGGTGCTGAACCTGGCGGAGCAATTGGAAGTGCCGCTGCGCGAGCGCAACGTGTTGCTGAGCGCGGCGGGGTTCGCTCCGGTGTTCGGCGAGCGCCGGCTCGACGATCCGGCACTGACCAAGGCGCGGCAGGCCGTGGAGTTGGTGATCCAAGGCCACGCGCCATGGCCCGCGCTGGCGGTGGACCGGCACTGGAACCAGGTCGCCGCCAACGCCGCGATCGCGGGACTGCTGACCGGCGTGGATCCCGCGCTGCTGCGGCCACCGGTGAACGTGATGCGGGTGGCACTGCATCCGGCCGGCCTCGCGCCGCGCATCGTCAACCTGCCGGAGTGGCGCCACCACCTGCTGGAGCGGCTGCACCGGCAGGTGGAGACGAGTGGCGACCCGGTGCTGGTGGCGTTGCTGGATGAGGTGCGCGGCTACCCGGTGCCGTACGCGCCTCGCCCGGCACGGCCAGTGCGCGACTATGCGGGCATGGTGCTGCCGTTCGAGTTGGCGACCGAGGCCGGCGTGCTGGCGTTTTTCAGCACCATCACGGTGTTCGGCACGCCGGTCGATGTGACGCTGTCGGAACTGGCGCTGGAGTGTTTCTATCCGGCCGATGCGGCGACGGCGGAGATCCTGCAACGGGCGGCAAAAGCACGGGGCGGAGCGGCTTGAACCGCGCGCGTCGCAGTTGCGCTGGGGATTGGTCTCGAAACCGGCACAACGCGCCGCACACGAACTTCATGGAAGCAGCCGGCGAAGAGTTTGGGTTGTGGCCGCTGCGCCTATCCAGCGTCATCCCCGCGAAAGCGGGAACCCAAGCCAGCGTCCTGGGCGTCAGGGTATCCGGTGCCGATGGTACGCAAGCCGGCCGCCATACTGAAAGGGTGGCGCGGCCGCCCGTCTGCGAGTGGGCCGTGAGCGATCACAAATGGCTGAAATTTGAGGTAATCGGGTATGTGATGGCGTCAGGGGCTACCGCAAGGGTCGGCAGTTGAGGTAGCGGCTGGAAAGCCGTTCCAGGAAGGGACGACTCGCCCTAGATCGTGCTCGATTCGCAACTTTACATATGCTCCGAAATTGCCTATTTACTGGGCGTAGAATCGGCTTGAGATGATGATCCACGCAGGCTCACGAGGTGATTTGCCATCCTTTGCACAACCGCCGGTCACGGAGGTTGTGTTGTCTATTCAATGCGCATCGATACCGGGGTTTCGGGCGATTCATGCTGGACTTTTGTGGCAGCATTTTCGTGCGACGCACCCACGCGTGTCTGAGCAACCTCCGATTGCGCAGGCGTTCGAGACATTCGGCTCTGGGATGCCGACGGCCGTGCCGTTTCGTATAGAGGCATTTATGACTCCTCCAATGCCTCGATTTTGGTTCGAATCGGAGGACGCTACGCATCTGCTGCAGGTCCAACAAGACAGATTCGCGCATAATTGGCGGAAGCAGGACGATGAAACCGTCTATCCGCGATATGAGCCTATCCGTAAGAGATTCGCTGATGAGATCAATACGATTTCCGCCTTCCTGGCCGGAGAAGGACTAGGGCCAATTCAACCCAATCAGTGCGAGGTCGTCTATACAAACGTCATCGCGCTGCCGGACGGGGCTGATCCCCATGTTAACTTAGAGCGCGTCACGCCACTGTGGGGCGGGTGGCAGCACGACGCAGCGCTTGAGCCGCTAGAAAATGCGTCGATCACCCTCCGGTATCTGATTCGTTCAGACGATATACCCATTGGTAGGGTTTATGTCGACTTCCAGCCGGTACGCAGGACGATCGATGCAAGCCCTGCCATAAAGCTCGAAATCACGGTGCGTGGTAAGCCGAAAGAGAATAACCTGGATAGCGCCTTCCGCATGCTTGACACGGCACGCGAGGCAGTGGTGCGTACCTTTGATCGCGTTACAACTAAGGAACTTCATTCCGCCTGGGGGAAAATCAATGTCAGCTGATTTGGCACGTCAAATCGTGCCCGCCACTCCGTTGAGGGCGAATACTGCGGCGGCTGCACGAACGAGCGTCCCTTTGTTCTCGTATGAGAACTTGCGCCGGCACTATGACATGGGTTTCGAGGAAAAGTGGCAGATCTGCGTAGTAGAGAAGCTTATTGAATTTACGAACCTTCCGCAGGACTGGGACGGCTACGGAGCTTCTCCAGTGAAATGGGACGCCGGCATGTTCGCGTTGAACGTGCTCAGCCAAGTGATGTTGCCCCGGACTCCGGTACCCCAAGTGGTGCCATCGCCGGTCGGCGGCGTCCAACTTGAGTGGCACACGAATGGTGTGGATCTCGAATTCCATGTTGCCGCGCCATACGACTGCGAACTTTGGTTCGAAGACCATCAGACAGGCAGAAGTGCGTCCACCGTCGTTACGGACGATCTTTCAAGCTTGCAAGAAGCCGTCCGAATCTTGTCTTCGCGATGACAATTCATTGGCGAGTGCGTGATGTCGTCGCAAACCTTGGGAGATGATGGTTCCATTCCTGATGCTGCCAATTTACTGAGACGGATCCACCCGACTCAGGTGGTAATTGATGCGAACACGGGATCGACTCGACCGTCGTCGGCAGCATTTAGAGATCCGAATATGTCGGTGGATGTTGAGCATATTCTGAATGCATTGGGCCTGGACTGGCGTTTTTCGCTAGGCAGTTATCCCGGCCACTCTTTAGTACGATTCCTGGCAGGGGCAGCGCGATCGCATGGCCAAGCTGTGGTTCCGCTGCCGATCGCCGGTAAGAACGAGGCCCATGCTGAGGTGCGTGGGAAGAAAACACCCGGGATTGCTAACAGATTGAGGGATGCCTCAAGCTGGACATTTATCGCCACCGATAGTGTACCCGTACCGCCGAGCTAGATGTCATTATCAGTTATTATACTAATCGATCATCAGAGAGATTATGCCCAGACCCATAACGTCCTTCCGCGCCACCCCTCGGACGACGATGACGAAGGACCCTCCCATATTCAGGTCCACCAGAAATAGTCGAATCACTTCCTTCGTGGGGGCAGGCTCATATTGCCAGCGCGTGCCGTTTGGCGCAGGCGGCGCCGGTCTGCGTGCTCCGGAACGTGATTATCTTTGCCGTGGTTACCTTCTCATTGGCGAAGACCCAGCCGACTCCGAGTTCGCCGCCGCGGTCGCCGCCAAGTCGTTTGAGGCATCCCGTTTTGCGCGCGACCATCTGTTCGAGGATCGCGCCCCCCTTTGGTCGCGGCACGCATCCCCGAATGTCCCAAGTGACATGTCCATGGCGGCTCCTCCCAATACCTGTACGCATCCCCTACCGCGAATGCGGGGATGACGGGGCGGTTGGCGCTCTGAGACGCCAAGCGCTCGACCGCGGCGCTTTACCCGCGACGTAATCGACCAGCCCGCAAACCGTATCGAGATTGCGCTCGCCAGCAGGACCAATGACGGCCCTGCGCGTGGAGAGCACGACATTGAGCGACATCGAGATAGCTGCGCTGCCGGCGCAACACGCGGCGCTGGCGGTGCGACATTGGCTTGTCCTGCCGGTCATCCTCGCCGGCACGTTCATGGTCACACTCGACTTCTTCATCGTCAACGTGGCGATCCCGTCGATCCAGCGTGATCTGCATGCCGACAGCGCTGCGATCGAGTGGCTGGTCGCCGGCTATGGCCTCGCCTACGCGGCGCTGCTGATCACCGGCGGCCGGCTGGGCGACCTGTACGGGCGCCGCCGCAGCTTCGGTGCGGGACTGGCAGTGTTCACGCTCGCTTCCGCGGCGTGCGGACTGGCGCCGGGCGCCGCGTGGCTGATCGGAGCACGCGTGGCGCAGGGCGTCGGGGCAGCATTGCTCGCGCCGCAAGTGCTGGCGATCATCGGCACGATCTATGTCGGCGCGGATCGGGCGCGGGCCTTCGCCGCTTATGGCGTGGTGCTCGGGATTGCGTCGGCGTGCGGCCAGGTAATCGGCGGGTTGCTGATCCAGTTAAACCTGCTCGGCCTGGGCTGGCGCGGCTGCTTCCTGGTCAATCTGCCGGTCGGCATCGCCGCGTTGTTGCTGGCCCCGATCGCGGTGCCGGAATCGCGGGCGCCGTCCGGCAGCCGCCTCGACGTGGGCGGCGCTGCGCTGGTGACTCTCGCCATCGCCAGTCTGTTGCTGCCACTGATCGAGGGCCGGGCGCGCGGCTGGCCCGCCTGGACCTGGGTATGCTTCGCCATAGCGATGGCGCTGATCGCCGCCTGCGTCGCGCAGCAGCGCCGGCGGTCTGCCCGAGGCCTGTCACCGCTGGTCGATCCGTCCTTGTTCCAGGACCGCGGCTTCGCGACAGGGCTGCTCGCGGCGCTGACACTGTTCGGCGGCGTCGCCTCCTCGTTCTTCGTCCTGGCGTTGTATTTGCAGCAAGGCCGCGGCCTGGCACCGCTGCCGTCCGGACTGGTGTTCAGCACGCTGGCACTTGCGTTCACCGTCACCTCGCTGTCCGCCGGCCGCATCGCGCGCCGCCTGGGGAGGCCGCCCCTGGTGCCGGGCGCGCTCGGGATGGCAATCGGGCTTGGCGCGCTGGCGCTGGCGGTCGAGCGCATCGGGGTTCGCGGCTCGGTGGCCTGGTTGCTCGTTCCGCTGCTGATCGACGGCGGCGGCATGGGTCTGGTGATGGCGCCATTGGCGGCGACGGTGTTGGCCGGACTGCCCGGGCGGCATGCCGGCGCGGCGGCCGGCGTTCTTGTCACGGCACAGCAATTCGCCAATGCCCTCGGCGTCGCACTGGTTGGGCTGGTGTATTTCGGCGCGCTGCCGCAGGGCGGCCAGGCCGGCGCGTTCGTTGCCGGCGTCGCGTGCCTGGCGGCGCTGGCGTTGGCGCTCGCGGCGTTGGTCTGGCGGCTGCAGCGCGGGTGACAGCAAAAGGCCCCGGCATTGCCATCGGCGGAGGCCGGCCGTCCAACCCTGACCATGCAGGACAACTGACCTCCGCGAACATCGCTGCATCAGGAGCAGCTCTGGAACCGGCCGGCCATGCGCAGGTTACCGGTGAATTTACGCGCGGCTCCCCAGGGCAATCGCATTTGGGCGATCGCATCACCGCGGAATATAACGGGCCTCTCCGAGGACTGGGGGACAGTGCAGCAAAGCAAGCATTTTAACACAGATTGCGCAGAGAAGCAGGTTAAGCCACAGATTTGCACAGAGAAAGGCCGCGTTACATGGGCAACATCCTGCGTGCCCTCTCGTGATAATTTGATATTCTCTGTGTAAATCCGTGGCTTAATCTGTTCCTTGGTGAAATCTGTGTTAAACGCTTGCTTGCTTGCTTGATTGATTGCTTTTTTCGCGGCCCGGTTCCAGACAGACGAGCGGCATTCCATCAAGCCAGTGCCTGCTCGGTTCAAATGCGATTGCCCTGCGAGGCTCCCCTGTAAATCTGGCTATTGTTGATGAGAAATGATAAACACGGCTGCCGCGTCAACTGTACGCAGGCATCGCTGCATCAGGAACGTCACAAACGGGGAGGTTAAACATGTCTATGCGACCTCGGTTATCCGGAGGTAGGATCAGTGCCGTACTTCATGCCTTCGCGCTTCTCTGCGTGGCCTTTGCGCCACTGCTCTTCGTAACCGGTCGCGCTGCGGCGCAGAACTCCAGCACGCCCTTCAATACGATCCAGTTCAAGATACAGACCGGCGGGGACGATTTGCGTGGCAACAGCAGCGCAACCGCACAATTGTTCAGCGTGAACGGCCAACCGCTGCAAACAATCACGTTGAAGGATCAGAAAGCCGGCGGCTGGCCGAACAACAGTTGGCACACGGTGCAGGTGCCGCTGGCGCCGCCGCTGGCCCCCAACGAGATCGGCGCCATCAAGATCACGCTGACGTCGCATAACGGTTTTGCCCAAACCGACGACAACTGGAACGTCAACGAGGTGGATGTCGCGCTGGTGACAGGCACGACCTCATTTCCGCTGACGAGCAAAAAGGGCAATCCGTTCGTGCGCCTTACAGGCTCGCAGGGCAGCGTGACGATCAACACCCCGCCGCAGCCCGTTCTCGGCAGCATTTTCCCGCGCTATCAGATTTACGCCTTGATCTATGCTGTGCCCGGCTGCACGTCGTCAACCGCGTATAAATGTCCCTCGGCCGGGCAATTGAGTTACGGTCAGGGAAGTTCGCTCGGAACCGAGGTGTCCGTCGATAGCTCGCTTAAGGCCGGCGTGAGCGTGACCGCCACCGGGACGGTCGGGGTCTCGAGCAGCTCGGCCACGTTCGGGGTCAGCAAGACTCAGGACAACAGTCAGTCAATGACTGTCACCAAGTCGCAAAGCCAGACCATCACGATTTCCGGCAATGGTGACGGGATCAATCATGATCAGGACTACTTCATCATCCTGACCAACCCGCAGATC
>Ga0182013_10004862_pt1 | contig 15933 bp, 20 predicted proteins | sample 612S2MmetaG_FD_120487 | JGI IMG/M metagenome (GOLD analysis project Ga0182013, IMG submission 120487) | Permafrost microbial communities from Stordalen Mire, Sweden - 612S2M metaG | ecosystem: Environmental > Terrestrial > Soil > Wetlands > Permafrost | place: Sweden: Stordalen | collected...
ACTGCTGCAGACGTAGTCTCTGGTGCTGGCCATGGCGGGGCTCGTGGGCTGCCTATCGTTTCTTCCGTCGCTGAAGCTGTTCGTGGGACTGAGCTGGCGAGGCTTCAGACTCACCTCAGAAAGCTTTACTCGAACCTCGATAAGCATGTCCCTGTCAGCGTCCCTGGGGGAATGTCGCCAGTGAGGGGCGCCCTTCCCGCCGTAGCATCAAGCCCGCTTCGCCCTGGGTTGCCGGCGTCGACGATTGCCAACGCTGATGAATTCGGTCCAGAAGATAGTGGCAGAGTTCCTGCTCGAGGCACTGATTTCAACGCCAAGCCAGGAGAACAGGCGCACCCGCATGAGCAGGTGACTCCAGGCCCTACGCCGCCGTACAGGGGGCCGAAGATCACCCCGCAGCCGGGGCCATTTCTACGCTTGCCTGCCGAAGCTGGGCCGAGCGGCTCCAAGTTTGTGTCGCGCGAAGCTGTAGGGCCCACGAGGGGCGCCAATGAGCCGCCTCCCGCCAACGCTGCGACTTCCACAGAGCGCGTGGGGGCGAAGGCTCCCAAGACGGTAGAGATCCCCGGCGCCGGCAATTACAGGGTTGCGCAAGTACACCCCAATGGCGAGGTGGAGATGGTCCCCACACGTCAGTTGCCAGCGCCCACCGCGGCGAGAGCCCTGCTGCCGGCTCAAGCTAGCCCAAGCACGGTCATCCAGCCGCCGCCTCAACTCCCGCCGGTAGGGTACAGATTCCCGGGCGACGGCGTGACGTATGAGGTGACCAAGGTTGGCAGGGATGGCAAGATCACGCTGAAGACCGTGAAGGCTAAAGTGGGCAACATTCTCCCCAAGGCAAAATGATCGTCACGTCGCAACTCTTCGACACGCATGACCGCTGCTCGCGACGCTTGGCTCTGGAAAAGACGCATGAGCCGCGCTCTATCTCCGCAGTAGGTCTTCTCTACGCTGCCATCGAGGGCGGCATCGTTGCGCCCGATCCCTGCGTTGGAGCGATAGACGCGACCCGTGCCATTACCGCGCGCTTCGACGTCCAGGCCGGCGATCTGGCCCCCATCTCCGTAGTGCGGCACATCGGGTTCATGGCCGAAGTCATTTCCCTTGCCATGGTCCGCAAATTTGGCGGATTGAAGCGAATCGAGCCAACCCCGTTCGGTGAGCACCAGTGGCAGTCGAACCTCTTCGAGCGCAAGAACGGCGACCTGCACCGCATTTTCGTCGTATCGCACCTTGACGATGACTCTCTGAGATCATTCGCGCATTCCTGGGGCACCGTAGGCGAGCTTGCGGCCCTTGAGCGGGACATTTCCCTCACCGCTGTCGTAATCGGGGCACAGAGGGCAGGCAGGCGTCATTCTCACTGGACCAAATGCTACCAGCACCCCGTACAGAAGAGCCAGCTACGCTTCAGCCGGCGCAAAGGCGGAAAGGCGGAGGGCTTCACCGAGGGATGGCGGGAAGTGTGGAGAGAGCAGACGGACATTTCGGCGGCGACGTGGCTGGACAAGATGGGTGCGGACGAGGTACTGCCGGACTTGATTCAATCGCGCAGAGTTCCGTACCGGGCAGAGGATCACCGCATGGTGAAGGCTCGCGAGGACATGTTCACGATTTTGCCGCAAATGGAGAGCGCATCGATTGACGACCCGATGCGCCGGTCGAGTTGCGATGAAGTGGGTCGCGGCGCCTGCGTCTTCCAGCCGTACTGCTGGAGCCCTACGCCGGTTGAGATGGACGATTTGGACTATCTGTTTCGTCGTCGGGAACTTGACCCTCAAACGCCTTCTGAAGCGCCACGACAATGAACGTGGAAAGCTCATATCTGGCTTCATAGGCCTGCGTTTCCATGAACTCAAACAGGCGCACGTCTTCAGGCCTCTGAAACGATAACTGCACCCGCTTTTCGCCAGTCTTTAGCTTCGCCATCAGTTCGGCATCCTTCCCGCAGTGGCGAGTTCCAGTTTGCGCTGGTCAACCAGGGCGCTCGCGCGGTCCCTCTTGACCTGCTCCTCGGCGGTCAACGTTCCCCATTCGCCCGTGAATCGGTGAGTTACGGGGTAGATGTCCCAATAAGTCTTTCCGTCGGGAAGGCGCAGGTACTGATGTTGGCAGCCGCAGAACGGGCAGAAGATCGGAGAGCCGATTATGAACCGGAAGTATGAGCCGCAGCCGAAGGCGATCACGTCGCTATCGGGGCCGGGAACCTCGATCCAACAGCGCGTCTCCATCACGCCGATGCCGACATCGCAAAGATTCTTGGAAAATTCGTAACTAGCTTGGCTGTCCATTGTTCTCCCTTATGCGCTCAAAGACTTTCTCCCACATCTGCGGGAAGTTCCCCTCGCATCCGTCTGTGCTGCAGGCGAACCCGCTGACGTCACGCAAGCCTCCGCCGATGGCTGGTTCCCGCCACTCTGCGCGCTTCATTGTGGCTCCACAGACGCACGGGTTAGATACGGCATCGAGACGAATATCCTCTCTCATTTGCTGCTCCTTAAAATCTGCGGCGTCAGGCCCATCGAGTGATCGTAGTTCACCGCGGCCGCGCCAGTCGCGTAGGGGATTCCCAGCTTTGATCGAACCTCCGCCTCCGCTTCGTCTCGCAGTTCGCAGAGCCTTTCACGTGAGATGGAGTCGGTCCAGACGAAGGATCGATAGTCGCCAGGAGCCCCCTTGTAGAACTGCATATCGCGATGAAAATCCATGTTTTCCGAGTACAGCGCATCGCCATTAGTCTCGAATTTGTAGACCGGCTCGCCGATGCACACCGACTCATCGAAATAGGGGGTTCCTGGGTAAACGGTGATGACGGTCACGTCGAAGTCGTCAGGCTTCTCTTCAAGCAGCCAGTCTCGCGTGGCTAAGATCGTCTCCTCCGACTCGCCCGGGTGCCCCACAGACATCAGGGCTTTTACTTTGATGCCGTGCTTATGGGCAATTCTGAGCATCTTGGTGTTGTCTTCAAGTGTCGCATTTTTGGCGATATTCTTGAGGATCTTGGGGTGGGCAGATTCAAACCCGCACAGCAACCAACGGAAACCTGCGGCGTACATCGCCTCGGCCTGTTCCTCGTTGAAGAGTTCAGCCTTCACAAAACCCCTCTGCTGCCACGAGATTCCTGTTTCCTTGATCTTGACCATGAGGTCCACGAGGCTCTTGTGGTTCACATTCAGCTCATCCTGAAAGTGCATCACCCCGGTCATGCCGTAGCTCTCGTGGAGGTGCAGCATTTCAGCTACCACGCTTTCTGCAGGACGGACCCTGATCTGGCGAAGCATGGGGGAGTTGCGGCCACCGCAAAATTTGCAGTGGAAAGGGCATCCGAGCTGCGCGATCATCGACGTTGATTTCGCCCCGTCGATGGTGTAGTGGTAGCTATCCATGTCCACTAAGTGACGTGCGGGCCAGGGGGATTCGTCGAAGTCCTTTGACGTGTTCCAAAGAATCCCCTTCGGATCGTCGGCATCCACCAAGCCTCGCGAGTGGAGCGCCGTAAAGATAGACTTCTCCCCATCTCCGGCTACCACTACGTCGTAAACCGAGAGCAGATGACCTAAGGCGATCCGTGCGCGTTCATTGCCTCGTTTGGCGGCGGCGTGGATCAGGGTGGCGTGTGGGCCTCCGAGGATGGTCTTCGCCCCTTCGCGTTGATGCAATATCGCACCAATCTTCATTGCGGCCGGAATTTGCGGAGTGGTGGCCGTGACTCCGAATACGTTGGCTCCCCGGTAGTCCTCAATGACTTGCAGCGCGTTCGATACTCCGCAGAGGTCGAGATGGTCCACCTGGTGACCGGCACGCTCCAGAACGGCCCCTACGCGCAGAATGCCGAGCGCGGGAAAAACCCTCTCGTCTAGCAAAAATGGACTTGGCGGCGTGATTAGGCAGATGCGCAAAGTGGTTTACCTGTATACATGGTTTCACGAAATGGTTCCGTGGGGCACTTGCCAGAAAAGTGAAAGAACTGAGGCGATGTGTTGTACCGAGAGTTCCACGGCCAACCCTTATAGTCTACTTGGAGTTCCCCGCATTCCTTGTCGGCGGATACCGTGTAGAAGACTTGCGTATGTAAATCACGCGCAATCGAGAAATGGTCGTAAGCCACGAGTCGATTGAACCAAGCCTGCTCCCCCAAATCTAAAAGGCAGACGCGCGGTTCATCCATAAACCTTAACCATGAAAGTATTCTTTCGGGAGATCCTGCCATCATTCCAGGATTGCAAAACCTCCACAGAGAATCGCCGATTATACCTGCGGCTATTTGTTCCTCGGGCCAGCAGTTGCGTTCAGTACTAACCGTGAAGCATTCGGGGAGATTCTTCATCAGGTTCTCCTTGGCCCCGAAGAACAGGACGTCCCACGCGTCCGTTAATACTATCCGCGAGTAATCAGAGAACTGCTCACACATCCGGCGCATGTACTCGAACTTCCACCGTGCCGTCACTGAGTTGATGCCATCGGCAAGCGTCACGGGCTCTAGATGGAAGTCGATACCAGCGGCCTCAAGTTGGGACTCGTACTCGTCCAGCATTCCGGCTCGATGCGTGGCGTAACTGCAAACGATTAGGTCTTTCATCGTCCAAATGGCCTCTCAAACCGCTCATGTCCGGGGTTGCCTCCCCACTTGGCCGCGTAGTACGAGCCAAAGATGGGGAAAACCTTGTCGTTGATGAACTGGCGCTCGGGGTCGGATTTGATGGTCTGCGAACCAACGTGGTCAACGGGGAGACAGGTGTCGATGCACTCCCACCCTGCGATCTTCATGCGGCGGTAATAATCGTTGTCACCATAGTAACCAGTGAAGTTGGTATCCCAAAGCCCCACGTCCTCGACCGCAGCAAGATTGACGGCTGAAAAGGCGTCGTAGTTTGTCCACAGGACCCCCCACTTCCGCTGCTCCGCGTTCATCCTGCGCGCGTAAGTCGCGAGAGCCATCGCGGAGCCGGTCTTCGCCTCGGCGTCGTTGTGCATCCACAGAACGAAATCGTTCTTCAGCCTTTTGCCTTGGATCAGGCAGAGGTTAATGGACTGGACGGCAGAGAGGGGAACCAACGGGCGGATTGTTTGCCACGGGCCGAAATCGGACGGCTTGTCCGAGTTGTCGATGACGACGATGTTGCGCCAGCCCAGATCGGACACGCTTTCGAGTGCCTTCTTCGTCAGATCGGGGCGGTTTGTGTGCAGCACGTAACAGGAAAAATCGCTCATTTGATGCCCTCCGTAAACCACTGCTGCCAAGCTGGCCAAAGTGTCGGCCCGCTCCAATCAACATGCTCCGGCAGGAGGCTCTTTGTCGCGGTTTGCTTTCTGCGCGCGGCGTGAAGTTCGGCGAGGCTCGCCCATCTTTCAGGATCATGGACCGGGCGCTTCGAGCAAAACGCCCCCTCGTAGAAGTACGCGAAAGGGTCAATCTGCATATCTTTGGGAACAAACTCGGCCTGGGCGCCGTAGCTTCCCGCGATGGTCGGAACCCCGCAGGCCAAAGACTCGCCAGATGCGTAGCCAAAGCCCTCGGGGGCAATTGAGAGCGTCACGTCGCAGGCGGAGTACATCCACGCCAGCTCCTCGTCCGTGAAGCGCTCTATGGTCACTGCGGCGCGGCCGGCCAACCCATAATCGACGATGAGATTGCCGATCGACCAATAGCGCTCGATCACATCGGTGTGGCACCAAACCCGCAGATCGTGGCCCTTGTCAAGCAGCATCTTGCAGGCCTCGATTCCGAGTTGCCAGTTCTTTCGCGCCTGGTTTGTGGCCACAATTCCCACCAGCAGGGAAGTTTGCTTCAGGTCTTTGAATCCCTTATGCATGAACAGTTCTCTGGCCTGCTTATGATCGCGAGGAAAGAATACTTTCGTGTCGATTCCGTGAGGGAGATGAACTGGGTTCCCCGTGACCTTCGATGAGAACCCGGAATAGTCGATCACGCGGTCGAAGCCCTGCATGGTCTGCGCGATCCGGTAGGACAACTTGCCATTCGGCCCCTCCGCGTCGATGGCGTGATAGGCCCACTTCTTCACGTCTTTCCGTTCGGCAAACTTGCGAAGATGGGGCTGAGGGGAGGTCTGGGGCATCCCCAGCCAATAGAGCCGAGACATGTCCCAGACGACCATCAGGATTCCTTCGCGGCCCTGAGCCCAGTCGTCCCAGATCGCCGGAAGTTCAGGCACTATCCAGTTATCGACAGAATGGGTGTGATACTCCTTGAAAGGCACGTCGCGGCTGCCGGGGCCTCCGTATCCGACACTCGCAACCTCGAAGGCGTCGCTACAATTGGCGTGAAGGCGGGTCGCCAGATCGCGCGTGATGCGAGCGAGACCCGAGGAGCAGGAAACCGCATCAGACAGAAAGAGGATCGGCGTCGGCACTAGCTCTCTTCTCCCCATCCGAGCGCGAGCAGCGCTTCGTCCAGTTCCTTCAGTTCCACGTTCGCCTTGTCGCGGATGGCGAGTTGCTTTTCGCGCTGCTTAAGCATGTGGCGCATGGCGATTTCGATGTGGCGCGGCCTCTTGACCGGCGCCTCGGTTTTAGCTGTCATGGTTCTCCTTTCTGAAACCACAAGACTACCACAACAATTCAATTCCGCAAGAGCAAAATTTTTAAGCTTCGAGTATCATCGTTTCGTGAAGCGCAGAGCCCTGCTTATCGCCCTGATTCTAATGTCCATGCTTGGACATGGACAAACCCTCGGATCTATTCAGGGCTACGCCACTCAGGGCGGCGTACCGGCAACCACGCAGGGATCGCACTCGACCAACTACCTTCAGGGGATCATTCCCCACGCCACAATCACCGTCTATTACGCAGGCTCCAGCACTCAGGTACCGGGAAATCTGATCTTCGCCAACGCGCAAGGCGCGGCTCTGGGCAACCCGTTCTTCGCAAATGCCGTAGGTGGGATCAATGCCGGTGGGTGGATCTTTTATGCCGCGACGAATCAAGCATACAGTGTCACCGGCAGCGGTGGAATCTGCCCCAACTGTTACTCGGCTCCGACTCCGCTCGCTGTGGCGATTTTTCCGTCTTCGCCCGGCGGCAGCGGCGGCGCGGTCTTCTCTTGGACCGGAGATGGGAACCTGTTCAACAACGCTCAATCTGTAGGTGCGGTGACAGCGACCCTCGCCAATGCTGGGGCGAACAAGGTCTGGGGCAACTGCACGGGCAGCACTGCGCAGCCGGGCTATTGCTCGCTGGTCAATGCGATGTTTCCGCTCTCTGGCGTGTCTGCGGGAAGCTACACCTGTTCGAACGTGACGGTGAACGCCCAAGGCATCGTGACCGCAGCGGCAAGTGGAACCTGCACTGGCGGCAGCGGCATCACGCAGTTGACCGGCGACGTGACAGCAGGCCCGGGAAGCGGCTCGCAGGCGTCGACGCTGGCTACCGTAAACGCTTCGCCGGGAAACTACACCAACGCCAACATCACCGTTAACGCCAAGGGCTTGGTGACTGCTGCGGCCAATGGCAGCGCCAGCAGCGGCGTTTCTGAAATTATCCCCGGCACGAATGTGACTTGTTCCACCAATGTCGGCGGAAGTTGCACGGGAAATGTGACCGTAAACTCTGCCGGAAGTAGCGGCGGCGGCGGTTTGCCAGCGAACGCCATCTTTATCTGTGCCGGGTCTTCGATGTGCGATGACGACAACCATGTGCTGTCGCCAGCAATTCCGGTGTCCAGTACGACGCAGTCGTCGAGTACGTTGACAGTGAATACGACCTCTGTGCATGGGCTTGCGACTGGGGTCTGGGTGTCGCTTCGCGGGATAACCGGAATACCGGCGCCATCAGCCGATTTGCTCGTCGGCAACGGTCAATCAGTCTTCCAAATTACAGTGACGACCACGTCGCAGTTCACGGTGAATGTGGGAGCGCTGACCTTCACGCCCTGCGCATCCACGTGCGGAAACGCTTACTCGGCTATGCCGTACAACGAGCTAGCCAAGGCCGCAAACGCGTTCTTCCCTTCGGGAGCGCTGAACAACACTTACGAGTGCGTGCAGGGGTCGATCGAGGAGCTGGCAACAGCCTTTTCTTCGGTAATCTCCTCGTGCGTTGGATCAACGTCCGGCAAGATCCCGTATCTCACGATCACCAATGCGAATGACGATGTGGCTACCTGCCGAACCGCTGCGCAGATCGAGGGAGACTACCAAACCATCTTCGCGGCGATCCACGCCATCAATGGTTTTGCCAGTGTGCAGACTTTCACCGGAGCTAACTGGGCGCAGAATACCTTGGGCTGCTCCACAACCCCCGGCAGCGGAATTTTCGACATCCAAGAGCAGGTGGACGCGTGGCTGCGAGAACAATCGAAGTCCTTGGTGCAGGCGACGACGCCGGGATCCACGGCCTACTGGGACATCATCGAGGACATTGGACCACCGCTGACCGATGCGAACAACACGGCGCTTATCGCCACCAACACCGGGTTCGGCGCAGAGGGCGCGTCGCAGGCGGCGACCATCGGAGCGGCTGCACTTTTGACCAACTCTGGAGTTGCATTGCCGCGCAGTAATTTGTGGTTCAGGGCGGGGACGGCATCACTGCCCACCGGTGCGAATGCTTTGACGTTCATTTCGGGAACGGCGTCGAATCAGTCTTTCGCGTTCAACAATAGCTCGCTTTTACTACTTATGAATTTGTCGAGCAGCGGGATTTTGGGCTTGCCGAGCGGGGGTGTAATCAATGTTGGCGGTCTAGGAACCTGTTCGGGGGGAAGACCGTTTTGCGTGGATGGTATGACCATCGACGCGTTCGGAGACTTTTTTGGAGTTGGGGGAATCACCGCCGCATCGGGAGCATCCGCTTCTACGTGCTGGGCGACCAATGGGACCGTGCAGGCTTGCGGGACAGGATTTGCGCTCAGTAATCTTGCGGCGCAAGCGGCTGACACTGTGGTAATGAATGCCACCGGAGGCTCAGCTTCGCCCACCGCTGTAGCAATGCCCACCTGCACTTCTGGGGCCGATCTTTACAACACTTCGACGCATTCCTGGTCATGCGTGAGCACCAGCGGCGGCTCGGCTGGCGGCACTGTGACTTACACCTCCGCGCACACAATGGGCACGGGTGACAGCGGGCTGCTTGTCATCATGAACTGCTCGAGCGCCTGCGCTGTGACGCTTCCAACGACGCAACCATCGACCACCTGGTATGCGGGCCTGCAGAGTATCGGCTCCAGCGTGGCAACAATCACCCTGGGGGGCGGTGACACTTACAACGGATCGACCAGTGTCCCGGTATTGCTGTCGTATCAGCCTATCGCCATCTACGCCAACACCGCGACTTCGACCGATTACCGGGGAAGTCTGCCGACCGTGGCTGGGTCGAACGTCACTGTGACGCCAGCCACGAATGGGCTTTCAGTCGCAGCCAGCGGCGGAAACTTCATCAATCTCGAATCCGTTCTCGGCTCTACCAACTGCACCTTGACTGCCAGTCCGGGTGTCTGCACGGTCGGTACTGCGGCGTCGAGCATCACAATCTCGAGTATCCCAGGCGGCTACAACAATCTGAAGATTCTCTGGAACGGCGCCAGCAACCAGGCCAATGCTGAGGATGTTCTCGTCACCTTCAACGGCGACTCAGCCAGCCATTATTTCTGGCAGAACTTCTATGCGACCGAATCTAATTCGACGGTTTCAGCGGCGAGTTCCTCTGGTTCGCTCGTCGCCGCTGGCAAGATTTGCGCTGTGGGCTCGACTACGACCTTCGGCGCGACGGGGACCATCGAGATTGTGGGCTATGCGGGGACTACCCTTTACAAGATCGCGCACGGAGACTGCGGAGGGTTCACCGATACCGGCGCGGACCTTCTCAAGGCTAAATACACAACCGGGTGGGAGAGCACCTCGGCCATCACCAGTTTTACTTTTACGATCTCCGGTGGAGGAAACTTCAACGTGGGCGACACCATCGCAGTGTATGGTGAGAACTAGCAATGAGATATTGGCTCATTCCGCTGCTGCTCTGCTCGCTGCCGTGCCTAGGGCAACTGTCTTCCGGCATCATCTCCGCGCCGCGCGCAACGAACTGGTCGAACGCTGGAGCGACGATCTCTTTGACGCGCACGCAATGTGTGACAAGTTCCTGTAACACGGTGAGCGGCGGGACGGTGACGGCTACGAGTGTCAATGCGGCGCTAGCCTCGGCTCCGGCGAATACCTATGTACTCATCCCCGTCGGCAGCTTCACCATGAACGCAGGGCTCACGTTCAACAACCAGAGCAATATCACCTTGCGCGGGTCGGGATCGAACAGCACATTCCTGTCATGGTCTTCGACTAGTGGAGGGCCGGGTAACTGTAGCCTTCACGACGTGTGCGCGTCTAGCTCCGACACAAACTACGCGGGCGGCCCATCGAACACAGCGACGTGGACGGCGGGCTACTCGCAGGGCGCAACCTCAATCACGCTCAACAGCGTTTCAGGTTCGGCCCCGGTAGTGGGGAACCCGATCATTCTCGACCAGATCGATGTGCAAAGCGACAACTCTGCGCTCTACACGGGATGTGAGATTTCAGACGGATCGACCGACTGCTACAGCGGCGCGGGACCGAATGGGTTTGAACGGGGCAATGGATCGCTTACGACGATTCGCGGCCAGCAGCAGTTGGTAAAGGTCACGTCCATCTCTGGCTCTGGCAGTGGGCCCTACACGGTGGGAATCTCGCCCGGACTTTATGCCGGAAACTGGGCGTCGGGTAACTCTCCAGGCGCATGGTGGGCCTCGCATCCGGTTCAGAATGACGCGGTGGAGAACATTTCGCTCGACCACACCGGGGGCGGAGACGGCATCACCTTCTTTAATTGTCAAGGGTGTTGGGTCAAAGGCATTCGCAGTATCCGCAACTCAACGACCGGCACAGGTTGGGGGCACGTCTACCCATCAATTTGTAATCATTGCACAGTGCGCGATTCCTACTTTTATGGGTACTCTGGCGATCCCTACGGCGTCAGCGTCCAAATCGCATCCGATCTTCTGGTTGAAAACAACATCTTCCAGAACCATCTTTCCTCGCAGTTCTATAACTCGGATTGCGAGGGGTGTGTGTCGGACTACAACTTTCAGCCGCAAGCAGACTTCGGCGCGTCCGGTTCTAATTGGCTCGGAGATTCGGCGGAGTTTCACGGCATCGATCTGTACTCGCTCGCTGAGGGAAACATCGGCTCCGGCTACTACGGCGACAGCTTCCACGGCACACACGATCTGAATACCTTCTTCCGCAATCGATGGGACGGCCACGAGCAGAATCAAGGATCAGCTACTTCGAGCAACACCATAGCGGCACGCATGAATCCTGGTGACCGCTACGAAAACTGGGTGGGCAACATCCTTGGAACCATCGGATACCACAATCAGTACAAATCGACTCCGGCAGGGACGGTGAATTTCTACACCTCAGTTTATGGCTGCGGTGCATATCCTGAAGCGGGCATGACCGGCGACACTCTAAGTTGCCCAACGTCTATGTTCTGGGGTAACTGGGATAACGTGACCAATGCTGTGCGCTGGTGCGGCAATTCTAGTGACCCAGGATGGGGTACGACGTGCAGCAGCACATCGGAGGTTCCCACGGGCGCGACCGGATACCCCAACACTGTGCCCTCAAGCACAACTCTGCCCGCATCGTTCGTTTATGCTTCGGCGCCGCCGTGGTGGACTTCAGGCAAGGCTTGGCCCCCCATCGGCCCGGATGTGACCGGCGGCAATGTCGGCCAGTGCGTTGGCGGAACCTATGCGACTTCGGAAGCCACCGCGAGCGGGCAATGTACAGGCGGGTCGTTCACGGCGCTGGCGACTGTGACCAGCAACCCGGCGATGGATTGCTATCTCAACACGATGGGGGGCGTGGCGAATGGTACGGGCAGCGCCCTGACATTCAACGCGGCAGCCTGCTACAGCAGCACGCCACCGCCGCCCACTACCCCCGGCGCACCGGCACTACTACTCACTGTTCCATAGGAGACTTATGAAAAAGACGCTCGCACTCTTCGCTCTCGTTGCTTTGACAATCGGCTGCCACGGCCAGCAGCCGCCCACCCCGCCTCAATCCACATGCGCCCCGGCTGGAAACTACACCGCGCTCAACGGCCTGGGCACAACCTCGACAACCTATACGGTCACGGGCGTCGCGTCCCAGACCTGCTACCTCGCGCAAGGCTATCTGCCCGCGGCAAACGGCGTGGCGGCGCAGTATGGGCCCGTGTCAAACATCGTTGGCCCGACAATCGGCGGCTCGACGGGCAAGGTGAATCTGAGCGTGACCTGTACGGCGGGAAGCGGTCAGACCTGCTCCGGCGTGCAGTGGATCTTCTCATACGCTGCCGCAGTAACGGCACTGGCTCCCGCAGCGCCCTCGATGGGAGCGCCGACGCAGAGCGAAATCGTAAAGCCCGCGCTACCGGGGGGACCGCAAACAGCGTCGAACATCGGCGCAGTGAAGCTGAAAGCTGGGTTGTAAGTGCAAGTATCCTAATGGGCCTCGGGGGGTAAGGTGACTCCAGAAGAGATGGTAAACATGCTTCTGAAACATGATGGCGATCTCTACCGGGGGAACGGGAAACCGGGGCTGACAACCCGCCTGTTTCTGGTGGAGGAGACTATCAAGGTTATCAAAGAGGCGGTTGAGAAAATGGCGGCTAACTGGAAAGCCATTGTTCTCATGTTCGTAGCGACTCTGCTGAGCGCAGCGGCCAATTTGGTACTACATCTGCTCGGGAAGTGAGGCACACTTGGGCATTATGGCCAGCATCGAATTACTCGTGATTCCAATGGAGGAGGTACTGCCTGTGAATATCCAACATCGACTGGGCTACATCCCCAAGTGGGCGCTGATGCTGATGGCGGGGCTAACAGCGATCACGGTCCTGCTCAACGTCATGCCCTATGCGCAGTATATTTTTGTTTCCAGCGATAACAATCCAGTGCTAGCATCAAGCGCAGACAGGGAACTCGCCTACTAGGAGGAATCATGCCGGAGCCTGATTGGCCACCACCGAACCCGCAACCGAATCAGCCGCCAAGCAACCCGCCCGTGAACCCGCCGCAACCGGCCACGCTCAAATCTAAGACCCTGATGGGTATATCGAAGTCCACGATTCAGGGCTGGCTGAGCGTTGCCATCGCTGGCTTGTTGGTGCTCGGCCAGGTGCAGCTTCCTGCCATTGCCACCACGAACGAAACGCATGTGTGGATATGGATCACCTGGGCCGCAGCGGGAATTGCCGCCATTATGAAGGTCGTTCTCGCGGCCAGCCAAGGCGACGCGCAGTAGCCGTGACCTTTTTGTCCGCCCTCTGCGCCTGGTTCGTCGCGCTGTGGGGTAAGATTTTTGGCATCGGCAAAGGTAATTTGACTTAGGAGCGATATGTCACGCAAATATGGCCGCAATCCAGTGAGGCGACTGCTTAAGATGCCGTCGCTTGGCGACTTTCTCGATCAGGCCGCAGTATGGCCTCCGGTTCCGGCGAAGGGTTGGGAGAACGCGGTATCAGACTGGGGAATGCTCGGCAACGGACCCGATCCCGGCAATCCGCCCGCGATGCCGGATGGTGTGGGCGATTGCGCTGAGGCTGGAATCCTGCACCTGATTAAAGGGCAATCGGCCAACGCTGGCAATCCGCTCACTGCTACGACCGCGCAGGCGTTGGCGCTCTACAGCACGATTACCGGCTTCAATCCAAATGATCCCTCAACCGACAACGGCACGGCCCTGACGGACTTGCTGACGTTCATCCAAAAGAACGGCGTCGAGATGACCGATGCGACCGGCAAGAAGGTTACGGTCGAAGTCGTCGGCTCAGCCTCGCTCGATATTTCCAGCGCAGCCCAGATGCGCTATTCCGGATACACCTTCGGCGGAAACTACCTCGGCATCAACTGCCCGCAGCAATGCGAGGACGATACGGACAACTGGAACTTCGCCGCCGGTCTTTCCATCGCTGGCGGTCACTGCATCCCACAAGAGGGTGAGGGTGCGGCTGGAGGAAAGATCGTAAGTTGGGATATGGTGATTCCCGCGTCAACCGGCTTCCTGATCAGTTATCTTGAGGAAGCGTACATCGTGATTACAAAAGCGTGGCTCAACGCGCAAGGCAAATCACCGACCGGGCTTGATCTGAACAGCCTTGTCGCGGCAATGAAAGGACTCACAGCATGAATCGCAGAACCTTCATCAGCACCCTATCCGCCGTGTCCGCGCTCGCCGTGCTGCCGATGACCGGCTGCTCGCTGAAATCCACTGCCCAAGCCGTCCTCAACACGATGATTGCCGTCTACAATGCGGACCCGAACGCAGCATGGGGTCCAGACCTTGAGATTGCCATTCAGGACGCGACGACAGCCATCGCGGACTGGAATGGAAGCAGCGTGAACTGCGAGTTGCAAAGCGCGCTCCAGATCGGCGCGGCAATCCTCGACAGCATTCCTTTGGGCCTGACCATCGACCTGATCGTAACCATCGCGCTCGCGGGCCTGAATGCGCTGCTGGCCGAGATTGCGCCCTGTTCCACGGCTGCACTGGCCCGGAAACTGTCGCGTGAGTACAGCGGCCACCTGCACAGCGGGACACCGGTCTACAAGATGTATTACAGCCAGTTCAAGGCCGACGCGAAATGGCGGCTGGGCGCGGACATCACCAGCGCGTTCAATAAAGCTGCCAACTCGGCAGGATTGTCGCAGGTTGTGGCAAAATAGGTTTGCCGCTGATGGGATAGACCTGTGGGAACGATACGTGAAATCCCCATCTCACCTTGAATGGTGAAGCGGCTCCAAAATTGAAGGGGCGGTGATGCCTGTTGAATCCATCCCCACTGACACCGCGCTGATAGGGGTCGTACTCGGCAGGCGGTCTAAAACGGCCCGCGCAATTCAGGAGTGAGCCATCGACACCTTCAAGCAGGCCGTCGCGCGCGAAGAAGGCTACTACGTCGATGGCTCGCGCTCGCAGCGCAATAATTCACCCGGCAATCTCAACATGGAGCCGTGGCTGACCGCATACGGCGCTGTGCTGGAGACGATTCCGCACGGCTACACTGAGCAGCCGCGCTTTGCCTGTTTCCCGACGCCACAGGCGGGCTGGAGCGCGATGCAGACACTACTGTTGAGAGATTATGTGGGAATGACGATCGCGGGCGCCTTGAGCCGCTGGGCGCCCGCCGGCGACGGCAATGTGCCCACGGAGTATATCGCATCGGTTTGCCGGATGAGCGGGCTCACACCGGAGACGGTGCTGACGAGCGCGCTGCTGGAAGCCTAATGCACCAACGGGTGTCCCAAGCCGAATCCGCCTCCGCCTACCGCACCCAACAGTAGATAAATCAACCAAATGACGAAGATTACCGCAACCACGACACGGGCGACCTGTCCAAACGGGGCGGGCAGCGGGATCAGGCTGAGAATCCACCAGATCAGGCCAAACACAAGGCACATGATGAGAATGGTGACGAGCAGTGAAAGCATAGAGGTGCACCTCTGCTGAAATTAGATGCCGGTGCTACACTTTCCGTATGCTCAATTCTGTACAGCCACGGTGCACGCCGACCGCCGATAATCCGCCGCGATGCTGTGCACATGGGTGCGAGCTGGTGCGGCGCTCCGTCGATTGGGAAGGCAAATCGCTGCAAGTGCTGATATGCCCGAAGAGCGAAAAAGTCGTCGCGTGACTCATTCCCCATCCGCAGGCCCATCGGACGCGCCACGAGCCTCTGGCGCGCGGGACGGGGCATCCTGGGTGCGGTTGAGAATCGTAGCGAGCCCCAGCATCCCATGACTGTGCCCGCACGCTGGGCAGACATCGGGCTCATCCGAGACAGCATCGCAATTCGGGCAGAGCCGCGCATCCTGTAGTCGAAGGAAGGTCATGCCAGAATCTCCTCGCGCAGCGCATTGGCTCGCTCGGGCCGCACTAGCTCCAGAATGTCGTTGAT
>Ga0182013_10004863_pt1 | contig 15927 bp, 11 predicted proteins | sample 612S2MmetaG_FD_120487 | JGI IMG/M metagenome (GOLD analysis project Ga0182013, IMG submission 120487) | Permafrost microbial communities from Stordalen Mire, Sweden - 612S2M metaG | ecosystem: Environmental > Terrestrial > Soil > Wetlands > Permafrost | place: Sweden: Stordalen | collected...
CACGTCTCGGTGCTTGGCCTGACGCCCGGCGATGCAACGCGCTTCTTTCGCGAGGTCGGCTACTGCACCCAGTTCGATTCCTTTCCGCGCGGTTTGACCGGCTGGGAGTTTCTGATGGACAGCCTGCTGGTCCACGGGATGAGCAAAATGGACGCGTCGCGGCTGGCTCGCGAAGCAATCGAACGCGTGCGGCTCGGTGACGCGGCCGCCCGGCGCATCGCCGGTTACAGCAAAGGCATGCGCCAGAAGATCCGGCTTGCCCAAGCGATCGCGCACCACCCCCGAGTGCTGGTTCTCGATGAGCCGCTCAACGGGCTCGACCCCGTGGCCCGCGCTGAATCGCTCGCGCTGTTTGAGGAGCTCAGCCGCCAGGGAATGCACCTGGTCATCTCCAGCCACATCCTCGACGAAGTGGACAGAATCTCCGACCGCGTCGTTCTCATCACCAGCGGTTATCTAGTGGCCGAGGGCAACATCCACCAGGTGCGGCAGGAGGTGCGCGACCAGCCCATGCAGGTGCTTATCCGCTGCGACCATCCTGAGCTGCTGGCCTCCCGGATGTTCTCCCTCAACCATTGCGTCGAAGCAAGACTTCATGCCGATGGAAAGGGCGTCTTCCTTCGCACCGGCAATATCGACGAGTTCTATCGGCTGCTGAACTCGATTGCCGTCGAGGGATTGGTGAAGATTGATGCGGTCGCGCCCGCCGACGACGATACCCGCGCCATCTATCAGTACCTGATCGGTTCAGACGGGAGTGCCTCTTGATGACGGAAAGAGCCAGCGCCTTTGTACGGTCTGTTCTTGAGCAGCCATGGGCCTTGTGGTGGATGCAAGGCCGGCGACTGGTGCGCATCGAGGTCCGTAGAAACCTGTTCTCCTGGAAGGCAAGCTGGATCTATTTCCTCGCTTTTGCACCAGCCGTCATTATTCTCATCCACCTGCTGGTCGACTCGCATCCCGCCTTCCAACTCGGCGAAGATACCGGCGTGCTGGCCGGCGTCGTGCAGTTCTATTACATCCGCCTCGCCGTGTTCTTCGGTTGCCTCGGTATCTTCTCGCGGCTCATTCGCGGAGAGATGATCGAGCGCAGCCTGCACTTCTATCTTCTGGCGCCGGTGCGCCGCGAGGTCCTTCTGCTGGCCAAGTTTGTCGCCGGATCGATCAGCGCCGTGCTTGTGTTTGGAACAGCGATCCTCGCAGACTTTACGCTGATGTACGCCGCATTCGGCGCGGCGGGGCAGGACTATGTCTTCCATGGACCGGGCCTCGGCCAGCTTCAGGTTTATCTTGTAATCGTCGTTCTCGCATGCCTCGGATATGGGGCCGTCTTCCTTCTCTTCAGCATGATGTTTCGTAATCCCATGCCGGCCGCCATGCTGTTCATGGGCTGGGAGGCTATCAACCCGGTGATGCCTTCGCTGCTGCAGAAAATCAGTGTGGCCTCTTATCTGCGTCACCTCATGCCGGTCAATGTCACAGGCGAGGGCATCTTTGCGTTGCTGACGGTGCAGACCGAACCCGTCCCCGCATGGGCTGCTGTCCTCGGCCTCCTCATTTTCACTGCCGCGGTGCTGGCCTACTCCTGCGTCAGAATTCGCCACCTCGAGATTCGATATACAACGGACTGATCGCCAAGTGAATCGGGGTCCGCTTCGGCCGCGGAAAATTGCGCTTATCTCTCGCGCACCCTTACCATCTGGTATCCGGCTCGGGCCGCTCGCTTTATTGAAGTAAGATCGCCCCGGACCGAAGCGCCGAACGTAATCATCAGCGACAGGGACTGGCCTGGTTAGCGGGTTCGGCGTATTGAACTTGCACAAACCCCGGCGCATTTCGGGAAGTCCGAAAAATCAATTCTCCGTCGGCGTTTCGTCGATGTGGTCGAGGATCAGAAAGGGAAGGGGCAATGGCTGCTTCTCCAGCCTCACGCCAAGCTCCTTTCGCAACGCATCGTCGATCGCCAGCCCCTCAACCGGCCCCGCTGTCGCCTCTCCGGCCTGCTTGGCCGCTGCCTGCGCCGCAGCCTCCTGTAGGCGAAGCCTGCCGGCGCTCGTGTAAGACACCGAAAAATCGTACCCATCCGCCAGGCCCGTCTTGTCCACCGCGCGGTTCTTAATGTCCGCTCTCGCCACGGCCGACAGCAGGTCCGCGAACTGCGTCATCGTCACGTTCTGGCAGTGGAACATCGCATTGAACGGAGAATCCACCCTGCGCACGTCCTTCTCGCCCTCCGCCGGCCCGTATTTGCAGTAGGTCCGCGAACTGGGATCGGCCTTCTTCATCCTGGGCGTTCCCGCAAGCAGCACATATCCGTCCGCCGTCTGCTCGCCCCAGTGGGATTGGATCTGGAAGCGATCCACCAGCAGCTTCCGGAGCATGCTGTCGAGCGGGTCCTGGTGCTGCACCAGCGTGCGGCCATCTACCTCCGGCGGCAGTTTCGCCAGAATGGTGTAACGCACACGGTCCAGAAATGGAGGCACATTTCCCAGCATCGTGCCCGACGGCAATTGCCACGCCTCAACCACAAGCTGCTCCAGGGAGAAGTTGCTGAGCGTGATCTGCGAGCCGGTTGGACGCATCTGCGCTTGAGGTTCTTTCGCGTCTGCGACCCGGATGCTCGCCACCTCAGACTCCAACTCCGGCGTCGCCGGCATCAGCTTTGCAGTCTCTGGGGGATTCGCAGTCGGAGTGCGATCCACATGGTCCACCACAATGCCGGGCTGCGGCACGTCGCCCAGCGTCATCACAATCCCAAGCTGTTTGTTCAATTCCTCGATGTAGGCATTAATGGAATCCTGCCGGGTCGACAGTTGCTCAAAGGAGAACCTGAGAGTGAAGTCGTATGGCTTGGTGAGTCCTGTGCGATCGATGATGGGATGACGGAAGGTGCCTCCAATCAAGGTGAGGAACTCCCCCGTTGTCTCCGACATACACGTCGTGGTGACCCGCCCCGGATTGTCCTTCTCCCGGGCTGCCTGGCAGCCGCCCGGCTCGGTCGGGTCCTTCGCCTCGGCCAGCTTCGGGCCGTCCTTCGCCACGGTCACAACGTAGCCGGGCAGCGGCCGGTCCTCGTTGTGAACCTTCAGGTGAAACCGCTCTTCGAGAATGCGCTCCACCACAGGCCGAACCGTGCCGTTCGTGCCAGGGGCGTACATCCCGTAGTTCGGCTGGCCGGTGTCTGGGATTTCGGGTTGGAGGGAGGGAACCAGCGCGGACACATCGAAGCGGTCGAAGTCGAGCCAGCTTGGACCGCCGACGACGGAAGCATCCTCCCGGCCATCGTCATCCTCGATGCCGTGCGCGTAATCGATCAGGTTGACAAGTGTCGCATTGCGTATATCCACGCGCCCATGACCGGCAGTCACCGTGTAGTTGATTGACGGGCGATACGGCGCGACGTGTACATCGGCGACGAGGGGCCCGGTCGAGGCCGGCTGCACTGGGTTTATTGCAGGAACCGGCCTCTGCGCCAGAAGAATGGAGGCGGAGCTAGCGACAAGAAGAGCAACGGCGATGCGGAGAATCGTCATGAGGGCTCGATCGAGAAAAAGAGACAGAGATGGAGTTGCCAGACTGCGGCGCACGGAGAATGCTACTGGCTTGGAAACTATTATGCTGCGCTCCACTCGGGGTGTAAAGGAGCCGGTGTTGCGCCCGCGATCCTGCGGCAGGCCTTCGGGCATTGTATTTTCCAAGACCACCTCCTAAAATGTCCGCAATTCTCAATTTGAGGGCCAGCCAATGCTCCGCTTTTTCAGGGTGTACTTGTGCACCATAATCATTCTTCTCGTCTGGACCCCAACCGGCCGAGCATCTGCCCCGAAGACACAGCAGACAATTCAGGAGGGAGTGGGCTGGGACCGTTTCACAGTGGGCGCCAGCATGAACTCCCTGATCGATGCCTTCGGCTTTCCCGACACGTCTTCCGACGGTCGCATGATGCGATGGGACAAGGTGGGCCTCAATTGCCTGTTGAACGATGAGGACGAGGCCATCGAACTCCGCTTCGAGAAAGGCTTCAAAGCCGTTACTGGCAGCGGCGTAAAGTTCGGCATGTCGGCGGACAGAGTCCGCAAGATCTACGGCGATGCCGAAACGATGGAGTGGCACGCCGGTGGGATGAAGCTTACCTGGCTATCGCGGGGCATCCTGATCTGGTTTCACGACAACGCCGTTTATCAGATCGTGATATTCAGACCGCAGGCATAGAACGCCGTAAGGTCAGACCGTCGCCTCCCTGAGGATCGGGTGCGCCTACCCACCGTCCGCCACCGCCGTTCTTCGACTGCGCCGACCGGTCGATTCTGTCCGAGCTATCGCAACAGCGCAATCACGGCATCGCGAGCCGGAACGCTCATGGTGAACCGCGCTCCATCGAGTGCAATTGCCTGACCTCCCCATAGGTCCTCGGCGGACTTGAAGCCGGCCGCTCCGGAGGCGAGGGTAACCGTTACCTTCTTCGTTGTGCGCGCCGGGTTCGTCGCCCAGAGAATGGTCCCGCCGGGTCCTTGATGCAGCCGGGCCTGCACCGCATGGTCGTCAATGGTGAGCTGTGGCGCGAGACCTGCATCTTCAGGAAACTCATAAACAATTCCCTGGTCGCTGCGCCATGATGCAGATAGTATCCCGCTCCAGGAAACGACCCCATCAGCAATGTTCGTCCCTGGCCGGACGTATTCTCCACTGCGGCGATGTTGCCGTTCGCATACCGTCCGGCAGCTTTGCCGCCATGCAGATCGTAGTCCTGGCGAAAGTACCGGCCATAGACTTGGCTTCCATCTACTTCAAACATCAGCTGGTCGGAGAGGTCGGGTCGAACTCAACGTACTGCTCCCGAGCGCCAAATAACTCATCCAGGCCAAAGTTCGGCTGCACGGTTCCCACGTGACCATGATCTCCGAAGTAAGCCGGCAGCCCTTCGCAGATCAACGTTCCACCATTGCTTACGTATCGCTTGAGCCGCTCCACCGACACACGCTTCAGCATCACCGGATAGGCGAGATAGACGAGCTTGTATTCTTCAATATCTTGATATGCCTGCTAACAGGAAGAATTTCAGGGAATCTGGGCGATTTCGCTCCGCTCTACGCAGGAAAACCGAGCAATCCCGGGGGCGTTGGGGAAATGCCTCTCCAGCCTGAACAGGGAATAACAGGAAAACTACAGGGAATTTGGTTCTCCCATCATTGAGGTCTCCTGTAATATCGGTAGGGCGCACCGGGTGTAGGGATGTTGTTCTCGAACTGCGCTCCGCTGGCATGCAAAGCATTTCGGGATAATACTTGAAAACAATTTCCCTCTTCGGGCCTGCCAATCTTCCACGCTTACCCAAGACCTGCCATCGTAGTCACCTGCAGTAGCGCAAACGCAGTCTACTCGACATCGGTTGTCGTCACGGGATCGCCCTGCTTCACCTTGATTGTCAGCCCCTTAATATCCACGTTGCGCGCATGGTCCAGCCGGAAGCCGTGGTCCGCCGTGATATTGCAGTTCTCAAACGTGACTCCCTGAATTGGGCTTCCCGGCAGGCCGTGAATGTTGCCGACCGACTGCACATCGCCCGACACGTTTATGATCTTGATGTTGCGCATGACGGGCAGCGGGTTCGAGTCCGGCAACCTCGGCCCCACCATCCGCCACTCCATGTTCATCTCGAAGGCCTGGCGAGTGCCGTGCAGCACAATGTCCTTGTAGGTGATGTTTTCCACCACTCCGCCGCGGCTGGGCTGCGATTTGAAGCGGATGGGCGCCCAGTTACCGTCGTCGAAGAGGCAGTTCAGCGTGGTCACGTTGCGGATGCTGCCGGAGACCTCGCTGCCCATGGCCACGCCGCCCTGGCCGTAGGCAAAGTGCGAATTCTCAATCAGGATGTCCTCGGCGGGCCTGTTAACGCGCAGGCCATCGGCATCCTTGCCCGACTTGATGGAGATGCAGTCGTCGTCGTCCTCGAGGTAGGAGTGGTTGACATGTACATGCTTCGACGACTCGATATCCATGCCGTCGGAGGTAGGAATGTTGTGCTCGGCCGTGATCTTCACTCCATCGATTTCGACGTTCTGGCTGTAAAGAATCCAGAGGCACCAAGTCGCCTGGTTGTGCAGGTTCAGCCCGGAGATTTGCACGTCTTTTACGTTCTTGACCGCCATCAGACGGGGGCGACCTCGTTCCTGGCGTGCAGCAGTTGGCGGCGCAGCCGGGGCGACTGCCGCTGTAGCCGCGCCTCCGGCAGCGGGCGCCGGAGATCGGCGGCTCTGCTGCACCCAGTCTTCGCCCGATCCATCGATGGTGCCCTCGCCGGAGATGGTGACGCCGGTGACGCCGTCCGCGTTGACGAGCGCCGCGGTGCCGCCGCCCCGGAGGCCGCCGGGCAGCTCCGGAAGCTCGGGGTAGTCGTCAATGTTGATGGTCCCTTTCAGCACGCCGTCCTTCTCCACCAGCAGGTTGACGCCCTGCTTCAGGAAGATCGAGCCGCTGAGGAAGGTGCCCTTGGGAACGACCAGTGTTCCACCATTCTTGTTTTCGGAGCACTTGTCGATAGCCGACTGGATGGACTTGGTGTTCACCGTCTGGCCGTCGCCGATCGCGCCCGAGTCGGTTATGAGGCAGCGGCGGGTCCGCTTCGGCAGATTGGGGGCGTAGGTCGGGGAGCCCTTGACGGCCATCTGCGGAACAACCTCAGCCTCGGCCGTGGTCATGGGGGCCATCGGCGGAGTGGGCCGGCCCGCAGGCGGCGCGGGCGGCGCGGCGGCTGTTGGAGTCTGAGCGACAAGCGGAATGGCCAGTAGCAGGAGGGCGGGAGCCAGGAGGTGTCGGTTCATGCTCGAGAGCATAGCGGACGGATACGACGTTTGTGAAACATCCCCCAGGCTACACGTACAACAGACACGTCAATCACATTCCGGCCATAGCCCAGCACTTCATGTTGCTCGAGTGGCTGAGGGCGCCTGGCATGGGGAGAGACATTCATTCTGTTTCTTAACCCACACCTTTGGAACAGGGGCTCGCATCAAATTCGCCTGCATGTTTTCAGCAGGTTAGAGTATCCCAGCGGCTCGAATTGCCTCGAAGAGATGTGTCGAGGCCGCTGGCTTCTTGCGCCATCCGAGTCTCCAGCGGAACTCGCTATTGATCTTGTTCGCATCGAGGGCCACGCTCAAGGCCATGACCTCGGCAAGGGGCCGCTGATCAACTTTTAGGGCGTGCATGAATCCAACAGGGGCCGGCAACAGATCCGAGCGGAAGATGTTCTGGAGCATGAACTGCTCGGAGCGAGGCGTTCGGATTGTGTGTCGGCTTTGTTCCGAATCCGTCATTGTTCAGTATCTTGGCGCGATCTCGGTCTGATCGCAAAATCTCTAGTGTCCATTAATTGATTCGTTGGAGGCCGAGAAACAGATTATGACTGGCGTCAGGGGAGAGAATCAAATGCAGATTGGCTCAGGCTTTTCATCGTCGACGAGAGGCGTTTTGCTGACGGCGGGTCACGCGACAAGCGGCGCAGTGTCTATTGAGGCAGCCAAGCAAATCCAGCCCAATTCGCATTCGTATTGGACAACAAGCCTCTCAACAGCGGATCATCAGAAGCCGGACCTGAAATCACTCCGGCCCTGACCCCCTGTGTTGAGGATCTGCTGATGCCTATCGAGCGCTACTCCCGCCGCCGCTTCAACTCCCTCCTCGCCTCGGCTCCTCTCTGGCCGCTCGCCGCGAAAGCCTTTGCCGCGTCCACTCGCGAGCTCCTCATTACCAAGTCCGGCGCGGTCGCTGACGACTCCACCGTCAATACCAAGGCCATCCAGGCTGCCATCGATCAGCTTGCCGCCAAGGGCGGGGGCACCCTTATCGTCCCTAAGGGCGTCTTCGTCTCCGGCGCTCTCTTTTTTAAGCCGAAGGTCAACCTGCGCCTCACCGAAGGCGCCGTCCTGAAGTGTTCCACCGACCTCTCGAACTTCCCCGCGCAACGCACCCGCATCGAAGGCCACTTCATGGACAACTTCACCCCCGCCTTCATCAATGCGAAGCACTGCGACGGATTCCAGCTCACCGGCGATGGCACCCTCGACGGCGCCGGCATGCCCATCTGGGAGCTCTTCTTTAAGAATCGAGCCGCAGACAGAAACTTTACGAACACCGGCATGCCCCGCGCCCGGCTCGCGCTCATCGAAGGCTCGAAGGATGTCAAGATCGAAGACATCACCTTCAAGGACTCGCAGTTCTGGAACTGCCATCTCTACAACAACGACGGCGTTCTGGTGCATAACGTCCACTTCCAGGTGCCCGACGACTACCGGCAGGCGCCCAGCACCGACGGTATCGACATCGACAGTTCCCGCAATGTCACCGTCGATAGCTGCGTCTTCTCCGTCACCGACGACTGCATCGCCTGCAAAGGCTCCAAGGGTCCTCACGCCATGGAGGACAAGGACAGCCCGGCCGTTGAGCACATCCGCGTCCGCAACTGCACCTTCAAGCGCGGCGGCGGCGTTCTGACCTGCGGCAGCGAGGCCACCATCATCCGCGACGTCATCGCGGAAGACTGCAAGATCACTGGCGGCGTCCGAGTCGCAACCCTGAAGCTGCGCCCCGACACCCCCCAGCATTACGAGGACATCACCTTCCGCAACATTATCTCCGAAGGCCCATCGAGCGGCATCATCAACATGGCGCCGTGGACGCAGTACTTCGACCTCCAGGGCATGGAGCCGCCCAAATCCATCGTCAAGAACCTGAACTTCGTCGGCATCAAGGGCACGTACACCTCCTTCGGCAGCATCAGGCCCAACCCCGGCCAGACCGACATCAGCAACGTCCTCTTCAAAGATTTCGACGTCACCATCAAGAACGACAAGCTCAATACCTCCGGCGTCACCGACCTCAAGTTCGAAAACGTCATCGTCAACGGAAAGCCATACTCCGTTTAAGTCCATCCAATACCGGCGTTACGCATTAGAGGCAGACAATCGCCGAGCCGGGACGCACAACTCAGCCGGCTCGAGACGGCAGTATCCCGCTTAAGTCAATTCTCTGCTTCGACGCCTGTCGCTGTCTTTCTAGGCATGTCCCCGAGCTGCGCCACCATCATGAGGTATTCGAGGTCGCTCAGGCGCGTGTAGAGGTACGGCTCCTCTGGAACATATCTAAACTGCTGGCGGAAGGTAGTCGTCTCGATAAAGATTCGAACTTTCCAGAGAATGCTAATTTCCGGCTGGAAGGTAGCGATGACATGGGAGTGGAGAATCATATCGGCCAGGCGTAGGTTTTGCCTCTGTCCTCCGCGAGCAGATGACCTGCCACCAATTTCTCATCCAGTTATAACTGGAGTTTCCCCGTTCTGACCCGACCCGCTTAACTAAGCCAAAATCCGTTGAAGATTTTCGCCTTCGAGGCTCGGTTTGTGCCGGAATTACCGGCAGATTTGTGGTGAGTGTAGCTCAAGTGAGTGCCTCAAGCAACGCAGTTGATGGGTTGTGGTATTCCCCTACGAACCCAGTCGTCGTCGTGCTGTGGGAAAGTGGGAGACGCGCTGCGTCTTCCAAGGCAGTCTCATCGCCGTCTTTTCCACGGCTGCACCGAGCAGCGAACTCCGCCGGGGTGCAATCATCCAAAGCTGAGTGAGGACGGTAGTTGTTGTAGTCTCTTCGCCAGAGGTGCAACTTGCGGCGAGTGTCGATCAGGTTGCCAGGGTGCTCCGTACATCGTTGAGGGTGCGGAACCAGCTCGCGTTCATCCTGTCTGAGTTAGTAATGGAGCAGACGTGGTCGATTTTCAAGATTGAAGCCGATCGGTTTGCGACCCAGAAAAAGAGGGCACATGGTTACGTGGATGCGCTCCATGACATCTGGAACCTCATGCGGAAGTTTGGGGTCCGGGAAGGGAATCGGGAACGGAGCACGGGTATTTGGTATTCGTAGGGTTCGCAATCCCGTTTGGTAGGAGTAGTCCTGATCTCACGTAACCCAGGCACAATGAGTGACAAGCCCTGTTGGCGTCAACCCAAGACCGCTCCCAGGCAGATCGACCAACACTTGGGGGTCAATACGCGCGCTTCAACTTGGTACTTTCTATTGCACGTCGGTCTTGGTAACCGCCTCGCCTTGTTTCACGTCCAGCGTCAACCCGGTCATATCTACATTTCGCGCATGAGAGATCCTGAGGCCCGTGTTGGCAGAGATCTTGCAGTTCTGGAAGGTGATACCCTGGATGGGGCTGTCCGCAAGACCGGCGATGACACCAACCGACTGCGCGTCGCCAGACACGTTGATGATCCTGACGTTGCGGAAGGAAGGCAGCGGATTGGCCGGCGGGGGTGTCGGCTGCCGTGACATCGCGCGATTCTTCCAATCCATCTCCATACTGATGGCCTGCCTGGTTTCGTGCAGGCGGAGGTTGCGGTAGGTGATGTTCTCCACCACTCCGCCGCGACTGGGCGCCGACTTGAAACGGATGGGCGCCGAGTTGTTCGAATCCATCACGCAGTTCTGTATAACCACATTGCGGATGCCACCGGAGGTCTCGCTGCCCATGTCAACGCCGGAGCCGCCATTGCCAAAGTGAGAGTTCTCGACCAGGATGTCTTCCGCCGGACGGTTGACGCGTAGACCGTCGGCGTCCTTGCCGGACTTGATGGAAATGCAATCGTCGTTGGTGTCGATGAAGACGTGATTGACATGCACATGCTTCGACGAGTCGATGTCCATGCCGTCGGCGCTGGGGGTGCTGTGATCGCCTCTGATATTGACGCCGTCGACCTCAACGTTCTGGCTGTAGAGAATGAAGAGGCACCACACCGCCTGGTGTTCCAGGTTCACTCCGGTGATCAGCACGTCCTTGGCGTTCTGGATGGCGACCAGGCGGGGGCGACCCCGTCGCGGGGGTGAGCCGGCCGCCAGCGCAACCGGGGGTATAGGCGGAGGCGCCACCGGGGCAACTGCCGCAACCGCTGCATCTCCGCCAGCGGGCGCCGGGGGTTGGCGATTCTGCCCCCAGTTTTCACCCGATCCATCGATCGTCCCCTCGCCGGAGACGATCAGGCCAGTGACGTTGAAGGCATTCACGAAGGCCGAGGTCCACATCTCCTCGGTACCCTCCCAGCGCGTCTGCACCTGTGGGTAGTCATCGGGATTGGTGGTCCCTTTCAACACGCCGTCCTTCTCCAGCAGCAGGTTCACGCCCTGCTTCAGGAAGATCGCTCCGCTCAGGAACGTGCCCTTGGGGTAACCAGGACGCCACCCTTCCTGGTCGAAGCGCACTTGTCGATGGCCGCCTGAATCGCCTTGGTGTTCAATGTTTTGCCGTCGCCCACCGCGCCGAAGTCGGTTATGACATAGCGCGTGGAGCGGCGCGTGGGGTTGGCGTAGCTCGGGGCGGATGTGGTGGCTATCTGCGCCGAGGCCATGGCTGTGGATAACGCCAGTGCCGCGCATAGGATCGTCATTCTCTTCATCGTTGCGTCCTCCAACTCTGCGCGCGCCGATGCTATCAGTTGGGTTCCGCGCCTCGCAAGCGGACCATCCTTCGCCGCAAAGCGGACGCCAGCATACCGAGGTTCCTGAAATGGCGTTTTCAGAAAGTTGCCGTAGATAACCAGTCAATGGGGCCTCAATTGTTGCATAATCGCCAATGCACTAACTGAGCTCTGTACAAGCGCTCGCGCAGGAGTACGCGCTGAGAATGGCGCGCATTGCCGCTCAACCCGATTCGGCGAAGCCGTCTGTCCTTTCGGTGTCAGGGTTTTCCTACATGATTATGTCGTAACGCCGGTTCAATTTGACTGAGATGGCATGGATGACCGTCCGAATCGACTTGGCAGTTTGGCCCTGCTGCTCGATAAAGGAGCGAGAGGTCATGGGGGGTGGGCATTGATGGTGAACGCAAGGACCTCGTCTTGCCGCGCTCGCAGATAATGACGCCTTCCGGGTGGTCAACTAGCTCCTTTTGCTCCAGTTTCTATGATTGCAACGAGTACAAAATTCGCCGGGCAGTCCAGGTGCTTGCCGAAAAAAGAGGCGTCGGACGAGGGCAACAAATCTTTTCCGGCGTCTTTGGCTTGGGAGTGGGTTAGGCGTGGGTGTATAGTTTCGTGACACAGAAGTGCAAAATTGAAACCCCGGATAAGGGTCCCCATGAAAGCTTATAAATACATCCTCGTATCGGTGCTGTTGGTGAGCCCCGTAGCGGCGCAGGTGCGTCCCTGGCAAGCTATCTCCGATCCGACCGCGGCGGAAGCTGCCGCAAAGTTCGCCTCGCCGCCGGCGGAGTACAGTTCGCAGTTCGACTGGGGCTTTAGCGACAAGTTGACTCCAGAGACCATGGGGGCCGTCCTCGACCATGCCAAATCTCTGGGAGTGATGGGCGCTTACATCGAGCCTAAGGTCGGCAACACGCCTTACCTTTCGCCGGGCTATTTCAATGCGGTGAAGGAATTGGTTGAGCAGGCCAGGACGCGCGGTATGCATCTGTGGTTCGACGATGACGGCGGATATCCCTCTGGGTTTGCCGGCGGCAAATTTTCCGAGGAGCGCCCGGACCTGCGGATGCAGGCCTTGGCCGCGCCGCAGCACATCCCCGTCACGGGCGGCCAGCAATACTCCTACACGCTCGATGCCCGGACCATCAGCGTGCTGGCGGTAAACCGCGACTCCGGCGCCGCACAGGTGCTGGACAGTTCGTCGGGGAGTGTGAACTGGACCGTGCCCGCGGGCAATTGGGAGATTGTTCTGGTGCGTTCGCAGTTCCGCTCCGGCCCTACGCGCTCGGCCAACAACAAGACGGGTGCGAAGGACGGCACCCACTCACTGATGGACTACCTGAATCCGGAAGCAGACAAACTTTTTATTCAGTGGCAATTCGATGCCTACAAGCAGGCGGTCGGCGACGAGATGGGGAAGACTGTGCTGGGCTTCCGGGGCGACGAGCCGGCCTTCGGCTTCAACCCGTGGTCGCCGGTTCTGCTGGCCGAGTTTCAGAAGCGCAAGGGTTATGATTTGCGGCCCTACCTGGAGACAATTGCTTCGATCAACATTGGGCGCGCTCCTCGTCCGGCGGCAGGCGCCGCGCCCGCTGCCGGCGGTGCTGGGCTGGCTACCGTGCCCGCCGTGCCGGCAACCGGCGGCCCTGAGCCGGCCAGCATTAATCTGGATGAGGGCCACCGTGTGTTCGCGGACTACTACGACGTGTGGTCCGATCTCTTCGGCGAGAACTTTTTCGGCGCGGAAGGCAAATGGGCCGCGGCCAACGGCGTTGAGATGCAGACCCACATCGAACACGAGGAGGTCCTGCCGCAACTGGCTACCGCCGACGGCGATTTCTTCAAGTGCATGCGAGGCATCCAGGTGCCCGGCGTCGACACAATCTGGCACCAGATCTGGCACGATGTGGTCGCCGATTATCCTAAATTGGCGTCATCGGCGGCCCATGTGGACGGACATCCGCGAGCGATGACGGAGGCCTTTGCGGCGTACAATCCGCAGCCTGACTTCAAGGAGGCCGGCTGGATTCTCAACCACCTTCTGGTGCTCGGCATCAACCGTATCGAATATATGGGCATGGGCGGAGCGGGTCCGGGCCGCGGCTTTTATGCCGATCCCGGCTTTCCCTCGCTCTCCGCGCACGTCAATCGAGCGAGCTATCTGCTGGGCGAAGGCCGACCCGCTGCGCAGATCGGGGTTTACATTCCCTCGAGCAGCTTCTGGTTCAATGACTCGGCGGCGAACACGTCCTTCCTCGCCATCGTCCACCAACTGTTAGAGCACCAGCGGGATCTCGACTTTGTGGACGAATACTCGCTGTCGAAGACGTTCAAACTGCAAGGCCGCGAGCTGGTCAACCTGAGCGGGCAGGCGTATCGTGCCATTTTGGTCCCGCCGGTGGATGCGATGTCGAAGGCTGCCCTTGATAATCTGCACGCCTTCGCCAAGGCCGGTGGCAAGGTGATCTTTCTGGGTCGCGCGCCCAGTCTGGTGATGGACAAAAACTTTAAGACGGCCACGGGGCCAGCCGATATCAGTTGGGCGACGCTGGAGCCGGGGGCGGAGATCACTGCGCAAGTTTTGGCAGCGCTGCCCGCGCCGGATGTGGCGATCGACCAGGCCACGACATGGCTCAAGTACAACCACCGGCGGCTAAAGGATGCCGATGTGTATTTCTTCTTCAACGAAGGGGAACAACCGTTGTCGCTGAAGACGACTGTGGTCAACCGCGGCACGTCGAAGCAGGCGCAGCAGTGGGACACCGCGAGTGGCAAGGTTGAGCCCTGGGCTGGAGCCACCTTTGCCAGCGGCAAGACCACACTGCCGCTGGAGTTGCAACCCTGGGGCACGAAGATCGTGGTGGTTCGCGACGGAGGAAAGTAGACCCACGCCGCCGCGCCAATGGCGCGCGTGAGCCCATCGTTCGATCGAGCGCCACGCCATCTGCTTCGATGGACTGTGATGGGATAAGCACGTATGTGACGGCGCCAGTTGCAAATTCGGTTTCGTCTAATGGTGAAGGAACTAAATCGAGATTCTGGTCGTGTTTAGCCGTGCGCTAAGAATGAAGGCACTTCACACCTTTTCGGCGGCGGCGTTCCTGCCGGCGATGAGGCCCCCGATGACGCACCGGGCGATACCGTGCTCGCCGAATCCACCGGCGGACTCGCCCGCGCAGTAGAGGCCCGGTATCACCTTGCCCTTGAGGTCGTGCACCTGGAAGCTCGCGTTGACGCGCAGGCCGGCGCGGGTATCATGAGTAACCGGCGTGGCCCAGGCGGCGTAGAACGGAGGCGTCTGGATTTTGTACATGGGAGCGGGTTTGTCGAAATCCGCGTCCTTGCCCGCGTCCACAAAAGAGTTGTAGCGGGCAACGGTCTCCTGGAGCGCCTGGCCAGACATCGGCTTCTTCATATACTTGTTCTTGCTGAGGGCGGCCGCCAACTCGGCGATGGTGTTGCTACTAAAGAAGAAGCCAGCCTCCCTATCAACATAGGGCGGGGCCACGGTCCATTTCTCGCGCGTGGCGGCTTCGGCGTCGAAGATGGCCCAAATCGGCCCGCCGCCGGGGCCGGTGCCGCCATTCAGGCCCATGGCGGCCGGAAGGTAGCCCGTGGGATCCCACTTGTTATTGCCCGCGTTGCGCCAATTGTTCTGCTCGTAATTTTGGCCGGCCTCGAGGTTAGCGGCGGCGTTGGTGAACGCGCCCTTCGTCTCGTCATAAAATCTCACGCCGACCTGGTTGACGCAGATCACGTTCTGATAATTCCGGACCTGCAGGCCGGTGGCGCGGGCCAGGTGGAAATACTTGCTGGTCGGTTGCCACGTTGGAAACATGGAGGGGTACCCGTGCTGGCACCCGATATACCCTGGCTTAGAGATATGGGCGCCGTATTCCGCAGTCATGTTGGCGGTGCCCCAAAGCGATGCCCCGACCTCCATGCCGGCGATTTCTCCGCTGGCATCCTGGGTAGTATAGGGCTCGCCCGCGTTGCTGCAGTATTCCTCGGTGAGGCGGGGATCGAATATGCGGCGGAAATCCACGTTGCCGCTGCTGCCGCCGGTGCAGATGATGACGCCTTTGCGGGCGCGGATATTGAGCTTAGCGCCCTTAGCCTCCACGGTGATTCCGGTCACCCGGCCCGTGTTGTTATCCTCCCGGATAATGCTGGTCATCCTGTGGTTAAGAAGGATTTGCACGCCCGCTTTCCGCGCGGCTGCCTCCAGCGGGCGCACGATGCCGATGCCCCCGGAGGTGGTTCTCCCGACGTCGGGAGGCTCGACTACGCCGGTCTGAATCCGCTCGTATTGCATGATGGCCGCGTGCATGGCCCTGGGAGCCGACCCGCCCGCCTGGGTCATGCCGCCACGGTCGGGTACCGGTTTCGTCCATATCAGTCCATGGGCCACGAGAAAGTCGTAGGCGAAAACGTTGTTGTCGGCGAAAGCGCGAACA
>Ga0182013_10004864_pt1 | contig 15926 bp, 16 predicted proteins | sample 612S2MmetaG_FD_120487 | JGI IMG/M metagenome (GOLD analysis project Ga0182013, IMG submission 120487) | Permafrost microbial communities from Stordalen Mire, Sweden - 612S2M metaG | ecosystem: Environmental > Terrestrial > Soil > Wetlands > Permafrost | place: Sweden: Stordalen | collected...
CCACGGAGCCTAGTTAGCAATAGTACGCTTGACCAGGGACTTCAGTGGGCCGTGCAGGACTTGAACCTGCGACCCCTTGCGTGTCATGCCCATATTTCCTGTTCACCGGTGCTTTCTGACGTCAAAATTTCGCATAACGGTAGCACATTATGTCCGCCGAGATTCGTCGTTGTGTGCTCAAATTTTTTGGCGCTGCTGACGGCGTTGCTGACGAAATGCCCTTGCTTTTTTCGCATGGGGTCATCGAATTCAGTCAGCGAGTCATATCGGAAAGCACCAATTTCTGGGTCGAATTCGCTACCTCGAGACTAGACCTTGCTCCGTCAGCAACGGCGTCAGCAACGCACGAGATTTCAAGAAGTCGCCAAGTGCAGTGTCGAACCTTGCTCGCGGCCCTTAAGACTCACGCGAAACAGTTCGAGCCATGCGAATGGTGCGAAAGAAATCGATGTGATGGTCTACGGTGATTTCTTATGGCCCGTTTAAACGTGGATGTTTGTGAACTCATTTGACCGACATAGTCAGGTGACCCATCTCTGCCCAATCAAGACCGGCGCAGGCGGCCTCATTAGCAAAGATTGGTGCATCGACACCTTCGCCGAGAGGTTGGCCGTGCTCCCCGACGACCTCTACGAGGAACAGATCATCCGCCCCGAACTCTTGTTGTGGGCACGCGGACCCCTCTCGATCTATTACGTCCCATTCGAACGCGTGAACCCCGGGGCCAAGTTGTTTCTCGTTGGACTGACTCCGGGTCGCCAACAGATGTGGCGCGCCTCGATGGCGGCCGCCAGGGCTTTGCGTGAGGGTCTCGCTATCCCGGACGTTCTCAGTGCAGCCTCGATGAACGGAAGCTTCGCAGGGTCGATGCGGACAAATCTCGTAACCATGCTCGACGGGATCGGTGTCGCAGCGTGGCTTGGTCTACCGACCACCGGACTTATATGGACGAGTCAAGATGCAGCTCACCTTGTGGGATCAACGTCGGCCCTCCTACACCCGGTGTTTCTAAACGGAAAAAACTACAGTGGTGGCAACCCGAGCTTCTCGGAGGAACCAATCCTTTCAGCTTTCGTGGATCAGGTTCTCGCCGCGGACTTGGCCTTCGTACCCGACGCGTTGGTCATCCCGTTGGGAAAGGCGGTCTCCGAGGCGGTGAACAGGATTGTCGGCGCCGGTCAGATCGACGCGCAACAGGTCCTGCTCGGTTTCCCCCACCCTTCAGGAGCCAACGGTCATCGAAAGCGTCAATATGAGGAACGACGGTTGGATCTCACGAACCAAGTGGAGCAGTGGGCGTCACGGCAAACCTTCGTCGAAGTTCATTCAATTAGCGACAAGAGCGAAAGCAGAACTCGAACTAATTCTGAGGATCCCTCGGAAGTGGGTAGGTGTGTGCTCGACACTTCCCATTCGGACGTGGGTTGTAAACCACACGAAGGCTCCGAGTAGATAAATTGAATGTCAACAAACCTATGACCAAAGATCGCGAGTTGAATAGGTACTGTGAGGCTAACGTCGCTCCGTCTAAATAATTTCGGACTTTTCCGAAACCAGGAAGTTAAACTTGCTCCAATAACAATCCTTTTCGGGGCGAACGGAGCCGGAAAATCTACAATCCTTGATGCTGTTGGAGACGCACTCACGCTATCTGCCGTCCGGATGAAATTTATGGAAGCAAATGAATCTGGCGACGTCGACTTAGAGAATGTCGAAAGGGTTGGACATCGAACCTTTTTCGGATCAGCCGTGGTGTATGCGACGTTAGACGATCGAAAGATTGCGGGAACCTCTGACGAGCGGACCATGAGTCACGTGCTATGGAAAAATATTAAAAGTATCAACGAGAGCGAATTCTCTTTTATGGACCCCTATGAGGATTGTCCACCGCTGAAAGACTTGATGTTCCAAAGAGCAAGCGAAATGGTTCAATCGGGAACAAGAGGAACACCGGAAGCACGGACCCGCATTGCTTCATATCTTCTCGAGCACTCGATCTTGGCTTTTGGAGGGCTCCAGGGCAGTTATGAGGGAAATTGGGGTCTCGTTTGTCATGAGCTGTTGGACGAGATCATTCCATACGCAAACACTTTCGATGTTTCCATGGGTAAAAGTCTTGATGACAGTGTTGACAATGCCTTCCTTGACGACGAATCAGATGGTGAAGATGAGCTCCTTACGGCGGTATCGGACCTAACGCATGGTGTAGATGCGATCGTGACCTTGGCGTGGGGTGAACCAGAGAGAGAATTGGGACGAGGGAAGACGTCTCATAGAGATATCTCGACAACGTTATTTCGTAGAGTACGACCATTGCCGATGAGGCTCGAATTCGATCCCCAATCACTAGACCTCGAATTGGAGGCTTTTGTTGACCAGATTGCCTCGCGCTTGACCCTGCGTGGCGATTCCAGCGACCACGGTCCTTGGCTTACAGCTTTGAGTTCCAGAGGTTTTGGAAGTCGTTCGGACGATGGGAACGGATTGGATGGGTTTGATAACCAATTTGCTGGAGCATTGAATCCTTTGCGTACTGAGGATGAATCAGAAATGGTCCGGCGCGTTCCGCCTAGTACTGAAGCGTTCGTCCTGTCTCCCCTAGTGAAAAGTGCGGTCGAGAGGATTTCGACTCATGCCAATTCGATTGCACCCAAGTTCTTGCGGCAGGAATCGCAGATTGAAATCGAGATCATCAGTCCAACCGAGTGGAGGCCGAATGCTCCACGGCTCCGGACAACGTTAAATGAGGGTGGAAGGGCATTCTCGCTGGCATTCGTTGGATCGGGAGTTGCGCGTTGGGCTTCGTATTCGATTCGTCTCGCTTGTCAGGAGTTACTTAACGGAACGATCGTTGGTGATCCGAACACGGATGTGCTGCTTGCACTGGAGCAAATGTCTGATGAGGAAGCGGCATCTTACGAAGACACCCATTTGCCTTTTTCATTCGATGAAGGGTCGCCATACGAGGAAATTGCTGCGCTTGAAATTTTGCCATCCAAACTCGACGTGGTACTTCTTCTGGACGAGCCAGAAGCACACCTCCATCCGCGTGCGGTCGCCTCCATCGGAGAATGGTTGTTAGATATCTCCCCTCGCGTGGCATCCGTTGTCGTTGCCACACACCACCCGTCACTTTTCAATTTGCGCGATCCGAGCGTACAAAAACATGTCGTGCTTCGGGATCAGAGTGAGTCCGTGATTGAACCGTGGAATCCCGCATCTGAGGAACTTGTAGCAGAGTTGGCGAATCAGATTGGGTTGACTTCTGGGGACCTCTTCATGATGAGTCGCTTCGTTCTCTTTGTGGAAGGCCCTCACGACTTAGTGATTCTTGAGGAATTCTACGGAGATTTGTTGAGGGGATGTGCCGTGCGACTTGTGCCCTTACATGGCGCGCACAACATTTCTCTTCTCGCCACTTCAGAGATTGTTTGGCAGATGGGAATACCAATAGGTGTGTTAACTGATGGAACGAACATTGAACGCATTATGGACGGAAAACGATCGAACCACATCGAGAAATTGGTCGATCGGATGCTTCGAGAGTGCACAGTTGAGAATCGTGAGGTTGCTGCGTTCGGGCTGGAGTTAGATGACATTCTTTTCTACCTAGATGATGACATCACAGCAACTTTCGCGAGGAATGCGTTCCCTGGGTGGCGAAACGCCCAGGTGGTATGGGAGCAAATTGATCAGCCCAGAAACGACACCGCGAATGGAGCCAAGTTCAAAAAATGGATTTCTGAAACTTACGAACTCCCTCTCGACAGAGATTCGGTGCGAGCCATCGCTAGAAAGTGTAAGGAAGCAGGGAAACTACCGGACGAATTATCTGCAAAGGTTTCGGAAGTTATTTCGCAGACTCTGTGAGTTGAAACAAGCCACGACTTCTTCGATTAGTTTCACAATACTTTTCCAGGGGCGTTGCAGTTTGCAGAACTTTAGTGAACGCATGGAGGCGCATTTTTAAATGCTCCTTTGACCGGTGTCCGATTATGGTTAGGCCAATGCGCAAGCGCGACACCGGTCTCTCGATCCTCTTAGGCGCCCAGCAACGGAATTTTGACGAGGAAAGCTGTTGACAATAAAGAGAGTAACCACGTGCCTCGTGCTTGCGTTGGCGATCGTGCTGCCATCGGCGGCCAACATTACGAGCGCGAGTGCATCACCAACCTCACGATTGTTTCAGCGATGGCAAACCGTCACCTCTGGACCCCTCGGGAGTTACGGCTACGACTACACCGTGGCGGAAATCTGTTTGAAATCAGCCGTCAATTGTCACGAGGTAGCAGCGCAAATCGAGACAAACTGTGTAGGGAAGTCAGACGCGGTGTGCGCGCGGATCGAACTCGACATAATCAGAAATCTTGGCGTACTGATGGGCCGATACCTCAACAGCGGCTATGCGCAACTCAACAACGACATGCGAAGGTTTTCGCGTGCCGTCATCAACGTGTCGAGTGTGGGACTCAGAACGCTCGCTGGCAGATACGGCCGGTCGCGTGTGCCGTGGGCTCAAGCGTTAGCGAACGCAGGCAACGAGTACGCAGCCGTGACCAATGAAGTGAACACGATCAGCGAAGGCAGCCCCTGAGAGTCATAAGAAGGAGACGCAGATCGTTGAGATCACGACACTCGTTTACTTCTCAGTGACGGAGCAGGTACAGGCGTAATGCGTAAGGTCTTCCTGGGCCTCGCGGTACTGCTGATGATCGGCAATAATGTACGTGGTAATCTTGTCCGCGTTTAGTTCCACTACGTCATCAAAAACTGGCGTGTGACGCCAGGCGTTCAGATCCAGTCGATCGGCTAATTGACGCGCCCACGCCAATTTTTCTTCGTCAGTCATTTCACTGATTTTCTTGGGAGGCTTTGCCAAGAAGATCGAGGCCTTCTTGGTCGTCTCGTTGTCGTCACTCATCTTTTATCACTCCACCATCTAATTGGCTCGACTGACGTGATTGCTTAAGGGTTCTAGGAATTCAGTTGTCGGCAAATCGTCAACGTGATTAACGTTCCAAAGTCCCGACTCACGGACTGCGGCTCGGTCTGCCATGAGACCTAACCACCTAGTGGATGGCGGGTCGATAGCTGGCCGATTCCGGTTACTTAGCAGCGACAATGCCCCAGTTTCGATCACTCCTCGTGCACTTCGAAAACTGAGCTCATCGTCCACTCCAAGCCATAAGAAGGGCATGTTTCCGACATGTCGGCTTACCGCAATCTCAAGTGCATACTCTGCTTTCCTAATCGCTACGTCTGCAGTGCTACCTTTGCCCCAGTTGGCCTGAATTGAGACTGGCCATTCTCCGGAAGCGAGTATCGCAGTACCCACATGAAGTCTGAAAATTGAACCACGATGATTACCACCACCAGGCATTGATCCACCGACGTTGCCCTTGTGTTGCGAAAGTCGGTTCCACAATGTCGTCTTTGACGTTCTGAGAGCGTGTGTTCCCACTCTCGTCACTCGCGGTGTGACTCCATCATCGCGGAACTCTCCCTCCTCGAAGAAGAAGTAGACACCCCGTCGTGGCCAACCCATACGGCCGCTGCACTCGGAGAGCTTCCGCTTTCCGCCTTGCGCAATCTCGAGGATCGCGATTTCTTCGTAGAACCGCTCTACGGCATCTCGCCGCTCAAACAAATCCATCAATTCCTCGAATAGAAAGCGAGTTGCTCACCGGAACGAAGCCCCTCCGTCGGATTGTCGATGAGATAGCCCCTGGCCCGAAGCCCATCCTCGAGCCCGAAAAGTCGGTAGTCGGCTCCCGCGTGGAGTTCGAATGTGTCACCCTTGAGCGCACCAACCGTGTCGTCAATCGATGCGAGGACAGAACTACTCCATAGCTGCTTCTCCCGGCGCGACGAGCCAATAAGTGTGACGTCATAAGGCTCGAGCTTGTCGTCTGGACGAACGAGTCCGTGGAGCGCCGAGAGAATCCACCATTCGTCACAGGTTCTTTCTACGAACCTCCCGCGACCTTTGAAGAGGGGCGAGAGGTATAGGTCCTTTGCGGGTAGTGCAGAGTTAGCTTTCGTCTTGACACATCCAACGAGTCCTATTCGATGTGAAGACCTTTCAGATGGCGGCATATCCCTCCTCTGCTTCACTCGTGGTTCTACGAAGAATGATTTTCATCTCCATCCCTGACAACGTGCGAAGAGTGCCTGGTCAACATCTCCGACCCGCCACGTCGAGTTTTCGGATCGAGGATTGACAATGCCCGCTGCGCTCAAGTCAGCGGCTACTGCGAGACAATCCGCTGAATATATCCCGTACTGATAATTGTCTAGCGGATATCCGCCAACCCCACTAATGACATTGTCCAATACGGCAGCCACGTCAGGTCGCAAGAATCGAACCATTTTCGTAGCATACGAAGTGGCCAATCCAGAAATGTCGTCAACGGCTTGAGCGGCCTTAGTTAGACCAGCACGAAGTTGATGGATCGGAGTGCTCGAATCAATGCGGGAAAGCGACAGAGCGGAGGCCTCAAACCTATTCAAGGTTCGCTCTGCCACGTATCCTCTACTGACGAGTCCCCTGACGCGATTTCCGGTCCGGCCTCCCCACGTGCAAACCGCGACTATGAAGTCCCAAACCTCGTCGTGGGATGAGGATTTCTCCAAAAGGTTGGAATACAACCTCGCACCCATTGCCTCACATGAGACGGTGCTCCAACATTGGTCAAGATGTGCACGCACCAAGATTGGAAAATCTACGAAGTCGATCCTTTGGCTTCCGAGTGTCGCTCCCGATCCATCACTCGACAACCCCATTTGCAGATTCTTATCAGACTTGTCATTCACAGGATTGGGATAGTCAGGCTCCGGACATCTTTGGAGCCATCCTTCAATTCTGGGGAGTCATACGTTTTACGTTTACGAATACTGGCGTGCGCACGGACATCGAGCCACAATCCACCTCGGAAGGTCTCCAGGCAATGACTCGAAGGCCGGATGGCGATCGCGAGTCAAACGATTTGAACTCCCAATTTGACGTCGGGCCAGACCGAAGCATCGACTTACCTCTGAGCGAAGTTGATCCGAATACTTGGTCGGCCATGTGTTTACATGTGAGTAGGGCCGCGCAATACTCGTTGCCCTGGTTGCGATTTACTTGTTTGAATCCGAACATTCGGCAGGAGGAATCATGCGCATTTGCAACATCGAGTGCAAGAACCTTAGAAGAATCCCTGACTTTACTATTCCCGTAGGAAATCACTTGGTGTTGGTCGGTCCAAATGATTCGGGGAAAACAAGCATCTTGCATTGGCTGAATATGACTCTTGCGACTCGAGTTCAAATCGACGGTTGTCGCCCAAACGACTTCACTGATCTCGGCCAACCAATCATCTTCGAAATTACGCTCAACGATATTGATTCAGATGATTGGCTGCTTTTTCCTGATGAGATTGAACACTTGAACGACCACGACCAATTGAGAGTGAAGTTTGAGGCAACATATGATTCGTTTCAAAGCTCCGTCGTATACGAGAGAACCTTTCCTGGGTTTCCAGGTAGTAGAGCCACGCCGAGCAAACTGAAAGCAATTGGTTGGTCATTCGTATCGGCCAATCGAATCCTCACACGAGACGTCGCGGGAAATCGAAGCGGCGCGCTGCGCACGATTCTCGACGACGTGGAAGTTGGAGACGACACCGGACTCATCGACGCCATAACAACTTACAGAGAAGCCTTGGCTGTGAACTCATCATTGATTGATTTGAGAACCGGGCTCGCGAGTGCTCTGACGACGACATTTCCAAGACAAGTTAACGCCGATGACCTCTATTTTTTGACGGAGTCGGATGTCATGGAAGATCCGCTCCAAGGAGTCACATTGGCGTTTAAAGGTGCGCAGGGTTTAACGACGTTTGAAGAGCAAAGCGATGGGATGCGAGCACTCACGGCGCTGGCCTTGTATTCAATGCTAAGTAATGAATCGAAAATAATTGGAATTGATGAGCCAGAACTCCACTTGCATCCTCCCGCGCAACGTGGAATCGGAGCTCTTTTGTCCAAGCAAGTCAAGCAACAAGTAATTGCCACCAATTCTCCCAATGTCCTCGCAAAATTCGAACCGACACATGTCGTTGCGATGAGTCCGACAAGAACCGTCCGACAGCTACCGCATACTGCAGCGGCCGCCAGCAGCGTCTTCATCGCGAAATGGTGGACGCACGCACACATCGAGCCGCTGTCCGCAGCCAAAATTCTGGTCATTGAAGGTGTAACAGATCGGATGATTCTTGAATCAGTCGTAGCCACTTTCAAGATCGAATTGGATCGCAGTGGAGTGGCATTGATCGAACTAGTGGGTGCGACAAACATCGGCTGGGTGTCAGAGCTTTACGGTCCAAACGGATTTGACATACCAATTTTCGGATTGGTCGATGAAGACCATGAGGTCGAATGGGCTGCTGCTCTCGGAGTCAGTGTGGCTGACCTCGAGACAGTGGGAATTCAGGTCTGCAGGCCCGACCTGGAAGGCATGATTGTTGCGTCTTTGGGTGTTGAGAGAGTAATCGAGCTGCTTGCTAGTGGAGGCATTCCCGAGACTGACATTGAGGCCGGTTGCCGGTGTGCTCGAGCTGCAATTCTTCCTGAGACTTTGGTGGAGTGGATGGGATCCAAGAAGGTGAAGGTCTCCGTCGCTGTCGCTCTTTCAAGTTCGATTGTGAAGTCAGATTCCGAACTATTCATTCCCTTGTGCAATCTAGTGACGATGGTTACCTCGTGATTTTCAAGAGTTCGTCAATGTTGGAGTGACAATGGAATGGGACGAACATCAACTCGAGATCATCAATCTAGGGCTCGAACGGATACTGATCGTGGCGCCGGCAGGTACTGGAAAAACCGAAGTACTGGCGGCTCGCGCAGCCTCGTTGATTCAACGGCAACTTGTGCAACCTCCGAGGCAGATATTAGCGCTCACCTTTACCAACAGGGCTGTCGCCAATTTGGTTAGTCGGCTACGACGGGTCTTTGGAATCAATTACTCGGATTACGTCACTATTCATAATTTTCACGGATTCGCCGCCAGGCTGATATCAGCGCATGGAGAACTTATTGGCATAAATCCGCAAGAAATTATTTGGCCTGAAAACGGCTGGACGGAAAGCCAACTTGGACATCTTTCACGAAGTGATCGAGAAGAGGTGCTTAAGGCATTGAAGAGCGTCAAGGGTTCGCCAATTGACGACTTCGAAGTAATCTCACGACTGGAGCAATTGGGTTGTCAGGATGCAATTGATCTCGAAATAATTCGTCAACGAGAGGGCAGACTTGATCATGACGATGTTCTGAGACACGGTGAACGAATCTTGGACATCGAAAATATCTTGACTAGATATCGAGACCATTATCCAGTCTTATTTGTTGATGAGATTCAAGATTTGACACTGCCCGAACTGAGAATGGTAGGGCTCATAGGCGATCTTCCAATTACTGCAGCGGGCGATGCGACGCAATCAATCTTCAAATTTGCCGGTGCTCATCCCGATGCAGCGTTTGCGTCATTCGATCCGACCGATACGAGAATTGTCCGCTTGCGCCGCTCATATCGTTCGGCGCCCGCCATTCTGCGGGTCGTAAACGCACTCGGAAATCTCGATGGAGCAGAGCCGATCATTTGTGCCGACCCGAGCCAGTTCCGAGACGACGGTGTAGTTGCACTCTTGGAGTGTGAGGACACGGTGAGAGAAGCGCGCGCATTGATGGACATATTGAATTCTCGCGTCCTGATCGATGAGTCAGTGTCGGTCGGCATATTGAGCAGGACGGCCCGCCGATCACAAGCATTCGAGAACCTCTGCATTGAAACTAATGTTCCGTATCAATCTTGGACGCTGCCAACTCACGATCCTGATGTGGTTTCGATAGTCCGTAAACTGCGGAATACTGGTAAAGACGCAAGTGACGCCGAAAGGTTTGCGGCGGTTCGAAAAGCCTGCCTTGCCGCCGTTCCTACCGACGATTTGGACCTAGCAAATTCGATGTTCGGTGCCTTTGCTTTGCTTTATGAGCGCCTTGAAAACGGTATTGCGCTCGAGCAAGTGTTTGACGAGTGCAGAGTTAGTGGAACGATGGATCAGCCTGTTGGTCCCGGGATACATATCTTGAATGGTCACAAGGGAAAGGGACAGCAATTCGATTGGGTTGTCGTGCTCGGCGCCGAAGACGAGAATATTCCGTCGTATTTTGCAAATGACAAGGAAGCATTGGATGAAGAGAGGCGTATTTTGGGAGTGATGTCCTCAAGAGCTAAGTACGGTCTGATTTTTACGATAGTGAAAATGGAAGTGGCCGGCGGGCTTATGAGAAAACGAACTCAATCTCGTTGGTTTGAACACATTGATCCGCACCTAACTGTCAGATGGTGAGTGTCTTCGGAAACGAATATGAAATCAAGAATCCATTTCATGGGTGCTGTTGCAGCGATATTGTCTTCGGGCTCCCGGTCCAATTATCGCAATTATCTGATTCGTTATTGAGTTCACTTATCGGAAATCCTTCACTGCATAATTCCCTTTACGCGCGTTTCGGGGCCTCTTTTAGACTTGACTTCGAATTCATCCCTTGCAATCGCGACAAAATCTGCCGTGCTCGCGACTACTTTTCGTCGCGCATCATCTAAGACGCTTTGTGCCGGAAGTCCAGTCCACGTGAGATTTCTGGAGTCAAGAAGTTCGAAATATTTCTGGGAACGGACACGAAGTGTGTCAGCTACGCCCAATGCTTGATTCGATCCGTAGAGCCGTACCTTCACGCTCGCACGGATCAAGTCCTCGAAGGCAAGTCGCAAGGTCGTACCATCCATGGATGCAGGTACGTGCTGTGGAGTTGGAATCGCTTCGAAGAAGTGGCTCAGTATCTTCCACTTTGTACTTGCTACTCGTTCTACGAACGCACCGAGAAAGAGCACTAAGAGCGCCTTCTGCATTTCCGATATCGTCTCGCCAAACGCGCTTGCCACAGATTTTTGACCGCCGTGAAACTCGGATCGAAACGTAAGAACCTGGGAAGCCGCAATGAATTCTTCGTACGCTGCATGTTTAGCAATGCCCTTGCGCACCTTGTTTTGATACATAATCTGTAACTCAACGACAATCAATCCAGAAAGTGCAGCGATGAGGGCAATGACGATTGCACCCCACCACGGCACTGCGCTCGAAAGATCACCAATCACTGTTGACACCTCACAGAATGTGAAGTTACTTCATAGGTGAGACAACAAAGCACCGAATGCGAAGAGTGCTATTCCAACCAGGATTTGAATCCAAAGCGCAGGCAAACGTTCGCGTTTCAATTCTTTGCGCACAAGTTCCTCAACCGCTTTGGATTGATCAACGGTGAGTTCCGCCAAGTCTTTATTAGTCACAATGTCGCGTTGAATTTGGGCGAGTACTCTCTGACCTTCTTCGACCTCAAATTGAATCGAACCAATGGTGGTCAGCGCCTCGTCCAATGCTTCAGTTAGTCGTTTAATCTGAGCGGCTCTCTTTTCCGCGTTGCCACTCCTCAGCCCAACCCATCCAGAGAGCAAGTAGAAGCCAAATACCACCACGAAGATTCCCAGAATCAGACCCGCGGCACGCCATCCAACGATGCCGGCAGTATTGACGACACCACTTGGATCATCCGCAGTTGGTGCGACGTGGACATACTTGGTGGGTGCACTCGCTACGTCAAGAATTGATGCGGCAATACCGATCAATGCAATGACGCCGCCAACCCATCCCGCTTTCTTTGTAAATGAACGAAATAATGCTGCTAACCACGTTCTATTAGTCACGATTGACCCACCGTCTACGACAAGTCGGGCTATTTCTCATAAAGAAATGCATGGAATCGGATACCAAGGTTGTCCGATTCTGCTGGAGCTGCTGTGACTTGAAACGATATGTCTCCTTTGAGACGCCCAATAGCGTTACTTGCAGTCGCCTCCCAGGTGATCTTAATTTCGGAACCCGGGGCTCTATCGAGTACCACACAGAATTCGGGTAGAAGAGTCGAGGCTGTCGGCCGCAAATTCTTCTCTCCCAGGGAGACAAGTGCGTGGTCTGAATGATAAGAAACCGTGAACGGCTCCAAAATGATTGGAGCTTTCAAATAAGTCGAATGAAGCGACAGTCCTGCGATTTCTGAGATCAAGAATTTGCTGTGATCGGTGGGAACGCCGTACTCACGCGGAGGAGTGGGCAGGGTCTCCATGTCACCTTCATCCAAGGGCTCGAAATAAGCCCTTGCGTCTGGTGGCAATTTAATTTCAATCCTTACCCGATCAAAGGTTCTTTCCGTCAAGTTCGTCATCACCAATTGAATCCGCCCAAACGACGTGGCGACATATTCCTGCAAGAGTCGTTTTCTCGCAGAAGCTTCGACATCCACCAGGAATGAATTGACTTGGCGACGATACTCCCCAGCCGTTCGCTGTTCTGGCGTTTGAAGGCCAAGAGAACTGACGAGCGACTCCGCAAGTCGAAGGCCAGGTTGGCGCCTTCTTTCCTCATATTCTTCGAGACTTTCCAGACATTGTGACTTCAAATCGTCGAGCCATGACTCGATCAGAGGATCAAATCTCGGCAAAGTAGAGAAGGTTAATTCCTTGGACGAAATGCTTAAAGATAAGCGTTGCGACTGTTCAGCCTGATGTTGGCCCATGTAAGTTGCAGCCGCAGCAACCCCGGCAAGGACAATCTCAAAGACAGTTCCAATCACCTTTATAACACCGTGACCACGTGGGAGAACAGCAAGTGCCGTGATGCCAGCAGCCGAAACTGCTGCGACTGCGAGAGGATTTATCCGATGCTTCTCCTCGCTCCCCTTAAGACGCTTCACGCGCCGAGTTTACGGTTCGAAATGAGAATTACCGGGACCCAAATCCCGACAACCTCTCAGTCGTTCACGTCGCTCATTTTGCGTGCCATTTGTAGTCATCGACCCTTCAAAACAGGTGTCCGCCGACTTTGACGAAGTCCTCAAGATCCGTCATTCGAATACGTCGTGAGCGACCTATGTGTACTGAAGGCAAATGGCCTGAGTTAAGAAGACCGTAAAGTTTGGAGCGACTAATGGCCAAGACCTGGCATGCCTCGGTAATCGTAAGAAGAAGTTTCGTCGGAGCAAGGCAGCGATGACGAGCAATGTCGTCCAACACATACTCTCTGAATTCAATGTTCGAGTCAGACGGTGAGGAACTCATTGCCATGGCCGACGTCCTTTCGCCTCGGGTGTACTGGTGTGGTGCTGGCGATAGGAATGTTGTCGACTCTGAATTCTCCGGCGGACGCGGCAGCAACCCAACGATTCGCAATTGAGCAGATAAGTCAAGAGTTCTCGCTTCGAATCTCTAATCCCGCCGACGAAGTGTCGCTGCCCTCTACCGTCTACGTAACGGGCGCGGAACTCTCGACCACCAGCATCGTCGGAACCCGAGTTCTCGCACCGAAAGGACAGATTTACCTCACGTTCAGAGCGAGCGCCGGCCCGGTACAAATTGACTACGGGCAGGCCAATTGGGGCCATTTCTTTTCCGCGATGAGACCCTTGACGTCTTCCGCCGTCACCTTCAGGAGTGCCGCCGGCCGACGATACGTCGCACACGAAGCCAATCCGGTCAGCCAAGCGAACAACCCCAACGTCGCATCCGACGACGGTCTCCTCGACGCCACCTACTGGTTTCTTGTACCGAGCAACACCAGGATCGGAACCATTTCGATCGGTCCAGCCACCACCGAAGGAACTGAGTTCCAGAGTTTTCAAGGCCAGTCGACGACCCCGCTTCGTATTGATGGAGCCATTACGTTCAGAGTCTCGTTTCCGAGCAAACTGACGGCACCGGTCACGAGCCGTCCGAAGAGCCCGACGATGCCGCCGGCATCGCCTTACGCGCTGAATGAAATTCTTTCGATTGTCTCGTTGATTTTCTTTGGTCTGATTTTCTGGCGTATGCGACGACGAACACGTCGTCAGGTGAAGTACGTTCCGGTGTTCTACCCTCCCGCGAATACTCAACCAGCCACTTCCCCGCCACGGCAAACAGAAACCAAGCGTCCAGCTTCTTTCGACCCTCCGAAGCCAAAGTCTGATGCCGAATCCCACGAATTGCGGGTGAACGTACTCGGGTCTCTTCAAATCGAGCCATCGACCAAAGGAGCAGCTGATCCCATCCGTTCGATCATCGCCTACCTGGCCCTCCATGACGATCGACCTCAGTCGGCTGACGAGATTCAAAACGCACTGTGGCCCGAGTCGATGAAAGTCTCCTCCGTTGCCCAGAAGACGTTTCTCAACTACGTCTCTCGTGCGCGTCAAACGGTTGGGTCTCAGTATTTGCCGGAAGCGAACGGGCGCGCCGGCTATGAATTGGTCAACACGATTTCGGACTGGCGAGAGTTCCGCACTTTCGCGAAAAGTGCCAACGCCTCCACTAGAGAACAGTCCATTGAACTTCGTCGAAACGCTCTCCAGTTGGTGCGAGGTGTCCCCTTCGACGGAGAATCGAGCACGTTCTTCGAATGGGCCGTCAATCAGAAGTACGTCACGAGAATGATCGAAACTGTCACGACGACAGCTCATCAACTCCAGGCTGATCTCGTGATGGTCGACGACCTCGACGGAGCCATGTGGGCAATCAAACAGGCCATGCTGCTCGCTCCGACCGAGATGCCGCTCTGGCGTGACCTCGTTGACATCTGCGATGCACGAGGTGACCAAACACTTTTGACGCGTTTCTGGCAAGATGCCGAGCATGCACTGTGGCCAGCCGCCATCAAAGAACTCCAAATGCGACTCATCGGCTAACAGGGGCATCACGACTCCCCCTCTTCTCGAAGTAACTCTCGAATCACCGTTTCGGCTCGATTTCGGCGACGCTTCACCGTTTGATAATTGGCGCTTTGAGCATTGGAGACTTCTGCCAAAGTGATGCCCTCAATTCTCGTCATTCGAATGAGATCGGCGTCCTGCGACGAAGTGGTCCCAGAGCTGACGAATCGTTCTAAGAGGTCCGAATCGCCTACGTAGTGAGTCATATCCTCGAAGTCGTCACCGAACTGCCAAGGGACTTCTGGCGCACTTTGACGATCTTGACGTCTCAGCGTCCTTCGGACAGATCGATATGTGCGGTCGAGCAATACGCCGACGGACTCGGCGCCGTCAAAGATCGCAAGTTCAACCAGTAGGTCGACGAGAATCTCAGGTACGACGTCTGGATCCGAACTTTGTCGCCCGATGGAAAATGCCAACTCCCGAAGTGCTCGCCTGAGGGCAACCAACAAGGTCAGTGTCGTGTCCTGGTCCCTAAACGACAGGGTGACGAGACGCTCAAGGACAGGACTCGGAGTTGGTTCGATCCTCGGATTCCACTCCAATCCTTGGGCGACCTCGAATAGTGAATTTGCTCCGGGAACAGTAACGTTTGCGGCCTCGAGTCGAGAAAATAGAGCACGTCCTCGAGACGTCTTTGAGAGGACGTTGAGATCGACGACGAGTCGGTGGATGGGGTCTGGGTAGGTGGTCATGACTTCACTCAGCCAGAGTGAAGTCCTCCGACTATTCCCGAGTGATCCCACAATCCACTCCGGAACAGGGCTTTCGTAGGTCATAGTGACTCCCCTTGGGATATCCCATGGGAGATCACACGCTGTTCTCTGGCCACTTTGCGCACTTCGGTGCGAGCCCGATGCAGCAACTCGGCCACCTCACTAGCTCGAGGGTCGTCGTAGCCGCGCCCGTCGTAGACGAATGTTCCAGCCACGGGATCGGACTCGTTGAACTGCGCCATGTGCTCTCGGCGACTCCCCCGAAGTTCCTTGAATGTCGTCGAAAAGTTTCGAGATTTCGTGATGAGTTGACCGGTAAAGCCGAAGGCGTGGGCGTGGTCGCGCATTTTGAGAGGTTCTAATTCTGGCCGAGCA
>Ga0182013_10004865_pt1 | contig 15924 bp, 16 predicted proteins | sample 612S2MmetaG_FD_120487 | JGI IMG/M metagenome (GOLD analysis project Ga0182013, IMG submission 120487) | Permafrost microbial communities from Stordalen Mire, Sweden - 612S2M metaG | ecosystem: Environmental > Terrestrial > Soil > Wetlands > Permafrost | place: Sweden: Stordalen | collected...
CGCCCTGATCAGCCAGTAATACGATCTTGGCGCGTTGCACGAGTCGCAGCGGTTGCCGTGGTGACCGCGCGATGGTTCGAAGCCTCTTACGTTCTTCGTCGTTTAGTTTAATTGCAGGAGCGACGCGCATGCGTAGAGCATACACTAGATCTTTATATTCGTCAATCCGTATGACGAGCTACACTAGTGTCCTGAGTCAACGAGCGTTTTCCAGAGGCTAACTGTCTGTCGGCCTCAAGATATCCGTCTGGACGCGTCGCGTCAGCATGCGTCCGAAGCGAGTACGATCGCCACATAGCTTGTGTCAACGCGAAAGTAAGCGACGGCTCCGGCGGATGAAGCTTCACGGCCGATCGTTTCCCAAGTAGCGGCGAAGTTCACCGGTGTGGACATGTCGGTCGAAGGTGGAAGCACCGCCGCCTTGACTCCTCCGGCGATGACGTTGGCAACTTCTCGAACCGTGTCCAGCGCCGTCTCGTCGCTGATTTCTTCGGGGGCCAGCCGCCACAATGCAGCGGCGATCGTTCGAGCGAGCACCGCCGACATGCACACGGCGAGTTTGCCTTCCCACGCACCCCATAAGCGCACCTCGGCCGCGAGCGCGGCATCGTCGTCGGCATTCGCCGGCAACGATTCGAGCGGTCTCGCCCGAAGCGGCACCACCGTCGCGATGTTCTCGGAGTATTCGGCGATGAGTTCGCCGCAGCAGGATTTGAACGTGCGATCGATCATGCGCTGCGCCGCCGATAGTACGCCGTCCGGCCGAACGGAATCCGCTCGAACGAGTCGTCGATGTCGAGCGTCGTCTCGGCTGCCCCCATGAACAGAAAGCCGTCGGGCTGCACGACTTTGCGCATCTTCTCAAAAATCTTCCGCCGCGTCTCGATGTCGAAATAGATCAGGACGTTGCGCAGAAAGAGAACGTCGACGGGGGGTAACGCCGGCCAGGCGCCAATGAGGTTGAGCGGTCGAAAGTCGACCATAGTGCGGATCTCCTGCTTTAAACCCCAGCGCAATCCGTTCTGGGAGAAAAATTTCGCGAGCAACGGAGCGGGCAACCCGCGGCTGACTTCCATTTGCGTGTATGTCCCGGCCCGCGCGCGTTCCAAGATCGCTTCCGACAGGTCGGTGGCGACAATCGGCGTGGCCCAGCCTGCCAGCGCGGGGTTCTCTCGCAGCGACAACGCTAAGCTGTACGGCTCCTGCCCGCTCGAGCAGGCGGCGCTCCAAAAGCTGATGCGCTTGCTCCGGCGGCGTTCCATGAGCTCAGGCAGAACGCACTTCTTGAGCGCCTCGAACGGCTGAAAATCCCGGAAGAACCACGTTTCGTTGTTCGTCATCGAATCGACGACCAGCCGGTGCAGCACGCCGAAGCTTTGGCGTTCCAGCGTCAACAGGAGCTCGCCGACCGATGAATAGCCTTCGCGCTCGACGATGTGCCCCAACCGGCTTTCGGCGAGGTAGTCTTTGTCGGCGTCGATGACGATGGCGGAGTAGTCGCGGACGATCTTTCGAAGGTACTCGAACTCGTGTGCGCCGATACTCACCGTGCGGCTCCGATCCCGCGAAGCGTGCGCGACAGTTCGCCGCGCGAGCCCGCGACGGTCGCGACGACCTCGCGGCCGATCGCCCCCAGCGGTAAGACTTGCTCCGCGAGATTCGACCGGGCGACGATTCCCGGCATTCCCCAAACGACCGACGTCGCCATATCCTGAGCGAAGACGCGGGAGCCCCTGCGGACCAATTCCTGGGATCCAGCCAGACCGTCCTGCCCCATACCGGTCAGCACCACCGCGAGCGCCCGATCACCATAGATTTCCGCGACCGAACGGAACAGAACGTCCACCGATGGGCGGCACGAATTCACTTCGGGTTCTTGGTTCGTCGCCAGCACGACGCCCGCGCCGCCGCGCCTGACGATGGTGTGAAAGCCGCCGCGCGCGATCCACGCGCAGCCGGCCGCGAGGGATTCCCCATCTTGCACTTCGGCCACCTTGAGTTCGGTTAGCGCATTGAGGCGTTGCGCGAGGAAGGTCGTGAAGACTGGAGGCATGTGCTGGGCGATCACCACCGGCACCCGGAAGGTCCCGGGAATCTGGGCGAGCACGGCGGCGAGTGCGTCCGGGCCGCCGGTTGAACTCCCGATCGCCACGATTTCGATCGGACGCAATTCGCTCGGCGGCACCAGCGGACGCGGCCGGGGCTTGATTTCGGGCTCGACAGCGGCAGCCACCGTCAAAACCGGCGCGCACAGCGCCCTGATCTTCGGCAGCAGCGCACTGGCGATCGCGGCCACCGCCCCGGCCACGCCGCCCGGCCCGGACGGCTTCGTCACGTAGTCGCTCGCGCCGCGCATGAGCGCCGTGATCGTCGCATCAGCTCCCTGCACGGAAAGCGAACTGAACATGATGACCGGCAACTCGCGATGCAGCTTGCGAATCTCGACGAGCGTCGCGAGCCCGTCGAGCTCCGGCATTTCGATGTCCAGCACGACGAGGTCCGGCGTGGATTCGCCGAGCATGGCGAGCGCGATCCGTCCGTTGGGCGCGGCTCCTGCCAGTGACAATAACGGGTCGGCCTCGATCGCATCGCGCAGCAATCTGCGCATCAACGAGGAGTCGTCGACGACGAGGATGCGGGCCTGCGGCATGCCACGCACTCCTAGAAGCCCAACATCTCGAGCTTCTCGAGGAGAATTTCGGGGCTGACCGGCTTCATGATATATTCGTTCGCACCGGCGGCGAGCGCCGCTGCAATGTGCTTGATGTCGATCTGGGCCGTCACCATGACGATCGGCATGTCATCGAATTCCGCCCGGCACCGAAGATTTTCAAGCAACTCGAAGCCGTCCATGAGGGGCATGTTCCAATCGACGAGCGCTATGTCCGGGCGCTCGATTTCGGCGAGGAGCTTGAGACATTCGACGCCGTCATGGGCCTCGGAAACCTCGAAGCCCGACCCGATCAACGTCGTTCGTAAGAATGCCCGCATCGTGGATGAATCGTCGACAACTAGTGCACGCATGAGCTTTCCGGGCCATTCCCATTTCCGCGCTCGCGCGCTTATTCGCCGGACGTGCGCGCCGTGGGCGCGCCGCCATACCTCGCGGCGCCGCGAGAGCCGTGCCCTGCCGGGCCCGGCTCCGTGCGGCGGTCCGCTCGCACCGTCAGTACTTGAACTGTCCGATCAGGTCCCCGAGTTCAGAAGCCATCCGCTTGAGATTTTGCGCCGACTGCTGTGTGTCGAGCGCGCCCTTCGTGGTCGACTTGGCGGCCTCGGCTACGCCGCCGACGATTCCAACGATCTCGTTGCTCCCGGTCGCAGCCTGGGCGAGGTTACGGCTCATCTCGTTCGTCGTGACGCTCTGCTCCTCGACGGCGCTCGCGACCGTGGTTTGGATGTCGTTGATCTGACCGATGATCGCCGCAATGTGCCCGATCGCCGAAACGGCATTGCCGGTGTCGGTCTGGATCGCCTTGATCCTGCGGCTGATGTCTTCGGTCGCCTTGGCAGTCTCTTTTGCCAGCTCCTTGACCTCGTTCGCGACGACCGCGAATCCCTTGCCCGCTTCGCCGGCGCGAGCGGCCTCGATTGTCGCGTTCAACGCCAGCAAGTTCGTCTGCTGTGCGATCGAGGTGATGACCTTGACCACTTCGCCGATCTCGGCGCTGCTCACGCCGAGTTTGCTGATCGTATTGTTCGTTTCGTCGGCCGACTTGACGGCGACCGTCGCGACGCGAGCGGCGTCCGCCGTATTCTTCGCGATCTCCTTGATGCTCGATTCCATCTCGCCAGCACCCGAGGCCACCGTCTGCACGTTGGCCGAGACGCTTTGCGAGGAGGTGCTCACGACATGCGCCTGCCGCTCGGTTTCGTCCGCGCTCGCCTTCATCGTTTGACTCACCGAATTGAGATAATCGGCTGCGCCTAAGAGGTCCGCCGAGCTCTTCCCAATGAGCTGCATCGCTGCGCGCACGTTGTGCGCGAGCGAATTTACGGCCGTCGCAACCTTCGCGAAGTCGCCCTTATAGTCGTTGCGCGCTTCGACCGTCAGGTCGCCGTTGGCGAGATCGTCGAGGTTGACTGCGAAGTCTTTGAGCGGCGTCGCGACGGCGTCGAGCGTCGAGTTCACGCCTTCGATGATCTTGCGGAACTCGCCGCCGTGGCGGCTCGAATCGGCACGTTCCTCGAGCTTGCCGGCTGTGGCGGAGTTCACCAGGCCCGTCGCGTCCTGCGTCAAGGCTCCGATCGCGCGTACGACGTCCTGCATGCTCTCATTGATCTTGGTGAACTGCGCTTTCACGTCGGTCGTGTATTGGTCACTTTGGGCGGTCACCAGATTGATGGCGAGATCGCCTTGCGCCAGCTGCACGAGATTGGATGCAACCCGTTCGACTTCCGTGCTCGTGTAGTCCTTGACGCGAATGATCGAGGTCAAATCTTGAACGACCTCGACCCAGCCGATGTGCTCGCCCTTGTGATTGAGGATTTTCGACGTATCCTGTTTGCAGTCGGTGCCGTGCCAGTCGAAGTAGCTGTCGGTCAGGCCTTGATCCATGAGCCGCCGGATGCCGCATCCGGACGTGTTGCAGATGTTGGCCGCGGCGGTCGAGCAGGGCCGGCCGACGGCGTCGTCGCGATCCCGCACGATGCGTAAATCGACCATCAGTTTCTCGAATGCCTTATTGAGCAAGACCCACTTCATGTCCATGTCGATGACGTGGATCGGGAAGGGCACGGCGTCGATAATCGCTTTGAACCAATCGATCTTGTCGCTCGCGACGACGAAGGCCTCATTGAGCTTTTCGAGAGCCTGACGACGCACGCCCGTGAATCCACTGACATCGATCGTGTTACCGAACTCGCCGCGCTTTGCACGCTCCGAAATTTCGGTAGCTTGCTTGAGAAACTCGGCGTTCGGGTGTCCGATCGTATTCACGAACTGATGCAAATCGTTAGCGAAATCGCGGTCAATGGCCGGCAGGTTGTCAAAATCTGCGTCCTCGTCCCAGTTGCCATCGCGCCATTGGTCCAGCAAATTGCTCAGCTCGGACCGAAGGCTCGCCGCAGGCTTCGGTGCGCGCTTCGGAGCGTGCTTCGATGCGGGCTTCGGAGCGGGCTTCGGAGCGGACTTCGGAGCGGACTTCGGAGCGGGCTTCTTCGTGTTGGCGTCGTCTGTGGGCTCTTTGGGGGCTAGGACTTGCACGGCCATCGTCTTGCTATTCCTTCTCATTCGGTGAATTCTCGAATGTGGGCTTGGTACTGACAACTTGATTGACGTCGAGCAGCAGCAACAGCCGCCCGTCGAGTTTGTGGACGCCGCGAATCATGTCGCGCGCGATGCCTCTGAGGGTACGGGGCGGGGGCTCGAACGTATCGGCGTCCACCTCAACGACGTCTCCGATGTCGTCGACGAGCAGACTTTCGATGCCGCCGTCCGAGCGAACGAGGACGTTGATTGGGAGCCGCCCCTCGGGCCGCGGCGGAAACCCCAGGCGCTCGCGCAGATCGATGGTGATCACGATCTGACCGCGCAGGCTCAGGAGCCCACCGATCGTTTTGGGCGCGAGGGGGACGCGCGTCATCTGTTGGTAGCGGATAATCTCTTGAACCCGAGCGACTTCGATGCCGAAGAATTGGTCATCAAGGAAGAATGTGCAGAGTTTCGTACTCGTCGTCGTCATGCCGCCACCGGAGATAGTTGGGGCGCAACCTCCCACGCCGCGAGCAGCGCATTGACGTCGAGCAGATCGGCGACGCGATCCTGAATGACGGCGCAGCCGGCTACACCATGCTCGACGTGCCGCGTGTCGAGGAGCGATTGTCCTTGGACGATGTCGAGGATCTCGTCCACGACGAGGCCGACGTCGCGCCCCGATTTGGGATAGACGATGACTTGAAGCGATCTCGGATCGGCACTCGCCGATTCGATGCCGAGCGCGGTTGCGATCCGCACCAACGGCATGATCTGGCCGCGATACTGAACCACCTCATGATGCCCCGAACGTTCAACTTTCTTGACATCGATTTTTTCGAGTCGCGAGATACCGGACATCGGCAGAGCCAGCTGACCGTCCGTTCCGACCCGGAACAGCAGCCAGCTTTCGACAACTTCGTTCACCGCCGCGAGCGGGCCGAAATCGCGGGCCACGGCCGAGCGGCTTTCTTCATCGGCGGTGGACCCGGCGCGTTTCGCCAGGCCCCAAGCATCGAGGATCAATGCCACATGGCCGCTGCCCAGAATCGTCGCACCCGAGAAGCACGGGTGGCCTTTGAGCTGAGGTCCAAGCGGCTTGACCACGATCTCTTCGGTATCGTAGATTTCTTCGACGACAACCCCGAACTGATCGCCGTCGACCTGCAGCACGACGATCGAAAGCGAACCTTCGGACCTCGACCCTAAATCGAGCTCCGCGTTCAGCTCCACGAGCGGCAGCAGATTGCCCCGCCGCCGATAGACGGGAAAGCCGTGGATCCGTTCGATCTCGCGGCTAGCTGCTTCCGCTTCGAGCCGCACGAGCTCGATCAAGTTTGCTTGCGGGATTGCAAATTGCTCGCCTCCGCTCGCGACGATGAGCGCCGGCACGATCGCCAGCGTCAACGGGAGCTTGATGTTCAGGGACGTGCCCTTGCCGGGCTCGCTGCGGACCGCGATCGTCCCGCCGATTTTCTCGATGTTGGTTTTGACGACGTCCATGCCGACGCCGCGGCCCGAAACGTTGGTCACCGCTCGGGCGGTGGAAAGCCCGGGCAGGAAGATCAGGTTCAATGCCTCTTGATCGGACAGGCTCGCGGCTTGAGCGGCGTTGATGAATCCCTGCTCGACGGCTTTTTGCTTGACGCGCTGGAACGCGATCCCTTCGCCGTCGTCGCGAATCTCGATATTGACTTGGCCGCCTTCATGATAGGCCCGCAACGAGATCGTTCCCGTCTCGGGCTTGCCGCGTTTGATGCGCATCGCGGGCGTCTCGATGCCGTGGTCCACCGAGTTCCGCAACAGGTGGAGCAGCGGATCGTTGATCGCTTCGAGGATGGTCTTGTCGAGTTCGGTTTCCGCTCCCGACATTTCGATCTTGACCTTCTTGCCGCCGCAGCCGGCAGCGAGGTCGCGGACCAATCGAGGCGCCTTCTTCCAAAGCATCGCGATCGGCTGCATGCGCGTCTTGGTGATGCCCTCTTGCAGGTTGCTGGTCAGGAACTTGAGTTTCTGGGCCGTGCGCAGAAACGTCGGCTCGTCCACCTTCGAGGTCAACTGCAAGATCTGATTACGGGTGAGTACGAGTTCGCCGACGAGGTCCATCAGGTTGTCGAGCAGGTTGACATCGACCCGAATCGTCGACTTCGCCGCCGCGAGGCTGCTCGACGAATTTTCCTCTTGGTCGGGCTCCGAAACGGCGACGCCGCTGCCGACCGGTTGCTGAGGCCTGGACGCCTCGTCCGTCGACGAGGTCGCCACCAGTTCCAACGCCTGTTCGACGGTGCTCGCGGCCTCAGCAACCTCTAAGGCCGCCTCGATCACGCTCGTTACGTCAGACGCATCCACCAACGGTTCGGCCGCGTCGCGCAAAGGTTCTTCGAGGTCCAAGAGGCTGGCCACGCAGCCCGCGCCTGCTCCCGCGGGAGTCGCTACCACCGCTTGAGATCGCTTTCGAGTCGCGTTCCGGCCGGCTTGTTTCGAGCCCTCAGCAAGATTCGCGTACATTGTCAAGTGATCGATGACGGCCTGCGTTCGCGTCGGACCCTCGGCTCCCGTTGTCTCGATCGACGTCAACATGCAGCGTATCGCGTCGTTCATGGCAAGCAACCACGTCGCGATTTCCGTATCCATGCGCACGCGGCCGTCGCGCATGACCGAAAGAAGATTTTCCCCGGCATGGCTGAGCCGTTCGATGTTCTTGAAACCCAGCGTGCCGCCGCTGCCCTTAATCGTGTGGATCGCTCGGAAGATCGTCGAGAGCAGCTCCTTCGAATCGGGCATCTTCTCCAATTCAACCAAGATGCTGTCCATCTCGTCGACTTGGTCGTTGCTCTCAATGAGGAATTCTCGCGTGATCTCTTGCATTTCGTCCATTAAGCCGATCCTTTACGCTTCGAACCCGCAGCAACAGCAAAAGGCCGTGCTCGTCATGACGATTGATCGACAAACGAACGACGGTTCTTTAGTCCCGGCAAGACTCCGCAACGTAACGCGCGGTTGTCCCGGCGCGTTGATTCTCGCGCGGAGCGTTACGCGCGCTGATAGCGACCGCGGCGTTGATCCCGATCATCGCTGCGGCGCGACGAAGTGCCCGTGGTGCGCGGCGCCCTGCCGCTATGCTCCAGGTCACTTCACGGTAAGAGCTCAACGTAGCGTCCCCCGCACGCACCGTCCGCGGGCCGATTGCCAATCCATTATCTTTTTGACGGCGTTCGTTTGCTGCTAGCTCGAAGCTTTACACCCGCGACATACTTGCCGCGAGGGGCACGCTTGTAGCTGGGCGCCTTGTCGGTCACCAAAAGACCACCTGTCAAAAGCCCCGATGGTCCCTTGCAACCGAAGGATTCAGAGTCCGACTCTGCGTTCGCGGTCAGTGAACAACGGGTGAGGGCCGCACGTGAGCCTCGGCGCCGGAGCTGGCTGCGCGCGAGGATCAGCCGTACCACGAGCGTGAACGCATTTGCGAATCGCCCACGTTTAAGGAACGTCGCGTAACTGATCTCGGAGGACTCCTCATTGGGGCACACCTCAATCACGACACGCCGGCCGAGAGGTCGACGCGCCTCGAACCTCTGTTCAGACTCAGCAAGCTCAGCAGCTAAATTTACGAGTCAAGATCACCGAAGGTCTTAGGGGAACTTTGTAACGCAAGCGACCGCCAGGCGGGGTGAGGAAGACAGACAACAATGGCCGGTAAGAGAGTACTCGTCGTCGATGACGCAGTCGTAATGCGCATGATGATCAAGAATACTTTAAGCAAAAGCGGTTACGAGATCGTCGGCGAGGCGGAGACCGGTCTTTTGGCCGTGGAAAAATACAGGGAGTTGCAACCCGACATCGTGACGATGGACGTGGTCATGCCGGACATGGACGGGATTGCTGCGGTCAAAGCCATCGTGGCCGAGTTTCCTGATGCCAATATTGTGATGTGCTCCTCGATGGGCCAGCAGAAGCTCGTCATCGAGGCCATCCAGGCTGGCGCGAAATCGTTCATCACCAAGCCCTTCCAATCGCCAAAGATCGTAGAAACCATCAACCGGATCTTAGCCTAACATGACTACGCTGCATTTGAGCTCCGTGCAGATCGAGGCGATGAAGGAGGTCGCGAACATCGGCGCCGGACACGCAGCAACGGCGCTCTCTGAAATGCTTGACGAGCCGATACACATCGGCATCCCCAGCGTTGAGATCCTGACCCTAGCGTATCTTGGGGAGCGCGTAAGCCTTCGCGGGCACCTCGTCAACGCCGTGCACATACAGGTTCTGGGGGAAGCGCCCTGCCGGATTGTCGTACTCTTCGAGAAAGCACAGGCACTGGGCTTCGTGAGCATTTTCATGGGCTTGACGGCTGACACGGAGAGCATACCCGTCCCCATAATCGAGTCGACGATCAAGGAGGTCGCCAACATCATCGGCGGCTCGTACCTAACGGCATTGACGGAACTGACCGGTATCGTCCTCGTCGGATCGGTACCATCCTTCTTGAGCGGAACAACCAAGAATGCGTTTCTTGAGTTGCGAGACGTTCCGGGTGACCAGGAAGTACTCTACGTCCAGACCAGTTTTGAAAAAGGCGGATCGTTGATCTGGGGCGAGTTCATCCTGATCCCCGAGAATAAGTCCATCGATGCGCTTCTCTCGGTGTTCGGTCTCTGAGGCGCTCTGACAACTTTTTTCGTCGTGTTCGCGCGACCTCATCCGGTGTCAGACTCTGCGAGAGACTTGCGCGGTCGCCCTGCGTTACAATCCAGTCGCCATTGCTCGATGCAACGGCGAGCTTCACGCAGCGAATCGCGAGCACTGCCGTTTAGGCATTCGTCGCGAAACGACGCGTTGAAGCTCTCAACGACGGCATCTTGCGTTTGTTTGCCTGCCTCGATCTAGTGCACCTCATACTGCATCTGCCTGAGTTCCTGCAGTTCGTCCATGAAGCCCTGGCCTTTAGAGGGAAACGCCCAGCGGCGTCAACCAACGAAATCCTCAGACAGGCCGCGGTTCTTTAGCGGTTGGACGCTTTCGGAAGAGAGCTTCAGGAATGTGTGTGGGCAGCCCGAAAGCCCCCCTCTGCTAGCGTTTCATGATCGTTAGGAAACCAAGAGGGATGGGCTTTGGGAAGAGTAGGTCACATGGCATTCTGTGTGTCCAAGTCTGACCGGGGGGAACGAATGCATGCCAACGAATGATCCGAAGCGGTTGGAACAGCGCCGTCACCCACGCGCCAGCATGGACCTGGCCATCGGATATCAGGCGAACGGAAGCGATCACGACGGACGCCTGCGAAACGTCGGGAGAGGCGGCGTGTCGCTGGCTTCTGACAAAAGACACGACGACGGAACCGTGATTTCATTACAGTTCGCCACGCCGTCGGGGTGGGTAATTGCCGCGGAAGGGCGCGTCGTCTTCGTCTCATGGAACACGCCAAGCCAAGAGTACCATCACGGTATCGCTTTCCACGCAATCAACGAGGCCGACCAGCGCGCGATCGATGAGTTCGTCATCGCCCGATCCTAGCGGGCTGCGCTGCGCGCAACCCGTCGCGTTTCGGCTGCGCCGAAGCCGCCCGTCGCAGTATACTGCCGCAGGCTCAGTATTCATGGTTCGCCGCAACGAAATACGCTCGGAACGCTGTTGCGATCACTCCACGAGCTGCCGGGAGCCACGTTCCTCAACTATTTCGCTCTCCGTTGACGGCTTGGTGCCTTGCGGCGCTTCCGCCCCAACTGGAGTCTTGGCTGGGCAGTCTCAGCCGCGACCGCGGGTTGCGTTCCGTTACCCGTAGCCAAGCGGAATCGCTCCTCGAGGATGGCGCGTACGTTCCGGTACGGAGTGAAGCAGCCGATTTCGCGATCGGTCCTTCGCTCGAGCAGGTTTTCCGCCGCGAGCACATCGACATCGTAGACCGCCTTGCACTCGGGCTCACCGTCGATCGTTTCCACTTCGATATCAGCGCCGACCTCGACACCGCAATCCTCGGCGGCCGCGCCGCCGAGGGAAACGCGAACTTCGAGAAAGTCACCGTCGCGGCGCTCGTCACGACTGGCGCCGGCGACGCCGAACCGCGCGCGCTGCAAATCGAAACCGAACGCCGCCGCCCGATCGATCAACTCTTCGCCCGCAGCGGCGTGGATATCCAAACGACCTGGACGCGCGCCGACTAGCGGAGACTCGGTTCACACGCGCTTAATCGTCGTAGTGCTTTGACCGCTCGACTGAGCGCGCGGCCGCGAACGCCGCCACGGACACCACCGTCGCGACGAGACTCGCCGACCACGCTTGCGCGGTGAGCAGTTGGCTTTGCGCGTCCGCGAGCATATTGCCGAGGCCGGTCTGACCCATGAGATACTCGGCGACGAGCGCGGCGAGCACGCTATTGGCGGCGGCGATGCGCAGCGCGGTCAGCACGTTCGGCACCGCCGACGGCAGCGCGAGCAACGTTAGGCGCTGCCAGCGCGATGCACCGAGTACGCCGAACAGTTCCGCCGCGCCGGGCGGCGTTCGCCGCAGGCCGGCTCCGACCAACACGAACGTCGGCAGGAAGGTGATTGCCGCCGCGGATGCCACGACGGTCGGCTCGCCATAACCGAGCAGACGGGCCAGAACCGGCAGCAATGCGACGATCGGCGTCGACTGCACAAGCAGTGCCGGCAGCGTCAATACGACATCGCCCACCGGCGTCAACCATGCGCCGGCGGCGGCGGCAATCGCGACGCCCATGCCGATCGTCAAACCGGCGGCAGCGACGGCGGCGGTCGCGACGGTGGCCTGCGCGTAGCGCATCGGATGGGTAACCAGCTCGACCGCCACCGCAGCCGGGCTTGGCGCGATGACCGGCGACACGTGCGCAGCCGCGATCCACGTCTGCCAGAGAACGAGGAGCGCAAGCGCCGGCCAACCGACCCCCAGCAGCCGCAAGCCCCAGCTCAACGCAGCGCGCGCTCCGCGGCCGCGCGAACGAGTCCGAGGCTTCCGTAAAGGGCAAGCGAGAGGGCTGTGCCGGTCAAGGCGACCAGCCACAATTGGGTCATGGCATAGTTCTGCATCGCTGCGATCAGCATGGGTCCCAAACCGTGCTCTGCGGCAAACCACTCACCAATGATCGCGCCGACGACTGACGCGGGAGCGGCCGAGCGGGCCGCATCGAGCACGTGCGCCGCGGCCCAGGGCACGTCCAGCCGCGCGAACGTCGCCCAGCGCGATGCGCCGAGCACCGCGAAGAGGTCACGCGCATCTTCCCGCACGGAGGCGAAGCCCGCCGCCGTCCCAACGAAGACGACGAAGGCCGACGCCAATGCGGCAACCACGATTGGGGTCGCATCGCGCGGAAGCGTCAGGACGGCAACGCCGGCGACCGCGATGATCGGGATGCCGTTGACGATGCTGGCCAGCGCGAAGATGCCGGGTGCCGCGGCGGGCACGAGTCGACCCACGACCGCCAATGCCACGCCGGCGGTGCATCCGAACGCCAGACCGAGCAGCGCTTCCGCCCCGGTGTAGCGGAGCCCATCGACCAACAGCTCGAGTGAAGTCAGGGAACGGCTCCGGCGTCGAGCACGGCGGCAATACCGTCGGCGACCGCATGGAACGCCGGCGAGTTGAGCAGTCCGCGCTCGCGCGGATATGGGAACGGCACGCGAATGTCGGCCACGACGCGACCGGGCCGCGGCGAGAGCACCAGGACCCGATCGGCCAGAAAGACCGCTTCTTCGATCGCGTGCGTGATCAGGAGGGTCGTCGTGCGCTGCGCCCACCAGATCCGTTGCAGCTCGATGTTGAGCGAGCGCCGTGTCACCGCATCAAGCGCGCCGAACGGCTCGTCCAGCAGCAGCACCTCCGGTCGCATCACGAGGGCGCGGGCGATCGCGACGCGTTGTCGCATGCCGCCCGAGAGCTCGCGCGGGCGCGCATGCGCGAACTCGGCGAGGCCGACGAGCGCGATCAGTTCCTCAACCCGCGCGCGGTCGACCGGGCGCCGCGCGAGTCGAAACGGCAGCGCCACGTTGTCCCGCACGTTGGCCCACGGGAGCAGCGCATGGTCCTGAAACGCGACGCCCAGCTGATGTCGCTCGACGAGTATGCGCGGCGCGGCGCCGCCGACAAGAACCGTACCGGCGGTGGGCGCGACGAGTCCCGCGATGGTACGCAACAGGGTCGACTTGCCGCAGCCCGAGGGTCCGACCACCGCCAGAAACGCACCCGCGCCGATCTCCGCATCGATGCCCTCGAGTGCGACGACGCGCCGGGCGCGTGAAGCCGGATATGCGACGCTGAGGCCACGCAACGAGATGTCGACCGATACCATAGCGAACGCCGACTGTTATGCGGCGCGGTCGCGGCGTACCTCGTCGAGCAGCGTGAGATCGAAAAGGTCACCGCTATCCGGCAAATCGGCGCGTCCGCCGGCGCGAAGGGTCGCGTAGGCGCGTTCGACGCCGCGCCGCGATACGGACAAGATCCCGTCTCGCGGGGCGGGTCTGTGCGGCGGTGATGTACGCGAGCTGCGCGCGATTTTGTTTTCGTTGCTGCGCCGGATCTAGCCGCAGCGAAGCTGGGGCGAAGCGCAGCGTCGCCGCCGTGCCGGCATCGGGGCGTCGACGTCCGCTGGCCACCCGATGTAGATGGTCACACCGTGCGGGCCGGCCACCTGGCTCGCACCGCCCCGACACCGATTGTCGAAGATGCGGTGCAGTGACGCCTGCGTCGCGTAGTCCGCCCGGGCGAACGGGAGCGTTACGACGATGCGCGTGCGCGTCTGTGCCGGCGTGCCGTAGGCGCCGCCGAGGATCTCGCCGCGCGCTTCACGCTGATCCAGATCGATGCGCAGCGCCCTGCACGAGTGGCTCCGGCCCGAATCCGACCGGCACCGCAGTGTAGCGCAGCGGCAGCCCCTTGACCGTCAGAACACCATCGATGTATTCCCGCGCGCCGGAGGGGAAACCGACGCGTTTGTCGAGTAAATCCGCGGCCTTCCGCACCGGCGCGCGCGGCAGCGAGAGGATCCCGCCGATGCCGTGCTGGTAGACCGCGCCGAGCACAACCAAGTCCGCCCCCGCGCGATCGCATCCGTGACTTTCTCGGTGTCGTTGAAGCCGATATCGGCGCGACCTGCGACGACGACCGCCTCGACGCTCGGCAAGTTCGGTCCGCCGGCCAAAAACGTCGGCGTAACCCCTGCGTCGCGGTAATACCCGCACCCATCGGCAACTCCAGGTCTCGGCACTCTTAACTACGGATGCCCGCTTTACGCGCGATAGGATTTTCTTTCGGGGGCAGCTTCGGATTACTGAGGGGGCGTGACTTGTTCCCGCTTGCAGCGTAATCTGGTCCAGCAGTTCAATGCGCGTTGAATGGCGAGCAGCTTTCGCCTTTCCCGCGCCAAATGTCTCGCGGACCGTTGCAAGTCGAACAGTGCACAGTGATTTGTAGGGACCTCCCAGCCTCCAGGGATCAAGCGGGCCTACAACATTTCGCGCTAATCTTGTAGGCATGTACTCTGATCGCATGTTACACACGTATGTCACGTTTCGCTGTGTATGCCGATTTTGAACCCGATCGGTACTCATGATCTAACCTGCGGAATTCCGCGTCCGGCTCTGGGTCCCTTACTCCTAGTAGGACAAAATGCCTAATACGCACGCACGCTATTGACAATGGAATTGTGTGCGCATATCTAAATGAATAAGTAACAGAAGCGCTGCGTCTTACGGGTACGTTTATGTTTCAGAAAGTGAACAACAAGTCAGCCGCGCCCCACACCTTACGGTTCGGGCAACCGGCTCGGTAAAGGCCGCGAGCTGATAGATTTAGATCTGGTCCCAAAATAGCAATACGCGCACTAACCAAGTGATTGAGGTCTTTAGCCCTATATATGTGGCTCTTCGGGCTTTTAAGTGGATTTGGGCATGAGATCGAGGCCTCCGCAGTGGAAATATATCGCGCTTACGAAGTTTCCCTTATTACGGAAGCCGCGCGCCGTGTATTTGACCCATTGAATGCGTGAGTTTATCGACTCGCTGATCGCATTCGTAACCGGATGTCGGAGATACGTGATGATGTTCTCAAACCGGCGCTTGAGCATTTTTGCCACGGATATCATCGGCTTGAGTCGACTGTGCGTTGCCCAGTTGTACCATGAACGAAAATGCCGACGCGCGGAGGCTTCGTAAGTATAGTCGAAGAGATGCATAGCACTCTCTTTCAAAGCCCATGCGCGTGCCGTCTTTAAATCGCTCGTTCTTAGGGCAGTAAACTGGCGCCATGCTTTAGCCGTGAAATTCTCAGGATTCGTGAGCCAGTCGTATTTGCTTCCTACGAGGCTGTCGTCTCCCAAAGTCCTCAGCGCTTTATTCTCGCCGCGCCGGACTAGGTCGACGGCGTTTCCCAGGTGGCTGGCAATATGGTATTTGTCAAAGACAATCTTTTCTTCAGCATTCGGAACGTTCGCTTTGACCGAATTGATGAAAGGATCCCACATATCCATGCTGATCGCCTCGATCCCGGCCTTTTGATCTGCAGTCAACATAGCCCAGAAGCCTTGTAAGCTGGACTCTTTCCGTTCGTCGGCGACGTAAAGAACGCGGGAGCCTGCATGATCGTAAACCAAGGTCACTCATGAGTGGCTAGTTCGTCTAGGTTTTCCTCATGAAGCGATGTTGAACATCTCCATGGTTTCGTGATCTTGTCGGTCGAGGATGAATTTCGCGATGGTAGCCTTTTTGGGGCAATTCAAG
>Ga0182013_10004868_pt1 | contig 15916 bp, 6 predicted proteins | sample 612S2MmetaG_FD_120487 | JGI IMG/M metagenome (GOLD analysis project Ga0182013, IMG submission 120487) | Permafrost microbial communities from Stordalen Mire, Sweden - 612S2M metaG | ecosystem: Environmental > Terrestrial > Soil > Wetlands > Permafrost | place: Sweden: Stordalen | collected...
CGCTCGAATTCGCCGTTTGTTGCGCTATCCGATCATCGTCGATGGCCGCAATCTGCTGAGTCCTGAAGAGATGCGCAAGCTCGATTTCAACTACCTGAGCATCGGTCGGCCCGATGTAACTCGAATTGAAGTAGAACGCCATGCCAGTGCTGAAGCCGTAGCGTAGCCCTGCTTTTCGCCCTTGGCATCGATTCATCCAGAAATCAGCCCGCATTGGGCAAGAGAGACCTCGCAGGTCTTGCTTGTTCGGTGCGGGCTTTTTGTTATGGATGGGGCAAAGGCGCTGCACGGCAGGCAGGATATGGGCTTCTTAATGACTGGTGACAACCCGCCAACCCAAAATCCAAAAGGGCATGAAAAGGGCAATACCCAGGAGGATTCCCCGGGCGAAGCGAATGCCGTCAGGACCTGGCTGCAAGTCGGGGATCCACTCATGCACATTCGATGCACACGGCAGCGGCAGAGGAGACCTTAAGAAACCCTCGCCACTTGCTTGCACCGTCAGGTCAACACCGTCTCCGCGCTTTAGAGCAGATCGAGCACTCGAACTGCCAATCCAAGTCTCCCATAGTTAAGATGGCGCTAATCTTCCCCAGCTCAACATATGTACCTTCCCCATCACCCTCCATCGCCCGTGAACGCGGCGCGAAGTCCTTGGTGAACCAACTTCCCTGGGACGCAAGCCAGCGCTCTGAAGGTTCGTACCCAGCCCCCACTGCCTCGTTATGGTAGCCATCCATCAAATTAACCGGCATTGAGGCGAATGCGTCAGTATCCTGGTCGCGCTGAACGTCGCGCTGCCATCCGCCGATACATAGCTCTCAATTGTTGAATCCGAATAGATTGATGGCCCGCTTGAGCCTTCGAGACCGTCGGTGGCGGCCACATATTCGTCCAAACGCGGCTGAGGGGCTTTCCGGACCATTTTTATCAGCTCATAACGCAATTCCCGATTTCTTGCCCGTGCCGTACCCGCCATAGTGCGAATGGTGCGACGCTCTTAGCATGTGAAGCGTGAGCTTCCTTCCTCTGCGTGCAAAAGGCAAAGGCCCTAGGGTTTCTTGAAGCCCCGGGGCCTTTGTTGTTTCTCTTATCGACTCAGCTTGAAGCACTGCTCCCGCGTCGGGCTCAGATATCGCTCAAGCCTGGAACGGCTGTTCTTGTCCTCCTCAAAGGCCCGGTCAGAGAGTGAATCACCGGACTTCTCAACGGGCGTGAATCATTAGATTCCCGTTAACTTCGCAGCGGATGCGAAACCCCTTTAAAAGCACCGCTTTATTGGGCATTTTCCGATGGGTTTTTCCACTCACTACAGGTACACGTAGCTTCGGGCCAGTCGTAACTGGAAATACGCGTTGGCATGTTGGCAACAGTTGAGCCAAGGGCCACTTGTCCGGAAAGCCGACTTTACAGACAAGTGAATCATTGACCCCTCGCTGACAAGGCACTGCCAGGGCCAAAGCCAGGTGCGGCTGTTCCTCAACTTGTTACTGACGAGTGGCCGGTAACTCACTCGGAACAACGATAGGCCCTAAGGTCACGGCCCTCAATCCACTCATTTTCGCGATGAGCCTGAGCCGGTGGCGCAGGTTGCAAGCTCGCCTCGTGAATCATCGCTTATGAGACGAGGGCGTGAAAAGAGGGATTGGCAATGGTCTCCTTCAATTTGCTTACGGATCTTGTAACTCACGTTCGCGCAGCCAGGTGAAGATTACCGGGGTCACAATCAGGACGTGAAGAAGAGAGCTGAGCATGCCGCCGAGAACGGGGGCGGCAAGCGGCCGCATGAACTCAGCCCCGGTGCGTGCGGACCAGAGCAGGGGCAGCAAGCCAGCCACCACAGTAGCCACAGTCATTACCTTGGGCCGAAGACGGAGCAGGGCGCCTTCAATCACGGCAGCATGCAGGCCGGCGCGAGTGAGATGGCCGTCGGCTGCCTTGCGCCGCGCAACCGCCTCTTCGAGATAGATGACCATCACCACGGCTGTTTGCACCGCTGTTCCGAAGAGCGCAATAAAGCCTACCCAAACCGCAACCGAGAAATTGAGCCCCATGATCTTTACGAGGAATATGCCACCGCTGAGGGCGAAGGGAACTGCCAGCAGCACATGCGCGGCCTCCTTTGCGGAATGGTAGGTGCGATACAGGAGGACAAAGATGACCAGCAGTACAACGGGAATCACAAGTTCCAGCCGCTTGCGCGCACTGATCTGGTTTTGATATTGACCGCTCCACTCAATGTAGTAGCCCGGCGGCATCTTTACCCGCTCAGCCACCACGCGTTGCGCCTGATCGACAAAGCCTCCGACGTCGCGTCCGCGCACATTCAACAGCACCGCGCCGCGCAACAGGCCGTTTTCACTGCTGATCATTGACGGCCCCATGGTGGTTTTCATGGTGATGACTTTGCTGAGCGGAACCTGTGCGCCGCTGCTTCCAGTGACAAGAATTTCGTCCAGTTGCTGGGGGTTCTCGCGGAAATCGCGCGCGTAGCGAACCCGCACCGGGAAGCGTTGCCTGCCCTCGATGGTGGTGGTCAGATTCTTGCCGCCAATCGCTGTTTCGATCGCGTCCTCCACATCGGCGACATTCAGTCCATAACGGTCAGCGGCGGCGCGATCCACGGTCATCTCCAAATAAGGAGAACCGGTGGTTCGCTCGGCGTAGAGATCGACGGCGCCCGGAACCTCGGCCAATACCTCCTTGATCTCCTTCGACTTGGCCTCGATGACGCCTAGGTCGGGACCGAAGACCTTGATGCCGACCTGGGTGCGGATGCCGGTGGAGAGCATGTCAATGCGATTGCGAATCGGCTGCGTCCAGATGTTGGTGACGCCAGGAATCTGCAGCTTCTCGTCGAGGCGGACAAGAATTGCGTCTTTGGTCAGCCCCCTGGGCCACTGGTCCTTTGGCTTGAAGGTGATGGTTGTCTCGCTCATGTTCACCGGAGCGGGATCGGTGGAGGTCTCAGCCCGGCCCACTTTTCCCACGACCATAGCGACGGCCGGATCGGCTGAGATGATGCGATCCTGCTGACGTAGTATTTCGGTCGCCTCAGTGAGCGAGATGCGCGGGTCGGTGATGGGCATGAAGAGTGCGGTCTCTTCATCGAGCGGCGGCATGAACTCGGAACCGATGGTTGTTGCCGTATAAAGAGCTCCGATCAACAAGGCCATCGCAGCGCCCAGCGTAATGAGCCGGTGGCGCAGGGCCCAGCGCAGTGTTGGCTGATAGATGCCGTGCAACAAACGCATGATCGGGTTTTCATTTTCCCGGTGCAGCTTGCCGCGAATGAGAAACGTGCACAGAACCGGAACCAGGGTGATGGCCAGGATGGTGGAGCAGACCATGGCAAATGTTTTGGTGAATGCGAGGGGATGAAACATCTTTCCCTCCATGCCGGTGAGTGCGAAGACGGGAACGAAGGCAAGGATGATAATGACCATGGCAAAGGAGATCGGCCTGCCCACCAGCCGCGCGGCGTTGAGTGTGATCTCCCAGATGTGATCGCGATAGTTGCCGTGCTCAGTTTCGTATTGCTCGGCCTGGCGGATTACGTTTTCGGTCATCACGATGCCGGCGTCGACCAGCACGCCAATGGCAATCGCGATTCCTCCGAGTGACATGATGTTCGACGAGATGCCTGCTCCCCTCATGAAGAGAAATGCGCCCAGCACAGCGAGAGGCAAGGGGATGGTGACCACCAGGATGCTGCGAAAGTGCCACAGGAAAAGTACATGCGCCAGCGTCACCAGGATCAGCTCTTCAATCAGTGCGTGACGCAGCGTGTCTACTGCGTGATCGATGAGAATGCTGCGGTCGTAGAACGGAACGATCCTGACGCCGGCGGGCAGACCGGGCTGAATCTCGCCGATTTTCTGCTTGATGGCTTCGATGACTTCGCGTGCGTTGGCGCCGTAGCGAATCACGACCACCCCGCCCACAGCTTCTTTCCCATCCTTATCGAGAACACCGCGGCGGAACTCCGGACCGAGCTGGACGCTGCCCACATTGCCCACGGTTACCGGTGTGCCGTTGTATGCGCCAAGCGATATATCCTCAATGTCCTTCAGGTTGCCGATTAGGCCGATACCGCGAATCATCTGCTCGGTGTCGCCCGACTCGATGACCTTAGCGCCGACGTTGTTGTTGCTTCGTTCCACAGCGGCAACCACATCCTTGAGCGCGACGTTATAGGCACGCAGCTTGATCGGGTCGAGATCGATTTGGTACTGCTTCACGAATCCGCCCACGCTGGCCACTTCAGCCACGCCGGGCACTGAGTTGAGCTGGTACTTCACGTACCAGTCCTGGACTGAATGAAGCGTGCCGCTGTCATAGGGCCCCTCGACCGTGTACCAGAAAACCTGTCCCACTCCGGTTGCGTCGGGGCCCATCATGGGAATTACGCCGGCGGGCAGAAAACTGCCGGCGAGGCTGAGCCGCTCCAGCACACGGGTGCGGGCAAAGTAGATGTCCACGGAGTCTTCGAAGATGACGTTTACCATCGAAAATCCAAATGCTGAAGAAGAACGAACGGTGCGCACATGGGGAAGTCCTTGCAGGTTCACGGTGAGCGGATAGGTGATCTGGTCTTCCACTTCCTGCGGACTACGCCCCTGCCATTCCGTGAACACGATGACCTGGTTCTCGCTGAGGTCGGGAATGGCGTCGATGGGCGTATGCAGTAGCGCCCAGTAGCCCCAAACTGCCAGCGCGGCATAAACGGCAAGAATCAGCCAGCGGTTCTTCATGGAGAATTCGATAATGCGATTGATCATGGCTGACTCCTACCTGGCGCTGACATGTGTGTGTGCAGAGGCGATTACGCTGCCGTTCTTTGTGGCCTCGACAAGAACGTTCCACGTGCCAGGCATTGGAGCCTGCCCCTTGCCCATGAACATCTGGCGAGCAGCGGCCCAAGGCAACTCGAAGGAACTTTTCATCTCCGACATATTCATTGAAGGCATTGCCGGCATGGTGAACGTAACCGTGACGTGAGCGTCGGCGATGGGTTTGCCGCTCGCATCGGTCAAGTTGGCGCTGAATGGGCTGTCTTCTCCGGCCTTGAGTAGATTTGTGTCCGCGTGAAATACCAACTGTGCAGCGCTTCCGGCGGGGCTCTTTCCCGGCGAACCCGCAGCGGGAGCCTGCCCTTGTGGCGCGCCGCTGAACTCCTTCGATCCGCCATAGAGGCCAGACATCCCCGAGCTGAGGTGCGCCTGCGAGTCGATCAGGAAATTGCCGTTGAGCACCACCTTGTCGCCGGGCGCGAGTCCGGATGAAACCGGAAACAGATCATCAGAGGGGGCTCCCACCTGTACCTCACGCGCTTCAAAGACGCCGTCAGGCAAGGCCAGATACACAATCTTCCGAGTCCCTGTATCGAGCACGGCCGAGCGCGGAATCACGATGGTTGGCTGTGCGGCGCGACTCACAAATGTCGCGTTCACAAACATGCCCGGCAGAAGGCGCATCCCCGGATTGCCCACATGCACATGGACCGGAACCGTGCGTGTCTGCTGGTTGGCAGCCGGCTCGATGAAATCCACATGACCGCGCAGCGTTTTATTGGGCAGCGATTCGGCCGTGATCTCCACTTCCTGTCCCTGGCGAATCTGGGGCAGCTGCTCTTCATACACATCGGCCTTGATCCAGACCTGGCTCAGGTCGGCGACGGTGAAGAGCGTGTCACCGGCATTCACATATTGACCCTGCGTTACCTTGCGTTCGACAACTGTTCCCGAGCTATAGGCGTAGATGGTGACATGAGGAACGCCCTCCTTTTCAGGCGCATCGATCTGCTTGCCGGAGATGCCCCAAAGCTCCAGCTTGTGGAGGCTGGCCTTGACCAGCGCGTCGGCCTGCGTCAGAGCGTCAGGCTCATTGGACTGGCGAAGCCCGTTGCGGTTCTCCTCAGCCAGGCGGTATTCTTCGACCGCGGTCGCGACTTCGGGACTGTAGAGGTCGGCTACCGGCTGACCGCTACGCACGCGCTCCCCTGTGTATTGCACATAAAGCTTGTCCACGCGGCCGCCGATCCGTGCGCTTACGGCAGCAAGCTGCGCCTCAGGCTGCTCGACCCGGCCAAATGAGTCGATGTCCGTTTTCAAAGATGCTGTGCGCACCTCCGCAATCTGAACGCCCGCAGCGGTAATTTCAGCCGGGCTGAGTTGAACGGTTGTGCCGGGTTGTGTGCCGGGCGCGGGGGTTGCAGGAGCGGCAGGCTGCGCAACATTACCGGCTTGTGCCGCGATGAGGGCCGGTGTGGCCGGGAAGAGATGGATTCCTCGCATGCGCGTCAGGGCGAGTGCCAGCATGACACAGAGGATTCCGGCTCCGGCGCCGATTGCAATGAGTTTCATTTCCCTGTTCGTCATTTGCTCTCCTGATTGCTGCTGGATTGGTTCGTGCTGGAAGCATCTGTGCCGGGTCTTGTCCCCGGTGTCTGATGAGCCTGCGTGCCGATGGCGCGTTCCAACTCCGCAATGCCCGCGTCTGTCTCCGACGATGCCTTGTAATAGGCCGTCTGAATGTCAAGCAGCAGATTCTGGCTATCGATGAGGGTCAGAAACTCGGCGCGATTGTTCTGGTAAGCGGCGGTGGAAGCTTTGAACGCCGCCACTGCCTGCGGCAGCAGCGTGTCGCGATACACCTTCACGCGCTTTTCGGCAGCCAGAGTTTTTATCTGCGCCTGCCGCACCTCCAGGAACACCGCAGACGTACGCACTTCGAGTTCGGCCTGTGCTACATCGGTGGCTGCATCGGCCTGTTTCAACTCGCCCTCGTGCCGATCGCGATTCAACCAGGGGAGATTCATGGTCATCTCGGCCATGTAAGCGTTGCGCGATGTCGAACCGGCTGGCATGAGCATGTATCCAAGCGCCGCAGTGAAGTCCGGCTTCATGGCTAAGCGCACGGCGTGGCCCTCGTTCTTTGATTTCGTAATCTGCGTGCGCAGGCCCGCAAGCTCGGGGCGATTCAGAATCGCCAGCCGTTCCAACTCATCAATCGATGGCAGGTTCCTGGCCGCCGCATAGCTGCCGGCAATCTCCAATTCCGCATCTGGATGCCGGCCCATCAATGTATTCAGTCCGGCGCGCGCTGTGTCCCGTTCTTCGTCCAGTTCAATCACCTGCTCATCGAGGCGGGTGATCGCCATCTGCGCCCGCAGCGCATCAGCCTGGGGAACCTTGCCCGTCGTATATTGAACGAGCGTGTCTGACAGTGCTTCTTTCAGCAGAGCTGCCTGGCGATCGAGGAGCTTTCTCTGGTCGGCATTCCGCATAAGGTCGGCACAGGCCTTGCGCACCGCGGCCTGCACTTCCTGCCGCGTGGATTCAAGATCGCTGGCTTCCGCTTGCACATCGTCGCCGGCAATCTTCGAGCGCGCATTGCGCTTCTCTTTGCTGAGGAACGTCTGCTGCACGCTGAACATCATCTGGGCCTGGTTCAGATCCCAGGGTTTGCGCAGCGGTGTATTCCAATCGCGCACCATGAACATGGGATCGTCGATGCTGGCTGCGGTTGTAGTTCTGGTTTGAGCCAGCGACAAGCGCCGCACCGACGCGCGAATCTCGGGATTGGACTGGAGCGCCTCCGCCACCGCATCCTCTACGGAGAGCGGCGCGGCGGTTGGCATCGCGGGCAAACTCGGGACAGGCGCGGAGGACGGCTCCGTCTGCCCGAAACAGACAAGGGACAGCGTCAGCAGCAACGGCGCAACAACATAACTGGATTTCACTCTTCAACTCCGTGGTAAAAGGCAGCAGGAATAATCCAGGGCGCAAGGATGCGCACCCCAGTGAGCCTGGCGGAAGTGAAGAGCTAGATTCTGAGGATGGACGCGCCCGTAGGCGGAGACTGCGGAGGGATGACGGCTGAGGCTGGAAGCTTGTCCGGTAAAGAACCCTGGTTCGAAGAGACAAACGGCGGTGCATCGGCCAGGGGAGCCGGACTGGAGAAAGCAGGCGCGAAAACGAAAGCCGGCAGAGTTGGCCTTACCGTGCAGCAGTTACCCTCGACGCTCGGGCAGGCATTGGACATCGCGGCACAGCAATTGTGCGCAGTCCTGTTTGCCAGTGGCAGGCAGGTCTCAGCAGGCGCAGCCAAGGCCGCCATCAATACGATGGCCACCGCCGCGCGTTGGAAGACGCCTTGCAACATGGTTTCAGCTTACACCAGCGCACGATTTCTGCGGTGATGTAGCTCACACGCCTCTCAGCGCAAACTCTCTGAGCATTGCTTCCGAAATCCGTTGTCGGCGAGTACATAGTCACGAGTTCCTCGGCGAACAGAAGCTCTGAACACGCTGGCAAGAATTCACTAAAGTTTATGGATGACATCATCAACTTTGGTTTGCAGCACGAAGCGCGTTTCCAGATGCAAGTCGGCAGTCTCATTGAGTTTCGGGCGAATGGTCGCCCACGTGTCAGTCGTGTACGTGTGATTTATATGAGTAAACATTGCTTGGAATTCTGTCAGGAGTGTCGGCCAGAGTTTGCGAATTCAATCCACCTTGCCGTAAAACCGGAATCACGGACAAGCGATCTTCCCCTGGAGATGCGCTCCGACTTTCTCGGCAAGCGCTAAATATCAATGATCTCGATGCTTTCAGGAGGCGATTTGATATCAGGACCAAGCACTTTCGAGCGCCAATGATCGGAGGCGTCCTCCAGTTCGATTCTCGGACGTGGGTTCAATCTACTGTACGATTCTGAAGTCAGCGCGTGTAAGTTGTTGGAAATAAATGGTGGAGGCGGCGGGAGTCGAACTTTCTATGTCACTGAAGGCACAGTAAGTTATTGGTTTTCGAAAGGCCAAAATGACAAAAAGGCCTGGAATGCCGAATCGACTGTACGTTTTCTGTACGGCCCTATCGTAAAGCTTCTTCCCAAGCGTAGCGGCCCGGCAACTCTCGAAAACCAGTTATGCTGTCCGAGCACGATGAGGGCTTTGGTGACAGTCCACCAAGACAGTCACTGGTCCGGAAAGCCGACTTTTCGTCCATATGGTTCAAGCGCTGTCGTCGGTGAGCGCATTGGCGATTATGCGCTCATTGGGGGTCCAAAAAACATCTCTGGAGTGAGACAGGCGGAAGTTGCAATCATGCGGTTGTTTAAACACTGCGAGCCCGTGCCTTGTATAAAAGGGTTGACGAATCTTGAACTCCGGCTGAGGCCTTTTGACACGCCTGACGATTGAGTATGACCGTATCTTTTGTACCGAAAGGCCTTCCATTTCATCCGCGCTATCGCAGTGAAACTAATGGCTGAAACTCTTCAGAAGAAGCTGTGTGAAAACCTATGGGTTAAATCACAGGCGAGGTTGGCGGGAACAAGTCAGCTCTTCAGTACCTCTCTGGACACAAGCTGACATAGTGTGTACTGATCACGGGGTAGTTGCGATGCACTGAATTCCAGGTATCCGAATCCAGAAACCTGGCTAATGCGGATCCTTTGGCCAAAACTTCCTTTGGAGATGAATGGCAAACCGTCAACATGGAAACCCAAGGCGAAAGACGGGAGGGGGGACAGAGTCGACGCTCTCCTCCTTTTTGCACCGAGAGCCGGGTCGTCTCAGTATAGTTGTCAATGTCCAGCGGCACGCGATGCTGGCTGCCGTAAATTCAGAACGGCATCCGTGCGCTAAAAATCAGGTTATGGTTCGTGGCATGGAACTGCGTCAGGGCAATCTGCTCACCCACGCCAAAGGTCACGCCAAGCCGTCCTGGTCTGCCATTTTCGTCATGCGTCAGTGGAATGCGTCCGACAACGAATCCCGGCGTCGCAAATACCGTCTCCTTGCCGTCATTTGCTCCTCCGCGATAGATGCTCGCATTGATTTCAATCTCTGGCCAAAGAAACTTTAGTGCGCCGCCGCTCGCCAGACGGTACTGCGCAGCATTGTTCAAGGCGATGGTATGTCCCAGGCCCTGCACATTCGAAACAGGAAGAGAACCACCGACAGTCAGTGTTAGGGCAAGGAGGCCAAACCCTTTGCCAATGGCCAGCGTCGGCGTCACTACCGCACAGCAGCTCCCGTTCCCATTCTTTCCGGTTGGAATCGATGCTCCTAAAAATGCCGTCACAATTGCATTGCCGTGCTCTTCGTTACGAGCAAAGAAGCGTTCCTTAAGCAAAAAACTGACGTCACCAAAGCCATCCTCCGAGTGCGGCGCTTCGCGGCTGAAGAATGGCGGAGCGTTGAAGATCACTTCGGTGTGCCGCTCGGGGATCAACTCCAGCCCCTTGCTGTTGCCGTAGTTCCAGTTCCTGTGGGACGAGGCGACCGACTGCCTGACAAAATCAGTACGGAATTCCTGCTCCAGACGCGGCGTCACCGTCACCAGCGGTGTCACCCAGTGTGGCTGTTGAGTTTGCGTTGCGATGACTTGCCGTTGGTAACGAGCTACAAGCGTACTGCTGTGTTGAAAGGAGGCTTGCCCGCAAGCAAACGGAGGCGCCAGGAAGACAAGCACCGCGGCAACATCCAGCAGCCTGCGGACTTCCACGGTTCCACTTGATTTACCTATCAAGAGTCTGCGACTAAACAACACTGATCCGTCCATGAGTGCCACAACACTTCACGAGCTCAGTAACCGCAGTTTCCCGCGCGAAGCGCCCCTGCGTTTTTGTGAATATCCAGCGGCGCCCGATGCTTTGAACGCCGCCAGGGGGATGCTGAAGGGGTGCTGAGGCCACGATACGACCTCAGCAGGCTAAAAGGTGATCTTTGCCGCAACCTGGATCTGGCGCTCAAGCCGCTGGAACACAGGTTCGCTGCCCGCCGATGAGACCTTCCCGAATGTACCTGCGGTTACAGTAGCTCCGGGATTGTTGAACTCAGGAGTGTTGAAGAGGTTGAAGAACTCGGCGCGTAATTGCAATACTTTCCCCTCGGTAATGGGGGTGTTCTTGAAGAACGAGAAATCTACATTCTTCGTGCCCGGACCCTGAAGAATGTTGCGTCCGGAGTTTCCCCACGCTCCCGCGGGGTGGTTGGCGAATGCTGCCGTGTCGAACCACTGTGCACGCGTCCGCTGACTGCTTGAGAGCGATCCGTTGCCGCTTGCTCCAATGAATTGCGCTCTCGGCGTAAGGCCGTCGCCCACTCCGCTTGACGAAGAAACAGAAAACGGAAAGCCATCGTAGTACTGGAGAATGCCATTCAATTGCCATCCCTCGACAACCGGCTTCAGTACGCCGGAATTCTTGAATGGCAGTTCATAGGTTGCGCTGAGGACAAAGCGATTGGGAATGTTCTCGTCGGAATTGCCGTAGTCGGAAGCGATGTTGGAAGGATTCAAAACACTGCCTGGGCTTCCCGTGCCTTCGTCCAGAGCATGGCTGTAGGTGTAGGAAGTGAGCAAGCCAAGGCCTCGACCGCGGCGCTCCGCCGTTACTTGCAGTGCGTCGTAGTTTGAGATCTGGTGAGTTTCAATTTGGTTGATCTGGGCGAAGAACCGATAGGGACGGACTGCGGATACAGTGGTTGCTCCCGCCAATCCCAATTCACCTGCATTGATGTCCCTCAAATCATCCAGATGAAGTCCGCGGGTTCCTACGTAGGCAACCTTCAGAACGGTTGAGTAGGGAATCTGCTGCTCGATGGTCGCGTGCCACTGCTCGCTGTAAGGCGTCTTCGCATTCGGATCCTGTGCGAAGGCAGGCGTGTTTTTCACCAACGTACTGCCCGAAGTCACAACCGCATGCACATATCCATTCGCGGCAAAGTTGAAAGGCGTCCCGGTGGTGGCGGCCCCATAAGTTGTGGAGTTGTTGAATGCCCAATAATTATCGACTGGAACATTGGCCGACAATCCGCTCGAATTGGTGACATTGGGCGCCGAGTAATAAATGCCATAGCCCGCATGGAAGACAGTCTGATTCGTCACCCGGTAGGCAAAACCAACACGCGGAGCGAAGTTCAGGTTATTGCCGCTCAGGCCGCTGGCAGGAACACCCTGAGTTCCCACCTGTTCGAGTGCCGTGGTCGATATGGAGGGAACAAAGTCATATTCCTTGTTGTGAGCCTCCGACCAGGGCCAGCCGAGGATGTTCTCATAACGAACGCCAAAATTCAGCGTCAGCCGGTTGTTGAGTTTGAAGTTGTCCTGCGCATAGAATGAAAGATCGCTCTGCCGCAAGCCAACCGTGCCGCTAGGCAGGGAATAGGTTCCACTCGTAGGGGCTCCGAAGAGCAGGTCGCTCCATGGCAGCCCGGTGTAGGTCGTGCCGTAAGCCTCGGAGCCGTGTTCCGCTCCGGTCTGGTACATGTTGTACTGCAGGCGGACAAATTCAAAGCCGATGTCCAACGAGTGTTTGCCCCGAACCAGGTTCACGTTGTCATCGGTCTGGTAGTTGTTGGTTCCGATCTGTGTTGGACTGTTCCCCGCGTCGCCTAGCGAGGTGTATCCGGCGAACGACATCACAGGCAGCCCATCGGACCGGGGATTGCCGGCGATCTCGACCCCAGGAATGCCGAGCTGGGTGGGAAGATTTAGCCCAGCGTCCCAGTTCTGCGCGTTGACAAAGAATCGAGACCACCCAATGCGAATCGTGTTGACCGTGGTCGGCGAGAAGATGTGGGTTTCGCTCAGAACGGCCTGATGCGCCGGGTTCGTTCCGGGCCCGCAGATGATGGCCCCTACAAGTGGCGTTGGCAGGAGGCCGGGAAAGCTCAAGGTATCCAGGGACTGGCTGTAGCGAAGGAACGCACTGTCCCTCTCAGAGAACTTCTGGTCGACTTTTACGTCGAATGCATCTCCGTTGTCGGTGCGCAACGGGTTATAGAGAAAGTTATTGGCGATGGTCGCGCCTGCAATGTTAGGCGTGGCAAATTGCTCATAGAACTTCAAGATGTTCGCGCCAGTCGCGTCAATTAGAGGGTCGCTCAACGGGACCAGGTTGTTGGCGTAGGCCACATGGGTCACCGGGTTCTTCACAGCGCCCGCCGGATAAGCTGAAAAATCGTAGCCGGCGGAGGTGATCTTCACATCCGGGACGCTGTCCACATCAGTTTGGCCCTGAGCGAGACGCGTTCCTGCGTAGTCGGCAAAGAAGAATGTCTTCGGGTTGGCTTTCTTGAAGAACACCGGGCCGCCAAACGTGGCGCCAAACTCGTTTTCGCGCAGTGGCGGCTTCGCAGCCGTGTCGAAGAAGTTTCTGGCGTTCAAAGCAGAGTTGCGGAGGAACTCAAAGACATCACCATGAAATTTGTCTGTGCCCGATTTATACACCAGGTTGACGGTACCGCCATTGCCGCGTCCGTAGCGTGCGTCGGCATCGGCAATATCTTCAGAGAATTCCTGAATGGCGTCGATCGGCGGGAAGACCACCGGGGCGAGTCCGTTATGGTTGTCGTTATCGCCGATGCCGTCGAGCAGCAGCCGATTCTCCTGAAAACGAAGGCCGTTGAAAGCGAAGGATGTGTCTCCGCGCTGCATGGTGTAGGGAACGCTGGATATCTGTTGCTCCGCGGGCACAGCGCCGGCGCCGAGGCCAATCAATTCAGCGAAGTTGCGGCCGTTCAGGGGAAGGTCCTTGACGGCTTCCTCCGAGCGGAGATTGGAGACCGAGGAAGTTTCAGTTTCCAATACGGCGCCGGTATCCTGAACTTCGATTGTTTCCGCGGCGCCACCCACGGCCAGCGCAACATCGGCCGCCAGGCGCTGCCCAACTTCGAGCCTGACGTGATCGACGACCTTGCTGAAGCCGGGTACATCGACGTCGATGTCATAGTTCCCCGGATTCAGCGGCGGTGACACAAAAAGCCCCTGCGAGTCCGTGGTTGTGTTGGTCGTCAGTCCTGTGCCGGTGTTGCGCACGGTTACGTTGGCCTTTACCACCACTGCGCCTGTGTTGTCCTTCACTACGCCTGTAATGATTCCGGTTTCGACAATCTGTGCAGAAAGCGCCGAGGCCATAAGAACCAGCAACAACGCAGCCAGCAAGTGGAAGAAGCTTCGCTTAAAAATGATTCGTAACGAGAGATGTACTGCAGACATAATTGCCTCCGAAGAAGCGATCGTTCTCGATCGCAAATTAAAATGGCCCACGACATCTGTCGTGGGCCATCGCAATGCGCGCATAGCGCAATGCCTTTAGATGGGTACGATGAGCCTGCCCACGACGCAGGGCACATCCGCTTCAGGGAATTGAGAGATGCGACAACAGTGCGTCGTTATAAGAACAAGTTGCGGTCCGGTACTCATGGATCTCTTCCTTTCCGATGAATTCTGTGATGTATCTGTGTCTTGATTGACGCGTTGATCAACTAGAAGCGGTGGTTTGTCGATGGCAGATAGAAGCTCACACACGCAAGGCATCTTGTCAGGCCGATGAGATCTGTAGTTACAAACAGATCACGGGCGCTCTTAACGCGAGTTAGATTGTGCGTGAGAGTATGCGGAGGATCAACAACACGAGCGACGGGGAGTCAGCTCGGAAGCGGGAATGAGGGTTGCCGGAATGTGCAATTGCTCCTGCATTTCTTTGTATTGAGCCATAAACTCGAATTCGTGTCAAGCATGGCTCAAGATTTGTTGTGAAAGAGTCGAGACTCATCGCTGATTGCTTGACAGTTTTTCGGTCGCCATGCATTATCGAGTTAGTTCTCGCCGCAAGAGTGGTTTCCCTGGCCGAGAGAACGTCGTCAATAAGGAATTGCTTTTCGATGCTTCGTCGCTTCACATCCTGCGCTTGTTGTTGTCCTGTCGATCTCCTGACAGTCGAGCAGCCTCGTGGGAAAACGGCAATCATGCGGTCTTAACTGATCCGCATCGCCGGAATCTTCCAGAATCCCGGCCCACGAGCCTCTGCTTCGTGGGCATTTTCATTGGGCATTCGCCCGCATTGCGATTCAGGAAAAGAGCTGCATTCCGATGAAGCCGTTTCATATCATGGCCAAGCCAATTGGCCCTATCTGCAATCTCGACTGCACCTACTGCTACTACCTGGAGAAGGAAAATCTCTATGCGGGCAGCGGCCGCGAGTTCCGCATGGCGGATGATGTGCTCGAGAATTACATCCGTCAGTACATTCAGTCGCAACCCGCGCAGCACGTGAGTTTTGCGTGGCAGGGCGGTGAACCGACGCTACTTGGGATTCCATTTTTTGAGCGCGTCGTTGAGTTGCAAAACAAGCATGCGGCTGGAAAGACCATCGACAACGCCTTTCAAACCAATGGAACTCTGCTCGACGATGCGTGGGGCGAATTTCTTGCCCGCAACAAGTTCTTGATCGGGCTTTCGGTCGACGGCCCTGAAGAAATTCACGACACCTACCGTGTGGACAAAGGCGGCCAGCCGACGTTTGCCCGCGTGATGCGCGGCCTCAGATTTCTCAAAAAGCACGGCGTCGAGTTCAATACACTCACCGTCATCAACCGTACAAATTCTTATCACGCGTGTGAAATCTACCGGTTCCTTAAAGAGATCGGAAGCAAGTATCTGCAATTTATTCCCATCGTGGAGCAGGTCGCCACAAAGCCCGACGCCAATGGCCTGGTTCTGTTGAAGCCGTATTCGCGGCAGGAGTCCGCCGTCTCTGATTGGTCTGTCGAGCCGCTGCAATTCGGCAAGTTTCTGCAGCAGGTTTTCGATGACTGGGTCATCCAGGATGTGGGCCGCGTCTTCGTTCAGATCTTCGATGTTGCGCTGGAGTCGTGGTACGGCGTGCCGCAATCGCTCTGTGTCTTCAAGCCCACGTGCGGCAGCGCGCTGGCTGTCGAGCACAACGGCGATGTGTATTCCTGCGACCACTTCGTTTATCCAGACAACAAGCTCGGGAATATCATGCAGAAATCTTTGGCGAGCCTGGTCGAGTCACCGCAGCAAACGCGTTTTGGCAACGCAAAGGAAATCGGACTTCCCTCCGATTGCCGCGAGTGCGATGTGCGCTTTGCTTGTAACGGC
>Ga0182013_10004875_pt1 | contig 15896 bp, 10 predicted proteins | sample 612S2MmetaG_FD_120487 | JGI IMG/M metagenome (GOLD analysis project Ga0182013, IMG submission 120487) | Permafrost microbial communities from Stordalen Mire, Sweden - 612S2M metaG | ecosystem: Environmental > Terrestrial > Soil > Wetlands > Permafrost | place: Sweden: Stordalen | collected...
CGCGTTCAATGGCTTTTTTAATGGCCTGAGAGCCTAACTGCACAGCGTTAAGCTGCGATAAAACACCACTTAAACTGCCAATCGGCGTGCGGGCAACACTAACAATATATACTTCGTTCATATAGCTGGATTTTTTGCGGGGCAAACCTAATCAATTTATAAAAACAAAGAACAGTATTTGATTGTTTTGGAGTGGAGACCTCGATAGAACGCTGATTTGTTATGATTTTGTCGTTTCAACTACTTTCGATACAGATTCTAAAACAACGCAAAATTCGCCCAAAATCAGTATCTGCTTCTCGATGAACCTTTATGAAAGTGTTTAACCCATGCTAATTTTCATATTTTTACCGAAATGAAAAAAGTATTCCAAAATACCTTTGCTGATTACAAAAAAGAGGCATCTAATTGGATTACTCTTGCAGGAGGCGAATATTATCCCGATATACTAAAGGATGCTTGTAATCTATATAAGCCCGTTTTAGTCCTATTCGGGCAACTTATAAAATCTTCGGAATCATCTTCCCGGCTTTTTCTTGAAATTACCAATGTTGCCGAGCCGTGGATGAGAGTTCAGCTTTTAAGGATTTTCAAACGATATGTTTGTCCAGCGCTACCCGTTGAAATGACCAAAAGAAAAAACAAGGCAGTAGATTTCGAGAAAGAATTTAGCAGCAAATTCAGGCCAATAAATGAAGTTCAAAAAGCATTTAGTAGCCGTCCTATTAAGGATGAAGTAATTTGTGCTTTGCTTTGGGAGTATAAAGATAGAGGTAGGAAAGGATATGATTTAACCGAAAGGTTTTTTGAACTATTTCGTAGTAATTATCGCGGACTTCAAATAATCGGACCGGAAAGGGCCGGTAGAGATATTTTGATGAAAGAAGTTTTTGAGAGCTACCCTAATCCCAACAGGCCCATTGACTTCGTAATAAAAGATAAAGAAAAAATTCTTGCTATTGGTTTAGCCAGATATGATTCCGACAGAGGTGGGGCGCAAGAAGATGACCGAACGAGCGGCTATTCACATTGCGCAAATGAATTTCTTGGCTTTGCCAAAAGAAATAAACTTAATACTAAACTAATTTTTATAAATGATGGCCCCGGACTTTTGCTGGGTTCAATGTGGAACGACTATTCAACTTTAGAAAAAAGTTGGAAGGGGAAAATTATAGTGTTGACTTTAAGAATGGTAACTGAACGCATTACCAAAGAATGGTTAAACTCTAAATCATAAAAATATGGCAACGGGCATCCCAAAAGCAAAATGGAATGGAGAGTTGACCGTAAGCAACTCCACAAACGAACAGTTTAAGTTTCACCCCGTATGGCAACAAGGTACTAATTCCAATCGCCTTTACTATGGCGACAATATTTTGGCAATGAAAGATTTGTTGAAAGATAAATCAGTAAAAGGGAAAATACGCCTCATTTATATTGATCCACCTTATGCAACAAACAGTGTTTTTCAAACACGGAAACAGCAGGATGCTTACACCGATTTATTAACAGGTGATGAATATATAGCATTTATGCGTGAGCGGCTACTACTGATGAAAGAACTACTAGCCGATGACGGTTCTATTTACATTCATCTTGACAATAAAATGATTTTTCATATCAAAGTGTTGATGGATGAAATTTTCGGTGCTACAAATTTTCGTAGTATGATTACCCGGAAAAAATGTAAGTCTAAAAATTTTACTAAAAATTCTTTTGGCAATATTTCCGACTACATCTTGTTTTATGCAAAATCTGCAAATGCTGTTTGGCACAAGCAATATGACCAATGGACTGACGAAAAAATTTTAAAAGAGTACCCATTTGTTGAGGAAGAAACAGGTAGGCTACACAAACGAGTCCCGATTCATGCTCCAGGTACAAGAAACGGCGAAACAGGTAAACTTTGGCGAGGTATGATGCCACCGGAAGGCAAACATTGGCAATTCACCCCAACCAAGTTAGAGGAGTTAGACCGCAAAGGGGAAATTTATTGGAGCAAAAACGGAAATCCCAGAAGGAAAGTTTATTTAGATGAAAGTAATGGCATTGCAATGCAAGATATTTGGCTAAACTATTTGGATGTAAATAACCAAAACACTCAAACGACTGGTTATCCAACTGAAAAGAATATAGAAATGTTGAAGCGAATTATTCTTGCATCATCAAACAAAGGCGACTTGGTAATGGACTGTTTTGCTGGTTCGGGTACAACTTTAGTTGCATCAGACGAACTTCACCGTAACTGGATAGGGATTGATATTGGCAGTGAATCAATAAAGGTAATTCTTAATCGATTTCAAAACGGAACACAAACGCTTGACGAGCATACAAATGATGAGAAGCCAAAACCAGAAGTCAATAAAACAGATTTATTTTCAGAACAAGAAAAAGATATTAAACGGCCTTCACCAGTTAAAAACGTAGCTCAACATTTAGTAAAGGACTATGCAATTTTTCTAAATAGCAACTATTCCGGAACTGAGTTCCCATTGCCAGTGCATTCGAAATTAAACACATAAAGCCCTTAAAACCATGCGCGCACTCGGCACCTTAGATAAAATGTCAACCCTCTACATTAACCCGGTGCAGTATTTTTTGACACTGGGTAACGATAAGGTTGCAGTAAATGAATTGATTGGCAAAAACATTCAACTGCGTTTTACAGGAAATATTTACTGCACCGTTTGCGGAAAAAAAACCTACAAAAGCTTTGGCGAGGGCATGTGCTTTAATTGCTTTAGCAACTCGCCCGAAAATGCCGAATGTATTATCCGCCCCGAATTATGCGAAGCCCACCTGGGCAAAGGCCGCGACCCGGAATGGGAAAAAAAGATGCATTTAAGGCCCCATTATGTTTACCTGGCGGCAACCAATGCCGTAAAAGTAGGTGTAACCCGCGAAGACCAGATACCTACCCGATGGATTGACCAGGGCGCCCATAAAGGCATTATACTGGCCGAAGTTCCTTACCGTCAATTAGCAGGGGCGATTGAAGTTTCTTTAAAGGCCCATATGAGCGACAAAACTAACTGGCAGCGCATGCTTAAAAACGAAGTATTGGCCGACATTGACCTGGTTAAAGAAAAAGACCGGGTTATTGATTTACTACCCGAAGAATTAAGGCAATATAAATCGGCTAACAATGAGATAGTGGAGCTTATTTACCCGGTATTGGCCTACCCCGGCAAAGTAACCAGCCTTTCGCTTGATAAAACCCCCGTTATTGAAATGCAGCTAACCGGCATCCGCGGCCAGTATTTTATTTTTGAAGGAGGGTCAGTAATCAATATCCGCAAACACAGCGGCTACGAAGTTGAGCTTATCGCATAAATACTAATTACAGAGGACGCTGATTTGTTATGATGATTATGATTAAAGCAGTAAACTAACAAATGCCTGAAGCATATTTCTTTACATTCCACAACTGAGCATTTTTTTTGTTGGAAGAATTGGATTTTTGATAACAATAATTATTTGTATTCAATCATAATCATCATAACAAATCAGCGTCCCCTTCCTGTAATAATAGTATCCAGCGCAAATTTCATTAAGCCAATATATCATTCGTTATTCAGCCATCCACACGTAACAAACTACAGGTAACTCCACCTTAAAAAAAGCTTAAATTATTGCTATCTTATTCTGAACGGTCTTTCAAACATTGCTTTAACAATCGCTACCGGCGCCGTTTTTCTACATTCGCTTCATAAATTAGAGTATGATGAGAAAGTTAACAATACTTTATGTTTTTGCGCTTTTGTTGCCTTTGATGTCTTTTAGCCAAACCGTAAAAATCCTTTTTGACTGCACCAAAGCCGAAACGGCAAGTAATGCCGATTGGGTAATTGATGCTGACCTGCACAATATTGACTGGGAATCCACTGATGTTATCGGTACAGGAACTGCCTCTAACCCTCAACGTTACCCTACCCCGGCGCAAAGTACAGTTACCTCCTCTACCCCTGAAAACTATTGGGAGGGTGCCCTTTCAGCCTGGGGTATTGATTGCGTAAAATACGGGTATGAAGTAGAAACGCTAACCCCACATGATTCCATTACTTACGGCAACACTACCCATGCCCAGGATTTAATGAATTACAAAGTTTACGTGGTTGATGAACCCAATATTAAGTTTACGATAGCTGAGCGGACCGCTATTATTAATTTCGTAAAAAACGGGGGCGGGTTAATGATGATTTCCGATCACAACAATTCCGATAGGAATAATGATGGATGGGATTCGCCTAATATCTGGAATAACATGATGGACACCATTGCGCCCGTGAATCCTTTCGGGATTACTTTCGACTTGGATTACTTTTCACCAGCCAGCACAAACGTGTCAACTAACACGCATGATTCATTGACCAACGGACCTTACGGAGCAGTTACCCAACTTACTTTTAGCGGCGCCACAATCATGCACATCTGGCCGAATATCAATAGCACCGCAACCGGCGATATCTGGATGGACGGCGTAAGCCAATCAAGCCATGATAGCATTATGTTTGCACATGCCCATTTCGGCGCAGGTAAGGTGGCTGCAATTTCTGACAGCTCGCCCGAAGATGATGGCACCGGTAACCCGGCATGTTCGCTTTATGTTCAATATACCACCGGTGATGGCGGCAGCGACAGAAAGTTATTTATGAACGCTATTATCTGGCTGGCCGAATCGCCAACTACGGTGGTTACTACTGATTCGCTGCACCTTTTAACTACAGCCGATACCATCCTTTGTTCAGGAAGTTCTGTTACCATGTCTGCAGCCGGTTCAACTTCATACAGCTGGTCACCGGGCGGGGCTACAACAGCAGGTATTACTGTTCAGCCAGCGTCCAGCGGTTTGTATATCGTTGCTGGTACTACAAGCGGTACTACAAAATACGACACCGTTAAAGTTACGATAGATGCATTTTCAACCATCACACCACAAATTACAGCCGGTGGCCCGGTTGCCTTTTGTGCACCGGGTAGCGTAACACTTACAGCACCTGCTGAAAGCGGATACCACTGGAGCAACGGCTCAACCACCCAAAGCGTTTCTCCAACCCAGTCCGGAACATATACGGTAAGTTTAACCGATGCCAACGGCTGCAAAGCAACGTCGAACAGTGTAACCGTTACCGCTGACGCTTTTGCGCAAACCACCCCGCAAATAACTGCCGGTGGCCCACTTACTTTTTGCGGAAACAGTAGTGTTACTTTAACTGCTCCCTCACAAACTTCATATCAATGGAGCAACGGATTAACTACCCAAAGTATAACCGTAAATCAGACGGGTTCATATACGGCAAGTATTACCGATGCCAACGGTTGCCAGGCAACATCCAATGCGGTAAGTGTTTCGGCCGATGCGTTTTCGCAAACAGAGCCGCAGATTTCGGCTAATGGGCCTTTGGCGTTTTGCACCGGTGGCAATGTAGTATTATCTGCCCCGGCGGGATATACCTATCACTGGAATAATAATTCAACACAACAAACGGTAACAGTAACCCAAACCGGCATTTTCTCATTAACCGTTACTGATGCCAATAACTGCTCCGCCAAATCTGATACGGCCTGGGTTTCAGTTAGTGCAAATATTACCGGTGTGCAGATAAGCCCTGCAGGTGCGCTTACATTCTGCACTGGTAATAGTATCAGCTTATCGGCGCCATCGGGTTATACTTCTTACAACTGGAGCACCGGTTCAGCCTCGCAATCTATCAGCGTTTCGCAACAGGGTCAGTATTACGTTTCGGTTTCATCAGGCAACAACTGCAACGGGGTATCTGATACATCCGTTGTCAGCGCAGATGCTTTTTCAACCACAACCCCGCAGCTATCTGCCAGCGGGCCTTTAGCTTTTTGCCAGGGTGGTAATGTAATTATTTCGGGTTCAGTTCCGGGAGCAACTTATAACTGGAGCAATAACACACAGCAAACAAGTATTACTGTTGCGCAAACGGGTATTTATAATGCAACTATAACTGATGCAAATAATTGCAGCGCAATATCGCAATCGTTAACTGTGCTGGTTAATGCGTTGCCGCAGGTAAGTTTAACCGCCAGTGCCGACAGTGTTTGCAGCGTGGGAAGCCCGATTCAGTTAAACGGCACTCCTGCCGGAGGAACTTACACCGGAACTGCCATTAGTGGTTCCGAATTTGAACCATCGGTTTCAGGCGTGGGCAATTTTGCCGTTAATTATCATTATACCGACAATAACGGATGCACTGACAGCGCAGGCAAAAGCTTAACCGTTTACATTTGCACCGGCATAGAAACTATCAGTGAAAATGCTGTTTCAGTTTATCCTAACCCATCATCGGGCGGCTTTATTTTTGAAACCACACAAGGCTTTGCGCCAGATGCTGTAAAAGTATTTGACGGCATGGGAAGGCAGGTAATGGCCCTTACAAATACCGGCAACCAAAACCAGATAAAACTTAACCTGCAAGGATATGCCAGCGGTGTTTACATAGCAGTGTTTACTAAAGATAATGATGTGGTGCGCAAGAAACTGGTGAAGACAGAATAATCTGAGATTTATAATAACTATACGCCTTCCAATGTCGTTAAGTTAAAGGGGGCCGTATGGTGTTTTCTTATTGCCGTCTGCTTTAGCTGACGGTTTAGTGTATATCGAGACTTCGGCTTTAGCCATAAATGAATTGTGGCTAAAGCCGTACTTGTGTTATTTTTCAATCCGTCAGCTAAAGCAGACGGCAATAAACATCTTAACTTAACAACATTGATACGCCTTCACGCAAAGAACCGCGAAGAATTACAGAAATCTTTGCGGTTCTTTGCGTTATTCTTTGCGCTCTTTGCGTGAACGGCTGTTAAGAATGAATTATTTACCGTAATGGAATAGTAAATGGTTCGATAATGCTTATATAAATACATTTCAAAAAAACACCGCATGCAATTGGCTTCCAACATCTTTTAAATTCCTAAAGGTAGAACTCTCCGGGCTTTCCTTCGCCTTTCTAACTTTCATCTTTACCTGAAATTGCCAAGGGGCCAATAACCGGGATGACGAAACATCTCAAAGAAATAAAAGACATCAGTTACCAACCGCTGCGGGTCTTGCTGACACTAAGTACAAATCTTCACATACTCACCCATTGTTTATCGCTTATCAAATTATAATATTGCGCTCTTCGCGCGCTTTTAAAAATTAATCTCTCAGCACCGGCAACGAAAAATAGAAGCAAGCCCCATCGCCGGGCTTTGCTTCCACCCACACGCGGCCACCATGTTTGGTTATAATGCGATGCACTATGGCCAACCCAATACCGCTGCCTTCAAATTCATCATAACTATGTATGCGTTGAAACGGGACAAACAATTTACCGGCATCTTTCATATCAAACGCTGCCCCATTATCTTTTATATAATATATTAACTCGCCTTTACCTTCCATCATCCCTATTTCAATTACTGCAAATTCCTTTTTCGAAGAATATTTAAAAGCATTACCCAGCAGGTTAAACCAAACCTGGTTTATAAGATTAGCACCGCCGGTTGCTTTGCTAAGGTTATGCCTGATTATTTTTATCTCCCTGTTTTTATAAACAACCAGCAGCTCGTCAATTACCTTCTTTACCTGGGTATCCATATTAACCTCGCTGTAATTAATAGCAGCCCGGCCTAGTTTTGAAAAAGACAACAGGTTTTTGGTCAAATCGCTCATACGCCTGGCGTTGTATGCAATAATTTCGAGATACCCTTTTATTTCAGGGGTCAACTCCCCTTTATGCTCATTAAGCATAATTTGCGAAAACCCCAGTATAGACCTGAGCGGCGATTGCAAATCGTGCGAAACTGTATAGTTGAAAGATTCCAGTTCGCGGTTAGCTTCCTGGGCCATGGCTATGCGGTCCTCTTCTGCTTCCTTATCGCCGGTAACGTCAATTATAATCCCATTCCATATTACGCTCCCATCCGGCTGCTTATCCGGCAAAGCATTTGCCCTCATCCATTTGTATAAACCGGTAATTCCATCTTTTATCCTGAAAACAAACGTGCGCTGGTTCAATGTTTCGGCTGCAAAAAAATTCCTCCTCATCACTATCTTCATATCGTCAGGGTGAACCAACGCAAATCCAACATTAGCATCGGCGTAAAGTTCCCGGGATTGAATGCCCAAAAAATTATCGATACTTGCGCTTATGAAAGTAAAAAAGCGGGTTCCGTCAGGTTCAACCTTAAACTGGTAAACCAGGCCCGGCAGTGCCTCGCTAATCGTCCAAAGGCGCTGAATAGCATCCTGTGGCCTCACTTCACCATTAAGAGGTTGTTGGTTCGGATTTTCCATTTTACTTTATAAGCTTCTTCAATTGAACTACTTTATTCTATTATGCTTGTATTCATATCGCCGGCCATTTGCAGTAGTATCTCAGGTACTCTCTCAAATTCATTTGTCTTATCCAAAAAATATTTTGCACCCATTTTTATACACTTATTGCGATAAGCCGGCCCCGAAAGGTTTGTAAGCATAATAACCTGGATATTCGGAAAGCCTTCGGTTAAAACCGCCAGCAGCGTTAAGCCATTTCCGGCAGGTGCATTCTCTTCCAGGTAAATATCCAGTATCACCGCATCGGGCTCGCATTCTTCAATTAAAACAAATGCTCCATGCACATCCTGGGCCACACCCGAAATTTCAACCTCATCCAACGCATCCAGTACCTGGCGCAATCGGCTTACAATAAGTGGCGAATCGTCCACTATTACAATCTTCAGTATTGACGGTTTCATTTGGGACGCCACAATTGTCATATTTTACAACGCAAAGATGGGTCGGCAAAAGCCAGCAGGAAATAGTATAAACTATGAAAATGATGTAGCGGTTTGCACTACAAGCCGGGTATCAGGCCAAACTGTTATCCAGCGCGTAGCGGGTAAGTTCAGCATTATTATGCAGGCCAAGCTTTTCAAGAATACGGTTGCGGTAGGTGCTGATGGTATTAACGCTTAAAGATATTTCATCGGCAATTTCAGAAACAGTTTTACCGGAGGAAATGAGTTGCAGCACCTGCATTTCGCGGTCTGATAATAATTCGTGTGCCGGTTTTTCGGTACCCCCTCCGGCGCCTTCGGCAAGCTTTTCGGCCAATGCAGCAGAAACATATTTTCTCCCCGATAATACTTTATGAACTGCAGCTATCAACTCCTCAGTAGCGCTTTCTTTATTCAAAAAACCTGATGCCCCGGCTTTTAAGGCCCTTAATGCGTATTGGTCTTCGGGGTGCATGCTCAGCATTAATACGGGGGCTTTAACGCCATCGGCCCGCAGCTGTTTCAATACATCAAGGCCATTGCGGCCCGGCATTGAAATATCAAGCAGGATAACATCCCAGATTTTGCTTTCTGCTTTTTCAAAAACCTCATTACTATCACTTACTTCTTCAATTTCAGCTGATGCAAATTCCTCTTTTAGCAACTGACTCAGGCCCTTGCGAACAATAGCGTGGTCGTCTATAATCAGAAATTTCATTGGTGTAAGTTAATCATTTTCAGATAAAGATAAAGGTACAGTAATTATTATATGGGTGCCTTCATCTAACCGGCTGTCGAGTATTATTTCGCCATGTAACATAGCCACCCTCTCATTGATGCCAATGAGTCCCAGGGTGTTTTTACTTTTCACTTCATCTATGCTAAACCCAATGCCATTGTCTTTTATTGATAACCTGAGCATGTGGCCTGAAAGTTCAATTTGGGTTTCAACCAAAGTTGCATGGGCATGGCGGGCTATATTGGTAAGCACTTCCTGGTAAACCCTGAATACAGCGGTTGAACACTTTTTCTGTATTTCCATTTCGTTTACCGCGGAATTAAAAACCACCTTTATACCGGTCCGTTTTTCAAACTCATTGCTCTGCCATTCCAGCGCCGCTATTAAGCCCAGGTCATCTAAAATACCGGGCCGCAGGTCTGAGGCTATCCGGCGCACTGTTTTAACCGTCTCATCAATCAGCAACAACATACTGTTTAATCTTTCAGAGGCTTGTGTGTCATTAACGGCTAATTTTTTATTTATCCATGAGGCATCCATTTTAAGGGCAGTAAGCTGCTGCCCTAATTCGTCGTGTATTTCGCGGGCTATAAAGGCCCGCTCCTCTTCCCTTACGGTTTCAAGATGCATATTTAGCAGCCTGATATCGTCATAAGATTTTTTAAGCTGCTCTTCAATCAACATCTTCTGTGTAATGTTTTCAGCTACCGAAAGAATGGCCGGCCGGTTATTATAAACCATCCGGTGTGATGAAATATCCATATACATTAATTCGCCGTTCTTTTTAAAATGCCGCCAAACCGCCCTGGAGCTGGTATCAGGTTCAGTCAGCATTCTTTTAGCAAAATTCTTCAACTTCTCTTTGTCCTCATCAGGACGGTAGTCCAGCACAGATAGTGTTTTAAATTCTTCACGGGTGTAACCATACTCCTGTAATGCAGTATTATTTACTTCCAGTACTACCATCGCTTCAAGGTCCCAGATAATAATGACTGCCGGGTTGTTATTAAATAAGTACCGGTATTTCTTTTCTGATTCCTGTATAGCGTCTTCTGCTTTTTTTCTTTCATCAATATCCACGCTAAGCACAAACAGCCCTTCGGGATTGGGCTGGATACTTAGCTCAAACCATTTGGTTGGGCCATCCGGAAATATTACATTATATTCAATATGTTTTGAAATGTTTTTATCCCGGCACTCCTCAAAAATTTTAAACAAAGGGGTGTCTTCAATGCCCGGGTAATTTTCCATTAAAGTACGGCCAAAAGTTTCTTCTTTTGAATATGGGCCCTGTTGGGCAGCAGCATCATTTACATACAGGCAGCGCCAGTTTTCATCAAACAGTTGTATGCCCTCCAGCATCCTGTCAAGCGTAAGCCGGAGGCGCTTTTCGCTTTTTACAATTTCTGCCTCTGCTTTTTTCCTTTCGCTAATATCAATACCCATTCCAATAAGGCATTCGTCATCACCAAATTTGCCCGGGTAGCCATTAAAAAAATATGGAATCTTTCGGCCGTCTTTTGTTAAAAGGTCCGCCTCCACTTCAGCTTTACCCAAAGTGAAAACTGCCCCGATTGTTTCGATAATCATTTCTTTATCCTCCTCATCAAAAAAAGCAAGCGGATTCATCTGGCTAATCTCTTCGCTGTTATAACCTGATACAGATTCGAGATTTCTGTTCCAGCGAAGATATTTTCCTTCGCGGCTAAACAAATAAAATACTCCGGGCAAACTATTAATAATGCGATCTGAGTAACCTTTTTCTGCTTCAGCCTCTTCCTCGGCCCTGCGCCGTTCGGTAATGTCAACCATAATATTTACGGCACCCATTATTTTTTTCGAACTATCATAAAGCAACGTATGATGCGAAAGCACATTACGCCGGCTGCCGTCTTGTCTTTCAATAATTACCTCATCACCATGGGCCGGTTTCCCTTCGTTTAAAGCAACGGCCATGGGGCCGGTACCCCGTTCAATAAAGGCCCCATCTTTAGTATAAAGTTTGGCTGCCCCACCCCATTTATCTTTTCCTGTTACCGGTTCAACACCCCACAAACGCACCGCAGCCTTGTTATATAACATTACGTACCCCTCCTGGTCGCAGGTATAAACCGCTTCCGGCATCTCTTGTATTAATTGCCGGTACCGGAACTCGCTTTGTTGCAAGGCCAGGTCAATCTTTTTCCGTTCGGTAATGTCTTTAAAAAATACCGATAAACCATTAGCCGAAGGATAGATGTTGTTTTCGAACCATAGATTATAAGGTGCATGGAATTCTTCCAGGTAAATGTATTTCTGTAGCTGCATGGCCATATAATACGCCTTATAAAAGGGTGTATCAACAAAATCCGGGAACTCGGTCCAGATGCATTTCCCAATTATTTTATCGGGGTTACAGCCAAATATCTCACCTGCTTTTACATTCATATAGGTAAAGCGCCAGTTTGTATCAAGCGCTACAAATGCATCGCTTACCCTTTCAAGTGTAATCCGGTAATTCTCTTCCGTATTTCGTAGTTGAATACTTTTTTCATCTACCAGCTTTTTTAAACCATAGGGTTGGCGGGTTACATATAAAGCCAAAACACCGCCAAAAAGCGACAGTATAAAACCCAGAAGCGAAAACGGAATAATTGCAGCCGGTGCTTCTGACTTTTTAGGCTTCACATATATTTTCCATTCCCCATTCGGCACAAATGCCGGGGTAGCTATTTCATCCCTGCATAATTCAGGGTTGGGTAAAAAGAACTCCAGTTTACCGCTTTGCGGGTTTTCTTTGGCCAGTTGGTAAATATAAGGCCCACTCCCAACGCTATCCATTTCAGCCATATGAATAAAAGTTGACAGTTTAATGAGGGCTACGGAGAACCCCCAGAACTTATCTCCAATAAAAATTGGCAGGCGCCCTACAATACCATACCCTCCTTGCTTTAGTTTAAAAGGCCCGGCAAAAAAAAGCTGTTTCTTTTCGATGGCTTTGAAGGCCTCTATACTGGCTATGGAATCGGCCAGAACGTTATATCCTATTACAGATTCATTTCCTTTTATGGGATATACGTGAGTAATGGTTCCGCCTTCCTCCAGTTCAAGGGCATCTATAAACCGGTTCGATTCCAATATCCGCCTGGCTATTGAATCAAAATCATCAGGTACGCCGTATTTTTTTATTACAAAACTAAGTGTTTGAGTGGCCGAAAGGCTATTGCTTAATGCCGTCTGCAACCTCTCTTTTACCAGGTTGGCAGCATTGCTCATTTCGCGCGACCGGGCCGATTTAAAAACCAGATAATGCTGGTAGGCAAGAGATTGGGTAAGGGCCAACAGCACAAAAAACACAGCCAGCCCTGCAACAACGGGCTTTTTGAAAATCCGAAACACATTAAAGGTGTTCATAGCTTTGTTTTAACTGCTGGCGGTATTTAAGCAACCTAAAGGTGCTGAATTTGTTGCCATTTATCAAAATTTGTTTTATTTTAAATATACCGCTATCGTTTAACGCTACCCATTAGCCGGAAACAGCAGTTAGGTGGCACATATTATAATTGCCTGAAAAAACATCATTTCCCGCCCCTGGTGGCATAGCATAAAAATACCCTGTGATAACGCAGGTTTCACAGGGTATATAAATTCAGTCATCGCTCCCTTTTTTAAGGAACTAACAGGCATAAGTGCAGATTGCCAAAGGCATTCTCAAAAGAGTAATGTCCCTGGTTAAGCTAACTATTTACGCACCTTTTTACCGGCAGGGGCAGCCTGTTCAGTTACCCATTTACCCTTTTTATGCTCGCCTAATACTACAACCTCTTTACTCTTTTTGTATTCTTTGGCAGCTTCTAACATGCTTTCGCTGTTATCGCTTCTGATTTTTATACCCGAGTTGGCTCCTTTGTTACGAACTTCTATATAAAATCCGTCCTTTAATGTCACTGGTCTTGTTGGTGGTCTACCCATATCGTTTTTTGTTTTAACGGAGGGAAGATACACTTTAAATTTTAACAACTGCATGTATTTGCGTATTTTATCAAATAGAACACAAATACATAGCCACAAAGACACTAAGAACACTAAGAAATGCAAATATTGATTATTGCCTTTATTCATAAAACTTAGTGCTCTTTGTGCCTTTGCGGCAAAAAACCTATGCGTTGGCGATTTATTGAAATTTTGAGGGCGGTAGTTACGTACCAACTACCTATGTTTGCAGCCATGAATCTTTACCCGTTAGTTAAGCCCTTACTTTTTCAGCTTGACCCTGAGGAAGCCCATCATCTAACAATCCGAAACCTGCAATTGGCTGGTAAACTGCCGTTTATGCTTTCGTTTATAGCCGGCGGTAAACTTGAGCATCCCAGCCTGCACCGTAATTTTTTAGGGCTTGATTTCCCAAACCCGGTTGGTTTGGCGGCTGGTTTGGATAAAAACGGAGAGGTAATTGACGAAATAGGCGCACTGGGATTTGGTTTTATTGAAATTGGCACCATAACGCCTAAACCTCAGCCAGGTAACGATAAGCCCCGGCTTTTCAGGCTGGTAAAGGACGAGGCCCTGATAAACCGCATGGGCTTTAATAATATAGGCGCCGATGCTGCTGCCCAAAAATTAAAAAGAAGAAAGACTGACATAATTGTTGGGGCCAACATTGGTAAAAACAAAATTACCAGCAATAAAGATGCCATCCGCGATTATGAATACTGCTTTAAAGTTTTGTTTGAACATGCCCATTATTTTGTGGTAAATGTAAGTTCGCCCAATACCCCTGGTTTAAGGGCCTTGCAGGATAAGGACGCACTGGCCGCCATTCTTAACTCGCTGCAGGATGTCAATAACAGCAAGCCTAAAACCAAGCCCATCCTGCTAAAAATTGCACCTGACCTTACTGATGAACAAATAGAAGATGTGATGATGGTGGTTCAGCAAACCAAAATACAGGGTATTGTGGCTACTAATACTACTATTGCCCGCGCCCATTTAAGCTATACACCTGCTGAAATTGAAAAATTCGGCGCCGGAGGGCTTAGCGGCAAACCTTTAACCGCGCGCGCCACAGAGGTTATTAAAAAGATAAAGCTTGAAACCCGGAAACTGAACCTTGATATTACGCTGATGGGAGTTGGCGGTATTATGAATGTGCAGGACGCTGAAGATAAGTTTAACGCCGGTGCCGACCTGATACAACTATATTCCGGTTTTATTTACCGCGGCCCGGCCTTAATTGCCGATATCAAAAGGGCGTTAATAAAATAAGCAGGTATACCTTCCATTATTAGACCTCTTTCATAATTCAACATTTCCCTCTCCTTCGGAGAGGGCCGCTCCGCGGTGGGGATTCAAAAAGAGCGAATTGTGAAAGAGGTCTATTGCCGTTTTTACCGGCATTTACTACTTCCTGAATTCGGAAAACCTAAGCAAACCGGATCGTTGGCAAGTTCACAACGTGCATAATAACCTCATTATCAGCATGATTAAATTCAATGAGGACTTTATTTGGAATTATTCTAAATAAAAAATTTATTTGCACTGCTATTTAGAACTAATCTAAATAAGCAATATTGACTTAATAAATTCAAACCCCTTTAGTTAAAGCCACCAATGAAAAAAATAGTTACGCTTACCATAACTGCGCTGTTGTTCTTTAAAATTACTTTGGCCCAATCTATAAGCGGCGCCGTCACAGATTCCTCCAACCACCATATCATCACCGGGGCTATCGTTTATATCCCCGGGCTTAAATCAGGCGCCACCACCGATATGAAAGGGAATTATAAAATAACGCCCATATCCAGTGGCACTTACGAAGTGGAAGTTACCATGTTTGGTTATGCGCCACAAATAAAACAGCTTACCGTAACAGGCGATGCAACGCTTGATTTCTCTATGCCTGCTTCTTCATCCACTCTTAACGAGGTTGTAATTACGGCCCTGGGTAACATTACCAATACGCTGCGCTCGCCGGTACCGGTTACCATAGTTACACATGATATGATGCTGCAGCAAACTTCAACCAACGCTGTTGATGCCATTGCCAGCCAACCGGGAATAACAGAAATTACCGAAGGGCCGGGAATTTCGAAACCGGAAATAAACGGGCTGGGATATAACCGGGTGTTAACGCTTTTCGACGGCGAAAGGCAGGAGGATTTTCAGTGGGGCGATGAGCACGGTATTCTGATTGACCCCAACGCAGTATATGATGCTGAAATTATCAGGGGGCCCGGTTCGTTGCAATATGGTGCCAATGCAATTGCGGGCGTTGTAAGTTTTAAATCAGAACCTTTTGCTGAAAGCGGAACCGTGCAGGGCAGTGTGCTTACGGAGTATCAGACCAACAACGGCATGATTGGCACCTCGGCAGATATTGGCGGAAATAATAATGGGTTTGTATGGA
>Ga0182013_10004876_pt1 | contig 15895 bp, 6 predicted proteins | sample 612S2MmetaG_FD_120487 | JGI IMG/M metagenome (GOLD analysis project Ga0182013, IMG submission 120487) | Permafrost microbial communities from Stordalen Mire, Sweden - 612S2M metaG | ecosystem: Environmental > Terrestrial > Soil > Wetlands > Permafrost | place: Sweden: Stordalen | collected...
ATGGCCGATCGCATTGTCGTTCTTGAAGCGGGAAAACTCGTGGAAGAAGGCAGCCACACGCAACTTATATCGCTCGGCGGACGCTACGCCGCCATGTTTGAAATGCAAGCCGCCAGTTACCGTTGAGGTTCGATGAACGATCAGCCCGCCATTCCGGAATCCCAGCCCACGCTCACCGCAGAGATGACCGAACATCTGCGCGCAATCGCGTCATGGGATGTTATGCATCGCCCCTCGGGTCCAACTACGTTTCCCGCTCGCGTGCTCGCTGCGCGCAAGACTTTGAAGCAGCTCGAACACGACCTTGCTTTGCTTCCACCCTCGACCCATTCTCCCGCCGGAAGCAGCTCCGCGCTCCTCGAGCTGCGCGCCAATGCCCGGCTTCTTCGCTCCGCCGCGAATGGCGTGTCCAATCGCAACCGCGAAATTTCCAGGCTGCCGCGTGTCGTTCTTCCCGCGCAGCGTGATGAGCCGCGCGGTGCCGCCGTCAGCGCTCTTTATCTGCGTGCCGTGGGCAGTAACTTCAATGCAGAGGGCTTCTGCGCGTTCGTTCAGGCCATCCAGACCCATGAACCGCTCGATCTTGACGAGCTCTGGAATCTTCCCGCATTCCTTTCCTTCGTCGTGCTTGAATCCCTGCTCGACGGCGCGCGGATTCTGTTGCGTTCTTCCGACCTGGCCGCAGTCTCTTCAATTTCCGTGGGCGTCAAAAGCCTGCGCGCCATAGCCGACACCGGGTGGCTGTCGTTCATCGAGCCACTTATCCTTTTCGATGCCACGCTGCGCCGTGATCCCGATCAAACGTTCGCATCCATGGATTTCGATAGCCGCGAGAACTACCGAAAACGCGTGGCCGTCGTCGCTCGTCACGCCGACTCCACTGAAAACCAGGTCGCGCAAATCGCTCTCGAACTGGCCCAGCAAGGCGCGCACACTCCCACTGACGATCCGCGCATGCGTCGTCGCTACACGCATGTCGGATATTACCTGCTCGATAAGGGCTTTCCCCAACTCGCAGAGCGCACGGGTTTTCATCCTCCCTTCACCACGCAGGTGCGCTCGTTCATGCGTTCGCACGCTGACGACATTTACATCAGCGGCATTCAGCTCATCACCATCTTCTTCCTCGTTTTCCTGATTCTGTTCCCGTTGTCGCGCGCCACTTTGCTTGACTGCCTGATCTCCGCGCTCGTTCTTCTTCTGCCCGTCATGCAGTGCGCCGTCGATCTTGTCAATAACTCCGTCACGGCGATCCTTGATCCCGATCCCTTGCCCAAGCTCGATTTCAGCAACGGAATTCCCGCGGAATTCACGACGCTTGTCGCCGTGCCTACACTGCTGATGAATGAGAAGCAGGTCCGCGCGCTCATCAACGACCTTGAAGTGCGCTACCTCGCCAATCGCGATCCTCATCTTCACTTCGCCCTTCTCACCGATCTTCCCGATGCGATAAGCAAGCCCCGCACCAACGATGCCGATCCACTAGCCGATCTCGCCGTTCATCTCATTGACGAGTTAAATGCGAAATATGCCTCGCAGAACAAGGGCGGTTTCCTCCTCCTCCATCGTCACCGTATTTTCAGCGTGCGCGAAGGGGTCTGGATGGGCTGGGAGCGCAAGCGCGGCAAGATTCTCGATCTCAATAAGCTGCTGGCCGGCGAATTCGATGCCTTCCCCATCAAAGCGGGCCAGCTCGACTTGCTGCGCGAAATTCGCTACGTTCTCACTCTCGACTCCGATACGCAGCTTCCTCGCGGTACGGCTTCCCGCTTGGTCGGCGCTATCGCTCACCCTTTGCATCAGGCGGTGATTCATCCCAAGCTGCGCATTGTCGTTGATGGCTATGGCATCCTTCAACCGCGCATCGGCGTCAGCGTCCGTTCGGCTTCACGATCCCGCATGGCCGCCATCTACTCGGGACAAAGCGGATTCGATATTTATACACGGGCCATTTCCGATGCTTACCAGGACCTCTATGGCGAGGGAATTTTTACAGGGAAGGGAATCTACGAGGTTGCCGCGTTTCATGCCGTACTCGACCGCCGCTTCCCCCGCAACGCTCTGCTGAGCCACGATCTAATCGAGGGCGCCTATGCGCGCGCAGGCCTCGCCACCGACGTCGAACTTATCGACGACTACCCCTCGCACTTGAGCGCTTTCAATCGCCGCAAGCATCGCTGGGTGCGCGGTGACTGGCAGATTGCCCAATGGATGTTTGCCCGCGTCCCCGACGAATCGCATCGCTTCGTCAAGAATCCAATCTCCGAAGTCTCTCGCTGGAAGATCTTCGACAATCTCCGCCGTTCCCTTGTCGAGCCGTTCACGTTCATTCTCTTTGTCGCGGCCTGGCTCGGGCTTCCCGGTGGTCCGCTCTATTGGACAATCGTTCCGCTCGTCCTGCTCATCTTCCCCACCATCGTTCAGCTTACCTTCAGCCTGGGTCGCGCCCTCGCCGGCTCCTCGAGTGGCCGGGTGGGCCAGGCGCTTACTGGCTTCGCCAAGGCGACGTTTGTCGCGCTCCTCAACCTCGTCTATCTTCCGCATCAGGCGTTGCTTTCTCTCGATGCCATCGTGCGCGCCCTCGTGCGCCAATTCATCACCGGGCAACGCTTGCTTGAATGGGAGACTGCAGCGGAAGCTGAAGCTCAGTCCAAGCGCAACACACCCGCTGACCGCTATCTCATCCTCACGCCAATCGTGGCCGTCATCGTCGCGATTCTGGTCTACTTCGTGAATCCTGGGCACCATCATTTCGCCCTCAAGGTGGCGGCGCCCATTTTGATTCTCTGGGGAGCGGCGCCCATCGTCACCGCGTGGCTTAATGCGAAACCTGCGGAACAGCACAAGCGGCTCGACCCAGCCGGCGAGTTGTTTCTCCTCGGTCATGCCTTGCGTATCTGGCGCTACTTTTATCAATTCGCCAACGAAACGCACAACTATCTCATTCCTGACAATGTTGAGGAAGATGGCCTGTTTGAAGCCGCTCGCGTTTCGCCTACCAATGTCGGGCTTCTGCTCAATGCGCGCCAGGCCGCATGCGAACTGGGATTTCTCACCATCCCCGAGCTGACCGATCTTACGCAGCGAACGCTTACGACCATTGAGAGTCTTGAGAAGTTCCGCGGCCACCTCTACAACTGGTACGACACACGTACGCTCAAATCTCTCGACCCGTCTCCCTTCATCTCATCCGTCGATAGCGGCAACCTTGTTGCCTCGTTTTACACACTTCACGCCGGAGCGCTCGAATTGCTCCGCCAGCCTTTGGTGGGCCCGCAGCTCTTTTCCGGACTGCGCGCTCATTGGCAACTGCTCAGGGCAAAATCGAACACACACTCTCCCTTCACGAAGCTTGCCCTTCCTGAGCACAAAGCACATGCCGGCGCGTGGATCGCCTGGCTCTCAACGGCCGCAGCCTCGACCGAAGATTCCACAACCGTCGCCACCGACCACCATGAAGGCGGCTGGTGGGATAAAGAAACCGAGAAGCGCGTGCGCGCCATCCTCGCGTTGATCAACCAACATGCGCCGTGGCTTCTGCCCGAATATGCGCCGATCCGCGAGATTCCCGAGCTCGCGATTCGTGAAGATGCCTATACGCTCTCGATTCAAGGCGCAATCGATTTCGCCGAGCAATTGGAAATGAATCTGCGCCGCGCCTGGCTCAAACTCGCGGGCAACGCACAGCTCCTCTCTCTCGGCGAACAGCTTCGGGATTCGCTGCCTCAAGCCGCGCAAAATTTGCGCAAGCTCTCCGCGGCGCTTAGCCAAATCGCCGAACGGGCCGAGCGGCTGGCCCAGGAAACGCAATTTGCTTTTCTTGCCAGTCCTGCACGGAAGGTCCTTTCCATCGGATATGACCTTCGCGCGCAAAAACTTCACGACGCCTGCTACGACATGATTGCGTCTGAAGCGCGTATCGCCACGTTTCTCGCCATTGCCCGCGACGAAATCCCATCGCAAAGCTGGATCAAGTTAAGCCGCGATCACGCCTATGCTTTCGGTGAATTTGTTCTTCTTTCCTGGACCGGAACCATGTTCGAGTACCTGATGCCGGCTCTCTGGATGCGCAGCTACCCTGACACCCTCATCTCCCGCACGCTTGGCGCTTCCGTTGCAGTGCAGCGTGCCTTCGCGCGTACGCTCAGCATTCCATGGGGAATTTCGGAGTCCGGTGCTGCGCGAAAAGACGATGCGGGGCATTACGACTACAAAGCATACGGCGTCCCGCAGGTTGCACTCTGGGTCGACGCTACCGCCGGCCCCGTGGTGTCGCCCTATTCCACTTTTCTCGCCCTTTGCGTGGATGCGCGCGCCGCGTACAGCAATCTGCGATGGATGGAAGCTGCGGGCTGGGTGGGCGCCTATGGCTTCTACGAGGCAGCCGACTACACCTCAGCCGGCAAATCAGCGGTTCTCGTCCGCGAATGGATGGCGCATCATCACGGCATGTCGCTTCTCGCCATCACCAATCTGCTCCACGAGAACGTGGTGCAGCGCTGGTTCCACGCCAATCCCGTGGTTCAATCCGCGGAATTGCTGCTCCATGAATTGCCTTTGAGCAAGGGTGCGTTGCGAGCCAAGCTCAAGGAATAGTTGCTGCGCCAATCCATCGGGATTCAACAGGGCTACGGCTCAACTTCAATCAGAGCCAGGGTGTTCGGCGTCAGGTTGAGGTGCATTCTACCTTCGTGCAATCGCACCTTCTCCGGTTGCGGAAGCGCGGATTCCCGATTCAATTGCTCCACCTGGAGCGGCGTCGGATCGAGCGGGCTCCCCATCGCCGCATAGCTCTTCAAGACATTTCCGTGCCTTTCATCCACGCGCTGAATTTGTACCTGTGCGTCTGGCGCAACATGCGCAAATTCAAAGTCGATGCTCTTCTCCGTTCCGTTCTGGTCTGGATCCACCAGGTTCCATGCGGCAATTGAAAGCCCGCCCTGCGCCGTCTTCGTCACGATCACATCCGCAGACGAGTTGGCGATGCGCTGGCCGCCAAGCTGATGCAGCAGCCCGTACGCATAATAGCTGGGCTTGTTGATGCCTCCCTTGGCGCGCAATCCGAACTGGCCTTCGAACGGTTGCGGAATTGGACCGCCCTCTTCAAATACGTCGGAGAATGTCCAGAACGACAGCATGTCCACAAGCCCGTCGCATTCTCGTACCGTATTGGCAAGCGCAGGGCCCACAAAAGTCGTATCGCGCGATTCCTTCATCCCTTCAACGTTCCACTCCGACCATACAAGCGGAAGCTGTGGCAAACTTGACTGCTTGATCTCGCCCCTTACCTTTGCCACCGCCCGGCAGACTCGCTCATCCATCGGGATACTCTCGTTCGTCCCGAACAAGTCTTCCACGGTATCGTCTGCATAGCCGTGCGTCGAAACAAAATCCACCGGCACATGATGTTCGGCAGTAAAGTGCAGAAAGTCTCCAACCCATGCGGCTGCGGCTGTGGCCGGCCCGCCTACGCGCAGGCGCGGACTCACGCCCTTCACATCCCGCGCCGTGTGTTCATACAGTTCGAAATACGATCGCTGCCGTGGAATGCCATTCCAAAAATCGATGTTTGGCTCGTTCCAAACCTCGAAGTACCACGTCGACACTTCGTCAATGCCATAACGGTCCACAAGATGCTGTGCGAAGTGCTTCACAAGGTCGTCCCACCGCTCCATACTCTTGGGCGGTGAAACATTTTGCTTGTACCAGAAGGGATGTAGCGCGTCCGGATTAAACGCCAGCCTCCTGGGCATGAAGCTGATCTCAACGAACGGCTTCAGTCCGTTCTTCAACAGCCCGTCGTAAACCTGGTCGACATAAGAAAAGTTGTACACGGGATTTCCGCGTTCGTCCTCATCGTAGACGCCCAGTTCATCGTGGAAGATGGCGTGAAATCGCACATAGCGAAAATCGGCGACCTGCTTCACAGCTCGAACGTCTTCCCGATAGCTCTCGCGCAGCGTCAGAATCGCACGTCCCGAACCGAACATCTGCTCCCAGAAATGAGGAAACGGCGCACTCGCAGCCTGCGCATCGACTGCTACTTTTTCCTGTGCGAATCCAGCCTCGTTCGCCATTGCGAACGCCGCTACCAATCCTGCGATCCATGCCCACCTTTTCAGTCGCACCGTACCCGCTCCTTTTCTTACGAAGGGCCATGCCCACATCGAAGCCTTCTTTTAAAGATAAAATGCGCGCAACAGGACAAAGTCCATTGCGCGCATTTTTGCTTCGACGACCGGCTCAACGGTCTATCAAAAACTCCGCCGAAGTGCCGTTAGAAGCTGAACCGTGCCTGCAACTGCACAGTTCTGCTCCCGAGCGCCCCGCGCGCCACACCGAAGTCCTGGTTGACCGACTGCACCGTTCCATCGGGGTTTACAGAGCCCAGCGTGTTATCGATTGTGGACGTGTTGATATTCAGCTTGTTCAAAAGATTGTACGTGTCCACGCGGACTTCGATTCGTGCGTTCTCGCCCAGCACACGGTTGTTGGGCAAACCAAAGCCTTTGCTCAACGAAGCGTCGAGGTCGTTGTAGCCGGGCCCGTTCAGCGTGTTGCGCGGGATGCCAGGCGCGGGTGGTGGCGCTGTCAATGGAAACGCTGGACCCACCGCAAACGCCGGAGCCGCAAAATACGTTGTGCCGTTTCCGTTGTAGTTTGGGTTTGCGGCTTGCTGGAATGTGCTGTTACTTGTCTTCATTCCAGCACCGCCAAGGTTCGCTGAGGGCCGTAGTTGGTCGTATCCGCTTCCGTTGTAGTAGAGGGCAGAGCCGCTCGTATTGGCGTTGTACACAGGGTTCCATGGGAATCCTGTATGCCAGTTGAAGATTCCGCTCAGCGACCACTCGCCCAATACCTTGTCCATCCAGCCGTGCGACCCGTGAAAGAAAACCGGCTGCCACATACCAAAAACCTTGAACGAATCGGCGATGTTGTAGTCCGACCGCCCATACGCTGCCTGCGAATCGTATGGGTAAGGATCCTCTGAGTAGGGCCCGGAGTTTTCATCCATCGCCTTTGCCCAGGTGTACTGACCCTCAAGGTTGAACTGGTGCGCGAAACTGTGCTTCACCGTCGCAATCAGCGCGTTGTAATTACTCGTGCCCGTGTTGGCATAGTAGTCGATGAAATTTGCCGCGGGATTGAGCGCGCCACCACTGCCGGCAACAATCGCGTTGTAGTTCGATTGCACCAGCAGATGGCGCGATTCGCTCCCCTGATAGCCGAGCGTTGCGATGATGTTCCACGGGAATTGATACTGCGTATCCAGCGAATAGTGGTAGTTCACAATCGTCTTCGGATTCTGCGGAAACGCCGTAAGTGAAATCGGGCTTCCATTCGTCGGCAGATTATTGGTCCCAAACGTGGTGATCGCCGCCGGGTTGGGCGCGTAGCCAAAGAGAGAATTGATATTCGTGGCCGTCTCGTAAAGAATCCCGGGTATCGTCGTGGTCGGAGTCGAGCAGCAGAAATCCGCATTGATAACATTGGGCGGGTTTCCAAATCCGTTGGCTAGAATCGCAATCTCATTCTGGTTGAAATTGATTCCGAATCCCCCGCGAACGACGGCGCGGTTATTCGATTCCAGAGGCTGCCATGCAAATCCAACTTGCGGACCGAGGTTCGTCTTCTGCGGTTGATAGAGACTTCCTCCCACGCGGACACTCAGCGAACTTAAGCCATTGGCCCCGGATCCGAACTGGGCGGTGTCGAGATTATTCTGCTTGGAGTCGAATGAGCCGAAGTACGACCAGCGCAGTCCCAGGTTCACCGTCAGGTTAGGACGGATCTTGTAGTCGTCCTGCACGAAAACTCCCCACAGATTCACGCGATTGTCTTCACGATTCGCCGAAGGAATTCCGGTGGCTGAAGCGAACTGCCCCGCTTCACTGTCAGGCGCGTCATTCGCAAAATCCCACATATTGTAGAAACTGAAATTTGGGCGCGCGGCATACACAGCGTTGTTTAAGTAATAAAGACGAGTCAGACCGCCCCCAGTCTTGATGTTATGCCGGCCTGCGACCTTGGTGAGCACATCGTTGAAGTCATAAGTCCACTGGTTCAAATCGGTAGGTCCAGGTGCGCCGAAGTAATTCGGATTCGACGTGCCGATGCTTCCGATGTTGTCAGTCGGTAAGCCGAAAGGTTCTTGCGGGTTGCTCGAAATTTCGTTCCAGCGATAACCGGCGGCATTGGCACGAGCTTCGTTCAGCAAATCGGCAGAGAACGTATGGTTCCAGATGCCCGAAAATGCATCGTTCACTTGCGTGTGATGCCACAGATTCGCCGACCGCGTCGGACCGTTGTAGTCGGTCGAGGACGTCGGCACCCAGTAGATGGCAAAACTCAAGTGATCGTTCCCCGTGGCCTGCGCGTCCATGCGTCCGTTGTATTGTTGCTGGCTGATCACCGTGGGATTCACGGTGTTGAAGTACGCAATGTCAGGCACCCCATCAAGACCGCCTCCCACGCCTGGAGAGTTCGACGAAGTATATCCCGGATCCTGCGCGCCCAATGCCACACCCTTCAGCGGCGAGCCGACGTCGAGGCCGGAGGAAGTAGTGGTGCAATTTACGCCCTCCACCAATCCGATGGATGCGCAGGTCTCCTGGATAATACTGCTCGATGCAACTCCTTCTCCTTTGTACGAGAGATACTGAGATGCGATGCTGCCCGATGCCGCGGCGGTGCTGTCGAACTGCGATGTCTCGTACCAGCCCTGCGCCGTCGTGCTGTCCGATTGCGGGCTCTGCTCAAAGTTGAAAAATGCGAAGATCTTGTTTTTCCAAATGGGACCGCCGAGGCTGCCGCCATCGTTGTTGGTGCGCGTATCGTCCTTGTTCAGGCCGCGCGATGCTGGCGTGCCCGCAACTGCCGAACCTACGCCATTCCAGCGCTGGTACGCATTCATCCCTGGACGCGAAGCCTTGAAAAACAAACTTCCGTGCAACGAATTTGTGCCACTCTTCGTTGTCACCTGGATCTGGCCGCCACTGAATCGTCCCGCCGACGCATCATAGCTATTCGAGACAATCTTCATGTCGCCGACCGAGTCCTCGCTCGGCGTGATGACGGATGTTCCACCCCACACTGCGCTGACCGTGCTGATTCCGTCGACCGTGATGCCGTTGGTCTCGTATTGCCCGCCGCGGGTTTGAACTTGGGGTCCGTTCTCTGTCTGGAAGATGCCGGCCGATCCGCCACCCGATCCACCAGGGCCCTGGTTTCCCGGCGTGTTATAACTTCCGCCTCCACTTCCTTGCGAACCATCGCCAGACACTCCGGGCGTCAGTTGTGCGAGTTGGAATACGTCGCGGTTGTAGGAAGGTAAATGTTGAATCTCATTGCTGCTGATGGTTGCGCTCACCGTCGCTGTATCCGTATCGAGCAACGGAGTTGACGAGCCATTGACAGTGACAGTCTGCGCTACATCTCCGAGTTCCATCTTGATGTTGAGCGCATTCGGTTGCTCGGGAATCAAGACGACCTGCGCAACGGCCTGTTTCTTGAATCCTTGTCTCTCCGCCGTCACGCTGTAGTCACCGGGGGCAAGCGCGTTGAACGTATAAATTCCGCTGCCGTCCGACTGAGCCACTTTGTTCTGACCAGTGTTCTTTTCCGTAAGTGTCACCGTGGCGCCAGGAATCACCGCGCCTGAAGGGTCTGACACTGTACCGCGGAGCGAAGCGTTGAATTGCGCGTTGGCTGTCGTTCCAGAAAATATCGCCAAAACAAGAATCGCGGACCAAAGAATCAAGGCCCGCGTCCGCGTTTCTAATCTAACTTTGAATGACTGATGAGGCTGCATGTTGGCTTCTCCTTTTAAAGTGTCCAAGAGTTCGGAATACGGTGAGTCGTGCCGATACAAAGCCCATTTCTGCGCATTGCAATGTGCGCGGACTGTTGCCTATGTGCGCTCCTACCTCGAAACCTGCAGTGGAGTCTTCGGGAAAGCTGCAGTTGGCTGGGCGTTCTGTCCCAACCCGGTTGGGATTCCCATTCACACCCAAAGGTTGTCCACGCGAGTTTGAGCGCGTCAAATCCTTCGATGACGGTTGCACTCTGTTGGTTTCGTCTTGGCCCCTCGTTCGCAGTCGAGCAAGCCCACATTTTTTGGGGGTGCATCTAACCTGGTTGAGTGTAGGGGTGACCCTGACAACGAACGTGAGTTCGAAAATCGCCGGAGTGAGTGACTGGGGAATTGCTCCGCAAAGAGGAGAGTTTATATGGTTGATCAGAAAATGAGATTCGTCCTACCGCTATTCGCGGCTTCAATGTGTCTGACCGGAACGCAACTTGTTGGGCAGGCTTCGACCGGTGCAACTGGCGCTTCGCAACAACCGTCCATGCAGAATCAGCAGTCCGCCACCAACCCCACGTCCCCCATGGATGCGGGCATGGCGAACGCACAATCCCTCGACGATCAGGACTTTCTCCGCAAGGCACTGCAAGGCGGGGACGCCGAGGTGCAGTTAGGCCAGCTCGCTCAACAAAAATCCCAAAGCGACGACGTAAAGCAATTTGCGCAGAAGATGGTTCAGGACCACACGGCGCTTGGGAATAAGGTCATGAAGCCCGTGGCTCAGCAACTAGGTGTGAAAGAGCCTAAGGAGATTTCAAAAAAGGATAAGGAGCTGGTAGCAACCCTCAGTCAGCTATCTGCCGCGCAATTCGATCAGGAATACATCAAGGCTATGGTCAAAGACCATAAGCAGGACCTGAAGGACTTCAAGAGCGAAGCTGAAATGTCGCAGAATTCCAACGTCAAGCGGGTAGCCGAAATTGGAGAGAAACTAATTTCCCAGCATCTGCAACTGATCGAGCAAATCGCTCAAAAGCACAACGTGGAAGCATTGAACCAGCACTAAGTCAATTGGCAAACCTCATAGGACAAAGAAACGGCGCAAGGTCTTCACCTTGCGTCGCGTCATCTTTTAGTTCGCACTTCAATCTGAGTTTTGGCTTTAAGCCGGATAGGCACCGGCAATATAGCCGTGGAGCGCCTCGATCGTTTGTGCCTGCCCTGAGATAACCCATTTCACCAGGTCGCCGATCGAAATTACCCCAATCACTGAGTTATCGCGTAGCACCGGTAGATGGCGTATCCGATGTTGCGTCATAAGCGCCATGCATTCATCCACCGTGTGTTGCGGTGTGACTGAGATGACGGGGGTGGTCATGATCTGCGCAACCTCAGTCTCCTTCGAAGCGTGGCCCAGCAGCACGCCCTTCCGCGCATAATCCCGCTCCGACAAAATTCCAACTAAATCGCTTCCGTTAAGTACCAGCAATGCGCCTATGTCGTGCTCCGCCATCAATCCAATGGCTTCGTACACAAATTTGTCCGGGGCGATTGAAAGAACCGTATAGTGGCCTTTCGCTTTGAGCAGCATTCCTACGGCGTCGCTGGTTTTCATGCGTCCTCCCGGCTTGGATTTGATTGCATTCTCCCCGGTTCCGGCAGAGTCTGCCGTCGCGGAAGAGAAGTATATCCCCTTCAATGCAAGCCGGGATAGCTAGTTGCAGAGTTTATTTCTAAGCGGCCGGCGAAGCGCACTTCAAGCGCGCGGCTCGAGGGCGCCGAATCTTCATCCCTGCTGAAGACTTAGTGCTGGATCGTTGTGTCGGCAGCCGATGGCTTTTGGGTAACCTGTGCCGGTGTCGGCAGTTGGGTTCGATCCCACCCGCCGCCGAGCGCCTGAATCAACGTAACCGAGGCCGACATCTGCTGTATCTGCAGATCCGCCAGAGTCTGCTGGCTCGAGTACGATGTCGTTTGCGCCACCGCCAGGTCGATATAGGGGTCAATGCCCGTGTCGTACCGCGTCTGTTCAAGTTTCAGGTAGCGCTCGGCATAATTCACCGCTTCCTGCTGGCGTTTGATCTGATCGGAAAGGATGCGCACCTCTGCCAGCGCATCTTCTACCTGCTGAAAGGCAGTCAGGACCGACTGGCGATAGGCGGCGAGATCTGCGTTGTATGTGGCAATGTATTGGTTCACCGTGGCGCGCCGTAACCCCCCGTCGTAAATCGTTTCAGAGAGCGAGGGCCCCACCGACCAGAAGCGGCTCACTGCCGCAAGCAGATTTTTGAGAGCCGAGCTTTCAAATCCACCACTGCCGGAAAGGGTGATCGTCGGGTAAAAGGCCGCGTAGGCCACGCCGATCTGCGCATTCGCCGAAGCCATGGTGCGCTCCGCGGCGGCAATATCCGGACGCCGTTCAAGAAGTTGCGACGGCAGGCCCAACGGTATCGGTGGAGGAGCCGACGTTTTCGCCAGCACAGGGATTGAAAAATCGGATGCCTGCTTGCCAATCAGCATTGCAATCGCATGTTCGTATTGGGCCCGCGCAATCTTGATGTTGATGGCTGCCGACTGCGCGCTCGCCAGCGTCGTCTGCGACTGCACAAGCGAAATCTCATCGTCCACGCCTGTGTCGTAGCGTCCCTGTTCTGCGTCCAGTGACTTCTTATCCGCATCGACCGCCGCATCCAGAATCCCCTGCAATGCATCCTGGCCGCGTATCTCGAAGAAGTATTCGGCCAGGCTCGCCTGCTCGGTCAGTTTCTCGTTGGCAAGGTCTGCCGCAGTCACCTGCGCCGTGTATTGCTGCGATCGCACCGTGTTGCGAATCTTGTCCCAGAAGTCTGGTTCCCACGATACTTCGCCAGGCAACTCGAATACCTGCGACTGCTTGCCGCTGCTACTGCTGGCGATGGCCCCCGAAGTTAGATTCGATGAAGTTTGCGAGCGCGAATAAGCAGGTCCTACGCTCACCGTAGGAAAGTATTGCGATCGCGCTTCGCGAACCAGCGCCCGCGCTTCCATGTAATTCTCAAAAGACTCGCGAATGTTCTGGTTGTTTATGTTGAGCTGATCCTCCAGGGCATTCAATTCCGGCTCGTTGAATATCTCCCACCAACTGCCGCGCAGCGTCGCGTCCTGCGGCTCCGCCACCTTCCAACCGTCCGCCTCTTTGAATTGTGTGGGCGACTCCTTGTAGGCCTGCGGCGCTGTTGCGGCCGGCGGCACGTACTTCGGCCCCACGTTGCAACCGGAAAGGAATCCGCAAAGCACCGCAATCTGCAGGCCCAGCAGCGAGGCTCCAATCCGACTTGGCGCAATCGATAAGTTCATAGCCAACTCTCCATGATCAACCACTTCTAGGATGCCTCGGCGGTTCCCGCATGCAAAACAGTCGATCGTTTGCCCTGGAAGCGGAGACGCATGCGATCAAAGAACAGATAAACAACGGGTGTGGTGTAAAGCGTCAGCGCCTGGCTCACAATCAATCCACCCACAATCGTGATTCCCAGCGGCCGCCGCAATTCCGAACCCGTCCCGGTGCCGAATGCCAGCGGGAGCGCCCCAAACAGCGCCGCCATCGTGGTCATCAGAATGGGGCGAAAGCGCAGCCGGCACGCTTCGAAAATTGCATCGCGTGTTGACTTGCCGTGTTCGCGCTCGGCCACCAATGCAAAATCGATCATCATAATCGCATTCTTCTTCACAATGCCGATCAGCAAAATAATCCCGATGATGGAAATAACGTTCAGATCTACTTTGAACAGCAGCAGCGCCAGCATCGCGCCCACGCTCGCCGACGGTAGCGTGGAAATGATGGTGAGCGGATGCACCAGGCTCTCATAGAGAATGCCCAGCACAATGTAGACCGCCAGCAGCGCCGTCCCCACCAACGCGGGCTCGCTGGCCAGCGAGGTCTGATAGGCGGCCGCCGTCCCTGCAAAAAATCCACGCACTGTGGACGGCATGCCAAGACGCTGCTGCATCTCACCCACCTCGCGCGTCGCATCGCTCATCGACGTATTGTTGCCCAGGTTGAACGAAACGGTCACTGAAGGAAACGAGCTGGTATGATTCAGCACCAGCGGCGTCGTGTTCGGCTCCGCCTTCGTAATGGCCGACAGTGGAATCACTCCCTTCCCCGATGTATTGAGATAAATGTTCTTGAGTCCGCTGGGGCTCTGCCAATATTGAGGCGCTACTTCCAGCACAACGTAATACTGGTTAAGCTCCGTATAAATAATCGAGACTTCCGACTGCCCGAATGCCGAATACAGCGAAGAATCAAGAGACGACGGCGTGATGCCCAGGCGCGATGCGGTGCTGCGATCGTACGTCAGCAGTTCCTGCAAGCCATTGTTCTGCGCGTCAGTATTCACATCCTGGAAATTCGGCAGCTTTATCATCTGCGCAAGCAGAATGGGCCCCCAATGCGAAAGATCCTGCACATTATCCGATTGAATTGTGTACTGGTAAAGCGCGGCGCTCGATCGTCCTCCGATGCGAAGGTCCTGGGCCGCCTGCAAAAAGGCCGTCGCAACAGGAAGCCGATTCAGCTTGGGACGCAGCCTGTTGATAATGTCGGCCGCTCCAATCTTTCTTTCATCCAGAGGCTTCAGCGCGATATAGATGAAGCCGCCGTTTGATGATCCGGTATAGGCGTTCACATTGGCCACGGCAGGGTCGGCCTTGATCACACCCACCAGTTGCCGCACGGAATTGTCCATCACCGCGAAGGATGCATCCTGCGGGCCTTGCACCGCGCCCACAATGGCGCCCGTATCTTGCTGCGGGAAGAATCCCTTCGGGATAATCGCGATCAAATAAAAATTGAGCGCGATCGTCAGCAGAAGAACGATAAGCATCGGAACTGGATGGTCGAGTACCCAGGTAAGAGAATTGGTGTAGCCGGAGACCAGCCCTTTGAATCCCTTCTCGCTCAAGTTGAACATGCGCCCATGCTTGATCTTGCTCTCATCCTTCAGCAGGTATGCGCACATCATGGGCGTGGTGGTCAGCGAAATCACCATCGACACCAGAATCGCCGTCGAAAGCGTGATGGCGAACTCGCGAAACAGCCTTCCCACAATGCCGGCCATCAGAAGGATCGGAATGAAAACCGCAATCAGCGACATGCTGATGGTGAAAACCGTAAATCCAATCTCCTTCGATCCCAGCAGCGCAGCCTGAAACGGGCTCATTCCTTCTTCGCGGTGGCGCGATATGTTTTCCATTACCACAATCGCGTCGTCGACCACAAAGCCGGTGGCGATCGTCATTGCCATCAGGGAAAGATTGTCGAGGCTGAACCCGAGTAAATACATCACCGCAAAGGTGCCCACCAGCGATACTGGCACCGCGACTGCCGGAATGAGCGTGGCTCGCCCGTTGCGCAGGAAAACGAAGACGACCAGGATCACGAGTAGAACCGAGAGGATCAACGTGCTCTCAACGTTGTTGACCGAAGCGCGGATGGTGGTCGTGCGATCCAGGACGATCGTCGTCTTGATGCCTTGCGGAATCGATGCCTCAATCGACGGCAACTCCGCCGTGATGTGATCGACCGTGTCGATAATGTTGGCGCCAGGCTGGCGGAAAATGATGACCGTAATCGAAGGGATACCGTTTAAATAGCCGCCTGTGCGAATGTTCTGCGCGCCGTTATAGACCTCGGCGACATCCTGCAGCCGAACAGCAGCGCCATTGTGAAAACCGATAACCAGCGGCTTGTACTGGTCCGCCTGGTGCATTTGATCGTTGACCACAATGTCAGCGGTTCCCGTGTCCGTTACCAGCTGCCCGGTTGCCTGGTGAACGTTTTGCTGGCTTAGGACTGATTGAACATTTGAAAGTGTCAGCCCGTAGCTGTTGAGCTGCGTGGGGTTCACTTCCACGCGCACCGAAGGGCCAGCGCCGCCGCCCACTGACACCTGCCCCACGCCTTGCAGCTGCGATAGCTTTTGTGCGATTACAGATGAAGCCTCGTCGTAGAGGGTGGGCTTATCGTATTTGTCCGACGTCAGGCCCAGAATCATGATGGGCGCGTCTGCTGGATTCACTTTGCGGTAGGTGGGATTGCCAGGCAGG
>Ga0182013_10004882_pt1 | contig 15884 bp, 16 predicted proteins | sample 612S2MmetaG_FD_120487 | JGI IMG/M metagenome (GOLD analysis project Ga0182013, IMG submission 120487) | Permafrost microbial communities from Stordalen Mire, Sweden - 612S2M metaG | ecosystem: Environmental > Terrestrial > Soil > Wetlands > Permafrost | place: Sweden: Stordalen | collected...
GTCGTTGTCGGCCATCCGCCCGATGCGCCCCATCACCTCAGAAAGATCCAGCGTCTCGACCGTTATCCCCGAACGCTCCAGCAGCTTCTCGGAATAGCGGACGGTATTGAACGCCGTGGGCCGCGCGCCAATCGCGCCAAAGCGGACATTCTTCAGCCCGCGCACCGTCCGGCATACCGCCGCGAACCACGTCAGGTCCGCCTTGAACTCCGCTGAATCGGGCGCCTCGGTATGCAGCGTGGTCAGCGAGTAGGGAATCCCATACTGCTTCAGGTTGTTGCAGATCGACATCTTGCCGCAGAAGCTGTCGCGCCGGAACGCAATCGACATCTTGCCCGGCGCATCCGGCGTGGCCTGGATCAGCACCGGCACGCGCAGATCGGCCAGGCGGATCGCATCGGCCAGTCCGCGCTCCTCGCCGAAGTTGGGCAGCGTAATGATCAGGCCGTCGATCTCCGCCGCGTGTGCCTTGAACAGCGCCGCACATTTCTTCGCGTCCTCGTACGTCTCGACCGCGCCATGCGCCGTCACATCCGGGTGCAGCACTATGGGCTTGATCCCCGCGCCTTCGAGCGCGACGATGATTTCCAGCCGGCCACTGGTGGCGAGGTGCGAAGGGAAGAATCCGCGGTTGCCTACCAGAACTCCCATGGTCATTTGCTTTGGCATTGCTTTCCAACTCCTTGGCCTGTTACGTGGCCCGATGTTAAGCCGTTAGTCTTTGCCCGGCCGAAACTTAATCGTGTAGAACGCGCCGAAGATCGTCATCAGCAGTCCCCACCAAAAGGCGGGATGGAGTTCCGCGAGCACGGTCGTTCCGGGGTGAGAGAACTCGTAGATGCCTTGGCCGAAGATGATGAGGCCGCAGGCGAGCATGAGGACGCCGACGAAGAACCAGATCGACAGCGACTGCTCGGTGCTGGGATCGACGGGATGAGGATGCGGTTCGGACATGGGGGAAACTCCTTGGGTCTTCACTGCGTGCAGAATGACAAGCAAAAAGCAAATACTGAGATTCTGAGCCCTTCGACTGCGCTCAGGGCCAGAATGACGAGCGCGGTTACCACAGCCAAAGGTTGAGGATGAACAGCCCGGTGGCCACAACCACCGCCCAGAAGATCGGTTTCTCGAAGATGTTTCTCGATCCATCGTGCGGAATCACGGTCGAGCCGTAGACCAGGCCGGTAAGCTCCGCCTCGGTCTTGGGCTTGGTCATATAGCTCACCACTACAGTCACAATCATGCACACACACCACGACCACAGCGCGCGGTAAAGGTTCGCAGCCATCGCCTGCACCCGCATGATCGTGTCGGCCGATGCGTGCGGCTGCAGAATCATGAAGCGGATGTTGGCGGGGTCATAGCGCACCGCCAGCCACATGCCGACGGCGGCTGCCGTACCCGCGAACAGGCCCCAGAATCCACCCTCCTTGGTGGCGCGCCTCCACAACATACCCAGGATCACCGTGCCGAACAGCGGCGCAATGAAGAAGCTGAACAACTGCTGCACGTAGTCCATGATGCTGGCCGCGCTCATTACCAGGTACGCCGTGCCCACCGACACCGCCATGCCGACGATAGTCGACCACCGGCCCATCGAGACGTAGTGCGAGTCGCTGGCCTTCTTGTTGATATAGGCGCCGTAGATGTCGTAGGTCCACACCGTCGAGAAGGCGCTGACGTTGCCCGCCATGCCCGACATAAATCCCGCGATCAGCGCGGTAATGCCCAGGCCCAGCAGCCCGGGCCCCAGATAGCGCACCATCATCAGCGGCAGCACTTCGTTGAAGCTGTGCGCGGCATGATGCATCACCATGTCCGAACCGTCGGGATAGAGCTGAATCAGATGGCCGGAGGGGTCCTTCAGCAGCACCAGCGCCAGCAGGCCGGGCAGGATCACGAAGAAGGGCACAAACATCTTGAACGCCGAGCCGATGATCGGCGCCAGCCGCGCCGCGCGCAGGCTATTGGCGGAGAGCACGCGCTGCACTACCAGGAAGTCGGTGGTCCAGTAGCCAAAGGAAATCACCCAGCCTAGTCCGAAGACGATGCCCGTCCAATGCACGCCCATGGGGTTGGCGCTGAAGCTCCCCGTGGTGGACCAGAGATGGGTGTACTCCACGCCCGCGCGCTGGGTAATCTGCGCTTTCAGGTTGGTCCAGCCGCCGGCCTCGATCAGCCCCAGGATCGGGATCAGCATCGCGCCGGCCCAGATCAACACAAACTGCAGCACCTCGTTGATGATGGCCGAGCGCAGCCCGCCCAGCATCACGTAGATGGCCACCGTGGCCGCGCCCACCCACATCGAGGTGTAGATGTTCCAGCCCAGCACCACCTTCAACACCAGCGCCATCGAGTACATGTTCACGCCCGACATCAGCACCGTCATAAACGCGAAGCACACGCCGGAGAGCCCGCGCGCGCCTTCGCCGAAGCGCAGTTGCAGATAGCCGGGCACCGAGTGCGTCTTCGAGATGTAGTAGAACGGCATCATCACCACGCCGAGGAAGAGCATCGCCGGAATCGCGCCGATCCAGTACCAGTGGGTCGCCAGAATGCCGTACTGGTAGGCCGCGCCCGCCCATCCCATCAACTCCAGCGAGCCCAGGTTGGCGGAGACGAAGCTCAACCCCGCGATCCACGCCGACATCTCGCGCCCGGCCAGGAAGAACTGTTCGCTGGTGTTGGTCGACCCCTTCACATAGAAGCCGATGAAGATCACCATCGCGAAGTACAGCAGCAGGATGGCGAAATCCACCGGCGCAAGGTGGGTCAACTGGGTGGAGGCAAACATCATGATGGCTGGGATCGGGGCAACAGGCATCGGGCTTATGCTTCCATTCTTGCAACGGGGTGATGGGTGCTTGGGCCAGGTTGATCGAGTCGAAAGATCATTTTACGGACGTAGAGAAATATACCCACTTCGAGGCGGAGTTGCCATTTCGTTCATGCGAGTCACCGGAATCGGTACATCCCTCCGCGACAGGAGGGAATCTACCTATCATGCCCTGTTTTGAGCAGGGCATAGGGGGCCAAGATGGAGAAGGTTCAGATCACCAGGTTATTTCTCGCTGCGTCGCTGGCGGCAGGGCTCGCGTGGGGCACAGCAGTTGCGCAGACCGCGGGCCAGGAGATGAAGGATGCCGGCCACGACACCAAGAACGCCGCCGCGGATACCGGCCATGCCACGGCACAAACCAGCAAAAAGGTGTACCACAAGACCAAACGCGGGACCAAGAAGGTGTATCACAAGACCGCGCAGGGTACGAAGACCGCGGCGCACAGAACGGAGAATGCCGGCGATGCCGTCGCAGGCAAGCCCGAGCAGCACTAACCGAAAGCCCTACGCGAGGGTTCTGGCCGGAGCGGGTGAGTCGACTGCCGACTCGGTGCTCGCCGTTGCCGGCCACACCGTCTCCGCCGCCAGCAGCACTAGCGCCACCCAGTAGAGATCAGCGCCCAGCAGATGCAGCAACTGCATCCACGCCGGCGCCAGCAGCAGCACGTCGGCGACGCCCAGCAAGAACTGCAGCGCCATAAGGCCAACGGTAGCGTAACAGGCGCCATTCCATCTCGCATTGCTTCTCACGCTTGCTAGAACCAGCCAGATCACAAACAGGGCCGCAATTAGGGCGCTCGCCGGATGCAGCCATCTCATCCGCACAAGCATGGGAGCGTGCGCCGCAAAGTCTTCTGCCAAACCACTCGCTAAAGTGGGGGAAGGGAAAAGTGTATCGGCCAACGCAGCCAGAGCACCTGTCGCGCCAACCAAGATTGTGGCGCCAACCGCCATCCATGCCGCAGTCCGCAGTCCGCCGGGCCTCGCACCCCTCCTTGGCTCGTGCCGATCCGATTGCAGGAACCAAGCCGTCAACGCCAGCGCCGCCATCAGCAGCAGCGTGTTGGTGAAGTGAACTCCCTGCGCGATGACCCGCCCCGTCGAATCGTTATTCTCCACCCAACGGCGCAGCACCAGCATTGCCCCGAGCAGCGCCTCAAGAACCAGAAAAAAAACTGTCCACAGAGCAGCCTTGCGTGCAAGGGCTCCTCTCCGCGTCACCCGGAACGTCCACACAACCAGCCCAGCCATCAGCAGGCTGGCGACAGTGGTTGACTGGCGGTGCGCAAATTCGATGATCGTCGCCAGACGAGGATGATGCAGCGGATTCACATAGCCATTGCAGAGTGGCCAACTGCTGCCGCATCCGCCGCCCGAGCCGGTAGCACGCACCAACGCGCCCCACAGCACCACCGCGATAAAGTACGCCAGCACACCCCACGCAAAGCGCGCCAGATGGCGATCGTGCGGCGCCGTGATGGTTGAGGCTTCAGACATCCGAGAATCCTGCGAACGAAGCGTTGCGGACTGTGGGACTCCAGCCCCGCGAACCAGGCCGGTTTCCTGCTTACATGGCCGGAGCGATCAGCAACGCGGTTTCGCCGCCATTCGCCTGCGCGGCGGTCACGCGCACCTGATCGCCCTTGCTGTAGTCGAGCTTAAATCCCTCCAACACGCCGGTCGGTGTGTCCGCAACCGTCTTCGGGTCGATGCGGAACGACTCTTCCACCCCGGAGCTGTTCTTGATGGTCAGCAGATGGTCATGGCGGTTGATTCGCACCACCGACCCGCTGCTCTCCGCAAACGAGCCGTCGCCCAGATCGTGCACGGCAACCGCGGTCCGCACGTCGCCTTGCCCGACGAAATAGAGAATCACGTGCGCCCCCTTGTTGGTGAACTTGTCCACGTCGACTGCGTCGGCGCGGACGTTTTTGTCGAAGTCCACCGGAGGGTCGGTCTTCTTCAGAAACTCAAAGTGTCCGGAGGATCCGTCATCGGTGCTGATATCAATCATGTGGATCTTCGGATTGATCGACGTCACCGTTCCGGACACTGCATGGATTCTCGTCTGGGCGAGCGCGACTGACCCCGCCAGGAAAACTAGTGTTGTGAACAGACCAACTCGAAACAGTGTCTTCATCATGGTTTTTGCCCCCATTTGCCCCGGGTTCGAATCATCCAACACGCTCCCGCAGGAGCCTACCGCGACCCATCAATATACCGCATCTTCACATGCAAAGACAGTGACGGCGCACGCACCTCGCGTGGTGCGGCGGCGCCTGCAACTCGCGTCGCTCGCAGGCCCGCCTGAATCATCCCGCAGCCAGCTCCTTTGCCCGCTGCGTGGCCCGTTTTACCGCCTTGATCAGGGTCACCCGCAGGCCGCCCTCCTCCAGCTCCAGAATGCCGTCCACAGTGCAGCCCGCCGGCGTCGTGACTTGGTCCTTCAGCAGCGCCGGATGGTATCCGGTCTCCAGCACCATGCGCGCTGACCCATACGCCGTCTGTGCCGCCAGCAGCGTGGCCACGTCGCGCGGCAGCCCCACGTTCACGCCGGCCTCGGCCAGCGCCTCGATGATGATGTAGAGGAACGCCGGCCCCGACCCGGAGAGCCCGGTCACCGCATCCATATGCTTCTCGTCCACCACCACGGTGCGCCCCACGGTCTGAAAGATGAGCTGCGCGATCGCCATCTGCTCCGGCTTGACGAAGCGGCCGGGACACAGCGCGGTCACTGCGGCGGCCAGCATTGCCGGCGTATTCGGCATCGCCCGGATCACACCCAGATCGCAGCCCGCGGCGTCCTCGATGGAGCGCGTCTTTACTGACGCGGCGAACGAGAGCAGCAGCTTATCCGGCGTCAGCGCCGGGGCAATCTCCGCGATCACCGCCGGCACCTGCAGCGGCTTGACCCCCAGCAGGATGACGTCGGCGAACTCCGCGGCGGCCAGGTTGCTGGTACCCACCTCCACGCCGAACTGCGCCGAAAGCGCCTGCGCGCGGTCGGGGTGCTGCACCGTCGCCACGATCCGGTCGGGAAGCAGAAGGTTGTTCTTGAGAAAGGCCTGCAACAGAATGCCGCCCATCTTGCCCGTACCCAGAATGGCAACCCGCAAATCGGGGAGCACGGGGCTTGCGGTCAGTACACTTGGTGTCTGGTACGCATCGTCGTTCATTGGTTCAGGCTACCAGAGATGGCCCCACAGTCGGCCAGCTTCAAGGCGTGAGCAGCGTACCCGGAAGGCGTGACCGGCGACACTGCACGCGCGCATTTCGGGCCGTAAACTGCACGTGGGTTGGGCGTTCGTACCGGAATTGCACTCGGCCGCTACGGTTCCGCTCTTGCGTGCTTTCTTTTGCCGCGCGAGAGGCATAAGATTCGCTCGACATGACTGGAGGCGCGTATGTTTAGATTTTTGTTCATCCTTCCCCCCGTGCTGCTTTTGGCATTTCTGCCCCAGCAGCCGGCGACACCGGATAAGCCAATCCCTGCCGATGCGGCAACCCTGACCAACCCGGTCACTCCTACTCCCGAGTCCCAGGCCCACGCCAAGATGGTTTACGGCATCGACTGCGCCATGTGCCATGGAGCCAAGGGCAATGGAAAGGGCGACCTGGTCGCCGATATGCAGCTCAAACTCCAGGATTTCACCGATCCGGCAGCCCTCAAGGACACGCCCGACGGCCAGCTCTTCTACATCATCAAGAATGGCAAAGGCAAGATGCCGGCCGAAGGCGACCGCGCCAAGGACGAGGACATCTGGAACCTCGTGATCCTGGTCCGCTCGTTCTCCAAGAAATAGCGGCAGACAATCTGGATTAGGGGAACAAGTTCCGGGACCGCTCTCCCGCACATCCTGGGCTGGCTTTCCCCGCCTGGGCTGGCCTGCCTGGGACTCCTGGGTTTCTAGGATGCCCTCGGGTAGAGCGCATTGCCGCCGGTCGCCAGGTGATCTGGCACGGCACACTTCGCCACCGGCCGGAGCTTCTCCAACTCCTCCTCCGCGTAGATTGCGGAAGTTCCATCCGAGAAGCCAACCAAGACTTCATTGCCGTCCAGAAAACTCGTCGTGATGATATGCAAGGGCTTGCGCTGGGACATGGACTTGAACGCGATCGGGATCAGCACAGGTCACTCCATTTTCACGAGAAGAACTGGTAACTAGCGTTACCTGGTTGGATGCAGGGAACGCGCGGCGGGCCGTCTCGCGGCCATCGCCGAGCCAGTGTTCTCACTCCGCAGACCCATGTCTGTATCGAACCGCTCACTTTGCCTTCTGCGTCGCAATCCACGCATCGACCTGCTTCTCCAGCACATCCAGCGGCAGCGCGCCGGAGTCGATCACCACATCGTGGAAGGCCTTCAGGTCGAACTTCGGCCCCAGCGCGGTCTTCGCGCGGTCGCGTAGCTCCAGAATCTTGAGCTGGCCCATCTTGTAGCCCAGCGCCTGCGCCGGCCACGCAATATAGCGATCCACCTCCGACTGCACATTGGTCTCGTCGATCGCCGAGTGCTCGTGGAAGTAGTCCACCATCTGCTGGCGCGTCCAGTGCTGCGAATGCACGCCGGTGTCCACCACCAGCCGGATCGCCCGCCACATGTCCGCCTCCAGCCGCCCATAGTCGGAGTAGGGATCCTGGTAGAAGCCGATCTCCTTGCCCAGACGCTCGCTGTAGAGCGCCCAGCCCTCGGTGTACGCCGTGTAGTAGCTCTGCTGGCGGAAGGTAGGCACCCCGGTCAGCTCCTGGGTAATGGATATCTGCAGATGGTGCCCGGGAATCCCCTCGTGGTACGCCACCGCCTCCACGTCAGCCAGCGACCGGCCGGCAAAGTTATAGGTGTTCACATTCACCTGGCCGGGACGCTTTCCGTCCGGCGTGCCCTGGTCGTAAAACGCCTGGGGCTGGTTGGGTGCCATATACGCGGGCATCGGAACGACCTCCAGCTTCGCCTTGGGCAGCGTGCCGAACAGCTCCGGCAGCTTCGGCTGCATCTGCGCGATGTACCCCTTGTAGGCCGCAACCAGCGCGTCGGCGGAGGCGGGATGCTGCTTCGGACTTGCCTTCAGCGCGGCGGAGAAGCTCTTCAGGTCGGCGTAGCCCAGCTTGTGCACGATGGCCAGCATCTCCGCCTCGTCGCGCTTCACCTCGTCCAGGCCGATCTGGTGGATCTCGGCGGCGGATTTATCCAGCGTCGTGCTCTGCCGGATCCGGAAGGCATAGTAGGCGTCGCCGTCGGGAATCGCCCAGATGCCGGGGTCCTTGCGGCAATTGGGAATGTAGCTGACGGTGAGGAACTTGGCGAAGCGCTGGTAGAACGGCAGCACCTTGGTCGCAATCGCGTCCAGCACCGCATCCGAGATGCGCTTCCTATCCTCGGGGCTTACCGAAGTGGGAAACTTCTTCAGCGGCAGCGCAAATGGGCTGTCCGCCGGCTTCTGGGCGGTGATCGCCTGGGTCTGCTTCAGCGCCTCCTCCATCAGAAACTGGGGCGGCGTGCGGTGGTCGTCGACGCCAGTCTGCATGTTGGTCATGATCTGCGAGAAGGCAGCCGGCACCTTGCCCAGGCGCTCAATGTAGTGGTCGTAATCGTCCGCGCTGTCGAATCCGGTGTGCTCTGCAAGCTGGGGCAGGTCGAGCTGCAGGCCGTCATACTGGTTCACCGGCATCTCCCACTCCTTGAACGGCGCGCCCTCCTGGTCTTCGATCAGCGTGCGCATCATCAGCTCGGCGGAGAGCTGCTCCTGGTGTGAAAGCCCGGTGGTGTCGATCATCGACAGCCGGTCGATAAAGCCGCGCTCACGGGCCAGCTCATCGTTCACCGCGCGCGGTGAAAAGTCGGAGAGCTCGGTGTCGTAGCGCTTGTCGCCCAGGTAGGTCGCATACTCGGGATTGTGCTTCAGCTTGTCCTGCCAGATGTCGTTGAACAGGCTGGAGAGCGCGTGCGACCGCGCAGCAACGTCGTCACTCGCACTCTGCGCAGGCACTGCGGCCTGGGCGCACACATGAGTTGCCGTCGCAAGACTTGCGGCCGCAACCAGCCCGCACACCAACAAGACGATGGAGAACTTCTTCATGGACTCGGAACCCCTCGTAAAAGCTCGTTCCTCCGAGTGTATCGGTCTGGATCGAAAGATTCTCGCTGGGTCCCTGGTGCTATGCGTTCGGCCTCGCTTCCAGCATCCGGTACAGCGTCGACCGGCTGATGCCCAGCAGCTCCGCTGCGCGCAGCTTGTTGCCGCCGCAGCGGGTCAGCACCTCGAGGACATGCCGGCTGATGAGTATGCCGCCCTGGCAAACCTGTCTCGCCCCTACGCCGTAGTCGTTGCGCAGTACGCGTCGAACGCGCGCGTCAGCTCCTGGGCAATCGCCGGTGCGGTCGAGGTCTCGATCGCCTGGCGCTGCATCAGGTACACCAACTGGCCGTCGCGCAGAATAGCAACCGCGGGCGAGGTCGGCGCATTGCCGCCAAAGTAGCTGCGCGCCTTCTCTGTGGCCTCGCGGTCCTGCCCCGCGAAGACGGTGATCGCCTGGGTCGGCAGCGTGCCGTGCTGCAGCGCCAGACGCACCGCCGGGCGCATCTTGCCCGCCGCGCATCCGCACACGGAGTTGACCACCAGCATAGTGGTGCCCGGCTGGGCCAGCGCTGCGTCCACCTCGGCGGCGGTGCGCGCCTCCTTCAGGCCGGCGCGGGTCAGCTCCTCGCGCATGGGAATAAGCATGATCTCTGGGTACATTGAACCCCTCCTAGGGTGAGCCGCCGGTCGTGTAGCAAAATCAGAGTTGGTGTAAGGCGGGCCGATGCAGTCGAGTGGCTTTTCCCACAAGGAAAAGCCACCCAGTACTCGTTTCCCGACAGCACGTAAACTCTGATCTTGCTCTAATAGGCGCTTCAAACCCGATTGTACGGATGCGGGCCGCACTACGCCAATGCGCTCGCGTTGCCTGTTGTATTCGAGCGACTTGCAATTAGTCTGGATTCGTGACGATTCAGGAGAATGTTCCGCTCGCTCCTTACACCAGCCTCGGCGTCGGCGGGCCGGCCCGGTGGTTTATTGAAACCAACTCCGAGGACGACCTCCTCGCCGCCGTCCGCTTCGCCCGCGAGCGCGCCGTTCCGCACTTTATCCTCGGCGGTGGCAGCAATCTCCTGGTCAGCGATGGCGGCTTTTCCGGCATCGTCATCCGCATCGGCTCCAGTGATTCAGTCTGGGTCGACGAGGGCAACGGCACGGCCAGCATCGTCGCCAGCGCTGGCGCCGACTGGGATTCCGTGGTCCGCCTCGCCGTCGACAAGAACTGCGCGGGCATCGAGTGCCTTGCCGGCATCCCCGGCAGTGTGGGCGGCACGCCCGTCCAAAACGTCGGCGCCTACGGACAGGAGGTCTCGCACAGCATCGTCAGCGTGCGCGCGCTCGATCTGAAGGCTGAGAAAACCGTCGAACTATCCGCCGCCGAGTGCGGCTTCGCCTACCGCCGCAGCATCTTCAACACCACCCACCAGGGCCGCTACGCCATCACTCGCGTCTTCTACTCGCTGCAGATCGACGGCCCACCCCATCTCGAATATCGCGACGTCAAGCATTACTTCGCCGAGCGCGGCACCGCCCACCCCACTCTCGCCGAGACCGCCGACGCCGTCCGCGCCATCCGCGCGCGCAAAGGCATGCTGCTCGATCCCGCAGATCCCGACTCGCGCAGCGCCGGCTCCTTCTTCAAGAACCCCATTGTCCCTGCCGCAACCGCTTCGCGTCTGGCTGTCATCGCCGGCCGCCCCGTCGACGAGGTCCCGCAGTTCCCGCCCGGCTCGTGGGTCGCGCCCTCGGAGCAGTCAGACCAGATGGTCAAACTCTCCGCCGCCTGGCTGATCGAACTCGCCGGCTTCCATAAAGGCTTCACCGTGGGTCGCGTCGGCCTCTCCACCAAGCACGTGCTCGCCATCGTCAACCGCGGAGGCGCAAGCGCCGCCGAAATCGTCGCCCTGCGCGACCTCATCCTCGACCGCGTGCAGGCCAAAACTTCTATCCGCCTCGAACAGGAGCCCGTCATGCTGGGTTTCCCGCCCGCCCAATGAATTGGGTGGCCCATCCTTTGCAGTTTCATCGCAAAGGGTGGGTTGCATAGTGCCTCAGGCTAGATTCACCCCGCCAAGCTGCTCCAGCAGCCGCTTGCGCTCCTCCGCCAGCACCACCTCCACCGGCCCCTGGGCAACCACCTTGCCGTCGGCGATTTTGATCACCTCCGCCCCCAACTGAAACGCCTCCGCCACATCGTGCGTCACCGATAGCACGCAGATATTCCGATTCGCCGCCCACTCCTTCAGGTCGCGCATCAACTCGGACCGCAGCGCGACATCCAGGCCGGTGAATGGTTCATCGAGAAGTAGCACACCGTCCTCCAACGTCCAGGTAGCGGCCCTTGCCAGATTGACTCGCTGCGCCTCGCCGCCAGATAGTTCCGCCGGCCGTTTCCCCGCCAGATGTGCAATCCGAAACAACTCCAACGCCTGCCCCTCGTCCAGACGGCTCGGGCGGCGCATCGTGAGGTTCTCAACGACTGTCCAATGTGGGAACAGCGTGGGTGCCTGCGGAGCCAGCGGAATTGTGCGAGCGTACGCCGCGACAAACTGCTTCCGGGATGAATCCATCACCGTGACCGTCAAAGGTGTCTTCGTGAACAGCGCTGCCTCTCCCATGGACCAGGCGACCCGCCCTGAATCCGGCCGCACCAGCCCGGCGATTGCACGCAGGATGGTCGACTTGCCGGAACCTGACGGTCCGAACAAAACCGTCCACGGCTGCTTCAACGCGAACTTGACATCGATTGCCAACGTGCCGATGCGATGGCGCATCTCGACATCCAGCCTCGGAGTTCCGGGTTCGACCGTGTCGAATCTCAGGAGGTCAGCCAAGCAGCGATCTCCTTCCCGCGCCGCGCCAGTACACCACCACCAGCGTCACCAGGCTGAACGCCAGCAGCACTCCCGCCGTCCGGTTCGCCGCCGCGTAGTTGAAGTCCTGCACCTGGTCATAGAGCGCAATCGATAGCGTCCGCGTCGCCCCGGGAATGTTGCCGCCCAGCATCAGCACCACGCCAAACTCGCCGACCGTATGGGTAAACGTCAGCACCGCCGCGGTGACCAGCGACGGCTTCGCCAGCGGCAGGGTAATCGTGCGAAATGCCCGCAGAGGCGATGCTCCCAGTGTGGCCGCAACCTCCAGCAGCGCCGGATCGACCGCGCGAAATCCCGCCACCAGCGGTTGCACCGCAAACGGCAAACTGTACAGCACCGAGCCCACCACCAGCCCTTCAAACGAGAACGCCAGCGGATGCCCCAGCAGCCGGATGATCAACCGTCCCGGCGCGGTCAACGGCCCCAGCGCCACCAGCAGGTAGAAGCCCAGCACCGTCGGCGGCAGCACCAGCGGCAGCGCCACCACCGCCTGCGCCAGCGCGCGCGCCGCGCCGGCCCCGCTGGCGACCCACCACGCCACCGGCAGAGCGATCAGCAGCAGCAGCGCGGTCGTCGTCAGTGCCAGGCGCAGCGTCAGCCACAGGGCTTGCGGTTCCATGTCGTTTTTAAGTGTAGGCGTTCACACGCCATTTTCCCGCTTCGCATGGTCCTCCCGTTGGTCGGCATGTGATCTCGTTTGCGACCATCGGGAGCACCGCGCGAAGCCCAATACGCGTCACGAAGTGACCGCTCCGCGCGCAGTGGGGCGTCCCGTCTATGCAGTCCTTTGCGAACGCCTACTGCGCGGAATCGAGACCGTACTTGGGCAGCGTCATCTGGATCGCCGGCGAGCGCAGCCAATCCAGAAACTCATGCGCATCCTCGCGATGCTGAGACTTCAGCAGCACCACCGCGCACTGCCGTATCTCCGGGTAAGCGGTGGGCGGAATCCGCACAAACGAGCCAAGCTGCTGGAAGTGCTCCGTCGAAGCCGTGGTCAGCGAGATCAGCCCCAGTTGCGCATTGCCCGACTCAACAAACTGCGCCGTCTGCGCGATGTTCTCGGCGATCACGAGCTTCGGCTTCAACGGGTCATAGAGCTTCATCCAGGTCAGCGCCGCCATCGCCGCGCGTCCGTAGGGAGCGTGCTCAGGATTCGCAATCGCCAGCGTCGCAAACTTGCCGTCGCGCAGCGTGTTCTGGGTCAGCGGCTGCAACGGCGAATCCTTGCGCGCCCACAGCACCAGAACGCCGCGAGCGTACGCAATCGGCGCGGGAGAATCGGCCAGGTGGGCAGCGACGATGCTTTCGGGAAAGCTGTAGTCGGCGGAGAGAAACAGGTCCGCGGGGTCGCCGTTCAGGATCTGCGTGGCCAGCGTCGCCGAGGACCCATAGCTGACGATCAGCTTGATCCCTCTTGTCTGCTCGAATTGCCCGGCCAGCGCCGGCAGCACCGACTGCAGGTCCGCCGCCGCCAGCACATGGATCTCGCGCCCGGCAGCCTGCGCGCGACAGCAGGGAAGCGCGCTCATCGCGCACCACAGCAACGAAAGATAGACTGCCGCACGGCCCAGCTTCGCGGTCTTCATATCCCTCCGCATACAATAGCCTAAAGGTAAGTTCATGAGTGCGACCCATCAATTACGATGCACAAACTGCGGTGCGCGGATCGCCGCGGACGCAGCCAGCAGCGACTTTCGCTGCCCCGAATGCAACGGCCTCTATGAAGTGATCTATCCCTGGAGCCCCGGCGCCTCCAGTGTTCCCCCGGGCCCCGATCCAGCCGTGCGCCTGCCCAATCCCAATGCGCTCCGCTATCGCTGGCAGGAGCTGCGCACGTCCACGCTCTCCATCGATCAGAGCGGCGTCTGGCGCTTCCGCGACCTGTTGCCCATCCTCAACAATCTGGACAACGTCGTCACCCTGCGCGAGGGCAATACCCCGCTCTACGAGATGCCCCGCTGCGCCGAGCTGGCAGGCGTCGACTGGCTGCTCGCCAAGCACCAGGGCATGAACCCCACCGGCTCCTTCAAAGATACCGGCATGACCGCGGCCATGTCCGTCGCCGTCGAGCGCGGCTTCAAGTGGGTCGCCTGCGCCTCCACCGGCAACACCTCCGCCGCCATGGCTGCCTACGCCGCACGCGCCGGCCTGCGCTCCATCGTCTTCATCCCCGACGGCAAGATCGCCTGGGGCAAGCTCTCGCAGGCCATGGACTACGGTGCCCTCACCGTGCAGTTGAAGACCGACTTCGACGGCTGCCTCCAGCTCCTCATCGAACTGGTTCGCCGCTTCCCCATCTACCTGCTCAACTCCGTCAACCCCTACCGCCTCGAAGGCCAGAAGACCCCCGCCGTGGAGATCGCCGAGCAGATGGAGTGGCAGGTCCCCGAGCACATCGTCGTGCCCGGTGGGAACCTGGGCAACTCCTCCGCGCTGGGCAAAGGCTTTCAGGAGTTGAAGCACATCGGCCTGATTCCCCGCGTGCCCAAGATCAGCATCATCCAGGCCGAGGGCGCAAACCCGCTCTATCGCTGGTTCAGCGACACCAACCGCGAGATGAAGCCGGTGCACGCCGAGACCCGCGCCACCGCTATCCGCATCGGCAATCCCGCAAGCTGGAAGAAGGCCGCGCGCGTGATCGAAGAGACGGGCGGATGGTGCGAGCAGGTCAATGAGCAGGAGATCGCCCTGGCCAAGGCCGAGATCGGCGCCGAGGGCGTGGGCTGCGAGCCTGCCTCGGCGGTCACGCTGGCAGGACTCAAGAAGCTCGTCGCCCAGGGCCGAGTCACTCCTGGCGAGCGCGTCGTGCTGGTCCTCACAGGCCACACCCTCAAGGACCCGCAGTACACCATCGACTACCATCGCGGCGCGCTGCTCACGCCGGTCGAACTCGCCGGCGCCACTCCAGCCGAGCGCACCCAGCACGAAGCCCTGCGCAAGCCGCCCATCGTGCTCGAGGCCGACGAAGCGGTCGTCCTGCGCGCGCTCGAAGAGCAGATGGCCATATCCGATGCGGCCCATGCGCCGGTCGCCTCCGGAATCCCCGTATGAGCGAGATTCTCGACCGGGAAGCAGCTCAGGCGACCATCCCGCATTCGGGTCCGGATGCGGCCGGCCTCCCCGACCCCATCCGCCTGGTCTTGCCCGCTACCTCCGCCAACCTCGGCTCCGGCTTTGATGCCGTGGGTCTGGCGATGGGCCTCACCCTGACTATCGACGCCATGGCCTTGCCTGCCGGCGGCCCGCTGTTAACCATTGAGGCAACAGGACGCAATGCGGACCGCTGCTCGCGCACCGGCGACAACCTGATCTTTGAGACCTGCCGCGAGGTGCTCCAGCGCGCCGGCCGTCCCGTGTTGCCGCTGCACCTGCGCATTCACAACCAGATACCGCTGGGCATGGGCTGCGGCTCCAGCGCTGCCGCGCGGCTCGCCGGAGTGATGCTGGCCAATCACTTCGGCTCACTCGGCTGGTCGCACGAGGCCCGGATTGCCGAGGCCTGCCACCGCGAGGGCCATCCCGACAACGTCGCCGCCTGCGCCCTCGGCTATCTCACCGTCTCCGCCGTCGACGCCAGCTCTCCCGCCGTCCTCACCGCCACCTGCGGTGAAGGCCTGCCCTGGAAGCTATTGCTGGTGCTTCCTCTGGAGAGCCTGCCCACCGAGAAGGCGCGCGCGCTGCTGCCCGCCCAATACAGCCGCGCCGACGTCGTCAGCAACGTCCAGCGCACCTCGCTCCTGGTGGCGGCCTTCGCACTGGGCCGCGGCGACCTGCTGCGCGTGGCCATGCAGGATCGCCTGCACCAGCCCTATCGCATGGAGGCCTGCCCGCTGCTTCCGCCCCTGCTGCCGCTCGCAGGCACTCCGGGAATTCTCGGCGTCGCCCTCAGCGGGGCCGGTCCGGCCGTGCTGCTGGTGGTTGAACCGGACGCCCCGATTCCCGAGATCGCCCACCGCATTCGCCGCGAAGCCGGGGACCCCTCGCTGGAGATCGTCGAGACCGGCATCGGCTGCGGCGCGTCGCAATCCCTTCGAGTTGAGCCTCACTAAATCAGACTAAAACGGTCTGGACAAACGGGATGCGGCCGGA
>Ga0182013_10004894_pt1 | contig 15858 bp, 16 predicted proteins | sample 612S2MmetaG_FD_120487 | JGI IMG/M metagenome (GOLD analysis project Ga0182013, IMG submission 120487) | Permafrost microbial communities from Stordalen Mire, Sweden - 612S2M metaG | ecosystem: Environmental > Terrestrial > Soil > Wetlands > Permafrost | place: Sweden: Stordalen | collected...
CCACCCGGTCGGGGGCCTTGTAGTCGGCCAGGGAGGCGCGGGCGTGGGCCCGCAGCTCGTCGCCGAGCGCCCCGGCGTCGGCCGCCGCCGCCCCCGCCTCGGGCACCACGAAGGCCACGCCGATCTCCCCCAGCACCGGGTCGGGGGCGCCCACCACCGCCGCCTGGGCCACCGCCGGGTGGGCGCCGAGGGCGGCCTCGACCTCGGCCGGGTAGACGTTGTAGCCGCCGCGGATGTAGAGCTCGTTGGCCCGGCCCACCAGGTGGAGGTTGCCCCCCTCGTCGAGGCGGCCGAAGTCGCCGGTGGTCAGCCAGCCGTCGTCCCCCAGCACCGCCCGGGTGGCGGCCTCGTCGTAGACCACGCCCCCCGCCCCCGGACCGGTGGGCGGCCCGCCCCAGTAGCCCAGCATCACCGCCGCCGAGCGCAGGCGGACCCGGCCGACCTCGCCGGTGCCCACCGGGGCGCCGTCGTCGTCCACCACCGCCAGCGCCACGCCGGGCACCGGGCGGCCCACCGACACCGCCACCAGCTCGTCGGGGTCGCCGGGCACGGTGCCGGTGCCGAGCGACGCCTCGGTCGACGTGTACCGCACCACCACCGGCACCCCCAGCCGGGTGCGCATGGCCGCCACCAGCTCGGCAGGGGCCCTCGAGGCGCCGGTGCCGGCCACCCGCAGGGCCGAGACGTCGGCGGCATCCAGGTCGGGGTGGGCCATGACCAGCGCCCACTGGGTCGGGACGCCCTGGGCCACGGTGATGCGCTCCTCCGCCATGATCCGAACGGCGTCGGCCGCCTTCCACGGGGTCGGGGTGATCACCGTGGTGATCCCGTTGGCCGCCTCGTCCCAGGTACGGGTCATCGACCCCACGTGGGCGAAGGGCAGCGGCGACAGCCGCCGGTCCCCGGGCTCCGAGAGAGTGTCGGTGCCCGCCGCCACCGCCGCCAGGCGCCGGTGGTCGAAGACAGCCCCCTTGGGCAGGCCGGTGGTGCCGCTGGTCCACACCACCGCCACCGGGTCGGTCGGCTCCAGCGCCGGGAAGGCCGGCGGGGGCGGCCCGGCCGCGGCGGCCAGGGCCTCCGACCGCCGGAGCAGGGTCCCGACCGGGCCCCCGGGGACGTCGGCCCCGTCGTCGACCACGGTCACCGTCGGGAGGGTCCGCTCGAGGATGGACCGGACCTCGGCGGCGCCCAGGCGGGGGTTGACCCCCGAGGTGACGGCCCCCAGCCGGGCGGCCGCCGCGTAGCAGACCATGTAGTCGATGGAGGAGGGCACGACCAGGCAGACCACCGAGCCGCGTGCCACGCCGGCGGCGGCCAGCCGCCCGGCCACCCCGTCGGCGGCCCGGTCCCAGGCGGCGAAGGTCAGGGCCCGCCGAGGGGTGCCGGCGGTGGCCGGCTCCACGTAGGCCTCGACGTCGGCGTTGACCGAGGCGGCGGCGCGCAGCACGTCGACCACCGTCCGGAGCTCCCCCTCGATCTGACGCACCGTCATATCGCCGCCGACTGTAACAGGGGCGCCGGGGACCGGGGCCGGCCGGTCAGAAGGTCAGGACCCCCCGCGCCAGCTTGCCCGCCTCCATGTCCTCGACGATCTCCCGGAAGCCCTCGAGCGGCCGGGTTTCGGTGACCAGCTCGTCCAGCATCAGCTGGCCCGAGAGGTAGAGCTCGACCATCAGCGGGATGTCGTGGTGCGGCCTCGACGACCCGTAGCGGCAGCCCAGCAGTCCCCGGTCGACGTAGGCCAGGGCGTTCACGTCCACCGAGACCTCGGTCCCCTGCGGCGGGATCCCGATGGCCAGGGCGTTGCCTCCCCAGTCGAGGACGTCGAGGGCGTTGCGGAGCACCGCCGGGTGGCCGACGCAGTCGAACGACCAGTTGACCCCGCCGAACCAGCCCAGGGCGCCGGAGACCTTGGAGGGGTTGGACGGGACGATCTCCCGGATGGCGGCCACCGCGTCGGTGGTGGAGGCGTCGACGAAGTGGGTGGCGCCGAACTGGCGGGCCAGGTCCTCCTTGGAGGCCAGGGTGTCCACCGCGATGATCCGGCTGGCGCCGGCCAGGCGGAGGCCCTGGATGACGTTGAGGCCCACGCCGCCCACGCCGAAGACGGCCGCCGTCTCCCCGGTCTGCACCCGGGCCCGGTTGAGGACCGAGCCCACGCCGGTGAGGACCCCGCAGCCGATGAGGCAGGCCGAGGTCATGGGGACGTCCTTGGAGATCTTGACCGCCTGGACCTCCTTGACGATGGTCGACTCGGTGAAGACCGAGGTCCCGGCGAAGTTGGAGGCCGGCTCGCCCTGGTAGGTGAAGGGCTGGCTCACGTTGCCGAGGGTCTTGATGCACCAGGTCGGGTGGCCGGTGGAGCAGGCCCGGCAGGTGCCGCAGCTGGCCAGGGTGGCGATGACCACGTGGTCGCCGGGCTTGACCGAGCGCACCTCCGAGCCCACCGCCTCGACCACCCCGGCCCCCTCGTGGCCGAGGACCGACGGCGACTTCCACGGGATGGTCCCGTTGATCACCGACAGGTCGCTGTGGCAGACGCCGGCGGCCCCGATGGCCACCCGGACCTCGGTCGGCCCCGGGTCCCCCACCTCCAGCTGGTCGGTGACCTCCGCTTCACTTCCGGTGTACACGATGCCGCGCACGGCACTCCCCTCTCTGTCGGTGTCGTTGGTCCGGCCCCGCCTAGGCGGTGGCCGGGTCGGTCGATCGGTCGCGGAGCTCGCGCTTGAGCACCTTGCCGCTGGCGTTGGTGGGCAGGCTGTCGACCACCACCACCGACCGCGGCGCCTTGAAGTTGGCCAGCTCGGCCCGGGCCAGGTCGGTGAGCTCGGCGCCCAGGTCGGCGGTCGGGGCGCCGGGCACCGCCACCACGAAGGCGCGGCCCACCTCGCCCATCCGCTCGTCGGGGACGCCGACCACCGCCACCTGGGAGACGCCCGGGTGACGGCGGAGGATGGCCTCGACCTCGGCCGGGTAGACGTTGAACCCGCCCGACACGTACATGTCCTTCAGCCGGTCGGTGATGTCGACGTTGCCGGCGGTGTCCATCACCCCGACGTCGCCGGTGTGCAGCCAGCCCTCGGCGTCGATGGCCTCGTCGGTGGCCTCGGCGTCGTTGAAGTAGCCCCGCATGACGTTGTAGCCACGGACCACGATCTCCCCGGACTCGCCCCGGGGGAGCTCGACGCCCTTGTCGTCGACGATCCGGACCTCGACGTCGGGGATGGCCCGACCCGACGTCCCGGCGATCACCTCGGCCGGGTCGCCCCGCCGGCACATGGTGACCGTGCCGGTGGCCTCGGTGAGCCCGTAGGCGGTCAGCACCGTCTCGACCCCCAGGTCCGACCAGAGCCGCTGGACCAGCTCGACCGGCACCGAGGCCGCCCCGGTGACCACCAGACGGAGCGAGTCGAGGTCGAACGAGGCGCGGTCGGGTCGGTCGAGGATCGACTGGAAGATGGTCGGGGGTCCGGGGAGCACGGTGATGCGCTCCCCGACGATCCGCTCGATGAGGACGTCGACGTCGAACACCGGCTCGGCCACCATGGTGGCGCCGGTCATCAGGCAGGCCAGGATGCCCGCCTTGTAGCCGAAGGTGTGGAAGAACGGGTTGACGATCAGGTAGCGGTCACCGGCCCGGAGCCCCACCACCTCGGCCCAGGTGGCGAAGGTCCGCAGGGTCTGGCCGTGGGTGGCCATGGCCCCCTTGGGGTGGCCGGTGGTCCCGGAGGTGAAGACCAGGTCGGACATGTCGCCGCTGGTGATCGAGGCGGTGCGCCCGGCGGCGATGTCCCCGGGCACCGCCGAGCCCTCGGAGAGGAAGACCTGCCAGTCGACCACCTGGTCGCCGGCCACTGAGCCGCGGGAGGGCGACCCGTCGGCGGTGCGGAGGACCACCACCCGCTCGAGGTCGGGCACCGAGGCGCCACCGGCCACCGCCTCGGCCAGCATGGCCGGGTAGTCGGTGCCCAGGAAGCCCTGGACGGTGAAGAGGATGCGGGCCCCCGACTCGCGGAGGATATAGGCGGCCTCACTCCCCTTGTAGCGGGTGTTGAGGGGGACCAGGAGGGCGCCGGCGCCCACCGCCCCGAGGGCGGCGACCACCCACTCGGCGCAGTTGGGGGCCCACACGGCGACCCGGTCGCCCCGCTCGATGCCGTTGGCCAGGACGGCCCGGGTGGCGGCGGCCACCGCCTCGGCCAGCTCGTCGAAGGTCAGGCGGGTGGTGGTCCCGCCGGGCCCGTGGGCGTCGACCAGCGCCTCGGACTCGCCGAACCGGGCGGCGGCGTCCTCGACCAGGCCGGGGATGGTCCCCCACTGGAGATCCCCGCGGGGGTCCGTGATGTCTGACACACCGTCAGGGTAGTGCATCGTCCCGTTCGGGCCGCCAGCCCGGGGGTCGGTCGGACCGGCTGCGGGGTGGCCGGGCGGAGGCGGGCGGGCAACGCGACGGATTCCCTGTCAACCTTCTGCCGTCGCTGCTCGTGAGGAACGGTGGGACCACATGGACCGGACGGGAACCGAGCACTTCGACGATGCCTTCGACCGACTCTTCCGCGTCGCCTACCGGGCGGCCTTCCGCATCCTCGCCTCGCGCGAGGACGCCGAGGACGTGGCCATCGAGGCGCTGGCCCGCGCCTCGGCCCGTTGGGAGCGCCTGGGGCCCGAGCCCGACCCGTGGGTCACCCGGGTGGCGGTCAACCTGGCCCTCGACCTCTGGCGGCGCCGGGGCCGTGCCGCCCGCCACGACCGGGCCGAGCGCCACGCCGCCCCGCCGCCGCCCGGTCCGCCGGACGCCGCCCGGGTCGACCTGGTGCGGGCGATGGAGCGACTCCCCCGACGCCAGCGTCAGACGGTGGCGCTCCGCTACCTCGGCGACCTCACCGAGGAGCAGACCGCCGAGGCCCTCGGCGTCTCCGTCGGCTCCGTCAAGCAGCACACCGCCCGGGCCATGGCCCGGCTCCGACGGGACCTCGGGGAGTGAGCGGCCCGGTGCCTGACGACCTCGCCCTCCCCCCGATCGACGACCCGTCGCCACCCGCCCCGTCGGAGCGGCACCGGGCCGAGGTGGCCCGTCGGTCGTCCCGGATCGTCCGGCGGCGCCGTGCCGTCCGGGGGTCGGCGGTGGTGACCCTCGTGGTGGCCGTCTCGCTCGGGGTGGCGATCGGCGCCGGGAGGGTCGGGGCGCCGGCGCGCCACGTCACCGCCTCGCCGCCGTCGTCGACGCCGTCGACCGCCGTCCCGGCACCCGGGACGGCGGACCAGGCGGCGGGGCGCACGGGCAGCCCGTCGAGCCCGGCCACCGCCACCGCCAACGCCGGGAATTCCGCCGACACCCCGAGATTCGGCACCGTCTGCCCGACCGCCGTGGGTCGGCCGCCCTCGGGCCCGTGGACCGGGTGCGAGCCCGCCGCTCCGCGGGGTGACGGTCACGGGCCCGGCGGGCGCTGCGACGGCTCCGAGCCCGCCCCACCCTGCGGGGCCGGTGTGGTCACCGGTCGGGCGTACGCCGTGACGCTCCCGGCCGGGTGCGCCACCGGCGTCGGGTTCGACGGTCGCCGGTGGACGGCGGTCACGGACGTACCCGGCGCGGCGGGGAGCACCGTCGACGCCTGGATGCGGCAAGTCGCCGCCGGCCGGGCCGAGTCCACCGGTCCGGGCGGCACCGTCGAGTGGCTGCCCGACGGCGCCACCGTCCCGGCGTGCCGTCCGTGAAGCCCGGCCGGGCGTCCCGGGCCCCCGGCCCGGCGTCCTCACCCCTCCGCACACCATCCACCACCGAGGAGCAGCCATGAACCAGCCGAGCACCGCCCAGGTCACGTCGTCACCCAGGTCCCGGTCCCGACGGCGGCGTCCGGTCGCCCTGCTGGCCGCGGTGCTGGCCGGCGCCGGACTGGCCGCCTGCGGCGGCGCGGCGGCCTCGGGGACGGCCACCCCGGACTGCGCCGCATCGGCCCCCAAGCTCACCGTCGACGCCTCCGGGCAGGCCGCCGCCCCACCGGACCAGTTGACGCTCGACATCGGCGTCTCGGTGTCGGGCGCCACCGCCTCGGACACCCTGACGGCGGCCGACACCCAGGCCGCCTCCCTGTCGTCCACCCTGACGGGGGCCGGCGTGGCGGCGTCCGACCTCACCACCACCGGCTTCTCCATCCAGCCGACCACCGGCCCCACCGGCGAGATCACCGGCTACCAGGTGGACAACACGCTGGTGGTCACCCTCCACGACCTGGTCCACGCCGGGGCGGTCATCGACGCCGCCGCCCGGTCGGTGGGTGACGCCGTGCGGCTCGACGGGCTGACGTACTCGATCGGGAACACCGGAGACATCGACGGGCAGGCCCGGGCGAATGCCGTCCGCACGGCGGAGGCCCACGCACAGGCCATGGCCAGGGCGTCCGGCGGGTCGCTCCACGGCGTCTGCTCCATCTCGGACGCCACCACCCAGCCGGTCGGGTACGCCGCGGCCGGGACGTCCTTCAACGCCGCCCAGGGAGATGCGGCGGTTCCGCTGCAGGCCGGGACCCAGCAGGCCACCGCCCAGGTGTCGGTGGTCTACGCCCTGTCGTAGGGACGCCGGCCGGTCACCGTCCGGACCGGCCCCGTCACGCGTGCTGGCTCGAGACCGAGACCACCTCGCCGGTCATGAAGGTGGCGTACTGGCTGGCCAGGAAGACGATGACGTTGGCCACCTCCCAGACCTCCGCCCCGCGGCCGAACACCTCCCGGCGCGAGAGCTCGGCCAGCTCGTCCTCGGGCATCACCTTGGAGAGGAACGGGTGGAGCGCCAGGCTGGGCGACACCGCGTTGATCCGGACGTTGTGCGGGGCGGCCTCGACGGCGCTGCACCGGGTCAGGGCCATGACCCCGGCCTTGGCCGCCGCGTAGTGGGCCTGGCCGGCCTGGGCCCGCCAGCCCAGCACCGAGGCGTTGTTGACGATGACCCCGCCCTCGCCCCGGGCGTAGAAGTGGCGGAGGGCGGCCCGGGTGCACCGGAACGTCCCGGTCAGGGTGATGTCGAGGACCAGGGACCACTGCTCGTCGGTCATGTCCACGATGTCGACCTGGCCGCCGAGGCCGGCGTTGTTGACGGCCACGTCGAAGTGGCCGTGGTGCTCCACGGCGGCGTCGTAGAGGTGCTGGACCTGCTCCTCCACCGTCACGTCGCAGGTGACGGCCAGGGGCCGGACGCCGCCGGCACCCGGGAGGGCGGCCAGGGCGTCGGCCGCCTCGTCGAGGCGCCGCGGGTGGGTGTCGGAGACCACCACCGTGCCGCCCTCCTCCACGCACCGCTTGGCGGTGGCGAAGCCGATCCCCGTGCCAGCCGCTGCGGTGACCACCACGATCTTCCCGTCGAGCAGGCCGTGCCCCTCGGGGGGGGTGGGCGCCTGGGGCGTCGGGGCGGCGTCGGTCACCGGGGTGCTCCCTTCGGTTCGGGGGGCAGGCCGAGGACCCGCTCGCCGATGATGTTCTTCTGGATCTCGTTGGAGCCGCCGTAGATGGTCTCGGACCGGCTGAAGAGGAAGGTGCGCTGGAAGGCGTCGAGCTCGTAGGGCGGGGCCTCGGCCACCAGGCCGGCCATGCCGAGCACATCGATGGCCAGCTCGCCCAGCGACCGATGCCAGGTGGCCCAGTAGAGCTTGATGATCGAGGCCTCCGGGGGCGCCACCGGGCCGTCGATGGCCGACAGGCTCCGCAGGGTGTTGAAGCGCAGGATCTCCAGCTCGGCGTAGGCCCGGGCCAACCGCTGGCGGACGACGGGGTCGGCGGCGCGGCCGTTGGCCCTGGCCGCCTCCACCAGGTGGTCGAGCTCCCGGCGGAAGGACACCTGGTGGCCGAGGAGCGCCACCCCCCGCTCGAAGGCCAGGGTGGCCAGCGCCACCCGCCAGCCGTCGCCGACCTCGCCCACCACGTTCTGGCGGGCGGTGCGGGCCCCGTCGAAGAAGACCTCGTTGAACTCGGAGGTGCCGGTGAGCTGGGTGATGGGCCGGACCTCGACCCCGGGCTGGTCCATGGGCACCAGCAGGTAGGAGAGGCCCTTGTGCCGCTGCGAGCCGGGCTCGGTGCGGCACACCACGAAGCACCAGTCGGACTGGTGGGCCAGGGAGGTCCACACCTTCTGCCCGGTGACCACCCACTCGTCCCCGTCGGGGACGGCCTTGGTCTGGACGTTGGCCAGGTCGCTCCCGGCGTTGGGCTCCGAGTAGCCCTGGCACCACAGCTCGGTGCCGGCCACGATCGGCGGGAGGAACCGCGCCTTCTGCTCCTCGGTGCCGTAGTGGAGGATGGTCGGGCCGATCAGCCCCTCCCCCAGGATGCTGACCCGCCCGGGGGCCTTGGCCCGGACGTACTCCTCGTTGAAGATCACCTGGTGGGCGATGGACGCGCCCCGGCCGCCCCACTCGGGCGGCCAGCCCAGGCAGGTCCAGCCGTCGGCGGCCAGGACCTTCTCCCACTCGAGGCGCGTCTCGAACCCGTAGGTCTCGTCGCCCGAGCCACCGCGGCCGTCGAGGGCGGCGAACTCGCCGACCACGTGGTCGGCGAGCCAGGTGCGCACCTCCTTGCGGAAGGCCTCGTCCTCGGGTCGGTCTCGTAGGTCCATGGGCTCCTGGGCCGTCGGGAGGCGGTGGCGCCGTGCACGCCCACCGAAATCTGACGCGACGTTAGCAAACGCCGTTCGGGCCACCCCGGGGACCGTGGAGCCGGGAACAGGGTCCGGCGACGGGGCGTTCCACCCAGGGCACGGGCCCGGGACCAGCAGCCGCCCGGCTGCGTCGGGCCGACCGGAGGAGCGAGCCATGACCGAGCACACCACCGAACCGTCCACCGACCGGGTGGAGCTCACCGACGAGGAGTGGCGGGCCCGCCTCACCCCCGACCGCTACGCCGTGCTGCGCCGGGGCGGTACCGAGCCGGCCTGGTCCGGCGAGCTGCTCCACGTGGACGGCAGCGGCACCTTCACCTGCGCCGGCTGCGGGGCGGCGCTCTTCCCCAGCTCGACCAAGTTCGAATCGGGGTCGGGCTGGCCCAGCTTCTACCGGGCCCTCGACGAGGGCACCATCGACGAGCACACCGACCGGAAATTCGGCATGACCCGCACCGAGATCACCTGCGCCCGGTGCGGCGGCCACCTCGGGCACGTGTTCCCGGACGGGCCGAACCCGACCGGCCTCCGCTACTGCGTCAATTCGCTGTCGCTCGAGTACCGGCCCCACGAGGGCGACGGGGGCCCCGGCGACGGGGCCTGAGCGGCCGGCGGCACCACCGACAGACGCTGCTCGAGGAGCTCGAACAGGTCCCCCAGGGCGGATGCCTCGGCGGTGCCGCCCGCCCGCAGCAGCGCCCGGTCGGCGTCGGCCAGCGCCTGGCAGGCACCGAACACCTCGGACTTGGTGAGCAGCACCGTGGTCCCGAAGGTCACCGGGCCGGTCGCCGGACCCCCCGGCCGCCGGCGAGTGCCGGCGGCCGGGCGGACGGGGCGCAGGGAGGTCGGGGTGCGGGCCCGGTCAGGCATCGGCGGCGGCCAGGTCGTCGGCGGCCGCCTCCGCCCCGGCGTCGGCGTCGTCGCCCGCCACCGTGCGCCGCTCGACCCGGTGGACGTCGGCGGTGGCGAACCGGAGGCTGGCACCGATCTCGTCGGCGACGATCTCCACCTTGGTCCGGCGGTCACCCTCCTCGGTCTCCCAGCTGCGCTGCTCGAGCCGGCCGGTGACCACCACCCGTGCCCCCTTGGTGAGGCTGAGGGCGGTGTTCTCGGCGAGCTCGCGCCAGCACACCACGTCGAAGAAGGAGGTGGCCTCCTCCCACTCGTTGGTCTCCCGGTTCTGCCACCGGCGGTTGACCGCCACCCCCAGGGAGGTGGTGGCCTGGCCGTCTCGGGTGTACCGGATCTCCGGGTCCCGGGTGAGGTTCCCGGTGATGGTGGTCGTGGTGGGGGTGCTCATGGTGCGGTCCCTTCTGGAGCGGGGCCGCCCACCGTGGGCGGCACCGTCAGCCTGGGGGGACCGCCTGGCGGCGGCCTGGCCGGGCACCTTGCCCGGGGCCTTGCCGGACCCGGGCCGGGCCCCGCCTCAGTGCTCGGCGAGCGGCAGGTCCTGGCGGAACTCGATGAACGGCTGCGGCGGCAGGTACTCCGGCGGGATCTCGTCGGGGTGGGCGTAGTGGTCGATGTCGAAGAGGTTGGACACGCCCTGGCCCTCGGCGGTGGCCACCACCCCGGCCTCGTGGCTGCGGGCGAAGGCCTCGGCCCCCGAGATGGCCCCCGACACCAAGGCGTCGGAGGTGCCGCGGTCCACGCGGGCCACCAGGCTGTAGACCACCCCGTCGAGGGAGGCGCCCACCCGGCGGCCGATCATGCAGTGGTGCTTGCCGTCGTCGATCACGTAGACGGCGGCGTCGCCGGTCCCCACGACCAGCCGGAGCCGGTCGGCGTGGCCGAAGAAGAGCCACTGCTCGTGGCGGCGGTCCTTCATCGCCCACAGCGGGCTGGGCGGGACGACGCCCTCGGGCTCGTCCTCCTCGAGCGGCGTGGCGTCGGTGGGGGCGGCGATGGGGTCGGTGCTCCCCACCGACTCGGGGGTGAAGTGGAGTTGCCCGTCGGCCCGGGACTGGAAGATGCCGCCGCCCTCCACCGGCACCTCGTCCGGGTGCTTGGTGCGCGGGGGCTCGTTGACGTCGCTCACGGCGGTTCCTCCTTGCGGGGGCGGCGGTCCGTCACCGTCCCCTCGATGGCCACAGTCTGCCGGATCCGCCGGCCCGGCGTGGACGGCGCGCGCCCGGCGGCCCGTCCGGCTACTCCCCCGCCAGGTCGGCGGCCAGCTCCGCCCGGGTGGCGTCGTTGAGCTCCACCCCGGGCAGCCCGTCGGGGTACTCGGGGTGGTCGAGGGCCAGGTGGACGGGGCCGCCCCCGAAGGCCTCGACCTGCCCGGGCGACAGGCGGAACCGCACGTAGTGGACGGCCGAGGTGACCGCCTCCCGGGTGAGCTGGGCTTCGTGCTCGGCCTCGGGGACCGACGGCACCACGGCCACGTCGTCGCCCGACCCGATGCGGAGCTGCACGGCGCGCTCCACCCCCACCAGCCGGGGCAGCCAGTGGCGCAGCTCCTCCGCGGAGGTGAGCTCGAGGAAGAGGGTGGCCGACAGCTCGCCGGGGGCCGGGAGCAGGCGGTTGTAGACGTCCAACTCGTGCTGGATCTGCTCGTCGGTGACCATCTTCTCGGCCCGGGCCATCTCCTGGACCTGGAAGCGCATGGTCAGGCGGCTCTCGAAGGTGAGGGTGACGACCGGGCCGACGGTGACCCGCCGGCGCTTCTTCACCGCGATCACCTCCCGGCGGAACCCGTCGCGCTCGCGCTCGTAGGCCCGCTGGTCGGCGATGTCGTCCAGGGTCAGCGGCCGGGCGCTCACCGGGCCGCCTCCGGGGGGATCCCGTAGGCCCGGGCCATCAGCTGGATGGGGTGGACGGGGCGGACACCGGTCTCCTGTTCGATGGAGCCGTTGGCCAGGTGGCAGTCGCCGCAGACCACCTCGTTGCCCGCCGCCTCCACCTCGCGCTTGAGGGGGGCCGCCACCTGGCGGGCCAGGTCGTAGTGCTCGCGGCGGTAGCCCCAGGTGCCGTCGATGCCCGAGCAGCGCTGCACCAGCGTGGCCTTCACCCCCGCCACCTTCAGGAGGTCGCGGCTCTTCAGCCCGACCTGCTGGGCCTGCAGGTGGCAAGCCACGTGGTAGGTGACCTGGTCCGGCACCTCGCCGGTGTCGCGACCCGGGAACTCGGTGTCGAGCGACGTGCCCTCCCCCTTGTGGAGGCGGACCAGGAACTCGGCCGGGTCGGCGGTGTGGGCGGCCACCAGCTCGGCGTCGGCGGCCTGCGGGGTGTGGGCCAGGTAGAGGGGGTAGTCCTTCCGGACCACATAGGCACAGGTCGGCTGGGCCACCACGACCTCCCGGCCGGCCCGGACCTCGTCGGCCAGCACCGCCACGTTCTGCTCGGCGGCCCGGGTGAACTCCTTGACGTTGCCCTGGTGCAGCCACGGGGCGCCGCAGCACCGGGTGCCCTCGGGCATCGAGCAGGCGACCCCGTTGCGCTCGTACACCTTGACCAGGTCCTTGCCGATGTCGGGCTCCATGTACTCGATGAAGCAGGTGGGGAAGACGGAGACGTCGCCCTGCCCACCGGTGGTGGCCGCCGGCGTCGCCGACCGGCGCTTCCGGAACCAGGTGGAGAACCGCTGACGGGCGTAGGGCGGCAGCAGGCGCTGGGAGGCCATGCCGACGGTCTTCTCCATCATCCGCCGCGACAGGGAGCCCGGCGTGCCGGTGAGGGCGTTGACCACCGGGGCGGCGGCGGTGGACACCCTGCCGAGCAGGTCGGTCCGGCCGAGGAACTGGTCGGTCAGCCGCTCGCGCACCGGCACGCCGTCGGCGTGGCGGACGGCGTGGGCCCGCATCATCAGCCGGGGGAAGTCGAGCTCCCACTCGTGCGGCGGCACGTAGGGGCACTTGAGGTAGCAGAGCTTGCACTGGTAGCACTCGTCGACCACCTGGTCCTGCTCGGCGGGGGTCATGGCGGCCACGTCGCCGTCGCGGGCGTCGATGGTGTCGAACAGGGTGGGGAACGACGGGCAGAGGTTGAAGCACAGCCGGCAGCCGTGGCACAGGTCGTAGACCCGCTCGAGCTCCACCCGGAGGTCGCCCTCGTCGAGGTACCGGGGGTGGCTCGGGTCGTAGGTGGTGGTCATGGTGGTCCTCTCGGTGCGGCGCCGGCGACGGCGGGGCGGCACCCGTGGCAGGGAGCGTCGGTCGGACGGCACGGCCCCGGGGAGATCCCCGGGGCCGCCGTCAGCTGCTGGTGGCGCCGGAGCGCCGGGGTCGGCTCAGGCGACCGAGGCGAGCCCCTCGGTGAACCGGCCGGCGTGGCTCTTCTCGGCGCGGGCCAGCGTCTCGAACCACTCGGCGATCTCGTCGAAGCCCTCGTCCCGGGCGGTCTTGGCGAAGCCGGGGTACATCTCGGAGTACTCGTAGGTCTCGCCCTCGACGGCCGACTTGAGGTTGTCCTCGGTCGGGCCGACCGGGACGCCGGTGACCGGGTCGCCGACCTCGCGGAGGAAGTCGAAGTGCCCGAAGGCGTGGCCGGTCTCCCCCTCGGCCACCGAGCGGAACAGGGCGGCGACGTCGGGGTAGCCCTCCACGTCGGCCTTCTGGGCGAAGTACAGGTAGCGACGGTTCGCCTGGCTCTCCCCGGCGAACGCCTCCTTCAGGTTCTCCTCGGTCTTGGTGTCCTTCAGTGCTGGCACGATGCCTCTCCTCCTGTGGTTCCTGTGGTTGTGCGGGTACGGCGGGTGATGGTGATGGTGGCCTACGGGTGCGCCCCGGCCAGCCGGTCGGCGTCGGCGGCCCGGCAGTCGAGGCAGAGGCCCCGGAAGACGATCTCGGCGGATCCCACCTCAAACCCGAGCTCGGCGCCGGCGGGGATCCGGAGGTCGGGGAAGTCGGCGACCAGGTCGCGGACCTTGCCGCACCGCCGGCACACCAGGTGGTGGTGGGGGTCGTCGACGTTGGGGTCGAACCGGGTCATCCCGGTGCCGACGTCGAGCGAGGCGATCTCCCCGAGCTCGGCCAGGTCGTTGAGCGTCTGGTAGACGGTCTTCAGCGAGATGGTCCCCATCTCCCGGCTGGCCGCGGCGTGGACCGCCTCGGCGGACGGGTGGGTGACGTCACCCTGGAGGACGCGGAAGATGCACTGGCGCTGGCCGGTCACCTTCCGGCCGTTGGCCCGGAACAGCTCGGTGCGCTCCTCGACGGTCTTCATCGCCGGTCAGCATATCACCAAAGGTTGTTTGTTCACAACTCTTGTAGATACGGCCACCGACCCCGGACTGCCCCGCCTCCGGTCCCACGCCCACCCCGCCACCCCGGCTTCGCCGTCGCGAGGCGCCTGTGGCAGGCTTCGAAGGTGCCCGACGAGACCGCAGCCCGCCACCGCCCGGCGGGCGCGCCCCCCACCTTCACGCGGGCCGACGCCCTGTCGCGGCTGGCCGCCGGGCGGTTCGACGTCCTGGTGGTGGGCGGCGGCATCACCGGGGCCGGGGTGGCGCTCGACGCCGCCAGCCGCGGCCTGCGGACCGCCCTCGTCGAGAAGGACGACTTCGCCTCGGGGACCTCCTCCAAGTCGTCCAAGCTCGTCCACGGCGGGCTCCGCTACCTCCAGCAGAAGGAGTTCCGGCTCGTCTACGAGAACCTGGCCGAGCGCCAGCGGCTCCTCCAGAACGCCCCGCACCTGGTGTCCCCCCTCCCGTTCCTCATCCCCCTCTTCGGCAAGGGCGGCGTGGTCAACCGGAGCGTGGCCCGCGCCTACCGGACGGCGCTGTGGCTCTACGACGTCACCGGGGGGATCCGCATCGGGCGCCGGCACCAGCGGATCACCCGGGCCCAGACCCTGGCCCACCTGCCCACCCTGCGCGCCGACCACCTGGTCGACTCCTTCCTCTACTGGGACGCCCGCACCGACGACGCCCGCCTGACGCTCGAGGTCCTCCGTACGGCCGTCCTCGACCACGGCGCGGTGGCCGCCAACCACACCCGCGTGATCGACCTCCTCCACCGGGCCGACGGCACCGTGGACGGGGTCCGGGTGGCGCCCGACGGCGGGGAGCCGTTCGACGTCCGCGCCGACGTGGTGGTCAACGCCGCCGGTGTCTGGGCCGACGAGGTCCGCGCCCTCGACGAGGGCGCCGATCCCCACTCGATCCGCCCGGCCAAGGGCATCCACGTCACCGTCCCCGAGTCGGCCTTCCCGTGCGACATCGCCGCCGTCATCCCGGTGCGCGAGGACCACCGCTCGATCTTCGTGGTCTCGTGGGGGCGGCAGGTCTACCTCGGGACCACCGACACCCGGTGGGACGGCCCGCTCGACGACCCGGCCTGCACCCCCGAGGACGTGGACTACATCCTGGCCGCTGCCAACGCGGTGGTCACCGAGCCGCTCCACCGCTCGGACATCACCGGCATCTGGAGCGGCCTCCGTCCGCTGCTCGCCCCGGTGGAGGGGAGGCACGCCCCGAGCGAGCGCACCGCCGACCTCTCCCGGCGGCACACCGTCCGGACCTCGCCCAACGGGGTGGTCACGGTGACCGGGGGCAAGCTCACCACCTACCGGAAGATGGCCGAGGACACCGTCGACACCGCGGTGGCCGGACTCGGCCGCCCGGTCCCGCGGTGCGCCACCCGCTCGCTCCGGCTCCGGGGGGCCGGCGACGCCCCGCCGACCCCGGCCCGTGCCGACGGGGCGGGCGGTGCCGGTGCCCACGACCCCGCCGCCAAGGTCGCCGTCCACCTGGCCGGGCGGTTCGGGGACGAGACGCCCGACGTGCTGGCCCTGGCCGGCGACCGGCCCGACCTCCTCGAGCCGCTGGTCCCCGGCCTCGACTACCTGCGGGTCGAGGCCGTCTACGCCGTCCGCCACGAGATGGCCGGCGGGCTGGCCGACGTCCTCGACCGCCGCACCCGCGCCGTGCTTCGCGACGCCCGGGCCACCGCCGGTGCCGCCCGGGCGGTGGCCGACCTGATCGGGCCCGACCTCGGCTGGGACGATGCCCGGTGCGCCGAGGAGGCCGGGCGGTACGCCGGGGCGGTCCGGGCCACGCTGGCGGCGGCCGGCCTGCCGGAGACGGCCGGTGACGGGCGCCCGACGGTCGACGCCGCCTCCGGGGGCGACGGCCGGTGACGGTCCCCACCCCGGTGACCCCGGTCGACGCCGCCCCCGGCGACGTCGGCGACCACCTCGGCGGCGAGCGGGTGGGCGTGGACGACGCCCTGCGCCGGCGCCTGGCCGACGTCTGCGCCACGGTCAGCGACGAC
>Ga0182013_10004896_pt1 | contig 15857 bp, 15 predicted proteins | sample 612S2MmetaG_FD_120487 | JGI IMG/M metagenome (GOLD analysis project Ga0182013, IMG submission 120487) | Permafrost microbial communities from Stordalen Mire, Sweden - 612S2M metaG | ecosystem: Environmental > Terrestrial > Soil > Wetlands > Permafrost | place: Sweden: Stordalen | collected...
GCTCCCTGGCGGTCGCGGCTCAGTAACAAGTCCCGTGGAATCATCGCGGCGTTTTCCGAGCCGCGCGCGCAAGCAAGCGGTCCTTGCCACTTGAAGGCAGTTTCATGACAGAAACTAACTAATGCGGGCTCACTGCAAATTCCACGACGTCAGGAGTTCTGAACATATTGCTGCCTGCGTTCGCAATTACTGAAGACGCGGTGTATAGCTACCGCCGCAGAATCCACAGCACCGCGGAAATCAGCACACTCAGTAAAATGCAGGTAGTAATCGGGAAATAGAAGCTGGAATTCCTGCCGTGGATAGCGATATCGCCCGGAAGCCGTCCCAGCCGGAGGGGCAATCGTCCACCGAAATTCACCGCCAGGCCGGCCAGCACCAGCAACAAACCGACCACGATCAGAAGCCGCCCGAGACCCATGCGCCCACGCCCAGTCTATCGCAACCGGTAGTCGGCGTCAGTGTTTCCGGGCGACCAGCAGCAGCAACCCGAAGACCACCACGGGGATGAGCGCCATCCCCACGTAGAACAGGATCCGCTTCAACCAGGGCGTTTCGCGCCGCTTCCAATCGCGCAATTCGGCCCGATCGGACGTGGCCACTTCTTCCGGATGTTCCAGGTCCCAGGCAAATTCGTTGGCCGTGGAGTAGCGATCCTGCGGCTCGCGCTCCAAAGCCCGATAAATCACTTCCTGCAACTGGGTCGAGATCTCGGGATTCACTTCGCGCGGCGGCACGGGATTGTTCACCAGCCGGTCGTTCATCACCGCAAACGGGTTCGGCCCTTCAAAAGGCGTTGCGCCGGTCAGCATTTCGTACAAGATGATTCCCAGCGAATAGATATCGCTGCGGCCGTCGCCGCGCTTGCCCCTCACCTGCTCGGGTGAAATGTAGTCGGGAGTCCCGGCGATCTGCGATAACTTGCCGAAGGTTAGCCGCCGCGATCCCGCTTTCCCGGCGATCCCGAAGTCGATCAGCTTGATGCGATCGTCCTTGTCGATCATGATGTTTTCGGGCTTCAGGTCGCGATGTACCACGCCGTTGCGGTGAATGTAGTCGAGCGCGTCGCAGACGGCGATGACCAGGGCGCGCGCGCGGTCCACGGGAAGTTTGCGGGTCTCCGCCAACACTTTCCGGAGCAACCGGCCGTCCACCCACTCCATCACCATGTAGACGTGGCCGGGTTCGCCGCTGTCGAGCACCTTCATGACGCCCGGATGGTCGAGTTTCTCGCCGATTTCGATCTCGCGCATGAAGCGGTCGAACAGTACCGGATCGGCCTCCATGTCCGGATGGGGGACTTTGATCGCGACCGGCCGGCCATTCTGCATATCGGTGGCGCGATAGATGGACGCCATTCCGCTGCGCGCCACCAGTTCCTCGATTCGATAGTGGCTGAGTTGGTCGCCGGACCGTAGTATTGCCATGGAGCTTGCCGGAGCGCTAATGGTATCACTCACATCGTCTCGGACGCTGTTCATCTCGAACATTCTAAGCGGCGAGTCATAAAGAAGGCGTAAAGAAGCCGTCAGGATATCATCTGGGTCTGAAGTCGTCGCGGCGGGTGACGAATTCCGGATAGGCTCCGGCGCCCAGTTCGTATAGGTCCAGGCCGTGCGGTTCTGCCTCGGCCGGAATCCGTTGCGGGTAGAACCGGTTCAACAGCCGGTTCAGCGAGTACGTCATCGGCAGCACGAATACCAGCAACGCCGCCACGCCGGCCAATTGTGCCGTCCACCGATTCCCCCCTGCGAAGAGGGCCAGCGCCACCAGGCCCCAGAGGCCGCCCGCGGCATGCACCGAAATGGAGCCCGCCGGGTCGTCCACCCGCCAGCGCGTGTCGAGCCATTCTACCGAAAGGGTGACCAGCACGCCGGCAATCGCTCCGATGACAACTGCCTGGGCCGGGGCGATCCACGCGCAGGCCGCGCTGCTGGCCACCAGGCCGCCAGTCCAGCCGTTGGCGCAGAGCGAAGCATCGGGCCGGCCGAAACGGAAGCGGGTAAGTGCTGCCGCCGCCAGCACGCCGGCCGCCGCGGAAAGCGTGGTGTTCATGGCAACCCGTGCGATGCCGCCGGCAGTGCCGCCGGTCAACAGAAGGCTCCCGGCGCCATTCAAGCCAATCCATCCCAGCCAGGTAAGAAAACAGGCCAGGAGCACCAGCACGGCGTTGTGGCCGGGAAAGGCCGCGGGCATGCCTTCGGCATCGTACTTACCCTGGCGGGGGCCCAGGATCCAGGCAATGGAGAGCGCCGTCAGACCGCCCACGGCCTGAATGGCGCCGGAGCCGCCGGCATCCAGAAGACCGAACTGAGCCAGCCATCCCCCACCCCAAACCCAGTGCGCAAATAAAGGATAGGTCCAACCGGCCAAGAGCGCGGTAGAGGCGCAACTGGCGCCTAACCGCCACCGCTCGCTGCCCGCGCCCAAGGGAATCAGCGCGGCCAGCGCCACGCTGAACGTCTGCAGCCAGGCCGCCAACGCGGCGGGCGAGCTATCCAGCCGAAGGCCGCGCAGGAAGAACGGCTCGGCCGCAATCCAACTCCACGATGTGCCGGCCAGGGTGAACGCGTGTGCCGGACGGCCGGGATACGATTGCCACGACCAGCCGCACACGAAGTACACCAGCACCGCGACGGCCATCACCAGGATCGACGCCAGCATGGCATGCGCGGCGCTCCGTGAGCGGCCCAGTCCCGCGTTCATCAACGCCAGTCCCGCGCCGGCCAGCGGAACCAGAAGCACCAACGCGCCGCAGAGCGCCTGCGCCATATCCGACAACACGGGAGCCTGTACCAGCGTCATCTCGCCTCCGAAGCCATAAGGATAGCCGATCTTTACCCTCGCGACGACAAAAGAACCGCCTCCCGATTGCGCCGATAAAAATTATCTATTTCCATTTGTGAAAGCTTGGGGCCTAGACTGGCACTAATCGAACAGTAATTAAGGCGTTCCAAGTCCGCATCGCCCCAAGGGATACAAGACACATTCGTATAGAGCTTTCACTTCCATGTAGGGAGAGGTTTATCATGCGGGGAATCTACGGCACCAGGTTAGCGTTTGGCTTTCTCTTAGGTCTTGCGTCCGTGGTTCAGGCGCAGACACCGGATACTCCGCCGGGCGGACAAGCGCCGGCGGCAACTTCCACAACGCCGGCTGCTTCCACGCCGGTCGATCCCGGCCCCCTCCACCAATGGGGCACCGATTTCAGCCTTATGTTCGACGGGTACTTGGACACGAACTTCGACAATCCCTCTCCCGCCTTTAACGGACTGCGCGCTTTCGATATCCGGTCCGATACGGCGCACCTCAACATGGCGATGCTTACCATTGACCATGCTCCCGCTCCCATCGGTTTTCATCTCGACGTCGGCTTCGGGGAGACGTTTCACATCATTCACGCGGGCACGCGCGATCCGCGTGCATGGGACTACTTCAAGCAGGCCTACGTCAGCCTCAAGCCGAAGTGGCTGCACGGGATTGAAATCGATGCCGGCGAGTTTGTGACCTCCGCGGGGGCGGAAGTCATCGAAACCAACCAGAACTTTAATTATTCGCGGTCGCTGCTTTTCACCTGGGCGATCCCGTACACCCATACCGGATTCCGAGCGCAATACGCCTTGGGCCCCCACTTCACCGGCAGTGTCCAGGTAGTCAACGGCTGGAACAACGTGGAGCCCATCAACAGCGGGAAGACCCTCGGTTTCACCGGCGCGTATGCCTGGAAGAAAGTCACCTGGAGCCATAATTACTATGTCGGCCCGGAACATCCTCACACCACTAAGGGGTGGCGTAATCTCTACGACACCAGCATAGCGGTGACCCAGACCGACAATCTGACCTGGTATCTCAACTTCGATTACGGACGCGACAAGAACATCGGCGCCGGAGCCAGTACCTGGGCCGGCGTGGCCGGCGCCGGACGGTACGCCATCGGCAAAAAGGCCGCGGTGGCCATGCGTGTGGAGTACTTCGACGATGTGAATGGATTTAGCACCGGGCTCGCGCAGACCGTGAAAGAATTCACTCTGACCGGAGAATACAAGCTCACGGACTGGCTGATGACGCGCGGCGAGTTCCGCACCGATTGGTCGAACAAGCCTTTCTTCGACCAGAATAACCTGGGGCCCACAACCAAGACGCAATCCACCATGCTGCTCGGGATGATTGCATATTTTGCGCCGAAAAAATGACGTTTGAGGACAAATTCAGGAGATAACCGATGGCAGATAACCCCGAAGTTACAATGAAACCAACCGTGGGCCTGACCGGCCTGACGATGAACGCCATGGCGCTCATCGCACCGGGCGCGTTTCTCTGGCTCACTTTCGTCGGCCAAGGCACCGCCGGCGCCACCGCGCCGTCCATGTGGGCCGGCATCGTCCTGGCCCTGCTGCTCTGCCTGGCAACGGCCGTATGCTACGCCGAGATGGCCAAGCTCTATCCCGGCACGGGCAGTTCGTATTATTTTGCCGAGCAGTCGTTTCTCAACCATGAAAGCGCGTGGCCGTATGCGCGCGTCTCCAAGTTTATTGTCGGCTGGGGCTCCCACTTATACTATTGGATCTATCCGGGCGTGATGGTGGGCGTCATGGGAGTCCTTATCGGCTACCTGGTGGGAACCATCTGGCCCACCTTCATGAGCGCCTCCAACCCCGGTCCCATGTTCATGATGGCGGTCGCGATCCTGTTCTCCTTCGCGATCTCCTACATCGCCCACCGCGGCGTGAACGGGTCGACGTCGGTCAATATCGCCATCAACGTCATTCAGATCAGCGCCCTGGTGCTCTTCTCGGTGTTGGCCATCAATTACCGTATGAATCACACGCCGGGCACCGTGGCGTATCAGTTCGATTCCACCTCGGGCGATGCCTACAATTACGAGTTTGCCACGCAGAAACAGGTGGTCGACGGCAAGCCCGCTGACGTAATCGTGCGCGACGGCAGCGGCGTTCCCAAACCCTTGCTCGACGCCGCCGGCCAGCACGTGCCTTTCAAAATCGCCTATCCGGAGAAGGACGAAAAGGGCAACTTTCTCGCTCATCCCACCGCCGGTTCGGTGGTCGGAATGCACAACTTCGGCTGGATGTTCGTGCAAGCCACCATCGCCATCCTGATACTGGTGGGCTTCGAATCGGTGACGTCCATGGGCGGGGAGGCCAAGAACCCAAAACGTAACATCCCCATCGCGGTGGTTACTTCGCTGCTGGTGCAGGGGGCTTTCTGTTATCTGTTCGAGTACTTCGCGGCTAACTACTTCCTCAATAGCGGTTACACCATGCAGACCGCTACGGGATCGGCCGCCCCCATCGGCGACATGATGGTGGTAGTGGGCAACGCCATACTCGGTCCGGGCAACGGGCGCATCTTCATGGAGTTCGAAGCCTTCACCGTGTTCCTGGCGCTGATTGGCACCACGCTCTCCTGCATGAACACCGGGGCGCGCGTGACTTACGCCATGGGTAAAGACCAGGAATTGCCGGATTCCATGGGAATGTTGCACGGTCGAAACCTCACGCCGCATCGCGCCATCTGGACCCTGGCGGCGATCTCCGCCGTGGTGGGATGCATTACCGTCAGCAACTTTTTCGGCGATTCCGGAGCGTTGACGGACGCCACCGTAAAGGCTCTGCCGCAGGGCTTCTGGTCCAGCTTCGGGTACCTCTCGCACGATAAGATGGCTGCCCTGCCGAATTCGTTTCTTATGGTTGCGCTGGCCTCTAACTTCGGCACGTTCGTGCTGTACGCGCTCAGTTGTCTGACTTGCATGGTCGCGTTTCATAAGCATCCGAAGTACAGCCCGTTACGCCACATGTTTATTCCCATATTCGGACTGGTGGCCAATCTGGCCTGTATGGCCTTCTACGTGATCGGCCCATTCATGGGGTTTGGCACTAAAATGGAACCTTTGATGGCGCTCGGGCTAGCCGCGGTTTGGGGGATTTACGGCTGGGTCTACTTCATGCGCTCCAACAAAGTCAGCGGGCGCACCACGTTAGTGGGACAACGTCCCAGCGAGAATCCGGCAGCGTAAGATCCGGCTATACTGGTCTAACAATGTTGGATCTTGAATATGCTCAAGCTTCGGACTGCGGGCGAGTGCGCGACCACAATGAGGATTACCTCGGTTGCGTGCTGCCCGAAGTTCCGGAGCGGGAGCAGACTCACGGTTGGCTCTTCGCCCTGGCCGATGGAGTAGGCGGCCAGGATCGGGGCGAAGTGGCGTCGCGCACCGCGGTGGAGACGCTGCTGGCGGAGTTTCGGCGGCCCGGCCGCAATCAACAGCTCCGGTCGTTACTGCCGCGGCTGGTGCAAATCGCCAACGAGAGGGTTTTCGAGGCCGGGTTGCCCGGCAATTCGCGTAGCGCGGCGATGGCTACTACCCTGGTAGCCTGCGCCCTGCGGTTCGATCGCGCGGTGATCTCGCACGTAGGCGATTCGCGTTGCTACTTGGTCCGCGGCGGCCGCGCCACGGCGCTCACTCGCGATCACACCGTGGTGGGGGAGCAGGCTCGCATGGGACTGATCTCCAGCCGGGAGGCGGCGGAAGCGGAGACACGGCACATTTTGACACGCTCGCTCGGCGCCGGCATGTTCGTCGGCGCCGAGACCACCGAGCACATCGTCCTCGGTGGCGACGTACTTCTCTTATGTTCCGACGGACTCCACGGCGCCATCTCCGCGGCGGAAATGGCGCAAATCGTGACTCGCAATATTGACTTGAACGCCGCCGCCCGCCAATTGATCGACGCCGCCAACGAAAGCGACGGCGGCGACAACGTCAGCGTGCAACTGATTCGCATCCGCGGCGTGGAGCGCATCGGAATGTACCGCGGACGGCCGTATAAGTTGGCGTGATTGGGGGTTAGGGGCCGCAAACAATAAGCTGACCAAATGTCTCGAACGTGCGCAATCGCTCCCTAACGGTCGCGGCTCCGTCAAACGCGCATGCCGAGCCGCGCGCTCGCTTTTCGAGTTCCACCGGATCGACGAAATACAGCAGGAGATTCGAGTCGACGAAAAAGCCGTCACCGGCGCGCATGCAATTCCTCGCGGCTTAGACGCTCCCCCGCTCCCACTGCCGCCAGCGGCCGGTTCAACTTCCAGTGATCGAACGCCTGCCAGTACTCGTCGGTCAACCGCATCTGCCGTTCGAGCATTTCACCGATTAGCCGGGAAAGAGACGTGTTCTCCTCCGCCGCCTTGCGGCGCGCCCAGAGTATTGCCTCTTCCGAAATCTTAATCGTTACGTTTCTGGCCACGAATCCAGTGTAGCCCGAGATTCGTGCAGATTCCTTCAGCAAGGTCAGAACTTCTGATGTCGTGGAACTTGTAGTGAGCCCACAGGCGGGGCAGGCGGTGCTCGCCTGCCCGCACGCGCCGAATTAGGCCCGCTGCTCGAATAGGATCGAGCGAAGGCGAGCACCGCCTGCCCCACCCGCGAAGCTCCCGCCATCGAAAGGAATGGCTCAGCCCATTTTCCCCGCCGGGCTGAAATTGCGGGGCGACATCCGGTGATGGATCTTCCCCAGATCGGTTAAGGACCCCGGCTCCCTTCAGCACACCGCCAGCAGCTTTTCCTTCAACCGCGCCTGCATTTCCGGCGACAGCTTGCGCCCATCGTGCGCCACATAGAACACATCGATGGCGCGATGCCCTTTGGTGTCGACCAGCACGATATCGATATTGCACGCGCTCGACGAGAATACCGTGGCCAGGCTGTACAACAGTCCCGGACGGTCCTCCGTATTGATCTCCACCAGCGTCGCCGTGGGGCAGGCTTCGGAATCGAACTGCACTTGCGGAGGCTGGGTCCGCTTGGTGGCGTCCGGCAACCCGCGTCCGCGCATCAGCTTGTGCGCATCCGTCCGGCCGAGCGCGATGCGCTGAATCAGGTCGCTCAAGCGGTCGGCTTCCGTCGGATTGAGCTGCAGCATGCGCTTCGGATCGCCCACCACGAACGTGTCCAGAATCACTCCCGTGGCGTTGGAGAAGGCCTCGGCTTTCAGAATGTCCAGGCCAAAGCTGGAGATCGCCCCGGCGAGCGATGCGAACAGCGACGGCTTGTCCCGCGCCACCACCGTGATCCGATAGGCGCCCTCCAGCGGGTCCAGTTTCACGGCCACACCGGTCGGCCGGCTCCGCTCGAACAACTGCAAATGTCCTTGTATCTCCGCCGATGTGTGCGCCCGCAGATAGCGCAGCGGAAATCCTTTGACGAACTCGGCGTTGCCCGGAAGGTCCGCCGGCACCTGCTGAATGCGGTCGGTCTCGAGTTCGCGAATCAACTCATGCTGCGTGACGCTGTACGCACGCCACAATCGATCCAGGCGCCACGCGATCTTGTCCTCCGCGCTGAGGGCCACGATCCTGGCGTAAGCCATCACCGCCAGGAGTCTCAGCCGCTCGATGGTTCCCACGCGGTCGGCCAGCAGGCGGACCGTCGCGGGGTCGTCCAGGTCGCGCCCGCTCATGGCGTCGGAGAGGTCCGACTGGTGCAGAATCTGGAATTCCACAGTGTCGCGCTCTTCGTCCGGCATCTCCATGCGGATTGCGGCTGCGTGCGCCCGTTCGGCGGCGCCCGGTCCCATCTCACAAAAAAGAAGCGCGAACAGAAGCAGCGCCGGCTCGTCGATTTCGGAAAGCAATGCGGCGAATGGCAGGCGCTCCCCACGGGCCGTGGCGCGTAGATCGAGAACGCATTCCACGGTCCGCAGGGTATGTTCGTCCACGGTGTAACGGTATTCCGAATCCGCGATTACCAGGTGTTCGATAGCGCCCCACTCGGGTAACAATGCGCGCATCGAACCGGTGGCCTGCAGAGTGCGTAGGGCCACGGGCGCATGCGGATCCCCGAGTATGGTCTTGAGACTGGCCCAAAGCGGTCCAGGCTGGGCGCACCAAGCCGCCAACGCTTCCCGCGACGCTTCCAGCCTGCGCTCCGTTTCCGGCGACGGTGGAACGCCGTGGCGGCCAATGAACTCGAGCATGCGCAATACCAGCAAGGGATCGGCGGCCAGTTGCGACGGATTGCGCAAGAGCAGGTGCTCGCGCGCGACCGTGAATTCCTGGTTCGAGAGCCGGGAGCGGTATTCGCGGAAATTCTCCAGCAGCGAACTCTGGCTCCTTTCCACCTCTTCCATGGCGCGCCTCGCCTCGTTGAAAATCGTGCGCGCGCACTGGAAATACCGGCGCATGCAGTCGGCGGAAGTCTTGCCGCCGGCGAACTTCTGGCGTGCCAGATTCTCCTGGGACTCAAAGTCCAGCGTGTTGTGGTCACAGGCGGCGCTGTAATGCAGGAAGCAGCGCACCGACGCGACCGACGCCACGGCCTCGCCCAACTCGCCGCCGCGCTCCCGACGCTCCGCTTTCAGCAGCGCCAGCCAATCCAGCAGACGCACGTCCTGCAAGCCACCGGGCCCTTCTTTCACGTCGGGTTCGGCATGGTAAGGCGTGTTGCCATGCGCCGCGTGGCGCGCGGTCGCGGTTTGACAGAGGCGCTGGCACATTTTCTCGCGATGGAGCGCCAGCGCGGGCGGCAACCGGGCTTCGAGTTGATCGTGGACGGCGCGATCGCCCGCCAGCAGGCGCCGGTCCAATAGGCTGAACGCCGGCACGCTGGCGCGCTCTACCGCTTCCAGACACTCGCCAATGGTGAGTACCGCGGAGTTCAGACGGAGGCCGGCATTCCACAGCAGGCGGACGAATTCCGGCAGCGTTTCCTTGAGCTCGTCGGATTGCTTGTCGGAATCGAGAAGCAGTACGATGTCCAGTTCGGAGTAGGGAAACGTGTGGCCGCGCCCGTACGCGCCGCCGGCCAGCGTCGCCACCCCTTGCGGGAAGGCCCGCTCGAGCACCGCCCGGTGCGCCTCCACCACCGACTCGTCGCGAGCCAGCGTGAGCGCTTTCTCGACCTGAGCAGCGTCGCCCGTAGCCAGAAATTCTTCTTCGATCGCGCGCCACTTCCCGGTGGATTGCAGGTTCTTGGGACCCTTGGTCACGCTACCAGTATCACGCAGCCGTTTGGCTGCCGGGCAAGCGGATTCCTCTATGGGCCGAATTGAAATTATCTATCATGAACCGGCGGCTATTTCGGGGACAGGCTACATAACCTCGAAATTCGAGGACGGTATTTCGAGGTTATGTAGCCTGTCCCCGAAATTAGCAGACCAGATCTTCGCGCCTCAGTTTGAATTTCTCCAGGTTGCCCAGCACCGTGACGGCAATCTGCCTGGGGTCGAAGAACGTTTGCGCAATGGATTGCACTTCGTCCGCCGTGACGGCCTCGATGCTTTCCACCAGGTCGTCCAGCGAGAAGAAATGGCCGAAGTACATCTCCTGCCGCGCCAGGTTGGACATCCGGCTGGAAGTGGATTCCAGGCCCAGCATCAACGAGCCCTTCAAATGATCTTTGGCGCGCCGCAACTCTTCCGTGCCGACGGGCTGCTGTTTGAGATCGCGGAATTCCTTGAGGATGGAATCCACCACTTTGCGCGCCGACCCCAGCGACGTGCCCGCATAGATGGTCAGGCATCCGGTGTCGCGGTAGGGGCTCAGCTCCGAAAAAACGGCGTACGCCAGTCCCTGCCGCTCGCGAATGTTCTGGAACAGCCGCGAGCTCATGCCGCCGCCCAATAGCGTATTGAGCACGTAACAGGCGAAGCGCTTCTCATGGGGCAGCGGGTACGAGGGAACGCCCAGACAGAGATGTACCTGTTCCAGCGCTTTCTTGTTACGCAGGTCGATGCGCGCGTGGGTGCCGGGAACGGGATCCTTGGCGGCATTGGGCCCCGGCTCCAATTCGTCGAAGTACTGGCGCACCAGCGCCACCAGGCCGGCATGCTTCATATTGCCGGCGGCCGTCACCACCATATTGGCGGGCGCATAGACCTTCTTGTAATAGCCCTGGATGCGCGGACGGTCGAACGCTTTCACGCTCTCCCGCGTGCCCAGGATGGGTTTACCCAGCGAGTGGCCCTTCCAGAAATTGGCGGAGAAAAGCTCGTGCACCAGGTAATCCGGGCTGTCCGCCTCCATCTTGATCTCTTCCAGGATGACGCCCTTTTCCTTTTCGATATCCTCGTGGCGGAACATGGGATGGAGCACCAGGTCGGCGAGCACGTCGAAGGCCTGGGAGAGATGCTGATCGAGTACTTTAGTGTTAAAGCAGACCAATTCCTTGGCCGTGAAGGCGTCCAGATTGCCGCCGATAGAGTCCACCGAGCGCGCGATGTCCTCGGCCGACCGCTTGGTCGTGCCTTTAAAAAGCATGTGCTCGATGAAGTGCGAAATGCCGTTCTGTTCGGCGTTTTCCCGGCGCGAGCCGGAGCCGATCCAAATTCCCACCGACACGGAACGGACGTGCGGCATCGTCTCGGTAATCACACGGACGCCATTGGCGAGCGTGGTCATTTCGATGTCCCGCGTGGGACTGGCTTTTGATTTCATGCTGGAAGGGTCGGAAAGCGGCCTACTTCTTTTGTAACACTTCCGGCGCGGTCGCGGGGGGTAGGGGTGCGTAAACGTCCTCGGGAAGCACGTCTCTGAACGACCGCTCCCTCGCGGGGTGCCCTCTGCCCAGCTCTGTAAACACTTACGAACACTGAAAACGCCAATCTGAGCCGCGGCAGTCGCTGGCGTCCGCCCGATCTCCGTCGAATCGGCATGTGCAGTATGGGCCTGCCCCCCCCCACACAGTGAGACAATCAGACCAAAGGGGAGCCACACACCCGACCAAAGGAGCCAGCCGGAAATGACCATAGACGAACGCCTCGAAGCACTCACCCAAACGGTGGAACTCATCGCCCACGCCCAAATCAAGAACGACGAACGCATGGGGCAACTGATGGAGACGATGACCCGCTTGGGGAACATCATCATCGCCCACGAAGAGCGCATTGAGCGGCTCGAAGACAAAGCGAACTGAAGCAGCGCGGGGCTGAAATCGGAAACAGGCCCCGCAGTTCCACCACTTACGCCCCCACCACGCCAACTGGGTAAGAGCACTTAGTACCAGCGACACGGGAGCCAAGCCGCGAAGCGCCCGCGCGCCGTTCGTGCAACTCGCGGTCACTGGCCGGAGATGGGGAAGCCGGCCGCGCAGCCATGCCGCGCACCTGGTGCACAGAGCGCCGCGATACTGCCAGCGCTGCCCATGGCAATCACACTCGGAGGAGCGCGCCTGCTATGGCGCGCCTTCCACGGGAGGCCAAGACCATGACGCGCAGAGAAGCCAGATGGGGCGCGTTCACGGACGCCGAGCTCCACACCATCGTAGACGCGCTCCGCATGCAGACAGGCGAGTGGGGCAGTTCGCCAGACTACCTCACAGCCATGTACGGCGGGGAAGCGCTCGACCTCCCCACGCAGATCGCCGCCGAGCTGGCCAAGCGGGGCCACCCACTCCCATATCAACCCGTGGGGGGCAGGGGCACAATTTGTCTCGGGCTGCCCATGCCGCATCGAATTACGGCGCGGACGGCGCGGGGCCCGATGTCCGTCGCAGCCGCCAGCAAGCGGTTCCTGGCCAAGATCCCGAAACCGTTTAGGCACGCCCGGGGCGTAGGCCGAAATGTGCGGATCGATGGTCTATTTCTTCGTGGCGGAAAGAATCCAGGGCGCCCCTGGAGTCTCATGCCGTATGAAGTGAAGAATGAGCGCAATTCCGCTGCCTAAGACGATGGCGGCAGGCAACATATACCGTAGCGCAGGTATGCCGATGAGAAATATCGCCATGCTGCAGACGGTGAAAGCCGTTCCAGCGATGCCCCCGCCAACCACTATCTTCGATACGTTGATCTGCGGACCGCGGCTATCTTCTCTCATACCGCACCTTCTAACTTCAAGTCTATCACCCGTACCGGCAAAACCCCTCCCTGGCGGTCGGGGCTCAGTAACAAGTTCAGGAAGAAGGCCAACGTTCGCTGTTTTCCGTTAGACGCACCCTTCAGGGGACCGAGCCCCAATCCGCTACACTGGCAGTAGCATGCCGCAACCACTGGTGGGGATGGAACTCACCGATATCCGCCAAGCGCTGGGTCCCGAACAACCGGCCTACCGGGCCAAACAAATCTACGACGCGTTGTACCGCGGCCAGACCTCCGACCTTGTCCAAATCACCACGCTCCCGCAAGGTCTGCGCCAGGACCTGGCCGGCCGCCACTCCCTCGGTCTGCCCGAAATCGCGCGTATCTACGATTCCGCCGACGGCACGCGCCGCTACCTCCTGCGGCTCGACGACGGCCGCACGGTGGAGACCGTCCTGATGCCCGAAGGCGAGCGCCACACCATCTGCATTTCGAGCCAGGTGGGTTGCCCGGTGGACTGCAAGTTCTGCATGACCGCTCTGCTCGGCCTGGAGCGCAGTCTCGCCGCCGGCGAAATCGTCGGCCAGGTGTTGCTGGTGGCGCGTGACAATCATTTGCGGCAGGATGGCGGCCGGCTGAATATCGTGATGATGGGGCAGGGCGAGCCGCTGCTCAATTTGGAGAATGTCGTCAAAGCCACGCGCATTCTGCTCGACCCCGCGGGCTTCGCCCTCTCGCCGCGGCGTATCACCGTGTCCACCGCGGGAATCGTGCCGAAGATCGCCGAACTCGGCCGCGAGCCGGTGCGTCCCAAGCTGGCGATCTCGCTGAACGCCTCCACCGAGGAATCGCGCCAGGAACTGATGCCCATCACACGCAAGTATCATTTGAAGGACCTGATGGCCGCCTGCAAGGCGTACCCGCTGCGTCCGTGGGAGAAGCTCACGTTCGAATATGTGCTGCTGAAGGGCGTGAACGATAGCGACGCCGACGCCCGCCGCGTAGTGAAGCTGCTGGCAAATCTGAATTGCAAAGTGAACCTGATTGCGCTGAATCCCGGCCCCGAGATCCCTTACCAGACTCCGGCGCCCGAGCGCGTCGCCAGCTTCCAGCAGATCGTGCGGCGCGCGGCGCCGTGCTTTGTGCGCAAGCCGCGAGGTCTGGATATCTACGCCGCGTGCGGGCAGTTGAAGCGCAGCGCGGGGTAGAGGATGGCATCTATGATCGTCGAGATGCGAACCTATAAAACCAAACCCGGCAAGCGCGCTCAGTTCCTGGAGATTCTCCGTTCGAAGTGGCACTCGTGCCTGCAGTGCGGTTCTCGGAGTGCCGTGACGAGTGAGCCCGGAGGTGGGGCAGGCGAGCACCGCCTGCCCCACCAAGCAAGAAACGGCTCGACCCATTTTCCCGGACCACCCGAAATGGCCGGTCGAGATCGGGAGTTCCGTGTCTACGCCACGACGCTTGCCGCGAAGTTATTCTTGACCGATTCCTAAATCTTCTGCACTCTGCGGAGGGTGTATAACTCCGGTTTCATATTCTGCTGCTCGAACCGTTTCCAATCGTCGTTCACGTGAATGAGCTTGCCGCTGATGTGATTCGACCGGTCCGACGCCAGAAACAGCGCCAGTTGTAACTGCTTCTCCGGCGGAATCCCGCCGGTGATGCGCACCTGCTCGGCCTCTTCGATTTCCCGCCGCCCTGCCTTGTCTTCGCCGGCGTGCAGAATCTCGTCGGTCATGTGAGTGTACACGTTGCCGGGAGAAATCGAGTTCACTTGTACGTTGTGATCGCTCACTTCAATCGCCAGTCCTTCGGCGAAGCGCACTACCGCGGCCTTTGACGCCGCGTACGCCCCGAAGTTCGGACGCGTATGGCCCGACCCGCCGCCCACCACCAGAATGATCTTGCCGCTCCGCTTCTCCACCATGTGAGGCAGCACCGCGCGGCACGAATTCACCACGCCGATGAGGTTCACTTCGATGGTCTCATTCCAGTCCTTGGGCTTGGTGGAGAGTAGCGGCCCTATGGGGCCCTGCACGCCGGCCGAGGCAATCAGCACGTCGAGCCCGCCAAAGACCACTTTCATGCGATCTACCGCGGCCTGCAATTGTTCCAGATCGCGCACATCGGCGCGCAGCCGGAGCGCGTTGCCGCCGGCCTGCTCGATCTCCAGTTTCGCCAGGTCCAGTTCGGCCTGGCTGCGGGACAGCAAGCCCACGCGGGCTCCGGCTTCGGCGAATCCCAGCGCCAGGCGCTTTCCGATGCCCCGGCCGGCGCCGGTAATCAGAACGCTCTTGTCTCGAATGGTGTGCAAAGGATCAGTTCTCCACTCTGGCGTCGAACGCCCCGGTCAGGACGCCGCAGGGTGTCCCAACATCCCCATAGATAACTCCCTCCCGTCGGCCTGCCGACTCCCCGCTGCGATCCAAACCATGCGGTAGCCTGCGGTGAGCGGCGCCACACTGCGATTGTAATCCGCTTTCACGAGCCCGTACCACGGCACACGCTCCGAAGGCATGGAAACCGAAGCAGCAGCCAACCCGCTGATCCTCTGTAATTGCAATTATAGAACGTGCCACAATGGCTCCATATGTCTATCCGCAACCGCCGCGATTTCGAGAAGCTTCGGGCCATCGGCCGCATCGTGCGTGAGACGCTGGACCGCACCGCCGCCGCGGTCCGCCCCGGCATTACAACGGGCGAGTTGGACCGCATTGGCGCGCGCGTTCTGGCCGGCCATGGTGCCGAGCCCGCGCCTCCCAAAGTCTACGGATTCCCCGGCGCGCTGTGCATCAGCGTCAACGATGAGGCCATCCACGGCATCCCCGGCGACCGCGTGGTGGAAGCCGGCGACCTGGTGAAGCTCGACTTGGTGGCCGAAAAGGACGGCTATTTCGCCGATGCCGCAGTCACCGTGATCGCAGGCGAAGCCAGCGCTACGGCCCTGGCCCTGGCTCGCTGTGCCGAGAGCGCGTTCCACCTGGCCGCCCGCGAAGCGCGCGCCGGAAACCGCGTCTACGATATCGGCCGCGCGGTGGAGCGGGAGAC
>Ga0182013_10004899_pt1 | contig 15847 bp, 15 predicted proteins | sample 612S2MmetaG_FD_120487 | JGI IMG/M metagenome (GOLD analysis project Ga0182013, IMG submission 120487) | Permafrost microbial communities from Stordalen Mire, Sweden - 612S2M metaG | ecosystem: Environmental > Terrestrial > Soil > Wetlands > Permafrost | place: Sweden: Stordalen | collected...
AGCACATGGCGGCCGTCGCGGATTTCACCGTCGAGGGAAACGCTCGTCACTTTATTCTCTCCACGGCACCCGCTCCGCCATTACGTGGTCCCAGTTCCTGCCGTCGAACGGTTGGGCTTTCCGCAACGGCAGCCGCCTTCGTAGGTCTGGGTCGTGGCCTCAGTCATTGTCGGCGTCAGTCACTCTCGTCGCCGCCAAACAACCCGAACTGCGCCGGATCGCGCACAGGCTCAGGCAGGCCGAGGTGACGGAAGGCGTGGCCGGTGATCAGCCGCCCGCGCGGCGTGCGCTGCAACAGCCCGCATTGGATCAGATAGGGCTCGATGATGTCTTCGATGGCGTCGCGCGGCTCCGACAAGGCGGCGGCCAGCGTCTCGACGCCGACCGGGCCGCCGCCGTAATTGCCGGCGATGGTCGTCAGATAACGGCGGTCCATGGCATCGAGACCGGCGGCATCGACTTCGAGCGCGGCGAGCGCCTTGTCGGCGACGGCTCGGTCGATTGCGGCGGCGCCGCCCACGGAAGCGAAGTCGCGCACGCGGCGCAAGAGCCGCCCGGCAATGCGCGGCGTGCCCCGCGCCCGGCGCGCGATCTCATTGGCGCCGTCCGCGGTGAGGCCGACGCCGAGCACACGCGCGGCGCGGTTGACGATCAGTTCCAGCTCCGCCTCGGTATAAAAATTAAGCCGCACCGGGATGCCGAAACGGTCGCGCAGCGGATTGGTCAGAAGGCCGGCGCGCGTGGTGGCGCCGACCAGCGTGAATTTGGCGAGATCGATCTTGACCGAACGCGCCGCCGGGCCTGAGCCGATAATGAGGTCGAGCTGAAAATCTTCCATCGCCGGATAGAGGATCTCCTCGACCGCCGGATTGAGCCGATGGATTTCGTCGATGAACAGCACGTCGCGCTCTTCAAGATTAGTAAGAAGCGCGGCGAGATCGCCCGACTTCGCGATCACCGGGCCTGAGGTCGCGCGGAAGCCGACGCCGAGCTCGCGCGCCACGATCTGCGCCAGCGTCGTCTTGCCGAGCCCGGGCGGCCCCACGAACAACACATGGTCGAGCGCCTCGCGCCGCGCCCGTGCCGCCTCGATAAAAACGGCGAGATTGGCACGCGCCTGCTCCTGGCCGATGAATTCGGCAAGCCGCTGCGGCCGCAAGCTCGCCTCGGCCGCGTCTTCATCGCGGCGCTCGGGTGTCACCAGCGTCTTTCCCGCGCCCGCGTTCACCGTTCCGGCCCCCTGGTATATTTGTTCGGCAGTAATTCGGCGATCGCCACCACCGCCGGCGATTTTCCGTTCGGCACGATGACGCGCGCATTGCGATCGTAGTCGAAGATCAGCTCGCGGCAGGCACCGCAGGGCGACACCACCGCAACGGTCTGATCCTTGGCCTCGGGCGGCGGATGGCGCACCGCGACGATGGTATCGATGCCGTCGCTGCCGAGGTCGATCACGGCGCGTCCCAGCGCCACCGCTTCCGCGCACACCGCCATGCGGCCGAGATAGGCGTCGAGATTGACGCCGGTGAAGACTGTTCCGGTGCGGGTGCGCAACGCCGCGCCGACCTCCTGCCAGTCGTCGCGATAGCGGCTTTTGATCGCCGCGATCGCCGCCGCAACCAGGTCCTGGTCCGCCTTGCTTAACTTTGCGGGTCGTTTTTTTGCAGGCTGTTTCTTGGTAGGTCGTTTCACTTCGCCAGTTCCCTCAAGCCCAGCCGGATCAGAGTCTTCGTTTCCGCCCCCTCGCCGGCGCTGCGGGCTGCGGCCGCGATGGCGGCGGCCGCCTGCACCTGCGCATAGCCGAGATTGACCAAGGCCGAGACCGCGTCGCTGATTGGTTGCGGCGCCCGCTTTTCATCGAGCGCGCCGGACAGCCGCACCAGCGCCGGATCGACGTCGGCATAGGCCGGCGCCTTGTCCTTGAGTTCCGTCACGATGCGCTCGGCGACCTTCGGCCCGACGCCGGGCGTCCGCGCCACCATCGCCTTATCGCGTGTCGCGATCGCCGCAGCGAGATCGGAGGGTTTGAGCGTACCGAGCACCGCAAGCGCAACCTTGGTGCCGACGCCTTGCACCGTCTGCAACAGCTTGAACCATTCGCGCTCGATATCGTTGAGGAAGCCGAACAGCCGAATCTGATCCTCGCGCACATGGGTTTCGATCGAGAGCACCGCCGGCTCGCCGGCCCGCGGCAGTTCCTGCAAGGTGCGCGCCGAGCAATGCACCAAATAGCCGACGCCGTTGACGTCGAGGATGACGGAATCTTCGGCATAGGAGTCGATCACGCCCTTGAGTTTGCCGATCATCGCGCCGCAACCTTTGCCGACGCCAGCTTCAGCGCGGCGTGCAGCACTATGCTCTGCCGGTGATGCGCATGCGTCACCGCGATGGCGAGCGCGTCGGCGGCGTCGTCCGAACCCGGATCGGCCTTGGGCAATAGCACGCCGATCATCATCCGCACTTGCGCCTTGTCGCCGTGGCCGGCGCCGACGATGCTTTTCTTCACCAAATTCGGCGCATATTCGGCGACCGGCACGCCCGCTCTCGCCGGCACCACCATGGCGATGCCGCGCGCCTGGCCGAGCTTTAACGTCGCGGTCGCATTCTTGTTCACGAAGGTCGCTTCGACCGCGGCCTCGTCGGGGCGAAACTCGTCGAGGATGCGCATGAGGCCGTCATGTATGGCGAGCAACCGCAGCGCCAGACCGTCGCGTTCGTCTGTCATCACCGAGCCGCAGCCGAGAAAGCCCAGCCGGTTGCCGGCAATCTCGACAACGCCCCAACCGGTGCGGCGGAGCCCCGGATCGATGCCGAGGATGCGAATCGGATGCCTGTCCATGACCCCGTTGATAGCATTTTGATGCGGCAATGGCCGCAGTGCTCATGCGGCGCTCGCGAAACCCCTCGCCGCCTGATAAGGAGGCCCATCAAAGACCTAAAGCCCCCGTACGCCAGCCTTATGCAATGACACCCGGTCTCGGCTTTGCCTTTGGCGCCATGCTCTGCTTCGGCGTCGGCGATCTCATCTATAAGCGAGGTGCCACAGCCGGCATCAAACCCGGCGAATTCCTGATGGCGCAGGCCTGGATTTTTTGTCCGGGCGTCACGTTCTTTGCCGTGGTCACCGGGACGCTGGATCTGCATCTCGCGGCGATGTGGGGTGCGCTCGCCGGATTTTTCCTGTTCATTGCGCTGATTAATTTCACCCAAAGCCTGCACGGCGGCGCGGTCTCGACCAACGCGCCGATCTTCCGGCTGAACTTCACCCTGACCGCGGCGCTGGCGATCCTCTTCCTCGGCGAAGCGCTCACGCTGGCGAAAATCATCGCGCTCGCTTGCGCGCTCGTCGCGGTCTGGCTGCTGCTCGCGGAGGCCGGCGCCGAACGCGGCAAATCGAGCCTGCCTTCGCTTGCCCGCGTGCTGATCGCGACGGCGGCGATGGCGCTGACCAATCTGTTCTACAAGGTCGGACTGCAGCACGGCGCACTGCCGGAAACCATGGTGGCCGCGCAGGCCTGGGTCTTCAGCACGATGGCGACCGTCTTCGGCTTGCTGCAGGATAGGCGGCTGCCGCGAAGCCGCAGCGTGTGGCGCTACGCGTCGCTCGCGGCGCTCGCTTTGTTCGGCGCCTTCATATTGCTGATGCACGGCCTCGCGCTGGGGCCGGCGAGTGTACTCGTGCCGGTGGCGCAGATGAGCTTCGTGATCACCGCGCTGTTTGGGGTCGCGCTGTTCCACGAACACCTGGATTTAAGAAAATGCGCAGGCCTCGCAGTGGCCAGTGTGGCGCTGGTGTTGTTTGCCGTGAGCTGAATGAGCTCACGCTCTCGTCCTGCTCACGAGCGCATCGGCGATTTCGAAACTGGCATACGTCAATCGCGGACACGAAGGCGGTCATTCGTCGAGGCGCCTTGGCCGCCACGCCAGGCCGTGAAGGGCACGGCGGTCTGACCCAAATCGGACATTGGAAAGCCGGTCCGAGCCCCTTCCAGAGACACAGTCCGAGCGGATACCATGTATCCTCTTGAGCCCAAAGGCGAGGCAATGAGACGGCGTTCCAAAGCAGGCGGCAAACCAGTCAAAGCGCAACGCCGTCAGACGCCAAAACGCCAAAAAGCAGCGCAGGCTGTATCGCGTCGAAGCTCTTCTGCCGTCGGCCAAGGAACGCAGCTTGCTCTCCTTGCCCGTGAACGCAATGAGGCATTGGAACGGCTGGCCGCCACCTCCGAAATTCTCAAAGTCATCAGCGCTTCGCCGGGCGATCCGAGCCCGGTTTTCGACGCCATTCTGAGGAACGCGACACGAATTTGTCACGCCAAGTTTGGCATGCTGTGGCTGGTGGAAGGCAACGGGCTTCGCTGCGTGGCGCTGCATAACGCGCCAGCCGCATTCGCCGAGATGCGCCGACGCGAACCTCTCATTCATCCAACTCCTGAGAATGTACTGGGACGGCTGATTGACACCAAGCAAGCGGTTCACGTCGCGGACCTCAAGGCCGAGCAGGTCTACGCCGAGGGCAATCCTACGCGCCGTGCAAATGCCGACCTTGCCGGGGCTCGTACGTTGGTGGCCTTGCCGATGCTCAAGGACGGCGAATTGATCGGCGCCATCAGTATTTACCGCCAGGAGGTGCTGCCGTTCACCGAGAAGCAAATCGAGCTCGTCGGCGATTTCGCGGTCCAGGCCGTCATTGCCATTGAGAATACCCGTGTCCTGAACGAACTGCGCCAGCGCACCGACGATCTGACCGAATCTCTGCAACAGCAGACCGCTACCGCCGACGTACTCAAGGTCATTAGCCGCTCGACTTTCGATCTCCAGGCGGTGCTCGATACACTTGTCGAATCGGCGGCGAGGCTCTGCGATGCGGACAAAGCATACATCTATCAGCTTCAGAGCGGGGTCTACCGGTTCGCCGCGAATTACGGCGTTTCGCCCGAGCTTTTGGAGTTCGCCAGGCAAAACCCGATTGTGCCCGGTCGTGGGACTATCACCGGGCGCGTTGCTTTGGAGGGCAGGACAGTTCACGTTGAAGACGTGCTAGCCGATCCAGAATTTACAGGACACGGGTACCAGTCTCGCGGCAACTTTCGCACCACCCTTGGCGTGCCTCTGAGGAGAGAAGGCAAAACAATAGGCGTATTTTTTCTCGCGCGATCGCATGTGAAGCATTTCGCCGAGAGCCAAATCGAGCTTGTCACCACCTTTTCCGATCAAGCTGTCATTGCGATCGAGAATGTGCGGCTGTTCGAAAGCGTGGAAGCCCGCACGCGCGAGCTGGCGGAATCGCTGGAGGAGTTGCGGACGGCTCAGGACCGGTTGGTGCAAACGGAGAAACTCGCCTCGCTCGGCCAACTGACGGCCGGCATCGCCCATGAGATCAAAAACCCGCTGAATTTCGTCAACAATTTTTCGGCGGTCTCCGTCGAGCTCATTGACGAATTGCGCGGGGCGCTTGCCGGCGCGCAGCTCGACGACAAAATGCGCGGGGAAATAGCCGAGATCGCGGACATGCTGCAAGGCAATCTCGACAAGGTCGTCCAGCATGGCAAGCGCGCCGACTCGATCGTTAAAAACATGCTGCTGCATTCCCGGCAGGGGTCCGGAGAGCATCGGCCGACGGATATCAACGCGCTCGTCGAGGAGAGCCTCAATCTCGCTTATCACGGGGCAAGAGCCGAGAAGCAGGATTTCGACATCATCCTGGCAAGGTCCTTCGACCCCACTTGCGGCGAAATTGATGTATTTCCGCAGGAGATCACGCGGGTGCTGCTCAACATGATCTCGAACGGCTTTTATGCGGCGATGAAACGCAAGGCGGAGTCCAATGGGGGCGAGTTCGAGCCGAAACTCGCGGCCACAACGAGGAATCTCGGCAATCGTGTTGAAATACGCATTCGCGACAACGGCACCGGCATCCCCATTGAGATCAAGGAGAAAATGTTCAACCCGTTCTTTACGACAAAGCCCGCCGGTGAGGGGACGGGACTGGGGCTTTCGATAAGCCACGACATTGTCGTCAAGCAACATGGCGGGACTGTCGACGTCGATACTCAGCCCGGTGCGTTTACCGAATTTCGGATCGTTCTGCCGCGCGCCGGAGCACCGCTTGTCAAAGCAGAACAAGGTGCGTGAACATCTCCGTTCTCGTCTCGGATTCCTGTGCGCAATGATCGCGACAAAAGAGCTTCCAGGGAGGATTCGACATGGCTTTCGGCTCCGCGGGCGATAGCGCGACCGCTGTACCATCCGCGCTCACGCGCACCCCGCTGAACCGGCAGCAAATCGCCGGCTTCTGGGCCGCGTGGTTTGGCTGGATGCTGGATGGTATGGATTCCGTCATTTACGCGCTGGTTCTCGGACCGGCGCTAACCGAGCTGTTGCCTCGTTCGGGCATCGAAGCGACCCCGGCAAATATCGGATATATCGGCTCCTTAACGTTCGGCCTGTTCTTGGTAGGTTGGGGCTTCTCGTTCATCTGGGGACCGATCTCCGACAAATTCGGCCGCACCAAATCTCTCGCCGGCACGGTGCTCGTCTACGCGGTTTTTACCGGCGCCGCTGCATTTGCTCCCAACTTCTGGATGCTGGCGGTCTTTCGGTTCCTTGCCGGCATCGGCGTCGGCGGCGAGTGGGCCATGGCGGGCACCTATGTTGCCGAATCTTGGCCGGAGGACCGCCGCAAGATGGGGGCCGGTTACCTGCAAACCGGATACTATTTTGGTTTCTTCGTCGCGGGGGCCTTAAATTTCACCATTGGCGCTTCGCTCGGCTGGCGCGCCATGTTCCTTTGCGGCCTCATCCCCGTTGTCGTGGCCATCGCGACTATGCTCGGGGTCAAGGAGCCGGAGCGTTGGAAGCACCAGCACCGAGAAGAGAACGCCGCGCCAGCGAAGCAGCACAATCCGTTCGGGGTGATTTTCGGCCCGCGCTATCGCCGGCGCACAATCATTATGTCGGCGTTGTTGACGGTTTCGATCATCGGTCTATGGGCGGCCGCGGTCTACGAGCCGACCGCGATCGTGTTTCTCTCTCGCCAGGCCGGGATGGCGCCGCCAATGGCGGCGAAAATGGCATCCTACGGCACCGGCCTGCTTTCTTTCGGCACCATACTGGGTTGCGTTGCCGCGCCATGGCTGGCTGAACGGTTTGGTCGGCGGCCCACACTCGCCGTCTACTATGTGGGAATGATGGTCACGATTGCGTTGGCGTTCGGCTGGGCGTTCTACCTACCGACGGGCTCGGCGCTGCCGGCTTTCCTGGTGGTGCTTTTCTTCCTCGGACTGTTCGGCGGCAATTTTGCGATCTTCAGCCTCTGGCTGCCGGAGCTGTTCAGCACCGAGGCGCGCGGAACCGCTTTCGCATTCTGCACCTCGGTGGGCCGCTTCATCGGCGCCGGAGTGAATTTCGGCCTCGCCGGTGCCGTCGCCGTCATGGGTACGCTTGGGACCCCCGTCGCCCTCACCTCGATCGCATTTGTCATCGGCCTATTGATTATGCCATTCGCGACGGAAACCCGAGGCGATCGGTTGCCCGAATAGCCGTTCACGCGCTCATCTTGCTGACCAGCGCATCGGAGATTTCGAAATTGGCATAGACGTTCTGCACGTCGTCGTGCTCGTTGAGAGTATCGACGAGCTTGATGACCTTTTCGCCCTGCTCGTCGTCGACCGCGACCGTATTCTGCGGCCGCCACACCAGCGCGGCCTTGCGCGGCTCGCCGAATTTGCCTTCCAGCGCTTTCGCGACCGAGCCGAAGCGGTCCTGCGCGGCATAGACCTCGTGCGTGGTTTCATTTGAGACCACGTCGTCGGCACCGGCTTCGAGCGCCGCCTCGAACATCGCCTCGGCACCGGCGACCTTGGCGCCGTATTCGATAACGCCCAGATGATCGAACATGAAGGAGACCGCGCCGGTTTCGGCCAGATTGCCGCCGCTCTTGGTGAAGGCCGCGCGCACTTCGCCGGCGGTGCGGTTGCGGTTATCGGTCAAGACCTCGACGATCACCGCGATCCCGCCCGGGCCGTAGCCCTCGTAGCGGATCTGCTCGTAATTGTCGCCCTCGCCGCCGGTCGCCTTCTTGATCGCGCGCTCGATATTGTCCTTCGGCATGTTTTCGGCGCGCGCCGCGATGATCGCCGCGCGCAGCCGCGCGTTCATCGTCGGATCGGGCGTGCCCATCTTGGCGGCCACCGTGATTTCGCGGGCGAGCTTGCCGAACAGCTTGGACTTTACCGCATCCTGCCGCCCCTTGCGGTGCATGATGTTCTTGAATTGTGAATGTCCGGCCATGCTACTGTGTCCTAAATCGGCTGGTCCCAAATCGGCTGGTCCCAAATCGGCGTTTCGCGGCTGGTTATAAAGGCGGCGTGCGGCGCAGTTCAAGAGAACCGCGCGCCCGTAACCCGCTCAGCCGACCCAATACCATTGCGCGAACAGCGCCGAATGCAGCCCCAGCATGGCGGCGAACAGGCCGATGACAGCCAGGCCCAGCCACGGCAAGGAGCGGCACACATTGGCGAGCATGATGAAGGCCGGAAACGCCAGCACGCCGAACCGCGTCATCGAGGTGAACCCGGCGGGCCCGCCGCTCAGCGTAAGATAGGGCACCAGCAATGCGCCGAGACCAAACAGGACCTGCGCGCCGGGAAGTCGGCGCGACGCGGCGAGCGTCAGCACCAGCAACAGGATGAAGAACCATTGGTCCAATCCCGCCGGCGAGAGGTCATCGAAACGCAGGTGCAAGAACGGCTGCAAGGTGAGCGCCGCGACGAGCCTGCCGCCGAGCGAAGTTTCGCCGTGAAACGCCGCCTGCGCATCGGCAAAGGCGAGCGGATGACCGAACGCCACGCCGAGATAGACCATGTAAATCGCAAGGCCCGCGCTCGCGATCGCCATGCAGGCGATTGCGTACAACAGCAATCGGCCGCGATCGGTTCGGAATTTGAACCACAGCTCCCACAACAGCGCCGGCATCAGCGCTATTCCCACCGAGCGGGTTACCAGCGCCAAGCCGGCGGTCACCGAAGCGAACAGATAACGACGGTCATTAAGGAATGCAAAACAGCTTAAGATCAACAAGAGCGCCAGCGGCTCGGTATAACCTGCCGACAGGAACAGCGATCCGGGATAAAAGCTCAACAGCGCGACCGACAGCACCGCGACGTCGTCGCCGAAAGACCGCCGCGCTAGCTTGCACAGCAACAGCATCGCGAGAACGGCCGAGACATTGGCGACGATCAGGAGAGCAAGCGGCGAGCCAATCCCGGTAATCCAGGCGACCGCCCGCGACAGCAACGGATAGAGCGGATAAAACACCACCGGCTGCAATTCATTCGGATCGCCATCGTAGTGATAACCGTGCTCGACAATGCCGGTGTACCATTCCGAATCCCAGCGCAGCAGATGGTCGTACCAATGCGCGCCGGACTGCCAGAGATCGCTTTTCCACAGCGGCAGATAATTGCCGGCAAACCAGATCGCCAATAGCACGACGAGGCGCGAGCACAGATAAAGGGCGACCGCGAGAACGTATGGCCGGCAGTCTCGCCAGCGCGCAGCGTCTATTGCCAAAACACTGGCTATTGCCAAAATGCCGGCCTCGCCTGCTCCAGCGAACCGCCAAGCCGCACCGCGGCAACCCGCGCCGCAAGCCCGTTCGGCTCGGTCTCAACCGCGATGGCGCACAGCGTCGCCGGGCCTGACGCCGGCTCAAAGCGCGCCGAGGAAATTTTTCGGACAAAGCGTTGCAGCGGTTCTTCCTTGGCCATGCCGATCACCGAATCGAAATCGCCGCACATGCCGACATCGCTGACAAACGCCGTGCCGCCCGGCAGCACACGGTGGTCGGCGGTCGGCACATGGGTGTGGGTGCCGACGACGAGGCTGGCGCGGCCGTCGCAGAACAAGCCCATCGCCTGCTTCTCGCTGGTCGCCTCGCCATGAAAATCGACCACGATGGCGTCGGCGCCGCTGCCCAACGGACAGGCCGCAAGCTCGCGCTCGATCGCGGCGAAGGGATCGTCGAGCGGGTCCATGAAAATGCGGCCCATGGCGTTGATGACAAGAGCGCGCGCGCCGTTCTTGGCCTCGACCATGGCTGAGCCACGGCCCGGCGTGCCGGGCGGAAAATTGATCGGCCGAATGAGGCGCGGCGCGCGCTCGATGAAGACCAGCGCCTCTTTCTGGTCCCAGGCATGATTGCCGAGCGTGACCGCGTCGACGCCGGCATCGATGAGTTCGCGATAGATCGCTTCGCTGATGCCGAAACCGCCGGCCGAATTCTCGCCGTTGGCGACGACCAGATCGAGCTTCCATTCGCGAATGAGCTTTGGCACGCGCTCATAGAGAACGCTACGCCCGCTGCGGCCGACAACATCGCCGACGAAGAGAATGCGCATGCTCAACGGACCTTCAGGCGTTGCCTCTAATCTCGATCACCTCACGCTCGGTTAGCATGAGATCGAGCCGCTCGTCGCGGGGCGTCGAAGGCACGGTGGAAACCTCCTGGGCGGCAAACCCGAGCCCGATCGCGGTAACCGGCTTGCGCGCGCGCAACCGAGCGATGGTGAGATCGTAATAGCCGGCGCCGTAGCCGATGCGGTTACCGGCGCGGTCGAACGCCAACAGCGGCACCAGCACAATATCCGGTTCCACTTCAGGAGCTTCAGGGTTCGGCTCGCGTAAACCCCACACGCCCGCAGCCAGCGGCTCGTCCCAGGCCCAGGAGCGCATGATCAGGGGCTGACCGTGGCCGGTGACGACGGGCAGCGCCAGCGTCGCGCCCGCATCCGCAAGCTTCTTCATCAGCGGCAGCGTATTGATCTCGCTTTTGAACGGCATGAAGCTGGAGACGATCGTGCCGGGAGTGATGGCGAGCGGGAATTTGCGCGCGGCAATCGCCTCGGCCGCCGCCTGACGGGAGTCCGCCGGCAGCGCATCGCGGCGCGCCATCGCCTCGCGGCGCAACGTCGCCTTGGAATCTTCACTGCTGGCGGGTGTTTTCACGGATTCATTCATGGTGGGAAGTGCGGAGCCGCCTTGGCCGTAAGAGCGCGATCCCGGGAACCTACATAAGTAGGTGGGCGCCATATAACCGAACCCACGAGCTCGGCCAGGGACAGCTCCCTTGAGGATCGTAAGGCCCCGGAAATAAGTCTCTTACGCACCAGGCAGCCCCGCGAGGCTAATGTAGTCTCGATCTGCGCGCCGCGCCATCACCCCAGCGCCACCCCACCCGGACCGATCGACTGATTGAGCTTCTTGGTGATGTCCTCGATGCGCTCGGCCGCAGCCGAGAACGCTGCGGCAACCGAGGCTTGGCTGGCTTTGCTGCGATCCGACGCGGTCACGCGGGCGTCCTGCAAGGCTGCGAGTTCCTCCTCCAGTCGCTTGACCCGGAGCGAAGCTTCGGCGAGTTCGTCGGCCACCGTGAGCGCCGCCATCACCGTGAGCCTGGTATCGCCGATCTCGCCGAATTTCGTGCGCAGCCCGCTGATGCGGCCATCGAGATCGCGCGCCAGTTCCAACAGATGAGCCTCCTGGCCGTCCTCGCAGGCCATCCGAAACTGGCGGCCGTTGATGGTGACGCTAATCTGAGACATCGCTCGCAAGCCTCCGTCGCTTAATCGCCAAAATCCAAAACACCGCGGATCGTTGCGATGGCCTGATCGATCCGTTGCGCGACTTCGCCGCTCGCGGCTTCCAGCGCCCGGGCGCGCGCGGTTGCTTCATCGAGCTCGCTGGCGAGCTGCGCGCGATCGCTGCCGAGTGCGTGGACCTGGCTGGCGAGCGAGGCCTCGCTGCGGTCGGCCTCGCGACGCCGCTCGGTCGCCGCCTCCAAAGCATCGAGCGCGAGCGCAAGCCGGCGCTGGGCGTGGTCGATCGAATCGGCGTCGCTCATTTGGCGTTCCGCTAGCGGCGATCCTGTGTGGCCAGCGCTCGCGGCCTTCTCCGAGGTGTCGCACAGCAGGGGAAAATTGTGCGACGGCAATCATTTATCGCTGGAAGCTTACGTCGTATCGCGGGAAAGCGTCAACGCCCGGCGCAGCGGCCTGTGCATGACGTTACGCGCCGAGGCCTGCGGAATTGACTAAGATGGCTCGCATGTTATCTGTGCGCCGCCTGTTCCCGTGACCGCGGCACACTTGGACACATTTGGGCAAACTTGGCATTGGCGCCGCGATTGGCAGTCCCCGCAGTCCCAGTGCAAGTCCGAGTGCAGGTTCCATGACGAAGCCGAACCGTCTTGCCGCGGCGAGCGCAGCTCTCGCCCAGGCTTCCGATTTTCCCACCGCCGGCACGATTGCGGCCTCGCGCGACGATCTGGCCGACAAGAATATGGCCCACAACAATATGGCCAATGCCGTCCGTGCGCTGGCGATGGACGCGGTCGAAAAAGCGAATTCGGGGCACCCCGGCCTGCCGATGGGTGCAGCCGACATCGCCACCGTGCTGTTCACCCGCTTCCTCAAATTCGACCCGGCGGATCCGGCGTGGCCAGACCGCGACCGTTTCGTACTCTCCGCCGGCCACGGCTCGATGCTGCTCTATGCGCTGTTTTATCTTCTCGGCTACGAGAAGATGACGATCGAAGAAATCAAGCGTTTTCGCCAGCTCGGCTCGCTCACGCCCGGCCATCCCGAGCACGGCCACACGCCCGGCGTCGAAACCACCACCGGGCCGCTCGGCCAGGGGCTTGCCAATGCGGTCGGCATGGCGATCGCGGAGCGCCATCTCGCCGAGGTCTTTGGCGACGACATCGTCAATCACAGCACTTATGTGCTCGCCTCCGACGGCGATCTGATGGAAGGCATCAGCCAGGAAGCGATTGCGCTTGCCGGCCATCTGCGGCTGCGCAAGCTCATCGTGCTCTACGACGACAACGGCATTTCGATCGACGGACCGACCTCGCTGTCCGACGACGTCGATCAGGTGGAGCGTTTCCAGTCGGCCGGCTGGGCGGCGAGCCGCATCGACGGCCACGATCCGATAGCCATCGCCTCAGCGCTCGAAACGGCGATCGAAGCCGACCGGCCGTCGCTGATCGCCTGCCGCACAACAATCGGCTTCGGCGCGCCCAATAAAGGCGGCACCGAAAAGGCCCACGGCTCGGCACTCGGCACAGCCGAGATCGCGGCGGCCCGGCAAAAGCTCGGCTGGACTGCGCCGCCCTTCGAAATTCCTGAAGCCATCCTCGCCGACTGGCGCTCCGCCGGCGCACGCGGCCGGCCGGAGCGGCTCGCCTGGGAAGCGCGCCTCGCCGGGCACACCCCGCAACGGCGCGCCGAATTCGAACGCCGCATCGGCGGCGAACTCACCGCCGCGCTCAACGACGCTGTCACCGCCTTGAAGCAGAAGCTTGCCGCGGCGCCGAAGGAACTCGCCACCCGCGCGGCGTCCGAATTCGCGCTCGAAGCGCTGACCGTGGCGTTGCCGGAAATGATCGGCGGCTCGGCCGATCTCACCGGCTCGAACAACACGCGCACCAAAGCCATGAAGGCAATGACGCCGTCGGATTACTCCGGCACCTTCATCCATTACGGCGTGCGCGAGCATGGCATGGCGTCCGCCATGAACGGCATGGCGCTGCACGGCGGCATCATTCCCTATTCCGGCACCTTCCTGGTGTTCTCGGATTATTGCCGGCCCGCGATCCGACTTGCCGCGCTGATGGGCCAGCGCGTCATCCATGTGATGACGCACGATTCGATCGGGCTTGGCGAAGACGGCCCGACCCATCAGCCGGTCGAGCATCTCGCGGCACTGCGCGCCATCCCCAATCTGAAAGTGTTCCGCCCGGCCGACGTGGTCGAGACGCTGGAGTGCTGGCAGCTGGCGCTCGTGAGCAAAGACGGCCCAAGCGTGCTAGCGCTCACGCGGCAGAACCTCGCCCAATTGCGCCTGGGTTTTGACGCGCGCAATGTTTGCGCGGCCGGCGCCTATGAACTGATCGCCGCTGAGGATGGCGCGGCTGTGGTGTCGCTGTTCGCTTCGGGCTCCGAAGTCGCGATCGCGGTGGAGGCGAAAAAGCTGCTCGCCGCCCGCAATATTTCGGCGCGGGTGGTTTCGGTGCCGTGCTTTGAGCTTTTGTTCGCTTTGCCGGAAGCCGAGCGTGCGGCGATCATCGGCACGGCCAAGGTCAACGTCGCCGTCGAAGCCGGCATCCGCCAGGGCTGGGACGCGATTATCGGCTCCGCCGGAGCCTTTGTCGGCATGACCGGTTTTGGCGCCAGCGCGCCGGCCAAGGACCTTTACCGATATTTTGGATTGACGGCCGAAAAGGTAACCGAGGCGGCATTGTCTCGATTATGAAAGGCGTGGATACGTAATTACATAGAGTGCGTGCGGCCGGTCCGCGGCATGCGGGCCGGCATCGAATGGAGACCGGGAAAATGTCTGTACGCGTTGCCATTAACGGGTTCGGCCGCATCGGCCGCAATATTTTACGGGCCGTCATCGAAGCCAAGCGTCACGACATCGAAGTCATTGCCATCAACGATCTGGCTCCGGTCGAGACCAATGCGCATCTGTTGCGCTTCGATACCGTGCATGGCCGTTTCCCCGGTGAGGTGACCGTCAAGGGCGACACCATCAGTTGCGGCAACGGCGCCATCAAGGTGACGGCGGTGAAGGATCCTGCGACCTTGCCGTGGCGCGAGCTCGGCATCGACATCGCGCTGGAATGCACCGGCATCTTCGCCTCCAAGGACAAGGCTTCGGCGCATCTGACCGCCGGCGCCAAGCGCGTCTTGATCTCGGCGCCGGCCGATGGCGTCGACCTCACCGTGGTCTACGGCGTCAATCACGACAAGCTCACCAAAGCCCACACCGTCGTCTCCAACGCCTCCTGCACCACCAATTGCCTGGCGCCGGTCGCCAAAGTGCTCAACGACGCCATCGGCATCGACAAGGGCTTCATGACCACGGTGCACTCCTACACCAATGACCAGCCGACGCTCGATCAGGTGCACAAAGACCTCTACCGGGCGCGCGCGGCGGCGCAAAACATGATTCCGACCTCGACCGGGGCCGCCAAGGCGGTTGGCCTGGTTCTGCCCGAGCTTGCCGGACGGCTCGACGGCGTCTCGATCCGCGTGCCTACCGCCAACGTCTCGGTCATCGACTTCAAGTTCGTCGCCAAGCGCGCGACCTCGAAGGACGAGATCAATGCCGCGATCCGGCGCGCGGCCGATCAGCAGCTCAAGGGCATCCTCGGCTATACCGACGCGCCCAATGTCTCGAGCGACTTCAATCACGACCCGCATTCCTCGGTCTTCCACATGGACCAGACCAAGGTGCTGGACGGCACGCTGGTGCGCGTGATGTCGTGGTACGATAATGAATGGGGCTTCTCCAACCGCATGATCGATACCGCGGTGGCGATGGGCAAGCTCTCCTGACCGCCCCGCCTGCCGTATTCCGGGTTAGCGTGTGTTTTCCGTGAGCGAATTGTGATGCCGTCCTTCCGCACGCTCGACGACGTTGACGTCAAGGCAAAGCGCGTCTTGTTGCGCGTCGATCTCAACGTTCCGATGCGCAACGGCGAAGTGGCCGATGTCTCGCGTATCGAGCGCAACATGCCGACGATTACGGAAATCGCCGACCGCGGCGGCAAGGTCATCCTGCTTTCGCATTACGGGAGGCCGAAAGGTCCCGATGCGAAGGAATCGCTCAAACCGGTCGTCGCCGCAGTCGCGCGCATTATCGGGCGGCCCATCGGCTTTGCCTCAGATTGCACAGGACCGGTTGCTGAAAAAGCGGTGGCGGCGATGCAGCCGGGCGACATTCTGTGCCTGGAAAACACCCGCTTCCATAAAGGCGAGGAAAACAACGATCCCGATTTCGC
>Ga0182013_10004903_pt1 | contig 15841 bp, 18 predicted proteins | sample 612S2MmetaG_FD_120487 | JGI IMG/M metagenome (GOLD analysis project Ga0182013, IMG submission 120487) | Permafrost microbial communities from Stordalen Mire, Sweden - 612S2M metaG | ecosystem: Environmental > Terrestrial > Soil > Wetlands > Permafrost | place: Sweden: Stordalen | collected...
AAAGGACAGGCAACTGCAGATTCTTCGCTTACCACCCCCGAACTGAAAAGCGTTCGGGGCCCCGTGCGCTCTGAATGACAGCAGCCGGTTACGTTAAGAATTTCAGGGACAGGACACTAGGAAGGCCATCCCATGGTGCGGGATGGCCTTTCTGGATTTGCAGTCAACGACGCGTGCAGCCGAGGATCGGAATCCGTGGAGTCTACTTGAACGAGGCGATGGCGCTGGCTTCGTCGTCGCTGATGTCGAAGACTGTGTAGAGCTTGGTGAGCTGGAGCAGATCGTGGACCTTCTTGGTCAGCTTCAGCAGCTTGAGCGTGGCGCCCTGGTTCCTGGACGTGGTGTAGGCGCTTACCATCTCACCCAACCCCGAGCTATCGATATAGTTCACTTCTCCCAAGTTGAGCAGGATCTTTTTCTGCCCCTTGCTGATCAGGTCGCGAATGGCATCGCGCAGCTGCACACTGCCCTCGCCCAGGGTGATTCGCCCGCTGAGGTCGAGAACGGTGACGCCGTCCACTTCACGGGAAGCAATAGTAAGTGCCACTGTATATCCTCCTTGTTTCAACTACGGTTATAGCACTTTCACGGTGCCGATTCTCTGTTGAAAAACCCCGCCGTGTCAACCACTGATTGCCAACCGCGAGTTTCCACCGCCGGCGCGAAGCAATGATCCAAAGTCCGTCTGCGCTCCTGCGGCAGCCCTTTAAGCCTTGTTGCCCGCCACCGCCAGATGCTTTACAAGCGTCAATTCGGTGCCGGGATTCAGTTGACGAAAGTGTACCTCATCCATAAGGGAGCGGATAAGGAAGATGCCTCGGCCGGTGCCGCGCAGCAGGTTCTCGGGCGCGAGAGGATCGGGGACCGAATCGGGAATGAAGCCTCTGCCTTCGTCGGCGATGGTAAAGACCAGGTCTTTGCCGGTGTTTTCAAGGCCGACGGCGATGTGCCGCGAGGGGTCGTAATCGTTGCCGTGAAGGACCGCATTCACCGCAGCCTCGCGGACCGCCATGGTTACGTGGAACCGCTGGTCCTCGTCCAAGCCCGCTTCGGTGGCCAATCTCTCGGCTGCCGCTTCCACCTCGCCGACGCTTTCCATCGTCGAGCTCAAGCGGAAACTCAGCCGTCCTTTCTTTGGTTCGCTCAATGGGTTCGAGTTCCGCCTTCTCCGCAACGGGTAGCGGAAATCCGCCCCTGCCGCTCCTCACCGACCTTGCTGGCAGTTTCATGTCTGGAGGGGATTGTGTCAAGTTTTGGCGATATTTCAATCGGATGAACGCCTGGCAGGCCGAGAAAACCGCCAGTGGGTTTGGCAGCTGTTAACTTGTGGACGTGTAGCGATCCGGAGGCGGTGGCTGACCGGAAAGACGAGCCTCGCCGGGTACACGGGTTCTGGAGGCAATCCAGCTCAATGCGGAGGGGAAGAACGAAAGAGCTCCAGGCGCGAGGGTGCGGCCGGCGGGGCTCAAGAGCACGCGCGCAATGAACACTGCCAGAGACATTGCTGGGCGCAGTTGGCGGTAAAGGCTGCGTGAGAAAAGTTCCGGGTTACCGCCGGCAAGGTACGTCTCCGCGGCGAGGGCCGCACTGTGGAGGGCGATCGACATGCCGTCGCCGGCGAAGGATGGGATGACCGCCGCTTGATCGCCAAGGCGCCATAGCCCCCCGGTGTCATGCGAGGAAAGATGGCCGTAAGGAATCGACGAGAGAGCCATGGGGCGCGGCCACAGGGGCTTTGCGTCCTGGAGACGCCGGCGCAGGAGCGGGTTGTCCAGGAGAATGGCAGCGAGGAGTGCGGGCCATCCGCCGACGGCGCGCAAGCGGCCACGCCGGACGACGAGGCAGAGATTGGACCCATCGCCTTCGACAAGAGAAAGACCCCCATAACCGCCTGGGAATAGAAACAGCTCCATGATGTCTCGCAACGCCTGGGTCTGGGCAGGTTGCAGTTGCCAGTGGAGTTTGAAGGCGACCAGATCGTTTTGGCCTGCGGGCGCCCGGGACCATCCACGCAGATCGTGTTTGCCGGTCGAGAGAAATACATTTTGAGCGCGGAAAGATTGCTGATCGCAGGGATCGCTGTCACGCAGACGAGCGAACCAAAGACCGTTGTTGGATGAGAGCCCGTCGACGAAGACGCCGCGGCGAACGGTGCATCCGCTTTGCTGGGCGCGTGCGAGCAAGGCTTCGTCGAGAGTAAATCTGGAGAGCGAGAGCGCCGTGAAGGGCAAGGGCGACTCGAATTCCCTTCCCTTTGACGAGAGGCGAACGAAGCGAATGGTGGCCGCGCCCAGTGCTATGGGGTCGACGCCAACCTGTTGCAGATAGCCGATGGCCTCGCGGCTGAGGAACTCGCCGCAGACCTTGTGATGCGGGGTACGCTCTTTCTCAAGCAAAGTGACGCTGCGTCCGGCGGCGGCCAGGCGGATTGCCACCATGGAACCGGCCAGGCCGCCGCCAATGACGAGGTTGTCGACAATCGGGCCGGAGGGGATTGGGCCGGAGGGGTTCATCGTGAGTTTCCCGGTTGGTGTGGTTTGGAACGGGCCACACAGAGACGCGCCGGTTTGAAGCTTTGAATCAGGACTTCACCGGCTCCAAGGCCGGCGGCGGCGCACATCCTTTGCCAGTCGTGCGCCACGAAGGAGCGAGCTATTGAGGCGGGTGCGTCGGACTGCACGAAGGGATGAAGCCGGGCGAGCTTTGATGCGACTCGGATGAAGTGGTACGGGATGCGGGCGCGGGAGAGATCGTTGATGAACCAGCCGCACTCGGCATTTTTCTCCATCCAGCGCAGAAAACGGATTATGTTGTCTTCGACGAGGTGATGCGTGAAGAGCGAACTGACGACGAGATGAAAGGGGCGGGGCGGGGCGAACTGAAAGATATCCGCAGTGACCCAACGGATGCGGCTGGAGGCCGGGGTGGCTTCGATGGCAATCGCCGTAGCGTCCGGATTGAGGTCGAGGCCGGCGAGTTCGACGGCAAGCCCGCGGGCCAAAGCCCATTGTTCGATGCGGCGGAGGCCGTCTCCGTAACCGGAGCCGACGTCAAGGATGCGGAGGGGGCCGGGGAGCGCCGGGGTTGAGTTCACGACCTTATCGAGCCAGAAAAGCACAGGACGAGAGGCGAGAGTCCATCGATTGACGCGGGCAAGGTCGCTGAGACAGCCGCGCAACTGGTCACGGGTGCACGGTTCATCCATCCGCTCCGTAAGCTGGGCGCGATGGCGGAAATCGGGCGGTTCAGGCGGCATGGAAGAGCATCGTCTCCGCCGTAAGTCCGGGGCCGAAGGACATGGCGCACCCAGTTTGGCCGGGCTGAGCCTGCGCGAGGATTTGCTGAAGAACGAACATTACGGTCGCCGACGACATGTTGCCGTAGCGCGCCAGAATATCGCGTGAAGAGGTGAGCGCATCGGGGGCGAGGCCCAGGCCTTTTTCTACCGAGTCGAGAATGGAACGGCCACCGGGATGGACTGCCCACAGGTCAATGGATTCCGGGGCCTGGCCGCGGGTGACTTCAGATCCCATTTCTTTAAGGGCGGCGCCGATGCGTCCGGGGACTTCGCCGGAGAGATGCATATCGAAACCGAGTTCGCCGATGCGCCAGGTGATGAGCTGGCTTGTGTCGGGAATATTGACGGCGAGAAAGGAATCCAGAGCCAGGCCCTGCGGCTGAGCACTGACCAGGCTGGCGGCGCAGCCATCCGAGAAGACCAGGAAAGAGAGGACCTGCTCCAGTTCATGGGCTTCCTGAAGGTGCAGGGTGCAGAGCTCAAGATTGAGGACGAGGACCTGGGCCTTGGGCTCAGAGCGGACGATGTGATGTGCCGACTTGAGGGCGTTGATGGCGGCGTAGCAACCCATGAAGCCGATCATGGTGCGCTCGACGGAGGGGTTGAGTCCGAGATGGCTAACAACCTCGAAGTCCAGGCCGGGGGCGTAGAGGCCGGTGCAGGAGGTAACGATGACATGGGTGATGGCACGGCGTTGCTCTTGCGTGAGGGAGAGTTTGTCGAGCGCGGAGTGAGCCAGGCGCGGGGCAAGGTGCTCGAACAACTGCATGCGGCGCGCGGTCGGGGGAAAGTCGCCCGGAACAAAGATCTCTTCCTCATCGCGCCACGCGCCGTCGTCCGTGGAGACGGGATTCACAAACGAGTAGCGGTGCTCGATTGCGGCCATGCGGGCCATGCGGCGAAAGAGGTTGCGGGGCGTTCCTTCAGGAAGAAGGGTAGCCGCAAAAGCGATGAAGGCTTTGTGCACATCGTGTTGAGGGACTGCGGTGGCGATGCGGTTGATGTGCGCGGTCGTCAATTCTTGTACCCTCGCGGCAAAGATTGGTTCCCCAAGGCTGTTTATAGACTGGCCGGCTGGGGAAACGTCGTCCAATTATAGTGTTCGATGCGGAGCGGCGGGATTTGGGTTGATGGATGCAGACGGACCCTGCTTGAGAAGCGCCGGAGAGCCGACGTGGCTAGGCCACGGCGCGTACACTTGCAGCAAAGGAAGATAAACTCACTTTATGCAGCCACGCACGACAGCCCGGGTAAGTCTGACCGCGCTTCTCGGCACCCCGGTGACCGATTCGCAGGGGCATCTGCGGGGCAAGCTCAAGGACATTGCCGTGGCCACCGGGCCTGACGCAGGCAAGGTGGCTGGGCTGGTGCTGAAGACCCGGACGGGACTGGCGATTGTGCCCTCGCAGGATGTGATGGAGACGCCGGCTGGGACGCTTGAGCTGCGCTCCTCAGGCGCGATGGTGCCGCTCAAAGATCAGGGGAACTACCTCTATCTGCAGCAGGACCTGGTGGACCGGCAGATCATCGACATCCATGGGAGAAAAGTGGTCCGCGTGAACGATGTGGACCTGGAATGGATGGGCCAGGGCGCGGCGCATTTGCTGCGTGTGGCCGAGGTTGAGATCGGGATGCGCGGAGCGTTCCGGCGCGTCTTTAAAGGCGTGCTGCCGCGGGCGACGCTGGAAGCGATCTCGCGGAAGTTTGGGGCGCACGGGATTCCCTGGCATTTTGTGGACGTGATCGAGGTGGATCCGGCGCGGCGGGTGAAGCTGCGCATTGAGCATGAACGCCTGGCGGATATGCACCCGTCAGAACTGGCGGACATTCTGGAGGATCTGGCACCGGCCGAGCGCGAGGCTGTCTTCACATCGCTGGACGAAGAAGTGGCGGCGGATGCGCTGGAGGAAGTGGAGCCAAAGCTGCAAAAGGCTCTGCTGGAAAAGCTGGACGAAGAGAAGATTGCCGACATTGTGGAGGAGATGGACCCTGGGGCCGCGGCCGATCTGCTGGCGGAGCTGCCGGAGGATCAGTCGGACGCGATTCTGGAAGAGATGGAGCCGGAAGAGCGGCAGGAGGTGGAGGAGCTGCTTGAGTTCGACGAGGACTCGGCGGCCGGCTGCATGACTACCGACTTTGTCTACCTGGGCATGGAGTCGACGGTTGCGCAGGCGGTGCAGGCGTTGCGGACCTTCGACGGCGATCCGGAGACAGTGACAGAGATTTACATATTGGATGAGAAGCGGATGCTGCGCGGGGCGATTCCGCTGGCGCGGATGGTGATGGCCCAACCGGAGACGCGGTTGAGCGTGCTCACGGAGCCGCGGGTTCTCTCCTGCCCGGCAGACATGAATCAGAAAGTACTGGCTGAGATTTTTGACAAGTACAACCTGCATGCGCTGGCAGTGGTGGATTCCGTGGGGCGGATGGTGGGGGTGGTGCAGGCCGACCAGGTGATCAGCTATCTAAGGGAGAGGGTTTAGGTCGATCCGGGCCTAAAGGCCCCGTCAAAAAGCGGCTGTTTCAGGGGACTGAAGTCCCCTGCTCCCTCCGAGGCGGGAAGAAAGAACGGGTCGAAAGGGGCGGGCCGGTTCCGGAAGTAATGTGCCGAGAGTCCCGAACTGAGCAAAACTACACAGTTTTGGTGAGTGGGTAGTCAAATAGTGGATTAAACCTGTGGATTTTTCTGAATCTATGAAACAATTCATAGATGGTCCAGTTCCCAAAGATTATTCAGGGCGGGATGGGTGTAGGGGTGTCGAATTGGCGCCTGGCCCAAACTGTCTCAAAACTCGGCCAGCTGGGTGTGGTCTCGGGAACTGCACTCGATTCCCTGTTCGTCCGCCGGCTTGCCGACGGCGACTTTGGCGGCCACATGCGCCGGGGGCTGGATGCCTTTCCCTTTCCCGACATGGCCAGGCGCATCTGGGCGGAGTACTTTACGCCGGGCGGCAAGCCGAGCGGGACGCCCTATCCTGCGATTCCGATGCACCAGCGGTATAGCCCACGCAAGGTGATTGAGCTTTGCATGGTGAGCAACTTTGTGGAGGTTTTTCTGGCCAAGGAAGGCCACAAGAATCCAGTGGGGATCAATTTTCTTGAGAAGGTGCAGATGCCGCACCTGGCGTCGATTTACGGAGCGATGCTGGCAGGCGTGGGGTACGTGCTGATGGGCGCGGGCATTCCGCTGCACATACCCGGAGTTCTGGATGCCTTTGCGGCCCACCATATTGCGGAGTACAAGCTGCAGGTGACGGGCGCTGTGCCTGGGCAGGATACGCAAATGGTTTTGGATCCGGCCGAGTATGCGGAAGGACCGCTGCCGATTCTGCACCGGCCGAGGTTTCTGGCGATTGTCTCTTCGAACACGCTGGCGACGACGATGCTGCGGCGGGCGAGCGGGCGGGTGGATGGATTGGTGATTGAGAGCCCGACGGCGGGCGGACACAATGCGCCTCCTCGCGGCAAGCTACAGCTGAATGATGCAGGCGAACCTATTTACGGCGAGCGGGACCAGGTGAATATTGCGGAACTGCGCGCCCTGGGAGTTCCCTTCTGGCTGGCAGGCGGCTATGGCAATCCGGAAAAAGTGCGCGAGGCTCTGGAACAGGGTGCTGCCGGCGTGCAGGTGGGAACGGCATTTGCGTTCAGCCGGGAGTCAGGATTGCGCGCGGATCTGAAGAGCGCGCTTTTGGCGCAGGCTGTGTCGGGCACTGCCGAAGTATTTACGGATCCGGTGGCTTCGCCGACGGGATTTCCGTTCAAAGTTGCGCAACTGGAAGGGACTTCTTCGGCGTTCAACATCTACCAGGAGCGCAAGCGGGTTTGCGATCTGGGCTATCTGCGGGAGGCATATGCCAACCCGGAAGGCAAAATTGGCTATCGCTGCTCTGCCGAGCCTGTGGCGAACTATGTGGCCAAGGGCGGCAAGGTTGAAGATACGGTAGGCCGCAAGTGCCTTTGCAATGCTCTGATGGCCAACATCGGCCACGAGCAGACGCGCAAGGACATGACCGTGGAGCCGGCACTGGTTACGGTGGGTGACGATCTGAATACCGTGGCACAGTACCTTGCGCCGGGACGGGACAGCTACAGCGCCGTGGATGTGGTGGAATCGCTGTTGAGCCTGAGCGCGGATATGGAAGAGCCGGTTGAGCGGGAGTTGGCTGTTTCAGCCTGATCGTTTTCAACACGGGGTTTGATGTTTTCAACGGGAAAGGGTGGATTCACCAAGGTGAATCCACCCTTTTTGCGTACAGGGGAAGAGACGGCCTCGGTCCGGGATTTCGCTAGCCGTCTTCATCGGACTCTTCAAGCAGCGTGCCGAGCCGGTCGAGGCGGCGCTCCCAAATGGTCCGGTGGTCCGCGATCCATTGCTCGAGGGCGTCAAAGCCCGTTGGCTCGATGCGACAGGTCCGGACCCGACCCACCTTCTCGGTGTGCACCAGGACGCAGTCCTCCAAAACCTGGAGATGCTGCGCCACGGCGGTGAGCGTGATTCCCAGCGGCTCGGCGAGCGCTGAGACGGACTGCGGGCCATACGTCAAGCGGTCGAGCATGGCGCGGCGGGTGGGATCGCCCAATGCCTGAAAGAGGCGAGCGATCTCCACTCTTGGCTTCGGGTGAAGCTCTGGCTTTAGAGCAAGCTTCGGCGTTGCCCTGGCGTGGCCGCGGGGTGCGGGACCCTTCGGCGATTTGTGGGCGCTCATCAAATCAATCCCCCGTCAATCCGCCAGTTCCGCCGCAAGTTTGTCCATCAGTGCGCGCCATCCGGCTTCGAGCATCCTGGGGCCATCCGGCATTTCGAAGTAGGCTCCCTGGTTGGTGCAGATCAGGTCAGTGCCACCTTTTGCCGGCAGCAGTTCTAGAGTCACCTGTGACGCCGAAAAGCATTTGCCTTCCAGCGCCATGGTACGCGCCGCCACAACGCGTTCGTTGATCACAATCTCCTGAAATCGCCCGATGTTCGTGATCTCCTTGCCGGCTACGGGGCCTGCCTTGAGACGATAGCGCAAGCGCTCTTCTCCTCCCACGCGAAAATCTACCGAGAACTCCTCAATGTCGTTTTGATCGCCGCCCGCAAACCAACGGCGTAGTTTGGCGGGGTCGGACAAGGCTGAAAACACGGTTTGAGGAGGTTTGGGAAAGCTACGCTCGACGGTGAAGGTGCTGTGAATGACTTTTGGCTGTTCCATGTTGATTTCTCCTTTGGGGCAATACTGAAGTTTCTACTTCAGTATTATTGCGTTCCGGAAAATAGTCAAGTGGAAACTTCAGTGTCCAGAGAGATTGCGGCTTTCTGGAAGCCGGAGTCGCAGGAGCTCCAAAGCAGGCAATGACCTTGGCAGCAATGAAATGAGGATGCACTTCATTTCCTGCGCTCTTTGAGGTTGTGGCTGTCGGAGGCCTTGAGGGTCATTCCATAGAGGACTTTGAACTGCTCAATCTCCTTGAGGGTCTGCGAGGAGAACGGAACGATTTTGCCTTCGAAGGCGTGCAGGACGATTCCTTCGAGCAGGTCGCCGAGGGTCATATCCTTTTGCTCGGCGAGGGCTTTGAGGACTTTCAACATGCGTTTTTCCATGCGGACGCCTGTCTGCACGCGTTCGACGACGACGGGTTCGCGATTTTGGGGTTCGTTTGGCATTGTTTCCTCCTGTTATCTTGGTACCAATGTACCAAGATAACACTGCCTTGTCAACCCCGCCGCAGGATTTCCTGGGGGCTGGTGTTGCCGGGATGAGGATGTCCCACACTCGAACACGCGGCACTCGCGGATTCGGGCCTCGCCTGATATGGTCAGTGAGGAAACTCAAGATGAATCCACCTTAAGGCGACCGGGCATGTGGAAGCGTTGGCGAATCCGGATACTTTTGTTTCTGGCCGTACTCGGTCCGGGATTCATCACTGCCAATGTCGATAACGACTCCGGCGGCATTCTCACCTACTCCCAGGCAGGCGCGCAGTACGGATACACGCTGCTATGGATGATGCTTCCGATCACGATTGCGCTGATCGTGGTGCAGGAGATGTGCGCGCGGATGGGGGTGGTGACAGGCAAGGGCCTGAGCGACCTGATCCGAGAAGAATTTGGATTGCGGCTGACGTTTGTGTTGATGGTGTTGCTGGTGGTGGTGAACTACACCAATGTGGTGACGGAGTTCATCGGGATCGCCGGCTCGCTGCACCTGTTCCACGTGACCAAGTTCATCTCCGTGCCGTTTTGCGCGGCGCTTGTCTGGTACATGGTGGTGAAGGGCAACTACAAAAGCACGGAAAAAATCTTTCTTGTGGCCTCAGTTGTTTATATCGCTTACATTTTTGCGGGGGTGCTCTCGCAGCCGAGCTGGCACGATGCGCTTTTGGCTACTGTGAAGCTGCCGCAGAAGTCCGTATGGAGCGACAAGGCTTACATGTACATGGCGATCGGCGTGGTGGGGACGACGATCGCTCCGTGGATGCAGTTCTATCTGCAGTCGTCGATTGTGGAGAAGGGGATCCGCGTGAAAGATTACGCGGCCTCGCGGCTGGATGTGATCGTTGGGAGCTTTTTTACCGACCTGGTGGCTTGGTTCATCGTAGTGGCCTGCGCGGCCACGCTCTATGTGCATGGGATGGGAGCGATTCAGGTGGCGTCGGATGCGGCCGAGGCCATGCGGCCGCTGGCCGGCGACTACGCCTTTCTGCTGTTCGCGTTTGGGCTGTTCAACGCGTCGCTGTTCGCCGCGTCCATTTTGCCGATCTCGACGGCTTACACGGTGTGCGAAGGCATGGGCTTTGAATCGGGCGTGGACAAGAGCTTCAAGGAAGCGCCGTTTTTCTATTGGCTTTACTCGCTGCTGATTGTGGGCGGCGCGGTGACGGTGCTGGTGCTGCCGGATGCGCAACTGATCAACGTGGCGATTCTGTCGCAGGTGTTGAACGGCGTGCTGCTGCCGGTGGTGATCATCCTGATGCTGATGCTGATCAATCGCAAAGACCTGATGGGCGAGCACAAGAACTCGACCGTGTGGAATGTTGTTGCGTGGGGGACGAGCGTAATTGTGATCGGGATGACGCTTGTGATGCTGTGGGGGATGATGCCGGGACACTGAAGGGACTTCGCGTCCAGCGGTAAGCCCAGGTCTCATAGACCAGGCGTGGGGCACACTCTAGAGCAACTTTCCGGCGGCGAGGTCGCGGATGAGGCCACGGTCGGCGGCGAGGAAGTCGTAGGTGGTGAGGTCTTGAAGGCGGACCCAGCGGACCTGCTGGTAGATCTGGTTGTCGATTTCTCCGGTGAACTCGTGGACGGCAAAGAATTGGAGGTCGACGGCGCCGCCGTGGCGATAGTTGTGGCGGATGTGGGCGACGGGGCGGCCAATGGACGCATGGATGCCGAGTTCTTCGGATAGCTCACGAGCGAGGGCTTGCTCGGGGCTCTCGCCGGCTTCGATTTTGCCGCCGGGGAACTCCCATAACGACGCCATGGGCTGATCTTCGCGGCGCTGACCGATGAGAACTTCTCCATCGCGTACGATTAACGCTGCTGCAACAAAGCGCAGGGCGGGGCCGTTGGGACGGGGGCTGGAGTTTGGCTGGGCGTCTCCCACACGATTAGTGTAAACGCAACAAAGGAGTTGCTGTCTCAAGGAGCGGGGGTACGCAAGTAGGCAAGCCAAGGGAGAGAATTCACTATTCTCCGCCCACGACCGTTTCCACACCTTCAGCAGCGGCTGGACGGAAGTAGCCCCACCCGTTCTTAGCGGCGGCTTCGAGCAAGGCGGGAGATGGGTTGACGGGGTAGGGGTGACGGGCCATTTCCAACATGGCCAGATCGTGGATGGAGTTGCCGAAGACGGCGTCGGGGGCGGTCAAACCCACACGCTTGAGCGCGACTGCCTTGCCGGCGTCGGTGGGGACGTCCAGGATTTCGCTGGTTATGAGGCCGTCTTTTACACGGACTTCCGCGGCCAGGATGTGATCTTCGGGGATCAAGAAATCGCGCACTCCTTCGGCGATGACCCAGCGATTGGTGGAACTGACAGCCCAGAGGTCGACGCTGGCGGCTCGCAGCTCGGCGAGCAGGTCGGCCATTTCGGCAAAGATCTGAGGGTGCACAAATTCCTTTACGTACTGGGCGGCGGCGGCGCGAAGTTCCTGATCGCGCAGGCCGGCGTAGATCTGCACCATCTCGCCACAGATTTCCTCTTCGCTGACCTGGCCGGAACGGTAGGCGCGATGGCGGGTGTCGATCCAGTCGCTGGTGGAACGGGAGACCAGTCCCTGCTCAAGCGACCAGGCCATGAATCCATAGCCGGCGTCTCCGCCCCAGAGGGTTCCATCGCAATCGAAGACAGCTACCTTTAAATTGCTTTCCAGGACCAGCCGCTTGAACTCCTGGGCAGTCCACTTGTGAATCTCTATTTGCGCTGCGGTCAAACTTACCTCAATCCTGCTCAAAATTCATCCAAGTCTATTCTATTCTCTTCCAAAACGGATGGATTATGCACGTTAAGGTTTGAAGAAGACTCCATTGAGTCACGAGGTGAGACTTTTCGCGGATGAGGTGATGATGTTGATTCCTTGATGAACGAGGTTCGACAAGCGCGCAGGCGGCGGCGGGGCGGTCTGGAAGGCGCGGATAATCGAACCAATGGAAAGCGAACGCAATTTTGATCTTCTTAAGGATTACCAGGTATATCTGCGCGTCGAAAAGGGTTTACGGCCACTTACCTGCGAGGCTTATCTAGGCGATCTTAAGACATTTGCCGAGTTTATCGAGGGGCGCAACGGAGTGCTGCTGAAGGCGGTGCAGGAGGATGTGGCCGCGTTTCTTGCACACCTGCGTGACCACGGGATTGACTCGCGTTCTTCGGCACGCAAACTGAGTTGCCTGCGGGGGTTTTACAAGTGGCTGCTTCTGGACAGGCGCACGCATCACGATCCTACCGTGAATATTGAGTCGCCGAAGACGTGGAAGGTGCTGCCCAAGTCGCTGGCGGAGCCGGAGGTGGCGGAGATGCTGGAGCGCGCGGGGATGGCTGCTTCTCATCCGCAGGCCAAGGCCACAGCGCTGCGCGACTGCGCAATTCTGGAACTGCTTTATGCCGGTGGGCTGCGGGTGTCGGAGGTGACGGCGCTTTCAACAGGAGACCTGGCGCTGGACGCTGGGCGGGTGCACGTGCGCGGGAAGGGCGACAAGGAACGGATTGTCCCGCTGGGGCGCACGGCGCTGGAGGCTCTGGAGACGTATCTAAGGGAGGGGCGGCCGCACCTGGCGCGGATCAGTTCAAGGAGCAAGGCGAGTGCAGCACGGAGAGACGCTTCGCGGCAAGATGCGGCGCGGCTTTTTCTCTCACTGCGCGGGATGCCGTTGACACGGCAGTGGGTTTGGCACCTGGTGAAGCTGGCGAACAACGGGGCGAGTCCGCACCGGTTGCGGCACAGTTGCGCCACGCACATGGTGGAGCACGGCGCGGACCTGCGCAGCGTGCAGCTGATTCTTGGCCACGCCGATATTTCGACTACGCAGGTTTATACGCACCTGGCGCTGGGCCGGCTGAAGGCGGTGCATCGGGCGCATCATCCACGCGCGGCTTCGAGGCTTGAGCTGGTTAGATCCGAGAAAAGCGCGACTGGCGAAGAAGTGCTGGACGATGAGCACAGCGAAAAGACTGTTGAGCAAGAACCGGAGAGCAGGCCGGCATGAGCGCATCGCAGCCAACGGCGGCCGCCTCACCACTCGATGAATTGGTCATTGAGTTTCTGAAGGTGCTGACCAATGAGCGGGGCGTCTCCGCGCACACTCTGCGCGCGTATCAGCGGGAGTTACACGGCTTTGCCGCGTGGGTGAGTGGACGATTCGGGACCGGAGACAACGCTGGTGTGAGTGCGAGTGTGAGTGTGCAGCGGATTGAGCACACGGACATCCGCGCTTACCTGGGAACGCTCTACGACCGCGGGCTTTCGAAGGCCTCTGCGGCGCGGGCGCTGGCGGCGATTCGCAGCTGGTTCAAATGGCTGGCACGGACCGGCCACATCGAACAGAATGCGGCGTCGCTGGTATCGACGCCGAAGTTGCCGAAACATTTGCCGCGCGTTCCTTCGATTGAACAGATGAACCAGGTGGTGGACTCGGTGGGTGAGGATGCGGCCAGTTGGCCGGCGCGGGACAGGGCGATTCTTGAACTGCTGTATGGCTGCGGAATTCGAAATGCCGAGTTGACGGGACTGAATCTCGACGACATTCATTGGGCCAACGACGCGATTCTGGTACATGGCAAAGGACAGAAGGAGCGTTATGTCCCGCTGGGCGACGCGGCGGCGGAGGCAGTGCGCTCGTATCTGACGGAACGCTCGGCGCTGCTGGACGCGGCGAAGGGCGGTGGGACGCCGGCGCTGTTTGTGAATCTGCAACTGCGCGGGCTGGGCAAGCCGGGGGGCGAGGCGAGGCTCACGACCCGCAGCGTGGGGCGCATTGTGAAGCGAATCGCTATTCTGCGGGGTCTGTCGAGTGACGTGCATCCGCATACGTTGCGTCATGCATTCGGGACCCATTTGCTGGAGGAGGGCGCCGATCTGCGCGCGATCCAGGAGTTGCTTGGGCACGAGCGGCTTTCGACCACGCAGCGGTATACACAGCTGACTACTTCGCAGTTGACGGTGGTCTACGACAGGACGCATCCGCGGGCGCGGTAGGGTGGCTCTGGAAGGCCGGCGCGGAGACCATGGAAACAGTTTCCGGGCATGTGATAACATTGTTATTACATGGAGGGCTGTATGCTTACAACGATCCGACGTTTGGGAAACTCACAGGGGGTGCTGATTCCAAAGCCCCTGCTGCAACAGGTTGGGCTGGTTGATGCGGCAGAGATGCGAGTGGAAGGCGACGCCCTCGTGTTGCGCAAACCTAAAGCAGCACCACGCAGCAATTGGGCCGCGGCGAGCCGAAAATTGGCTGCCGCAAGCGATGACGCTCTTGTTCTGCCTGAGTTTGCCAATGAAGGGGATGCGGAGCTGAAGTGGTAAAGCGCGGAGAGATTTGGCTCGTGAATCTCGATCCGACGGTGGGCAGCGAGATCAAGAAGACCCGTCCGTGCGTGGTGATCTCGCCGCCTGAGATGCACGATTACCTACGCACTGCAATGGTGGCTCCAATGACGACTGGCAGCCATCCGGCTCCATTTCGGATTGCAGTTCGGCATGGTGGCAAGAGCGGACTAATCCTGCTGGACCAGATTCGCGCGATCGACAAGTCCCGCTTGGTGAAGCGCTCTGGAATGTTGTCTGCGGCTACGCTGCGAGCGACGCTGTCGACACTGCGGGAGTCGTTTGAGGAGTAAGAGGCGGTCTCTTTTCCGCATTGTCTTTGGAAGCAATTCTTAAGAGTTCTCGTTCAGCTCTTGCGAACAGGCCTTCTTGATGGCGGCATCGAGTTCAAGGCGGAAGGCTCTGGTCACAGCGGACTTGAATTTCTTGTCGAAGAGCCCTTTGCGGGTGAGGTATTTCTCCATTTTGAGGATGGGATTGCGGGCTGCCTGGCGGCTGCCGGTGGTGGAGCCTGAGAGCGGCCAGGGGCGGCACTCGATGAGGGTGGGACCGCTGCCACGGCGAGCGTGGGTGATGGCTTCCGTGGCAACACGATAGATGGCGACTGCATCATCGCTGTCGACAATGACGCCGGGAAAACCGAAGGCCTGGGCTTGCGGGGAAATCTCTTCAGCGTGCGGATCACTTTCGCAGACGAGGAGGATGGGCAGGTTTCGCTTGCCTGCCTGACGCATTGCTTCATGCAGGAGGTCGAGTGAGGCACTGGAATTGCCGCAGAAGGCTACGGCTATTTTTTTGTTCCGGCTTTTCTTGTTTGCTGCCGCGGCGGCGATGGCGCGGTCGAGTTGCGCTGAAAGGCCTAGTGAAGGAGGGATGAGATTGAGGGGCGCATAGCGGGGACGGGCAGCGGCGGACTTGGGTGAGAGCGCGGAGAAGATGCGGTTGAGGGGCAGACCTTTGACGACGGAAGGAAGGAAGCCGCCGGGGGATGGCGCGAGGGTGTCGCCGGGGAGCAGATCGAGTGCTATGGCGGCGGCGAGCGCTTCGTGACCGATTGTGGCGCGAGGTTCGATTGACTTGTTTTCTTTGGCGAAAGAACGGATGCGGGCGTGGAGCATGCGGCACCGGAGCATGGTGCTGTAGATCTCGAGAAGCTTGTCATTCGAGATGAGCGAGAAGCCGTTGTGGGGGGGCGTGGCGGCGGTTAGGGGAACAACTTTCGAGCTTGCGATGGTCATCGAATGCGGAGGCCTCAAAGGTTGTTGCGATTGTAATGGAAACGGGCGGATTCGCGAATGCAGTTGATTTGAAATTCATCGCATAAGGCAGGGACGGGTTTAAGAAAACGACAGCGAGTCAGCTCCCGCTTCGCGGGAATAGCGAGTCAGCGAGTTAGAGCGGTTTCAGGATAGGTGTGCCCTGTCGATCTTCAATGCCAGGTCGCCCCTCCTTGGGGTCGGGTCGACTAGGGTGTATGCCCTTGGGTATAGCAATCCTGAAACCGCTATAGCG
>Ga0182013_10004907_pt1 | contig 15836 bp, 13 predicted proteins | sample 612S2MmetaG_FD_120487 | JGI IMG/M metagenome (GOLD analysis project Ga0182013, IMG submission 120487) | Permafrost microbial communities from Stordalen Mire, Sweden - 612S2M metaG | ecosystem: Environmental > Terrestrial > Soil > Wetlands > Permafrost | place: Sweden: Stordalen | collected...
CAGGCTCTTCCGGCAGCTTCCCGCGCAAGCCGCTCATCCTCTTCGGCGTCGTTCTCTGGAGCCTCGCCACCCTGGCGACGGTTTGGGTCCACGACTACTGGACCCTCTACTTTCGCCATGCGCTGGTGGGCGTGGGCGAGGCCACCTTCGGCATCTTTGCCCCCGCCGTGCTCGCCGACTTCTATCCCGAGCGGGAGCGCAACCGCATCCTCTCCATCTTCTATCTGGCTATTCCCGTGGGCGCAGCGCTGGGGTACGTCGCCGGCGGCGAGCTGGGCACGCTTTGGGGCTGGCGCGCGCCCTTCTTTCTCTGCGCAGTTCCCGGCCTGGTGATCGCCGCCCTCTACGGCTGGATCGGCCGCGAACCGGAGCGCGGCGCGAGCGACCATGTACGGCTCACTGCCGATCGCGCTACCGTGCTGGGACTCTTCCGCAATCCGGCATTTCTCACGGGCACGCTGGGCCTGGCTACGCTCACCTTCGCCATGGGCGGCATCTCGGCTTGGGTTCCCACATTCCTGGAGCGCTTCGTCCAAATGCCCTTGAACGCCGCCGACCGGATGGTGGGCGCCATCACGGTGATCGACGGCATTGCCGGAACACTGGTAGGCGGCTGGCTGGCACAGCGCTGGCTGCGTACCAACCATCGCGCCCTCTACCTGCTCAGCTTCTGGAGCGTCGCGCTCACTTTGCCCTGCGGAGCTATGGTCTTTTTCGGGCCGCGCGCGTGGGCCGTTCCGGCGCTCTTTGCCGCCGAATTCTTTCTGTTTCTTAATACCGGCCCCCTGAACGCGGCCATTGTCAACTCGGTCTCAGCACCGGTGCGGGCGACGGCGATCTCACTGAACCTGTTTTGCATTCACTTCTTTGGCGATACCTTCTCCCCGCAGATCATCGGGGCGATCTCTGACCGTGCAAAGAGTCTTCGGATGGGTTTGGGAGCCACCCTGATCTTCCTGGTCATCTCAGGCGCGATTCTGCTCTTTGGATCGAGGTTTGCGCCGCAGCTGGAAGAGACACCCTGATTTTTGGGTTATTGCATTTCCAGATCCCAAAATCGGGATTTGGGGCACCCTGCACCCGGTTTTTACTTGCCCCGTGCATGGCCCGCGCACCTCTGACCTCCGTCCTTCGGCGATACTGGCAGTATGGTTCTAGCAAGGTTTGCGCCGCAGCTCTTCACTTTCCTCTATTGGCTGCTGGCGCTCGGCTGGTTGCGGCTGGCTCTCGGGGCTCTGCGTGGAATGCCCACGCTGCCCGATCTGACCCGTTTGGATAGGACCGCATTGCTTGAGCTGCCTGCGGGCGAAGCTCCGCATCTCACGGTCATTGTTCCCGCGTGCAACGAGGAGGAGTCGATCCAGGCTAATCTGCGCTCGCTGCTGGCCTCCACGGGCCTGCAAGTGGAAGTCATCGCGGTCGACGATCGCTCGACCGACCAAACAGGGGAGCTTATGGACGAGGTTGCCGCCGAGGCCGTCGCCGGCGGTGGGGCGAATCGCCTGAAGGTATTGCATGTCACCGAGCTGCCCGCAGGTTGGCTGGGAAAGCCTCATGCCCTGGCTCTGGCCGCCCGCCAGGCCAGCGCTCCATGGCTGCTGTTTACCGATGGGGACGTGATCTTTCATCCCCGGGCGCTTGAATTGAGCCTACGCTGTGCCATGGCGCAAAACGCGGACCACCTGGTTCTGCTGCCCACGCTCATCCTTAAAACGGCCGGCGAAGCTGCAATGCTGGCCGCGATGAGTGTCCTGGCTCAGTGGACCATACACCCGTGGAAGGTCGCCGACCCGCGCGCCAAGGACTTTGTGGGCTCAGGCAGCTTCAATCTCATCCGCAGGGAGGTCTACTCGCGTTTGGGCGGCTTTGAGGTGCTGCGCATGGAGGTCGTGGATGACCTGCGTCTCGGCTGGCTCGTCAAGCGCGCCGGCTATGCCCAGCGCGTGGCCGTTGGCCCCGGACTGATACGGATTCGCTGGCTACAGGGCGTCTTCGCCGTTGTGAGGCTGGCGGAGAAGAACGCCTTCGCAGTCTACCGCTACCGGGTGGGGCTGAACCTGCTTGCCTGTCTGGGTCTGGCTGTGTTGGCGGTCTGGCCGCTGGCGGCCATGGCAGCCGGAGGGTGGGCCTTCGTGGCTGGACTGCTCACCTATGCGACCATCGCCTTGGCCTATGGCGCCAACCGCCGCGTGACCCAGGTTTCGCCTTGGCTCGCGGTCTTTTTCGCTCCAGCCGTCGTCATTGTGCTTTTCGCATTGTTGCGCTCGATGATTTTGGCCCTGATGCGCAACGGTATTGACTGGCGCGGCACGCGCTATCCGCTCGACGAGCTGCGCCGTCATGCCGGCCGCGGCTGGTGAGTTGAGCAAGCTGGGTGCCCCATCCTTTCCGCGCTCTTGCGGAAAGGGTGGGAAACCACGAACCACCGGAACCAACTACTTCGCCGGCCGTGTCTCCTGGTCGCGCACGTTCATGAAGGCGCGGCCACGGCCCTTCGAGCGCAGGCTTGGGTCGTTGATGGGCGGACGGCTCTCGTCCGCGCTGAAGCCGCGCGCCAGCTTGGGATTGGGCTTGAACTTGGGCGGACCGCCGGAGAACTGGCGGACGTGGCTGAGCACCATCCCCACCCGGCCATGCATGGGCCGCACCAAACCGCGCACCTGCACGTTCATGTCACGGAACTTGCCGAGATCGCCCACCTCCTCGCGATCCTCCCACAGGCTCACAATGGTGAACCGGCAGGCCTCGTCCGCGGTCTTTGGCGAACACACGTCCAGGAAGCGGGTTCCATCCGGCAACTGCACCACGTCATAGACGTAGGCGGTGACGCAGACATCCTTGTTGATGAGCTTCGAGGCCTCTTCTGCGGTGACGCAGGGCTTTTGCGCGGCCGCAAAGGCCGGCAAGGGCGCGGCCAGGGCCAACAGAACGAGCCAGTGCAACCGGCGCAGCGCCATCGTAGGTCTCCAGCAGAGGGATGCGAAGATGCTAACGCGAAATGGCCGGAAACGAAAGCACCGATGCCGGCGGAGTGAATCCTGCCAAAGGTCAAAATCACAGATTGAGTTTCAGCGCCGCGGCTGGTATGGTGACCGAACCCATGCGGCCTGAGTTCTCATCCAAAACAACAATGCGCACCGACCCAACGCCTGGAGCTATTTCCACTACCTGGTTGAAGGGGATTCCGTCGCGCAGATACTGCTGGTAGGTAGACGGCTTCAATCGCAGGCCCATGGTTTGACCGGTTACGTGAGCCTTGGTGCCGGAGACTTCCCTTTGCACCAGGAAAATATCCAGTTTGTCGGTCCAGAATGCGTCCTTCTGAGCGATTTCGAGGTCGGTGGCGGCGATACTGAGCTTGACCGTGTGGCCGCTTGATCCCGGCAGCGAATCGGCGGAGAGAGCAATTTCAGTAGCGTCTTCGGGCTCCAGAACTATGTCGCGGAAGCGGGCTTTGATGGTAGTGGGCTCCTCGCGATAGAAGAAGCCGGAACGGTAACGCAGGTTGGCGTCCTTGCGTCCCGTGAGCTTGACGGTGATGAGGTGATACTTGCCGTCGGCCGCCAGGGCGGGTGTGAAGCTGAGCAGATAGGTGGCGCGGCCATCGGCGGCCACACTGTTGAATTCGGAGATGATGTCGCTGGCGCGGCGGAAGACACGGCCGCCGGTGGCATCGGCCAGTTCGCGGTACGCTCCCTGGATGGGATGCAGATCCTGTTGCATCTTGGCCATTGCCCGGCCGGGACGGAGGTCGTTCTGACAGCTGGAGATGTCGCCGCCGCCGGAGAGTTCAGGGGCGCCGCCTGAGCCGCTGACAAGGCCGCAAGTTGCTCCCGGACCGTATTTATTGTATGCGGGTGTAACGGCCACGTTGCGTGTGCCGATGCTGGCGTCGATGCCGCCAGCCTCAAGGCGGGAGGCATCAAGGGGGTAAACGCTGACGTGGGCGTCGTTCATGGCCTCCTGCGCGTGGAGGACGGAGGCCTGAATGATACGGTTTCCTTTATCGATGTTGAGGGAGCTATTGGTCCAGTCGGCAAGAACGTTGTCGCTGGCAATCCAGACAAGGCTCTTGTGCCCTGGGATGGCGCCGAGATGGCTGGCTATATTGACCAGGCCGGAAAATACATCGCGCCCTGGATCATCACCGAGAGCCTGCAGCTTTGGATCGGTCGGCACCTGGTTGCCCGTGGAGTCGATTTCCGTGTGGCCGTTAACTTGAGCCAGATCTTCCGGGGTACGGACATAATCCATGGTCTGGCGATTGCGCGCCTCCTGCTCCTGGCCAAGGGAGATATTCTGCGCGCTGGGGGTCCAATTGGCCAGGGTTGTGGAGACCAGGGCATGGTCGGAGGTGCTTTCCCGGAGGATTTTGAAGGCGCCGGCGCGAAAGACGTAGAGAGCTACACGCTCGTCGCCTTGCAGGCCATGGAGGAAGGTGCGCATCTGCTCGCGGACATTGACGAGATCGTCCCATGAGAGGTTGCTGTCGATAAGCAGGACGATGGTGTTGCCTGGTTGATCGCGGCCGGCGGTTTTAACAGGGGCGAGCGTGCGATTGGAGTAGGCGTGCGACGAGACCGTCGCAGAGGGTTCGGCGGCGGAAGCGGTGGGATTAGCCGGAGCGGGCTGGGGGGCGGCGCCCTCGGCCTGGACGAAGGAGCGCAGATCGACCTTGTGGCCATTGTCGTAGATTTCGAGGTCTTCTGGCTTGAGATTGGTAATCGGGCGTCCTTTTTTGTCCAGGGCCACCAGAGGCACGTCGACGAGGCGGGCGGTCAGGCGCAAAGTGACCGCGGAGTTGGTTCCTTCCTGCGAGAGCGAGGGAGCTTCGGGCACACCGTTGGCGTCAGCAACGGTGATCTCAGGAATGACGGGCTCGGGGGGAGGGCCGGCGGTAGGAGCGGTTACAAAAGCCATTTCAGCGGGCTGCGGGGCTAATGTGCTGCTATCGACCGCTGTTTCTTCAGCGGGCATGGCGGCGCCGGGCGAGGAGGCGCTGCCGGATATAGCGGCCGATGCGGCGAGCGGGGGAGCGAGAGGATGGGAGGCGGTTTCACCCTCAGCCCCGGTGACGATCTTCGAATCGGAGCGGAAGAGGTGAAACTCGCGGAAGGCTACATCGTTGAGCAGCGTTTGCCTTGGTCCCTGGGCGATGGAGGACAGACTCGCCTTTTGCAGAGTGGCAAGGGTTCCTGTGGATCCCGCGGATGGGGGCGGGCTTAGCGCGCCTTGCAGGGCTTTGAGATCCGGCGCTTGGGCCAGGGCAATGCCGCGGACGGGGCAGTAGTAAGTTTTGCCGCCAATCTCTACCGGGCCGTACTCGACCGCGATATCGGCCTGGCCGATGGGGTTGGCGCGATCGATATCCGCCAACACTGTGAGACGGAGAATGGTCCCCGTGTCGGGGTCCACGGTGATTTCCCCGTGATAGCCGACCCTCTGCTTAAGTTCTTTTACCTCGATGCCGTAAGATTCCGTAACGCAGCAGAAGCGGAGGTCGTAGTGAGATTTTTCTTTGGGGACGGAGTAGCGGAAAACGGCCTGAGGACCACCGCCGGCGAGTTCCCAGTGACTCCAGTCAAGGCGGCTGTGCGCGGCATCGAAGAGGACAATACCCAGAATGGAGCCAAACTCGCCCCAGGTTGTGAGTCCCTTGTCGCGGGCCACGGGCTTTTTGTCTTTGCCGATTCTGGCGTCGATATACTCCCGGCCATCGCTATAGAAGACCGTGACCCTGGTTTTACTGACTGCGTGCATGGGATTGTCGGCGGAGGCGATCCCTTGCATTGTTCCAGGGCGAGTCTCAAAGCTCATTGTGTCGCGCGCGGCGAACAAATTGGGTACGATGCCGAGGGTCTTGCCGAGGTAATCGACCGTCAAGGCCATGATGTGGCGCTGGGTTGCAACATCCGGTGTGGCAGTGGCGGGAATGTCGGCGGAGGGAGGGTCGAGGAAGGCCGAGGCATCGGCGAGGGCAACCAGGGTCTCTTTGGACTTTTCGTCGGTCAACCCGGCACGCAACTGCTCAAGCCGGGGGGAGGTGAGGCGATCGGTAAGTTCAAGGCCGGCGAGTTTTTCAGCCAAATCCGCATGTGATTTGCCTTGGGCGGCGGCCAGAATCTGCTCCAGTTGCGCCACGTTGATCTGTTCCGCTGCAAAGGCTGGCAGGGCGATGCTCGCCAGTAAGATGAAGAGTGCAGATTTGCGCAACATGCCATTTCCTTCCTTGATCAGGGCGCTTTCGTTCGGGCCGCGAGCCGCAAAGGGAGTGTACCCGGCCTGGCAGGTCCGCCGCCCCCTTGAAGATTAGACATGCCGAGTTTACACCGGTTAGGGCAACTTTTTTAACGCTCAGATCGCCGTCCACTTTGACCATCTGGGTGTAACCCGCCCCAGGTGGATTCTGCATTATTGATCGGGGATGAATTGATTGCTTCTTCTTAACGCTGTCATCAGGAGCGAACCCTGAGCACAGTGAAGGGGAATCGAAGGACTTGCGTCTGTTTTTACGCATGGGTCGGGATGCCAAAGCAACCATCTGCCACTCACGAAAACACGCGGTAAGCGACCCAATGAAAACGAGGCGGCCAAGACTATGTGATTCCCAATGGGCTCCTACTCGGGATGGTCGGGCGTCATCAGGCAGATATCCGGCAGATTGCGGTAACGCTCGGCGTAGTCCATGCCGTAGCCGATGACAAAGAGGTTGGGAATGGAGAAGCCCACGTAGTCGGGCACGATCTTTTCAATGCGGTGCGAGGGCTTGTCGAGCAGCGTGGCGATGCGGAGGGTCTTGGGGTTCTGCTGCATGAAGAGCTTGCGCAGATAGGAGAGTGTGAGGCCGGTATCCAGAATGTCTTCGACGATGAGCACGTTCTTGCCCTCGATGGGCTCGTCGAGATCCTTGATGAGCTTGACCGCGCCGGAGGTGCGCGTGCCCTTTCCGTAGCTTGAAGTAGCCACAAAATCGAAGGTGGCGTCGGCCTGAATGGCGCGCGCCAGGTCGGCCAGAAAGGGCGCCGCGCCTTTGAGCACACCCACCATCACCAGCTTTTCGCCGTTCATGTCGCGGGTTATCTGGGCGCCCATCTCGGCGACACGTTCGGCAATCTGTTGACGGGTATAGAGAATCTCAAGGTTCTTATAGCTGGGGGTGGCCATGAAGACAGTATCCGCGAAAGCCGCGCCATGGGGCAACGCGGCTGCTGTGAAAATTACAAAACCTGCCGGCCGAGGGGTTCGTCCCCCCCGCGTCTATACTTGAAGAGCGATGCTGCCCTACATTCACCTCAATCTGTACTTCTGGCACCGGGACCAGCCTACCTTCGGGTTGATGATGTGGCTTGCCGCGGTGATAGCCGCCTTCGTCATGGACCGCAGCTTTCGCCGCGCGCGCATCGAAGCGGACGCGGTGGGGATGGCGGCGATCGCGGTGGTCATGGGCATGGTGGGCGCCAAGCTGTGGCATGTGATCGACACGCCCATGGAATTCCGGGAGATTGGCTGGCAAGTGCTTTGGGATACGGCCGGATTTGCCTGGTTCGGCGGGCTGGTCTTCGGCATCTCGGCACTGGCGTTTCAAGGCTGGTGGGCAAAGATCGGCATTCTGCGCACGCTTGACCTGGCGGCTCCGGCGGCGGCCGTCGGATACGGCATCGGGCGCATCGGCTGCTTTCTCTCAGGGGATGGCTGCTACGGACTGCCGACCTCGCTGCCCTGGGGCATGAGCTTCCCGCACGGCATTGAGCCGACGCTGGCGCGCGTGCATCCCACCCCACTCTATGAGCTGGCCGCGGCGCTCGTGATCGGCTGGTGGCTCTGGCGCCAGGGCGGAAGGCCGCACAAGACCGGCGCTATCGTCGGCCAGTACCTTGTGCTCAGCGGCATTGCCCGCTTCCTGGTCGAATTCGTCCGCCGCAATCCCAGGATTCTGTGGGGATTGTCGAATGCGCAACTGGCCAGCGCGGGGTCGGTGGTTGCGGGAATCGCGCTGATCGCCTGGGCGGCCCGGCAGCGAGCCGATGGGCCGGATGAAGCTGGCGCGGCCGTGCGGAAGGCCGCCTGATCGCTGCTGAATCTACAACCAGGGATTCACCAGAGAAACTCCGCAGTGCTCAAAGTCGGGAATGTTCCGTGTGGCCAGTTCGGCGCCGTGTACTTTGGCGATTGCCGCAATTTGCGCGTCCATCTCACGGATGCGGCGACCCATCCCCTGACGGAATGACAGAATCTGTCCGTAGTACCGTGCCGCCGGCAAGTCGAAGTTCAGAATCCGGCCGCGAAAATCCTCCGCAATCATCCCCTCAACCGCATTGCGCAGTACTCTTTGTTTGCGCCCCGCAGGCATCAAGTCGATGCCGGAAAGCAATTCGGCGAGGACCACGGAAGCGGTCCATAATTCTTCTTCCGGCTGCTTGTCGAGCCAAGCTGAGACAGCCGGTTCTGGCCGCTCCCGCATCATTTCAGAGATCACGTTTGTGTCGAGCAAAATCATTCGTCAAACTTGGGAATCGGGCGGCTTGAAAACCGACGGGGTGGAATCTTGAGATCCACACCTCCAAGCGCGGCGAATCGCTTATGGATAGCGGTCCCAAGACCCTGCCTGGGCGCGGCAGGGCTGCTCGGGACCATATCGGAAAGTATCTCGCGCACCTCGGCCTCCATCGAACGGCCGTTGAGCGCAGCGCGGACCTGAAGCCTGCGCTTGACCGTTTCATCGAGATTGCGGATGGTGAGGGTTGCCATGAGCAAAGCTTAGCACGAAAATGCTGGCAATGACAGCGTTGCTAGCACTCGACCGCAACCAAATCCCGGGTTGCAGTCCGCATTCCCAGGGCCTGTGAATCAAACCGTAGGACTTCAATTCCAGGCATACCCTGGTCCCCCGGCCTACGGCAAACCGCAAGCGAACTTCGCCGCTCTAGTAAACTTGATAAGCGAATCCGCATCCAAGGAGAAAACCAGTGCGCCGATCGGCACCTCTGCTACGCACCTTCAGAATGACTTTTGTCTTCGCCTGTTTATTCGCGAGCGTTCTATCCTGCGGGCAGCAAACGCCCCAGGCCGGCAAAGAGACGATCGTGCTGATCCGGCACGGCGAGAAGCCTCCGGGCGGACTCGGCCAACTCACCTGCAAAGGGCTGAACCGGTCGCTGGCGCTGCCGTCATTGCTGATTGGGCGCTACGGCAAGCCGGACTTCATCTTTGCGCCGGACCCAGCCCAGCGCGTCGACGACGGCCACGCGCTGCCCACCTACTCCTATCTGCGGCCGCTTGCGACCATCGAGCCCACCGCGATCCGCCTCGGGATGCCGGTGAATGCGCAGATCGGATTCATGCAGATCGCCGAGCTTCAGAAGGAGTTGCTTCAGCCGGCCTATGCCCACTCGCTGATCTTCGTCGCCTGGGAACACGTCAAGTTGTACGAGTTCGCCAAGAAGATGCTCCAGGATTATGGGGGCAATCCGGCGCAGGTGCCCGACTGGCCAAACAGCGATTATGAGACGATTTACGTCTTTCACATCATGCGATCAGGCAAAGACGGCGCGCCCCGTGCCACGCTCGATATCCAGAATGAGAATCTTGGCAACACACTGAGCGACGCCTGCCCCGGTCCCCAGTAGATTGCAAGCGGATCAAGATCCGCCGGAGAGCCCCGCCGGATCGAGTTCGGATTCCTCTACAGCCGCTTGATGAAGGCGAGCGCCTCTTTCAGTTGCGGGAACAATTTCTCCTCAGCTTTGAACTCGCGGGAGTGGACGCAGCGGCGCAGCCCACGCCTTGTTACGGGGTGCTTGAGGTGCAGCATCTCGTGGTAGAGCAGGTATTCGATGGCGTACCTGGGGCTCGATGGCCGGTCGAAGACGCGGCTGACGACGATGGTGTTGTGGGCGGCGTCGTAGTGGCCCAGAGAGCGCTTGGCGAACTGCTCGCTCCAGGTCAGCTCGGGGCGGCCGAGCATGCCGCCAAAGAAGCGCGCGTTCAGCGAGTCGAAGACCTCCTCAAGGTTATAGAAGCGGCCTTCGGGACCCGAGAAGCGCTTGTTGCCGCGCGCGCCCCGGATCAGCTCCGTCTGCCTTGTGACGGCAGCCGAGTAGGCAAAGCGCTTGTAGCGCAGGTTGTGGGCTGCGTCGATGGGCTTCTTGTAGAGCTTGGCCAGCAGAATGTTGGCGATGGCGCGAATCACTGACTCCGGCGCGCCCTCCAGCAGATCCGAGAGACTCACCTGAATCTGCCCTTCGCGCAGGCGGATGCGGGTATTCAGCGAGGTAAACCGGCGGAAACGGACCTCAATGGGAGGCATCGGCGCCCTGGGGCGCAGCGCCCGGTACTCCTGCTCAAAGATGGGGATGAAATCGGCGGCCACCAAGTGGAGGGTAGCACAAGAGGGACCAGGGACTAGGGACTAGGGGTGGGTTTCAGAGCTGCGAGGATCGCTGCTTATGGTATGCCCAGGAATTTGTGGGTTTGGAGGCTCAAGCGCCACTGGGGATGATCGAGGCAATAGCGCAGTGCAAGCTCGGTGTTATCGGCGCGGCTGAGCCCATCCATCGGCTGGAGGAAGAAGTGCTTGAAAGCGAGAGCTTCGAAGTCCCTGGGATCGGCTCCCACCTGGGGATAGACCAGCTTCAGCTCGTCTCCGCTTCTCTGTTTCAGATCCGCTCCCGCCTTGGGGCTGACACAGAGCCAGTCCAGGCCCGCCGGCGCCGCAATCGTCCCATTTGTCTCAACGGCAACCTCAAAGCCGTGAGCATGGAGCGCTTCGATTATGCCTTCATCCAGTTGCAGCAGAGGCTCTCCGCCGGTACAGACTACGAACCTCCGAGCCGCGTCGGAATCTACCGGCCACTTCCGCTCGATCACCGCAGCCAGAGCCTGTGCGGAATCGAACCTTCCGCCGCCCGCTCCATCCACGCCCACAAAATCCGTATCGCAGAAACGGCAAGCCGCCGTTGCGCGGTCCGCCTCGTGCCCGGACCACAGGTTGCAGCCGGCGAAACGGCAGAAGACCGCCGCGCGGCCCGTTTGTGCCCCCTCACCCTGGAGCGTATAGAAGATCTCCTTTACCGCATAGCTCAATGGGCGCGATCCCTTCTTCTTTCCAGAAGTCTATCTTCGCAGCTTAGGACTCCGTCGGCGATTCGTCCTTGAGAAGGCCGCTATCCCACTCACCACGAGCGCGCAACGTGGCAATCTCCTGCCGGGCCATCTCCTGGGCGCGCAGGTAATCCGGCTTGCCGATCCGGTTCAGCGGCATCTGGCCGGCTTCGAGCGCGATCCAATGGCGGGGCCGCATGTAGGTCGGCAGGGAGCGCGCCTGGCGGTCCAGCTCCTGCCGGCTCACTTCGACGCCAGGCCTCTTCTCCACCACGGCCACCGGCGCCTCGCCGACAACCTTATGCGCCACGCCAACCACCAGGCAGCTTGCCACCTTCTCGTCAAGCGCGCAGATGTGCCTTTCCACGTCGCCGGGGAATACCAGGTAGCCCATCGACTTGATCACCCACTTGTCCCGCCCCGTCAGATGCAGGCCCGCGCCATCCATCGATCCAAGATCGCCGGTGTACAAAATGCCGTCGCGCGAGATCGCCCGAGCCGTGGCCTCCGCATCGTTCACATAGCCAAGAAAGGTCTGCGGTCCGCTGAAGCAGACGTGGCCGGTCTCGCCCTGGGCCAGTTCATCGCCGGCCAGGCCATCGGCGCGCATGGGTTGCCGAATGGAGCAGGGATAGATAGGCATCGGGTGGCCAAGCCCCTCCGGCAGTGTCTCCCCAGCGGCCGGATTCGCCTGGATATAAGTGCAGAAGCCGGCCGTCTCCGTAAGCCCGAGGCCGGTGCCGATGACGGGCGACATGGCGGCAAGCCGGTCAAGGAAGGGCCGCGCCACCGCGTTGCCTCCGTAGGCCGCAAAGGTCAGACTGGAGAGATCGTGGCGATCGTAGTCCTTCAGCATCCATTCCAGGTTGTACATGGCCGGAATCTGGCCGAGTATCTGCACTCGATGCCGGGCAATCGCGCGCATCGAACGGCCGGCGTCGAAGATCTCCAGCAGAATCGCCGCGCCTCCTCCGAAGAAGGTGCTCATCATCGCCTCGGTCTGTCCTCCGACGTGGGAGGGAGGCAGATTGACCAGCGTGCGCGAGCCGGAGTCGCCGCCAAAAAACGAGCCGCACATGCACATGTTCTGGACGGTGATGTTGCGGTGCGAGAGCAGGGCCGGCTTGGGCGAGCCGGTCGAACCGGTGGTGAAGATGACCAGCGCGCCGTCGTTCTCGACTACAGCGCCAGCGTCCAAGGCTTTGGGTGATGCCTGCACCGCCGCCCCTGCGATCGCCTCGAAGGACCGCGCGCCGTCGATCGGCTCCTCCGCGTCAACTGCGATGGATTGCTCGATCCAGGGGCAACGCTCCCGCACGGCGCGCCACAGCGGGCGCAGATCGAGCGGCGCTTTCACGCCCAGGGCGGCAAATCCCCGCGGTCTGAGCAGATCGAGCGCCCGCATTACTTCTGCAGGGGTGAGGCGCAGATCGAGCGGCGCGACAATCACGCCGATCTTGAAGCAGCCGTACTCCAGCAGAACATGGTTTACCGACATGGGCAGCAGCGTGACCAGGAAGTCCCCCTTGGCGAAGCCCATGCGCCGCAGTTCGATCCCCAGCGCCGTGGTGGCGCGGTCGAATTCTCTCCAGGTGAGCGTGCGGCCGCTCTCCGCGTCAACGATTGCAGGAGCATCGGGCCGTTCCTTCGCCCACTTCGCCACTACGCCGTGCAGCAGGTGGCGATCGGCCAATTCGCTTTCGTAGTCGTCAAGGGTATATCGGGGAATAAACATGGCTACGCCCAATCATGGTCTTGAACCAGTCGATCATTCGCGGCGGCAGGCGTCAAGGACGGAGGATGGAAGCGAATGGCTAGGCAGTATTCCCCTGCGCTGGCGATCTGCCCCGTCCGCCAATTATCGGACGAAGGCGCACCATCGCTGATACTCGAAATTATGCCCGAATCGGCCTACACTGGAGTTGCTCTGGATTCTCCGCACACTCCTTTATGCTGCGGACCATATCGATCATTCTCGCACTGGCTGCCTTCGCGCTGTCCCCGGCCAACGCCTCGCCCCTTCATCGGATGAAGCTGCACCGGAGCGTTCACGCCACGGTTGCCTCCCACAATTCCAAAAAGAATGCGCGACCTGCCGCCGAGGGAAGAGCCGGTCACGCCAGGATCCAGAGAGCCCGCTACGAGCTTCCGCAAGAGAAGAGGCGCACGGCTGGGCGCGTAGCTTCGGGCAGGCGCCAGGCTGCGCTCCAGACGGCTTCGCTGCGATTGCCTGAGCCTGAGATGCCGCCGCCGCTGCGGGGGTCGCGCGAGTCGCTCGAACGGCAAAACGACAAGACCGAAGCCGACGGGTTGGAGCGCATCGAGGACGAGGACGATCTGGCCGATCGCATCGCCCGCAAGATGCTGGTTCCGGTCCCGGCCTCAGCAGCGCTCTCCATGAACGGGAACCTGCCTGAGAGCCACCGCTACTGCCGGCCCTGGACGGCGCGCTTCCTGAGCGACCTGGCCCGCGCTCATGAAGCTGAGTTTCGCCGCCCGCTCGAGGTCAGCTCGGCGGTGCGCACCGTCGAGTACCAGAAGCGGTTGATGGGGATTAACGGCAATGCCGCGCCAGCCGAAGGCGATGTCGCCAGCCCGCATCTGACGGGAGCCAGCATCGACCTGGCCAAGCTGGGAATGACCCGCCAGGAGATCGTTTGGATGCGCAGCTGGCTACTGCCCTTGCAACAGGCGGGCAAGATCGATGTGGAAGAGGAGTTCCAACAGTCCTGCTTCCACATCACCGTTTACAAGGCTTACCTCCCGCCTGCGCCGGTCCAGGCTGACGGCCACGAAAAGCCCGAGCCGGACGCCGCGGGCGAGGAAACAGATCCTCAGGAAACCGATCCGGCGTCATCCGACCGAGCGGCGGAGGTCGATTCGCCACGCTCCTGACCGGCATGCCGCCGTCCATTCTTTGCTTGCGAATGAACGGACTTTCAAATTGATTGTCGTTCCCGCGGTCTTCAACGGTACAATCGCGAACGAGCACATTTCTCTCCCGGATGCGGGAACCAACTTGGCGGCCGGTTGCGTATCTTCGGCCAGCAGCGACAGTTTGCGGCAGACAGGATGGGTGTGCCGCCAAGTGTGCGTCGAGCAGCAAGCAGCGAATCGAAAGGCGGAATCATGAACGATCTGGAGCTTCAACCCGCGGACGGCTCAGCTCCCGCAAGTGCGGGTCTCAGCCAGTGGCAGCGCGTAACCAACACCTTTACAGCGCCGTCGAAGACCTTTGAAGACATCAAGCGCGGCAACAAGAGCTGGTGGATGCCGTTTGTCATCTTTGTGGTGACTGGATACATCCTGCTGGCTGCCGTCGCCCTCAAAATCGGCATGACGCAGGTGGTGGATAACCAGATCCGCCTCGATCCAAAGGCGGAAGAGCGCATGGCGCAGGCCACGCCGGAACAGCGCGAGATGGGCGAGAAGATCTCCCTCTACATCACGGAGGGCGTATTCGTTGCCAATCCGCTGCTTGTGCTGGCGGGTATTGCGGTTTTGTCGCTCGGCCTGTGGGGGACCATCAACTTCGTCTTTGGCGGCAAGGCCACCTTTGGCAGCATCTTTTCCGTGTGGTTCTTCGCCGGTTTGCCAGGGATCATCAAACCGCTGCTCGGCACCATCGTGATCTTGGCGGGGGCCGCGCCGGAGTCGTTCAATATCAAGAACTATGCACCCACGAACGCTGCTGCCTTCCTCAATCCAATTGAGACCAACAAGGCGCTTTACACTCTATTGAGTTCGGTGGATGTGGTTACTATCTGGACGCTCGTGCTGCTGGGGATGGGGACGGCGATTGTGGCTGGAGTCAAGCGGCAGTCCGGCTATATTGCGGTCTTCGGCTGGTGGGCGATCTTTGTGCTGATCGGCGTGGGGATTGCGGCCATCATGGGCTGACGGCAGCGCTTGCCTCAAGCGATGAAAGGGGCGCGAATCGAGATTCGCGCCTTCGCCGGTCTCCTTGGGAGCGCGGCGGCGATGAACGGGCGGCTTGCGCGCCGGTCGAATCGCCGCGCCCATTGCCACGCCCGATTTGCAGGTGGTAGCCTCATCCTTGACCCCGCACGGAAAAGGACCCCAACAAACCCATGCAAACCACTTATAACGGGTTGGAACTTCCCCAGGATGGCCAGCCCATCGGCTACGCAAACGGCCAATTCGACGTACCAGCCAACCCCATCATCCCCTTCATCGAGGGCGACGGCACCGGCCGCGACATCTGGAAGGCCTCGCGGCGCGTCTTCGACGCCGCGGTCGAAAAGGCCTACGGCGGCAAGCGCGCCATCCGCTGGTTTGAGATCTTCGCCGGCGAAAAGGCCTTCAGGCACTTCGGCGCATGGCTGCCCGACGACACCGTGGCCGCCGCCCGCGATCTGCGCGTCTCCATCAAGGGACCGCTCACCACGCCGGTCGGCGGCGGCATCCGCTCGCTCAACGTGGCCCTGCGCCAGACCCTCGACCTCTACGCCTGCGTGCGCCCGGTCAAGTATTACCAGGGCGTGCCCAGTCCCGTGAAGCACCCCGAGAAACTGGACATCGTCATCTACCGCGAGAACACCGAGGACGTTTACGCGGGCATCGAGTTCAAGCAGGGCTCGGCGGACGCCGCCCGGCTCATCTCCTTCCTCAACGACGACCTGCTCAAGGACAGCAAGAAGAAGGTCCGCGAGGACTCCGGCGTGGGCATCAAGCCAATCTCCATCTTCGGCTCGAAGCGGCTGGTGCGCTACGCC
>Ga0182013_10004908_pt1 | contig 15830 bp, 13 predicted proteins | sample 612S2MmetaG_FD_120487 | JGI IMG/M metagenome (GOLD analysis project Ga0182013, IMG submission 120487) | Permafrost microbial communities from Stordalen Mire, Sweden - 612S2M metaG | ecosystem: Environmental > Terrestrial > Soil > Wetlands > Permafrost | place: Sweden: Stordalen | collected...
AGAGCACGGGCTTCAGCTTGAAGAGCACGGGCTTCAGCTTGAAGAGCACGGGCTTCAGCTTGAAGAGCACGGGCTTCAGCTTGAAGGGTACGGGCTTCAGCCCGTACATTCCTCCAGCAAAATCATCGCGGGCTTTAGCCCCTGAGGCACAGTTGATTCAAACTGCACCACAACTGCTCGCACCGTCAACCCTTATCCATTTGCTCAATTCGTCCTCATTGAAGGCGTCGCACTCATCCTGGGTGATACGGGCGCCACTCCAATGCGCATCTTGTCTTTCACGCTGTGCGCAAGCCTCTCAATCTCCGCCACCTTGCGAAGTTGCTCAGCGCTCAGCGCCGCGGGAGTCGAATTGCTGATCTCCGCGTTCAATTCCTTCACCAGCAGAAGCAGCCGGTCCGCGTCGGAAACCATTGCTTTGTGCTGGGCTTCATTGAGCTGGCGCATCCGCCGCTCAAGAAAGGCCGGATCCCCCATGTCGCCACCAAAACGCTGGCTCGAACCGCTCAACGAGTCGTCCCCCAGGTCGGGCGCCGCCTGATCATGGATCGGCATATGCCCAGTGGTCTGCCCGTGGCAAAGCAATGTCATCGACAGCAGAAAAAGCGCCAGCCAATGTGACTGGCGCGCACCGCAACTCAGCCCGGCGGCAAACGGTCGAACGAATCCCAGCCGCGGCTCCCCCATTGCGAGCGCTTTCTCTCCGGGTTTCATTTTGTCCTCATCTTGTGTGCCAGTCTTTCAATTTCGTCAGCATGGCGAATCACCGCCAATGAAAGTGTGTCCTGTGTGGTCTTGTCCACCTCGGCCTTCAGGCTGTTGGCCAGTTTCAGCAGGTTGGCGCTGTCGTCCACAATCTCCGTCTGTCGCGGATCGGCCTCCAGCCTTTCCGTCTGTTGCTGGCCGGCCGGAACCGCCGTCACTTCCTGCTTCGTCGGCTGGTCCTGCGCAGGCGCCTGCGTGTTGGCCGCGCTCGCCTGAGTCTCCCCTGGCTTATTGTCCGCAGGCTTGGTCTCCCCAGCCGGAACCGGTTGCGCAGCACTCGCCTCTGCCTGGGCCGCCTCGCTCTGCGTTGAAGCCGATTGAGCAAAGCTCACGCGCAATCCAGGCCGCGCGCACAGGCCAATTACAAAAAGGCCCGCGACCAGCCAGACCCCTGCAATTCCGGTCCGCTGTCGGCGCGTTTGCCTCGTTCTACTTGTGAGATGTGCTCGCATGGTCGACCTCCACATCGTGCCGGGAGTCTGCCGGGGTGGCCGCCGGGCTTTCCGGCTCTTCCTCCGCACAGTCTAGTCTAGAAGAAGGAGATTTGGCATGTTCAGCGTTCCTTTTTTGTTGGCGGTGAGAACTGGCCTCTTTGCCGAAGGCCGCTTCATGGGCCGGGTGCTGGACGAGTGGGCCGGTGACGCTCAGGAGTTTATCCGCACCAAACTGCCGCATCTGCTGGTTGTTGCGGCTATCGCCTTTATTCTCAGCAGAATACTGCGCTCTATCACCTATCGCATGACGCGCGTGGCCGAGCAGCACGCGGTTGGCCCCGCCCGCATTGGACAGGTAAAAACCCTGGCCGGCGTCATTCGCACTACGGGCCTGGCCATCATCGGCCTGATTGCAGGCATGCAGATTCTCGACACCGTCGGCATCAACTTCGGCCCCTTGCTGGCCTCGGCCGGCATCGCCGGAATCGCCATCGGCCTCGCCGCTCAAAACATCGTCAAGGACATGCTCAACGGCATCCTCATCCTGGTCGAGGACCAGTTCAATGTGGGGGACACGGTTCGCCTCGCGGGCCTCGCCGGTACAGTCGAGGCCATGACCCTGCGCAAAACAACCGTCCGCGACGCCGATGGCACCCTCTACGTCATCCCCAACTCGCAAATCACAACCGTCGCAAATCTCAGCATTGGCTATTCCATCGCCACCGTCAACGTAAGCGTCGATTTCTCCGCCAACCCCGACGACGTCCTCAAACTGCTCACGTCGATCGCCAACGACGTGCGTAATAGCGAAGAGTTCCGCCAGTTGTTTGTCGCCGATCCGCAAATCCTCGGCGTCGACGCCATCAAAGGCTCTGAGCTCATCTTCCCGGTAGTCTTCAAAACTCTCGCCACCAAACAATACGGCCCCATCCGCGAGTTCCGCCGCCGTGTCCGCCTGGCTCTCGAGCAAAACCATTTGTTACCCGGCAATCCCTACCGGGTCTTCAACACATTCGGAGGCGAAACCGCAACCGGCTCCAACCTCGCCACTGCCGAAACCGCACCCGAACAAGATCCCACAAGCATCAAGGCCGACGAATCCAACCCCTTCAGCGGCAATTAGGAACATCCCGCCCCAAGAACCATGGGCTTTGATCTCCACCCCTCATCTCCACCCATTGATGGACCCAAAGATCAGTCGGATAGCCCAAGACACACTGCCGCACCGGAAGTACTCTAAGAATGCCTCCTGAAGGTTTTTAAAAACTTTCACTTCTGGGCGGCAACCTAACCATTGGGTTGCCGCCCTTTTTCTTTGCAGCCGAAATCAAGCAACCGTGCGCCACACGCGCGCAGCGCGGCTAACTCCGCTAACACCGCTAACTCCGCCAACTCCGCTCAACACCCTAAACCGCCCCCTCCATCGCCTCCAGCAGCGACTCCGCATCGGTGATCGGCGGCAGGCAGGTGCGCCCTCGGCACACGATTGCCCACACATCGGCTCTCTCCGGTACCGGTACCTGCAACACCGTCTCCGCCAGCGCCTCGGGAATACCTCCCCGCGTCAGCCGGTGCGGAGCAATGCGCACCACAGTCTTGTTCGCCGCGTAGCGCGCCATCGCCGTCGCTTCCAGCCGCACCGCCTCTGGCCCCGAGCCCACCACAACCACCTGCAAAGGATCAAGCAGCAACCGTTCCAGCGCCAACCCGTAGCTCCCCGCGTAAAGGCCAAAGTGCTCCACGATGCCCCCGAAGCAACCGAGCGTATCCTCAGCCACATCGCGATAATCCTGCCGCCCGCTCAGCGCCTCAAGCCGCAAGAGCGCCGAGGCCGCTGTGGGATTGCCGGCCGGTGTCGGCGAATCCTGCAGTGGCTTGCGCCGCGCCCCCAGCGCGCCCAGTGGCATCTGCCCGGCCGGCGTCGCCGCCGCATCGTAAAACGCCCCCCCCGTCGCATCGTAGAAGCGCGCAATCACGGCGTCGGCCATCTTCACCGCCACCAGATAAAAATTCATGTTGCCGCTCGCAAACCACGCATCAATGCAGGCGTGAACCGTAAACGCGTAATCGTCCAGCGTGCCCTGCGCCTTCTCTGTCGGCGCGGCTCCGCCCGCTTCCGCCGGGTAAGCAATCACATGGCTCAGCGCATCGGCTCCGTCCCAGGCCTCGTTCAAAAGCCGATCCAGCGTGTGCAGCCCAAACTGCCTGACAGACTCTATATGCAACACCCGCGCCGTCTCCAGATAAGCTGTCACCGCCATCGCATTCCAGCCCGTATAGAGCGTCTTGTCGATGAACGGCGTCTCCCGCAGGCTGCGCGCCGCCAGTAGTTTCTGCCGCGCCGAATCCCGCAAGGCCCGCATCTTCTCGATGTCTCCGCCTTCGGCAGCCATCTCCTCCAAAGTCGAATTCACATGCAGCACGTTCTTGGCCGCGTTGTGATGCATGTCGCCAATCTCGCCAATGTCCCAATACCTCGCCGCGAACTCAAACTCCTCCGGCGTCAGCTCCGCCTTCGCTTCCTCCACCGTCCACGTAAAGTAGTCGCCGTCGTCGTCCAATCCAACATCCGCGTCCTGCGAAGCGTAAAACCCTCCGTGTTCGCGGTCCGTCATCGTTGAATCCAGCCAGCCCACAATCTCCTTCGCTGTCCTCAGAAAATCCTCGCGCACAAAACTTTGGAAGCCGTGCACATAATTGCGCAGCAGCTCCGTATTGTCGTAAAGCATCTTCTCGAAGTGCGGAACCACCCACCGCTCATCCACGCTGTAGCGGTGGAACCCACCGGCAAGCTGGTCGTAAACGCCGCCTCGCGCCATCTTTTCAAGCGTTGTAATGAAGGCATCCCGCGCCGGCTCGTTGTCCCGGCTCATCGCCATCTCCAGCAGCAGGTCCAGTGACGCCGGGTGAGGAAACTTGGGCTGCGAGCCGAAGCCCCCATACCGCGGGTCGAACTTCCCGAGCGCCGATCCGGCTATCTTGTCCACCAGCGCCAGCGTCAGCTCTCCGCCACCTCCGGAAAAACTCTCATTGTGCTCGATGGCAGCCATCACGCTGCCCGCCGTCTCCAGTGCCTCATCCCGCCGCTCGCGCCACACCTGCGACATCGCCAGCAGCACCCGCCCAATCCCCGGCCGCCCGTAGCGATCGTCGCGCGGAATGTACGTCCCCCCAAAATACGGTCGTCCATCGGGAGTCAGAAACGCAGTCAACGGCCAACCGCCCTGCCCCGTAATCGCAGAGACCGCGGCCTGGTAGCGCGCGTCCACATCCGGCCGCTCGTCGCGGTCCACCTTCACAGCGACAAAATGCTCGTTGATGAGCTTGGCAACCTCGGCATCCTCGTAGGACTCGCGGTCCATCACGTGGCACCAGTGGCACCACACCGCGCCAATGTCCAGCAGAATCGGTTTGTCTTCAGCCTGGGCGCGTGCAAACGCCGCCTCGCCCCAGGGATGCCACTTCACCGGCTGATGCCGGGCTGAGCGCAAATAAGATGAAGCCGCATTTTCAAGCAGATTGCCGCCACCGGATGTAGGCGAGGTTTCCATGCGCTGAGAATAAATGCAACAGCCCCCTCAGGTCTTGCGAATGTGAAACAGCCCCAGTCTCGAAGCCACTCAGTCCCTTAGTCCCTCAGTCCCTAAGTCCCTTAGTCCCTCAGTCCCTGTTCCCTATTCCCTATTCCCTGCCGGGGTCCCCGACGAGCGGTCTTTGCTCGTTGGGGTGGCTAATCCCTATTCCCCGCTCTTCCCCAGCTCCGCTTCAATCGCCGCCACCAGCGCCGGCGCATCCGGCTGCGTGTCCGGCGCAAACCGCTTCACCACTTCCCCCGACCGGCTTACCAGAAACTTCTCGAAATTCCACGCAAGCTCCGGCTCTTCAAGCATCGCAATTCCCCAGCCCCGGTGCTTTTCGCGCAGCGGAACATCGCTCAGGCTCACCGCATTCGGCTGCGCCGCAATCAATGCCGCATACAGCGGATGCTTCCCCGCTCCCGTCACCGTCACCTTGCTGAACAGCGGAAACTTCACCCCATAGTTCGTCGTGCAAAAGGATTGGATCTCCGCCTCGGTCCCCGGCTCCTGCCCCTTGAAGTCGTTCGCCGGAAACCCCGCCACCACCAGCCCCGCGCCCTTGTATTGTTCGTAAATCTTCTCCAGCCCCTCATACTGCGGCGTCAACCCGCACCGCGAAGCCACGTTGACCACCAGCAACACCTTGCCCTTGAACTCACCCAGCGTCGTATCTTCGCCGGTAATCTTCTTCACCGCAATGTCATAAATTCCTGCGCTCATAAAAACTCTCTCCAAGACTCTTAAACTTCGATGCATTTTACGCCCAATACTCCGGCCTCACCCTAACAACTGCTTCGCCACCTTCACATACAACTCCACCGCCTCCAGCAACTCCTTCTTCGCCAGCTTCTCAAACGGCGTATGCGCCACATGGATCGATCCCGGCCCCATCAGCAGTGGCACGCCCCAGTTCGTCAGTTGCGGTATATCCGTCGCAAACTTCGCAATCATCGTCGGCAACCCCTCCACCGCCCGCAACCGCACAAACTTCAGATCCAGCGTAAAAGCAACCTCCGCCAGCCCCGCCGCCGCCTCAAGAACCGCCGCCCGCACCGGCGCCGAGTCGCACACCAGACGGATCAGCACCTGCGCCTCGGCGTGGTCGGCAATCACATTCGGCGCATGTCCGCCTTGAATCTGGCCGATATTCAGCGTCGTATCCCCTGCGTACTCATCCACCGGCAACTTCAGCTTCAGCAGCCTGTCCAGCACTTCCACCATCTTGTGCACCGCGCTGTCGCCCAGCTCCGGGTAAGCCGAGTGCGCCATCTTCCCGCTCGTCTTCAGTGAAACCCGCAGCGCCCCTTTCGACGCCAGCGCCACTCGATTGTCCGTCGGCTCTCCATTGATCAGGAACTTGCTGCCCTTCGGCGTCAGGTTCGCGGCCTTCGCGCCCGCCGAGTCGCGTTCCTCGCCACTCACAAACAACATCCCGACCTTGAATCCCTCAGCCCGCAAAACCGCCGCCGCCGCTACCTGCGCCGCAATAATCCCCTTCGCATCCGACACCCCGCGCCCGTAAACAAACTCTGCATCCTCGCTGAACGGAATGTACGGCGGAACCGTATCCATATGCGTCGAAAACACCAGGTCCGGCGTCTCCCCGGCCACGCCCGCATACACATTCCAGCGTGCGCTGCCTGTAGCGCTCTCCTCCGGCTGCTCCACCGGGGTCTTCTCCACAGCCCAACCGTGTTTAGCCAGAAAATCCGCCAGGAAATCGCCGGCAGCGCCCTCGTTATAGGTCGTCGACTCGATTTCGCACAACTGACGGGTCAGTCCAATAGGATCGATGGCGGTTTCTTCCCTGAAATCTTTCATGATGCTGCCAGAATATCCCAACCGCCTTTGCTGAAGGGTACGGGCTTCAGCCCGTACATCCCTCCAGCCAAATCATCGTGGGCTTTAGCCCCTGAGGGAAAGGTCATTCAAACTGACCCACTATCTGCGTTTCTCGCTGCGTCCATCTCCAATGTCTCCACTTTCGAACGCTTTCCTTTCTCCCCAGGAAACCGCATCCCGCATTCTCAACTTCCCGCGAAAGACCTGCATCCAAAATCGGTGCGCGCAGCCCCCATGCATGATTCTGACCTTCGTTTGCGCGTAGTATGAGGAGTGGAATGAGCGCCACTTTCGCATCCACCCAACCTGGCCATCGTCAGGAAATCCCGGTATTGCGCACTCTGGATTTGGCCGGCCCCGCTGGCCGTCTCGAAGCCCTTTTGAACCAAGGCGCTCCCAACGCTCCCTTTGCCGCGCTCGTCTGCCACCCTCACCCCCTCCACGGCGGCAATCTCCACAACAAGGTCGTCTACCACGCCATGAAGACCCTCAACGATCCCGCGTGGGGATTCGCCTTTCCCGTCCTCCGCTTCAACTTTCGCGGCGCAGGCCTCAGCCAGGGAACGCACGACGGCCGAGCCGAAACCGCCGACGTGCTGACTGCGCTTAACTGGCTCGAAAACGAATACAGCCGCCCCCTCATTGCCATCGGCTTCAGCTTTGGCGCGGCCATGGCACTCCAGGCCTGTTGTCACCCGCAATCCCGTCCCAATGTCCGCGTCCTCGTCGCGCTCGGCCTGCCCACGCAAGCCGACGGCCATCACTACCGTTATCCTTCCCTGCAAAACTGCACAATTCCCAAGCTCTTTCTCAGCGGAGATCGCGACCAGTTTGCCCCGCCCCCTCAGTTGGCGCAGGTGGTCGCTTCCGCCGCCGATCCTAAACGTCTGGTGCTCCTCCCCAGCGCCGATCACTTTTTTACCGGTCACCTGCCTGCGATGCAGTCATCGCTCGCCGGCTGGCTCAAGGAGCAATGTTCATGACCCCGGCCAGCGATACCGCTTTCGACCTGCTGCACACGACTGCAACTGGAATCTTCACCGGCGCCATCAAGGCCTGCAACATAGCCTCCGCCTTCGACCGCCGCCTGCGCTTCGAAGGCAATACGCTTCATCGGCGCCTGCCCGACGGCAGCGGCCCAGCCTCCATCGACCTCTCCAGTTACAAGCGCATCTTCGTCATTGCACTCGGCAAGGCCGCAGGGCCCATGCTTGATACCCTCCTCGAGCGAATGAAGCGCCGCAAGGGCCTCCGCGGCGTCTGTTGTTACCACGAGATTCCCAAGCGTCGCAACTGGCGCTTCCGCTACTTTGAGGGCGGCCACCCGCTGCCCAATGAAGATTCCTTCGCCGCCTCCCGTGCCGCGCTGGCCCTGCTCAAAAAAGCAAAGAAGGACACGCTGATCTTCTTCCTCATCTCCGGCGGCGGTTCGGCCATGTTTGACCTTCCCATCGACCCCCAGATCACCCTCAAGGAAACTCAGGCCTTTCACCAGGCGTTGCTTTCCTCCGGCGCACCCATCCACGAGGTCAACACCCTCCGCAAGCACTTCTCCGCCGTCAAAGGCGGACGCCTCGCCATGGTTGCGCCCGATGCCGCCAAGGTCAGCCTCCTGCTCCCCGACGTCCCGCTGCGTTCGCTCGATGCGCTCTCCTCCGGCCCCTCGTCGCCCGACCACTCCACCGTCGCCGACGTCCGTGCGCTGATCGCGAAATACGGCCTGGCTCCCAAGTTCCCGCCCTCCGTGCGCGCTTTCTTCGAACGCACAGATCTGCCCGAGTCGCCCGGAAACAAAAGCTGGCTCCCCCCGTTCTTCCCCAAAATCGCCAAATCTGAACCCGTGCCGACCCGCCGCGTCACCTCCGCTGCCTCCATGTCCGACGAGGACCCCGCTTTTCGCGATTCAGTCTTCGAGATTCTGCTCTCGAGCCACGACCTGGTTGAAAGCGCCCGTTCTCTGGCTGAAAAAGCCGGCTATCACACCGTCGTCGACAACAGTTGCGACGACTGGGACTATGCTGACGCGGCTCGCTATCTGCTCGGCCGCTTCAACGCCCTGCGCGCCATTCATCCGCGCCTTTGCCTTGTCTCCGTCGGCGAGGTCACCGTCACCATCGACCGCACTCCCGGCGCCGGCGGCCGCAACCAGCAGTTCGCCATGTTCTGCGCCCTCGAGCTTGAAAAATTTCAAGGCGAGCATCTCACCGTACTCAGTGCCGGCTCCGACGGCATCGATGGCAACACCCGTTCAGCCGGAGCCATCGCCGATCCCACCACCGTCGCCCGCGCTCACACCTTCGGCTTCCACCTCAAGGACTCCCTCGCCAACTTCGACGCCTGCCCCATGTTCACTGCCCTCGGCGACTCCGTCGTCACCGGACCCACCGGCCAAAACCTCCGCGACCTCCGCCTCCTCATCGCCGAAAAAGATTAGGGTTCTGCCGATCAAGTTCCTTTCTTAGGGTCCGTCATTCTGAACTCTTCTTCGATGCGATCATCCTGAGCAGCGGGTGCCCCGGTCCCTGGCCCGGACCTCGGGGCGCCCAATCTTGTTGGGAAGGTCAGACCTGGGACAACTGCGCCCGTGGTTTGGCTTCAGGAACTAAGCGATGATCTCAGGGCTCCGGGGAGTGAGTGGGGGAAGTGTGGCGCCTCCCAAATTCGTGCGTAAGTCGCAAAGAACAACCGCAGTCATACATGGAACCTTGTTCCACCCATGACCATGGAAAAAACAACTGCGGATCCCTCGTCGTTGCGCTCTTTCCGGATGACAGCTCTTGGGATAGAGGAGTTTTTTGGCACTCGAGATATTTTCAGGGCAGATCCTTCGTCGCTTCGCTCCTCTGGATGACAAACGTCTTTGCATAGATTCCCAGATCCTCCGCCGCGGCGGACGCCTGCGGCGCGGGGTAGGTTGCAGGGGGTGAAGCGATCTCCATGAAAAAGCGTTTGGGGAAGGTGCATTGCGGCAGGCGGGGTTGGCGGGCCCTCGGGGGCTGAAGCCCTTTTGATTATTGGGAGTGGATGCGCGACTAGAAGAGGTAGGGCACCAGGGCGGCGGTTCGGTTGGCGTAGGTGGCGTAGGTTGGGCCGAACTGGGAGTGCATCCACTGTTCTTCCATGCGGAGCTTGAGCCAGAAGGCGAGGAAGATGAGAGCGAGGACGAGGAACCCGCGCACCTGGGAGATGGAGATGGCCATGCCAAGAAACCCGATCAGGATTCCGGTGTAGATGGGGTGACGGACCCTCGCATAGGGACCGGTGGTGATCAGCTCGTGGCCCTGCTTGATCGTGACCGAGCGGCTCCAGTTGCTGCCGAGATGCTCGCGCGCCCACACGGCAAACAGAAGGCCGGCGATGGCGATGGCGACTCCCAGCCAGAAGGGGAAGAGGCCAGCCGGCCATAGATGGAGATAGAGCAAGGGCAGGGGGATGCGCGTCGTGCAGAGGAGGGTGATGGCGACGACGAAGATGACGACGCGGAGGATGCGCGAGGCAGCCGGCTCAAGGCGCTGGGTGGTCTTGGTATTGGCGGCTTTGATTTGCCAGTAGAGGAAGAAGAGAACCCAGAGCACCGGAAAGAAGAGTTCGTAAAACCAGAGCATTCAGAACCTCGGGACGATGAAGGTGTTTACGCAGGGGAGCGGGAGCAAGTTCCAGGGGAGGCAGTTTTTCGCTGTCGAGTATAGCGGGCCGGCGGGGAGCAATGCAGCGAGTGTTGGCAGGCTCTAGTTTCCGGCTTCTTCAAGGGCGGGCGAGAGCGGGGGCTCGGCGGCGGTGAGGGCGCGGTAGGAGTGGTAGAGACTCAAGCGCCAGCGGAGGATCATGCCGAAGGCGAGGACGAAGAAGAGGCCGCCGGTTTGCTCGAGTGAAAGCACGGAGTCGAAGTAGCCGCGGGCGAAGTAGCGGACGGCGGCGAGCACGATGATGACGGCAAAGAAGGCGCCGGAGCGCTTCATCATGATGGCGTCGCCCTCGCGGCGGAGGCTGGAGGTGGCGAGCAGCGGCCAGGCGAGTAGGATGGCGCCGGTAAGAAATGCGCCGATGGCCCAGGTGAGGGGGAAACGGAAGGCGGGGACAAAGAACATGCAGAAGCCGGTGGCCATGCCCATGGGGGGGATGAGGAGCTTGCGCGCAGTCACGGCGGTGCGGCCTTCGCGGATGCGCCAGAGGAGGACGCCGCAGAGCCCGATGAGGGAGACGATGGCCGTGAATAGGGTTTTGGACAGCATGAAGCAGGCCTTTCAGTCGCGTGCAAGGGGTGGGACGGGGCTGGGTGCGCCTTGTAGTCAGTATATTGGATGGCGGGCTGGGCTGCCATCCCACCCATTTCACGATGAGGCTCTGAAATGGATGGGGCGCTTGCCTGCTCAGGCGGCGTTGGCGATGGCGGCTACGCGGGTGATGGCGACCACGGTGATGTCGTCGTGCTGGCCGAAGCGCCTGGCCGCATCGACAATGGCCTCGGCCGGCTGCACGGAAAGCTCACGGCCGCGCTCGAAGCCTAAGAGTTCGCCGCGTTGATTCTGCGCTTCGACAACTCCGTCGGAGTAGAAGGTGAGACGGCTGCCCGCGGGGAGGAGAATCTCCCTGGTTTCGTAGCGGCCTCTGGCCTTGATGCCGAGGGGGAGCGCGCCGGTTAGCTCGACTTCGCGCCCGTCGAGGTAGGGCGAGAGATGGCCGGCATTGGCGATGGTGACATGGCCGTCGGCGGCGATATGCGCGGCGAGCGCGGTGGCAAAGCCCTCGCCGGCGCGGCCCACAAGCCGCTCATTGAGGTTGTCGAGCATCGCGGCGGGCTCGCAGGTAAACTCGGCCACTCCGCGGATGGCGCCTACGAGCATGGAGACCAGCATGGCCGCCGGTAGTCCTTTGCCGGCGACATCGCCCATGACCAGCAGCAAGCCGCCTTGACCGGCAGGGAGAACCTGGAAGAAGTCTCCGCCGACCTCGTTTGCCGGCTCGTAGACGCTTTCCACGGTGAATCCGGGGACGGTTTCGATCTGGTCGGGCAGGATGACCTGCTGGACCTCGCGGGCGGCGGCCATCTCACTCTCCAGCACGGCCTGCTGGCGGCTGATGCGGGTGGAGCGCAGAATGATGATAATCGCCAGCGAAAGAACGTAAAGCAGGGCGCCGGGTTGTTCGATACTCAACCGAAAAGGGCCGATGGGAAAACGGAAGAAAATGTTCGCCAAGTGGTTGGTGGTAGACGCCAGAGCAGGGATCTGGGACATGACTGCCAACACGACTTGAACATAGATGGAGAGACTCTGGAGGAGCATCGGGATCAAGAGAATGCCTGCCTCGCGGTTGCCTCGCCGCGCATGCACGATCAGCAGCAGCGGCACCACACCTGCGAGGAGAATGAGAAGCGGCGCGAGGGCCACCAGAGACGCAATTCTGGAGATGATTCCATGTGCCGTTCCGACCGCGGAGACCATCCACCCCAAAACTGCAACCACTGCGAGCGCCCGCGTCCACCAGCGGAAGCGCACGTGCAGCAGCGCGAGATACATGAGGACAGCGAAGTAAAAACCGGCGATGCTGAAAGGTGTCCCGAAGAGATCGAGGCCTGCCGGGACATTGCGGAAGGTCTCGACGACCCTGAGCGGCAAGATGCAGACCGGAGCGAGAAACTGGAGAAAGATCCACATGTATTCGCGGTGCTGGCGCTGCGCGGTAAAGAGCGCCAGCGCGACGAAACCGAGTCCCAGTCCGGCAAGTTGAATGATCCAGCCGATCGAATTCTCGCCGATCCACGAGAGCCATATGCGGTCGCGAAGGGCATCTTGCTGTCCCAGGCTGAGATTGGTTGCATAAAAGCCAGCGAATTGATCGCTCCATTCGAGGCGGGAGATATGCACGCGCAAAGCGATGACCAGCGCCCCGGTCTGTATTTGCTGGTCAGGAATGGGCTCCAGCAGCCTGGCGCCAAGGGTGTATGCCGCATAGGGCGCTACCTGCCCGGATTGCATGATCCGCTGGCCGTTGACGTAGACCTCGAAGGCACTGGAGATGTTCCACTCCTGAAGGGCGAGGCCGAGTTGCGAAGGCAGCACCTTGACATGGAGCCGGTACCAGACCACGGAGGGGTCGCTGTTGTGGATGACGGTGTGAATCGACGTAGTGGAATCGAATTTCGGCCATTGCGAGTCGTCGAATTCCGGCCGGGCATAGGATGGATCGTCGCCGGCATGGACGAGCCAGATTGTGGCGAGGTCGGCGGGCTGGCGCAGATTGGTGGCGTCAAAAGTCTGCGCGCCCAGGTGCGGCGCGGCGAACGCCAGAGCCGAGCAGGCGGCAATTGAGAGCAGAGAAAGAAACGCATGGCGCAGCGAAGGGATCAAGCCGGTCTCCTAACACCTTCGCTTTCAACGTACCATTTCAAGCCAGGGCAGACCCACAAGAATTTAGCTGGGCGGAAAAGTCCGCGCGCGGGTGTGGAGGTTCCCGCGCGCTGGAAAGGAATGCCGGTCAGGTTCGATCCTCTGAATGGGAGACAGCTCTTTTGAGAATTATTGCCGATTCGTTGGAGTCTGGATGAGTTTGTAACCCGCCGGCACCTCGAAGTGCGATGGGTCGATGGGGGCGGAAGAGAAGTTCGATGTAGTGGTCTGGGACTCCATAAGCACCGCGCTGGTGGGCGGAGGCGTATTCGGGTTTTGATTGGCAGGCGGCGGGTCGTCCTGTTTCTTTTTGCCGAAGCCTCCGAAAGGAAGGTGGCTGGTGAACACGGACGCCGCGCTCTGCTTGGCGATATCGCCTCCACTGGGCATGGCGGGTGAGGAGTCGGGAGGCAGAGGGGCCTCAGAGGCAGCGGGCAATGGTTTTCCATCGGTGGTGGTCCCCATGCGCATGACCTGCATCACGGGCACTCCCTGAATCTTCTGCATCTCTTTGGCCATATCAGCGAGGCCCTGCGAGGCGCCGGGGTTTTGGGCAAGCATCCTGCTGAAGTCCATTCCGGTTGCGGCGGGCATCGTCCCCATCTTCGAGGCCATGCGCATGTAGAAATCGCGGACCTCTGCGTAGCCGGGAATCTCCGGCACGACCCACATGTCGTTGGTGATGGCCATGGTCCCGGTCTGCTTCGAAGTCTGGTCGGTGGCATTCATCATCATGGTCAAGATGGCTTCGCTGGTTGTGAGTCCGCTGACCTGCCGCACGGTGCCGGTTTTGCGCACGTGGACGTCAAAGCTCATCTTGACATTGTCTGCATTGGGATTGGGAGGCGGTGCGCTGGCGGGATGCTCTGCCTGCTGCTTTTCCATCTGCTGCTGAGCCTTCGCCATCTGATCCTTCATCTGCTGAAAAGTCATGACAGTGTAAGTCCGCTTGGCGGTGTCGATGCGGGTGATTGTCTCCTGGTCGAGGTCGATGATCTCGATGCTGTCTGGGGAAACATTCGCAAGGCGGTTGCCTTTGAGGTAGACGGAGGTGACGACCGGTTCTCCCGCCTTGCGAGCCTGAGAGCTAAGGGCACCTGCCATTTTGATCATGCTCAGCATAGAGCCGCCGGTGATCTGGGTGGTTTGCTGGTAACTGAAGTCGGCGAAAAGGGCTGTGGGGATGGCCAGAACACATGAGAGCACAGTCAATGTCTGAAACGTACGCATGAGATACCTCCTGGGGGGGATTGTCGAAAGGGAAAGCGGGTGGGCCGGAGGGCACGCTTTCGGCGCTAGAGGTGGAGTATAGACCGATGGCTAGGCCGGGTCAATCGAATGCGGGGGCGGCAGAGGCAGGCGGCCAGGGATCATTGAGGAGGGAGCTGAGGCCTAGGTCGTTGCCGTAGCGCTCAACTTCAACCTGGGCCATGTGGATGGGGAAGGCCATGCCTTTGAAGGCGGGGACGGCATCGGAGCCCATGATCTGGGGGGAGACGAAGAAGTGGATGCGGTCGACGTGTCCACCGGCGAGCAGGGCGGTGTTGAGGCGGGTTCCCGATTCGGTGAGCAGGGTGAGGATGCCTTCGCTGCCGAGTTGGGTGAGGACGGTGGCGATGGGGACTCGCCCCATCTCGGCGGGCAAGATCTCAACGCGGACGCCACGGGCGCGGAGTTCGGCGATGCGGGCCTGGTTGTTGGAGACGGTGAAGACGACGACGTCGGCCTGGGCGGTATTAACGAGCTTGCAGTCGAGGGGCATGCGCAGGGCCGAGTCGAGGATGAGGCGCTGAAGGGGGCGGCGGCGGGGCTGGCCGCTGCGGTCGGTGAGCATGGGGTCGTCGGCGAGTACGGTGTCGACACCGACCATGACGGCGTCGGCCTGCCAGCGGAGGGGTTGGACGGCGGCGCGGGCTTCTTCACTCGTGATCCAGTAGGGCTCGCGGATTTGGTGGTGGCCGGCAGGTGGAGCAATGCGGCCATCGAGGGTCATGGCGACTTTCATGAGGACGAAGGGGCGCTGATGCCGGCTCCAGCGGGCGAAGGGCTCGTTGAGGCGGCGGGCTTCCCGCTCGCCTACGCCGAGATCCGTCCGAAGGCCCGCCGCACGAAGTGCTTCGATGCCGTGCCCGGCGACGGCGGGGTTGGGGTCGATGGTGGCGGCAACGACGCGGCTGAGGCCGGCGGCGATGAGGGCCTGGGTGCAGGGTGGGGTGCGGCCTGTGTGGTTGCAAGGCTCGAGAGTGACGTAAGCGGTGCCGCCTTGGAGGGAGTTTCCGGATTGTTGGGCATTCTTCAGGGCGGCGATTTCGGCGTGGTCGCGGAGATCGTACTCGTGCCAGCCTTCGCCGGCGAGCTGATTGTTTTTATCGAGGAGGACGCAGCCGACGGCGGGGTTGGGCGCGGTGAGGGCGATGCCGCGGCGGGCGAGATCAAGGGCGCGGTGCATCCAGTGGAGGTCTTGATCGGGAGCGGGCATCTTCCTGGACTTCAGTTATAGCAGTCTAAGGCCGACAGGCGGCTTTGGAAGCCTCGCGCTCAGAGATTCCTCAGGCCGCGAAGATGGCCCCATACGCGAAAGCCGATCGTGTTTTTCGGCCACTTCCGGCATGACTGAAGTTACGCCTTGATACAACGCGATCCTCGCTTGCTGCATTGAATCGCGGGCTCGCCCCGCCGGTCGTCAAAGCGCCTTCTTGGGGGTATGCGAAAACACGAGGAAGAGGAGGTTGGCAACCGTGAAGCAGGCAAGCGCGGCTATCCAGATGGCGGGTGAGGGCGCTCCCCGGAAGTACTGAAAAATGAGTGCTCCCAGAATGCAT